>ERZ825137.1598-NODE-1598-length-28741-cov-3.775431_pt1 | contig 28741 bp, 20 predicted proteins | sample MGYA00519873_ERZ825137 | MGnify/ENA primary metagenome ERZ825137 (study PRJEB31778, sample SAMEA3449190) | human gut metagenome | biome: human gut; feature: human-associated habitat; material: faeces | place: United Kingdom | collected 2010/2012 ...
CTCGACTGGCTCGCGAAGCAGCCGCAGGATCAGCCGGTGAAGTTTGTGGTCTACGGATGGCCGTTTTCTAATTCTGACAATCGGCTCGACAAGTGGAACATCCCGCTTCAGAACCATGACCGGGCGCTGATGGCGCTGTCGGAGGTGCTGGGCGCTGACGCGCTTACCGAATACGAAAGCGTCGACGCGCTCAGAAAGACGCTTGATGATGAACAGCTCCTCAAAAAGCTGCCCGAGGAGTACCCCGAATGGGTACAAAAGGCTGATGGCTGGGAGGAGGCCATCGACACATACGAGTCGGAATACCTGCCGCTGTCCGAGGCGCTTGACCTTGAATATGCTCTTCGTGACGCCGAGGCCTTTGCCGCGCAGGGCGTTCAGGCCGAGGTAATGGCAGCGAAGAGCATAGACAACGGACGCGATAGCTGGGCTTATACCGCCATCGTCACAGCGGCGCCTGAGGACTTCCTCGCTCTGAGCGATAAAATGGACGGGCTTTACCATGTATGGATACCGGGAGAACAGTTTCTCCTGCGCTTCAATATACATATCTGGCCTGAGGAATGAGGTGACGTGTGTGAATGAAACAAAGCTGCTGCGGCAGCTCAAGCGCGGGAGCACGGCGGCGCTGTCGGAGATCATAGAGCTGTACACGCCGTATGTCTACGCCATCGCGTCGAACGTGATGCGCCCGATGCTTCCGGCAGAAGACGTGGAGGAGGCCGTGTCCGACTGCTTTGCTGCGCTCTGGTATAACCGTGATTCCGTCGAGCCGGGAAAGCTCAAGGGTTACCTCGCCGTCGTGGTACGCAGCAAGGCACTGAGCGCGCTGCGATCAAAGCACATTGAGAGCGCGCTTGAGGATGATATTATTGATATTGCCGCCGACAGCCCTGAAGATGGTGTGCTGGCTCTGGAGCTGCGCGAGCTTGCGCGCGAAGCGGTGGACACTCTCGGCGAGCCGGACTGCGAGATATTCAAGCGGCACTATTTCCTGTATCAGAAGACCGAGGACATTGCCGCCGCGCTCGGCATGAACGGCGCGACCGTACGCACGAAGCTTGCGCGCGGGCGGCAGAGACTTAAATATTATCTTGAGGAGAGGGGGTACGGCAATGAAGCTTAAAATATCCGAACTGTGCAATGATCAATGCCCGGAAAATGTCACACTCGGCACAGCCGATGCGGAGCTTGCCGCACGCATAAAGGCCGGGACGCTTAAAAAGATCGGTGTTCAGCCCACACGCCGCCGTGTGAGAGTGCGCACGCTGCTGCTCGCCGCGGTGATAGCGGCTTTCTTCGGCTCGGCCGCGTGTGCGGTAGTGCGCTACAACATGAATCTGCAGGACGTTCAGGATCAGGACGAAGTAGTCACTGGGCACATAACCGAGATAAACAAAAACGGCGAGGTAGTGAACGACAAAACGTTGTATTTCCCGGATGCCGGTCTGCTGCTGACCTTCACGGGTCCAGACGAGAGCTATAACCGCCCGGAGTTCAAGGCCAATTGGCTGCCGTCCGCCGCTACTCACAGAGTTTACAGGGGCGAGTGGACGGATTACCTCTGCAATGACGGCAAAGGGAACATCATGCCGTATCTTATCACTGCCACGAATGTGAACACCGGCAATTCCAAGGGCTTGCTCAACGGCAAAACGGAAATAGTAAAGCAGGAGAACTGGGACGGCTGGGAGATAACCGAAATAGTCTCCGACTATACCGAAAGCAAAAACTTCTGCAGCTGGGGGACCGTAAACTACATCTTCATGTTCGATCCTGAGCGCGGCTATCTTGTTAAGGTCTGCGGCACGGACAGCATGGAGACGCTTGAAGAGATCGCAGAGAACCTTGAGATACGCGAGAGCGACACGCCGCCGTATGAATATCCCTTTTCCGAGGAAATAGGATATCTTGATCTCGGCAGAGGCTGAACCGATTTGCTTCTTCCCGCCGTATAATATACTTGATGAAGGCCGAAACTGATGATATAATACGGTTTACTAAAAAGATACGTCGGGAAGAGGCAGCATATGAGCAGAAAGAAAATGCGCAGCAAAGCTGATGAATTTGAAATGGACGAAGCCGGGTACGATGAGGAGTATGGCGACGCTCCCGCAGAGCAGCATATATATGACGAAGCCAGCGGCGCGGAGCCTGAGCTCCGCGCGCCCAAGGTGAAGAAAAAGAAGCGGAAAAAGGGCGGCAGCACAGCGCTGTGGCTGATACTCGTCCTGCTGCTGGCGATCATCGGCGGCGGAGTTTTCGCGGGCTATGAGATAACGCAGAGCAGCGCGAACCTGCCGAACGTCTATGTCGGCAGCATCGCCGTCGGCAAGCTCGACGCCGAGCAGACGAGAGCCGCGCTCACTCAGCAGGGCTGGGAGACGCGCGTGTCCACCCCGCTCAAGGTGACGACGCTCGGCGGGCAGAGCTTCGAGGTCGACCCCGTCAAGGCCGGTGCGGTGCTCTCCGTTGACGATGCTGTCAGCGCGGCGCATGCTTACGGCCACAGCATGAATATTATCGATAACCTCTTCACCTACATCAAGGCGCTTGTCGGCGCGGTCGACATCAACGCTGAAAGCCAGAATATCTCAAATGAGTATATCGACTCCTGCATCAATGAGGGCATCTCCGCAGTCAACGAGTATATGGGCACGGAGGAATACACCGTCGATGCCAAGGCCGCAGAGATGACGATGAAAAAGGGCTGGGGTCAGATAGAGTTCGACAAGGCCGCTTTCAGGGAAGCCATAATCGCCGCGCTTGAAAAGGGCGAGACGGAGCTCAGCCATACGACGCTTGCCAAGGAGCTCAGCGCCCCGGACTTTGACGCGATACACAAGGAGCTCGAGCATGACCCGGTCGACGCATACTATTCCGATGATGGGAAGTTCGAGGTCACGGACGAGATAGTCGGCTGCAAGTTTGACGTCAGTCAGGCCGAGAAGCTCTGGAATGACGCCGATCCCGGCGATGAGGTCAAGATACCGCTTGACATCGTATGGCCGGAGGTCACGGGCGATGAGCTGCGCGGCAGGCTTTACCGCGACCTGCTCGGCACGATGACGACCAAGTTCCCCAACTCCGGCGAGAACCGCCGAAGCAATCTTGAGCTTGCGACCTCGAAGATAGACGGCATGATAATGTACCCCGGCGATGAGTTCTCGTATAATGAGGTCGTCGGCCAGCGCACTGAGGAGGCAGGCTTCCTGCCCGCTCCCGCCTATGTTGACGGCGACGTCAAGGACGAGATCGGCGGCGGCGCATGCCAGGTGTCGAGCACTCTGTACGCCGCGACGCTCTTCTCTTTCCTCGAGACCGTCGAGCGCGAGTGCCACTACTTCCCCGTGAACTACATGCAGATGGGCACCGACGCGACGGTCACGATCCCCGAAGGCGGCGGACGCTCCATCGACTTCAAGTTCAGGAACAGCCGCAATTACCCCATCAAGCTTGTCGGTATCTTCAATAACGAAGAGAGCACACTTACCTTTGAGATATGGGGCACGCTCGAGGACGACGATTATATGCCCGTCGAGTTTGATAGCTCCTACAGTTGGGTGTACGACTTTGACAAGTTTATCGATCCCGCCTACCCCGACCGCGACGGCTACACCATAAAGCTCACGCACGAGACATATAGCTTTGAGGATGATGTCGGCCTCGGCTACAGAACGCTGACGCACCGGCAGGTCATCGACGCGGACGGCAACATCGTTGTTGATGAGATCACGAATTCCAAGCTCTCAAACGGCAATTACGCCATGGACACCTATTATCAGCACAACTAAAAATCAACCGGGGCTGCTGTGAACACAGTGACCCCGGTTGATTTTTTCAGTTTTACAGGCTCAGGAACTTTTTCCAGGTATTGATATATCCCTCGGCTTTTTCCTTTGTCTCAGCCTCGGCTGCCATGCGCAGCAGCGGCTCCGTACCGGAGAAGCGGCAGATGACCCAGCTGCCGTCCTTGAAGTAGACCTTGCAGCCGTCCTCACGGCTGATGTGGTCGACGCCGTCAAAGTCCGGATTGCGCAGCTCTTCAAACAGGAAGTGCTGAAGCTCCGCCTTGCGCTCGTTCGTCATGGTGAAGGACGCCTCGGCATAGGCGAGCTCACCGTAAAGCCCGCATATCTCGCGGTAGAGCTCCGAGAGCTTCTTTCCCGTGACGGCGAGCATTTCGACCAGCAGCGCCGCAGCGTATATGCCGTCCTTGCCGGAGATATGCCCGCGCACGGCAAGGCCGCCGGAGGACTCGCCGCCGATTATCGCGTCCGTCTCCGCCATCTTCGCCGAGACCCACTTGAAGCCGACCGGCACCTCATAGCACTTCTGCCCCAGTCCCTCGGCTACGCGGTCGAGCAGATGCGTCGTGGAGTTGTTGCGCACACACGGGCCTGTCCAGCCGCGGTATTTCACAAGGTAGTAGTACAGCAACACAAGGAGCTTGTTCGGGTGGACGAAGTGTCCCTCATCGTCGATAACGCCGAGACGGTCGGCGTCGCCGTCAGTGGCGATGCCGAGGTCGCAGCGGTAGCGGTCGAGCACGAGCGCCGAGAGCGGCCCCATCGTCTCCTCATTCGGCGCGGGGAGCTTCCCGCCGAAGAGCGTGTCATGCCGCTCGTGGATGATCTCAAGGTCGCAGCGGCAGGTCATGAGTATCATGCTCAGGCAGGTCTGGCTCACGCCGTACATCGGGTCGAGCGCGATGCGCAGCTGCGCCTTCTTTATCGCCTCAACGTCTATCGCGGCAAGGATGCTGTCGATATAATCGTTCGAGGGGTTCTTTTCCCTGATCTTCCCCTCGGCCAGCGCCGTGTCATAGTCGACGCTCTTGACCGCCTCGGGCGTAAGGCGCGCGATGTGCTCTTCAATTTTATTCGTCACGGTCTTGTCCGCGTCGCGCCCGCCGGCAGTAAACACCTTGATGCCGTTATATATTGCGGGGTTGTGGCTCGCCGTGACGGCCATGCCGTATGGCATGTTATGCGTCTTGACGACGAACATCATAAGCGGCGTAGGCGACGAACGGTTTATCATATACACCCTGAACCCGTAGCCGACGAGCACCTCGGCTGCCCAGTGTGCGGACTCCTTGGACAGAAAGCGCCTGTCATAGCCGACGCATATCTCCTTGCCCGCGTGTCCTTCCTCTATCATCAGGCCGCACAGCCCTGCCGTCAGCAGACGGATGTTCTCCTTTGTAAATTCATCGGCGATTATGGCTCGCCAGCCGCCGGTACCGAATTTTATCATTATCTTCACCTCATATCTGTTATGCGCCAAAGCGCTCTTTTCAATTATGATTTATTTTACCATCAGTCGGCAGTGGAAGCAAGATGCAGCTCCGGCATTTTTGCCGCACATCTGGTCTTGTATTTTTGCATTAAATTGATACTTGAATATATCCAGTTTATGGACTATATTACCACCATAAAACCACGGAGGTGCAACATGAAACACGATAAACTCACCAGACTTATTCTCGCCGCACTCTTTGCCGCGCTGACCTGCGCCGCAACGATGCTTATCCATATCCCCATGCCCGCAACGAACGGGTATATAAACCTCGGCGACTGCGTCGTTCTGCTGAGCGCCTTCTTCCTCGGGCCGGTCTACGGCATGGCAGCCGGCGGTATCGGCTCGATGCTCGCGGATCTGCTGCTCGGCTATGCGTTCTACGCTCCCGGCACGCTCGTTATAAAGGGGCTCACAGCACTCACCGCCGCGCTCATTCTCAAGGCGCTGCACGGCAAGACCGGCGCGATGCTCGTCTCCGCTATCGCGGGCGAGGTAGTCATGGTGCTCGGGTACTTTGCGTATGAAAGCCTCATCCTCGGCTACGGCATGGCTGCCGCGGCAAGCATCCCCGGCAACGCCATTCAGGGCGCGGCTGGTATAATCGTCGGCATCGCGGCATACAAGGCTCTCTACGCCATCCCCTATGTGCGCCGCCTGTCCGTCTGAAAGGAGCACAAAAATGTACGAGGAAATCACCGCCCAGGCAAAGCAGGCCGTCACGGAGCTGCTCGATGTTGCAGGACTCAAGGCCGGTGATCTGTTTGTCGTCGGCTGCTCGTCGAGCGAGGTCGTCGGCGCGCGCATCGGCAAGGGCTCGAGCATGGAGGCCGCGCAGGCCGTGTTCGACGGGATATACCCGGTGCTCCATGAGCGCGGCATATACCTTGCCGCCCAGTGCTGCGAGCACCTCAACCGCGCGCTCATCCTTGAGACCGAGGCCGCCGAAAAGTTCGGCTACGACATTGTGAACGTCCGCCCATGGGCGCATGCCGGCGGCTCCTTCGCAACGACCGTGTGGGAGCATCTGGAGCAGCCCGCCGCAGTCGAGCACATCAAGGCTAAGGCCGGTATGGACATCGGCGCGACGCTTATCGGGATGCACCTGAAGGACGTCGCCGTGCCGGTGCGGCTGAGCCTTAACAGGATCGGCGAGGCCGTGCTGATCTGCGCGCGCACAAGGCCGCGCTTCATCGGCGGCGAACGCGCGAGATATCAGGAAGAGCTGAAGTAAAAAAATAATTCCGCATCGCGTGATGCGGAATTATTTTTTTACCAATTTCAAAAGGCCATTTCCTATACAGATCGGCAGCATTAGTTTCTTCGTCTCTCCGCTGCGGAATATAACCGTCGCAAGCTCACCCTTTACCTCGGTGATCGTCCCCTGTCCGAAGACGCTGTGCTCCACCTGCGTGCCTGGGAAATAATCCTTCGCCGCCCACAACGTCTTCTGCGTCACATTCGGGCGCGTAAGGCCGCCGAGTCTGCGCTTCGGCTTTTCAAAGAACTGCTCTATAAAGGTGCTCGTCCCCTGCCGCGGATAGGTCATAAGTATGAGCTCGTTTTTTGCGCGGGTCGCGGCGACGTAGAACAGCCGCCGCTCCTCTTCAAGGGTCTTGCGCTGCTCATCGTCAAGCCGGCCGCTGCACGGCACGGACGGCAGTATTCCGTCCAGCGCGTCGATAATGATGACGCGGTCATATTCGAGTCCTTTACTGCTGTGTATCGTGCTGAGGATGAGCTTGCTGTCCGCGGTCCGGTTTTTCGTGGAAATATTCTCCAGCTCCCGCAGCCTTTGCAGGAAGCTCTCCGTGTTCTTTTCCCGCTCGGCAAGGATAGAAAGCAGATACATCCGCTCCTTGTCCCCGCTGTCCTTGAGGACGTAGCCGCCGTAGCCCATCTTATAGCGTATCCTGTCGAGCGCTTCGCGGGCGGTATCAGTCCTGAGCGCGATAAAGTTATCGTGCAGCTCCGCGAGGCGTTCTCTGAGCCAGTCCGGCTGCTCCTTTGATGCGCTCTCCAGCGCCGCAATGAGAGAACCCGCCTTGCCCGCGCCGTACAGGCTCACCGCAGGCTCCGCCGTCTCGCGCCTTATCGGCAGGCTGAACTTGCTGTACACGCGCATGAAAGCCTCGGCGTTCCCCGGTTCGAGCGCGAGCGTCATAATGTCCCTGACACCGTTCACCGTGCGGTTTGAAAAGAACGAGTTCTCCCCACGGCGGCACCTGAACGGCACGCCGCGCCTGTCGAGCCAGTCTATGAGCGCAACGGCGCTGTCGTTATTCCGGTAGAGCACCGCCGTCTCGCGCTGCGGGTCATTCTCCGTCATCGCGCATATGTATGAATACTGCGCAGCGCGCTCACTGAGGGCGACCGCGCGTATCGGAGCACCATGGCCGCGCACAGCGCGGATGTGCTTTTCGTGCCGCGCCGAGTTTCTCGCAATGAAGCGGTCGGCAGGCTCGGTGATCTCCGGTGTTGAGCGGTAATTGCTCTCAAGCAGCAGCACCCGCGCACCGCCGTAGTCGCCCTCGAAGCTCATAAGCGCGTCGGGGTACGCGGCGCGAAAGCCGTAAATGCTTTGATCTTCGTCGCCCACCATGAATATACTCCCGCTCTCGCCTGTGAGCAGGCGGATGATCTCATGCTGTATCTTCGAGGTGTCCTGCGCCTCATCGACGCAGATATACTTATACTGCTCCCGAAGCGCACCGAGGATGTCCGGGTACCTCAGCAGTATCTGCCGCGCGAAGACGAGCTGGTCGTCATAGTCCATGAGCCCGCGCCGCCTGAGCGTCTCCCTGTACGCATCGTATACCGGCGCGACGGCGATGCCGCCCGCTTCGAGTTCGTCTATCTCACCGCGCGGCAGACGCATATTCTTTATATAAGTTATCGCATTTTGCAGCTCTTTTATGTCTCCGCCCTCGGGATACTCGCCGCGCACCGTGCGGAAGACCTCGGCAAGTATCGCGCCGTTGTCGGACACAAGGTCAAAGCGCTGCGCGCGGGTCTGGCGCGCATATCTGTTGATTATAGAATCGCATACGCCGTTTATCGTGCGAAACTCCAGCCGCGCCGCGTACTCCTCGCCAAACATCGCAGAGAAGCGGGTGCGCATTTCAGCGCTCGCAGCGATGGTGTAGGTCATGGTCAGGATGTTCTCGGGCGCGATCCCCATGCAGTAGACAAGATACGCGGCGCGGGTGATAAGCGTCGTCGTCTTGCCGCTGCCGGGGACGGCAAGCAGCAGCACTGCCCTGTCGGTACACTGCACCGCCTGCGCCTGCTGCGCATCGAGCCTGATATTGAATTTATCGCAGAACTCCGCGTAGTTCAGCACTGCCCGTCACCGCCTTTTGTCTTTTTATTATAGCAGACATATCGCAGCATAACAAGCGCAATGACGGTCTGGACTCTACGGAGCGTTCATTGGAAAATCAGAAGATGTGTACTTGAGGCCGTACTGCCTTTCTTCTCGCACAGGACTTTGCTTTGGTACTGCACAAAGCACGGTCTCAGCCGACAGATATGGCGTATTGAACCTGCCGCCGGCTCCCAGACTGCCTTGCCGCAGCTTGACTTGTAATTGACGTACACGCCGCGAAATGATAATATATCGTTGAGGTGTATCTGATATGAAGTCTGGGTTTCAAAAATATATGGCTGGGACAATGCTTGCCGTGTTCGCGCTACTCACCGCCTCCGGTATTATACTTGCGACGCTTGGCCAGCTTGAGCACAAGTCATATCTTATCGAGCTGATACTTTCGGTTATCGTGCTGGCTCTCGCCGTGCTTCTGTATCGCAGACGCAAGGACAAGCCCATGTTTGTTGACCGCTGGAGTCCGTGGCTCACCGGCAGTATCATCACCCTGATCTGTTTTGCCGTGAACCTTGCATGGGTCATGAGCTGCCATGTAGAGCCTATCATTGATTTTTACACAAATTATATGACAGCGGTCAAAATTGCCAACAATGATTGGATACATCTTGACCGCATGTATCTTGCGCTCTTCCCTCACATATTCGGATACGCATGGTTTATGAGCGGCTTTATTTCCCACTTCGGCGAATCGGCGCTGCTCATTCCTATCATCAATGTCATGGCGACGGTGCTGACCGGGATAATGATATATATCCTATGCCTGCATTGGATGGGACTCCGCTCCGCAGCGCTTGCATATTTTCTCTGGGCGCTCTGCCCGTCAAAACTGTTGTACAACACAATGGTTCTCCCGGAACCCATATACACCTGCGCGATCTTCGCTTTCCTTCTCACGCTGAGCCTTGCCGATACATTTTCCGAGCGTGGCGGTTCGGCACTGTGGTTCGTGCCTGAAGCCGTTATCGGGCTTCTCTCCGGTGTGGTGCTGTTCTGGATGAACATGCTCCGTCCTCTGGCGGCGATATGGTTCATCGCGCTCTTTATCTGGCTGCTGCTTCTGCGCTGCTGGAAGAAAAAGTGTCTGCGCCCCGGGCTGATGTGGGCGGTGTTTATACTGTGCATGATCATCAGCTTCCGCGGCGTCGGCAGCACTTGGGAAAAAATCGAAAACTGGCGGCTGTGTGAGGAGCCCGCACGCTTCCCCGCCTACAGCATTTATGTCGGACTTGACGAGGAAAGCGGCGGGAGCTTCTCCGAGGTCGACATGGACAAGCTGATGAATTACCGCTATGACCAGAAAAACGGCAGCGCGGTCTGGGCGCAGGAGCAGATGCTCAACGAGGTCAGGCAGCAGCTCAAGACAGGCAGCATCAATGTGCTGCGCCTTCTGCGTGTAAAGCTGCCAAAGTTTCTCGGCAGTGATGAAGGCGGCACTTTCTATTCTGTGGCTTCCCTTACAAATATGCAGTTTAAGCTTGCTTCCGCTTTGAGCAATGTTTTCTATTACTGCGTTGTACTTCTTAGTATGTACGGCGCGTATAAGATGGCAAAGGAAAAGACCGGCAGTCTGATACTCATTCTTCCCCTTTTCTGTGTAGGCCTGACTCTCGCACATATGATCGTCGAGGTTGCCGGAAGATACAAGTATTGTCTTATACCAATGTTCATCATTATCGCCGCATATGCTTCAAGCGGCAATAAATTCTGTCATATGTGAGTATACCAAAATGATGCGGCGGACTACTTAATTTTTAAGCTCTACGGAGCGTTTATTGAAAAAGCGGTCACGCCGCATCACACTGTGCCTCGGAGGTGCTCATTATGGATCAAATAAAAACCGGCAGGCTCATCCGCTCACTGCGTACCAGGCGGGGCGTGACTCAGGCGGAGCTTGCACAGCTCATCGGTGTGAGCGACAAGGCCGTCTCCAAGTGGGAGCGCGGCTGCGGTGCGCCCGATCTGTCCCTGCTCTCACAGGCTCTCGGGGTGGACATCGAGGCCCTGTTCCGAGGTGAAATGGAGGAAAACAAAGTGAGCTGCGGCAATATGAAAAAGCTGAAATTCTATGTATGTCCCGATTGCGGGAATCTTGTGTTCTCAACGGAGGAGGCCGATATAAGCTGCTTCGGCAGGAAGCTTACCGCCGCGCTGCCTCAGAAGGCCGCCGGGGATGAAATGCTCTCCGGACACGCAAGCGGCGGCGAATGGTGCATAAGCTCCGCGCACGAGATGCGCCGGGAGCACTATATTTCCTTTGTCGCCTTCCTCACCGGGGACACACTCATCGTAAAGAAGTTCTACCCCGAGTGGGGGGCTCGAGACAGCTCTCCCCTTCTTCTCCCACAGAACTCTGCTCTGGTACTGCACAAAGCACGGCCTTTTCAGCCAGCAGATATAACGAGCAAAACTATTAAACGAACCGGGTGCGGCTCAAACGCCGCACCCGGTCAATTCATTTATAACGCTTTGATTTGTTTACATAACATCTATACCGCTGAGCCAGCGGCGCATCATGTCATAGATGTGGTTCCCTGCCATGCGGCGGATGAAGCTGCGCGTGCGCATGGCGCCCATGTGCAGCTCCTTGACAAAGGTCTCGCCCTCGACCGCTAGGGAGACAAATACCGTGCCGACCTCGTGCACGCCGTCGCCGTCTGGGCCTGCGAGCCCAGTCACGCCGACGCCGATATCCGTACCCAGCAGCGCGCGGACATTCTCGGCCATCGCTTTCGCGACCTCATAGCTCACCGCGCCCTTTTCCTCGATGAGCGCCGGGTCGATGCCCAGCAGCTTCGCCTTGGCCTCGTTCGTGTAGGTCACAACGCCGCCCTTGAAAAACGCGCTCGCTCCGGGCATATCGGTAAAGCGCTTTGCAAGCTCTCCGCCGGTGCAGCTCTCCGCAGCGGAAAATGTCATGTTCTTTTCACGCAGCAGCTTTATTACGCTCTCCTCGATGCACTCGACGTCCACGCCGTAGACCACATCGCCGAGGCGCTGCATCACGTGCTCCATCACGGGGGCGATCATTTTCTCGGCCTCGTCCACGCTCTTTGCCTTTGCGGTTATCTGGAGCAGGCAGTCGCACTCCTTGGCGTAGGGCGCCATGGTGGGGTTCGTCATGCGGTTCATTTCCTCGGCAAAGATATCGTCGACGGAGCTTTCGCCGAGACCGAAGATGCGCACCGAGTGCGATACGATAAGCTCCTCCGAGAGCTTGCGCAGATACGGCAGCGCGCTCTCGCGGAACATGGCGTTGCACTCCTTGGGCGGGCCGGGGATCATAACGACGATCTTGCCGTCCTTCTCAAAGCCGCAGCCGGGCGCAGTGCCGCAGTTGTTGTGAAACACCGTGCAGCCCTCCGGGAGCATTGCCTGAGTGAAATTATTGTCGGTGAACTTCTTGCCATAGCGGATGTAGTCATACAGTCCCTCGCGCTCGGCCTTGTTCTCGACAAGCCTGAGGCCGAAAGCCTCGGCAAGGATCTGCTTTGTGAGATCATCGCAGGTGGGGCCGAGGCCGCCGGTCGTGATGATGATGTCCGCGCGGCTCTTAGCCGTCTCAACACACTTACGCAGCCGCTCCGGGTTATCGCCAACGACGGTGTGGTACTTCACGTTTATGCCGATCTTCGAGAGCATTTCCGAAATGTCCCGCGCGTCGGTGTTCGTCACATGGCCGAGCAGCAGCTCAGTGCCGACGGAGATTATCTCAGTATCGTAGCTCTTACTCATGGTCCAGCTCTATCCTTTCGATCCCCTCAAGCGCCTCGGCGACAAGTGCGTCGATATCCAGTTTCGACTCCGCGCGCTCGACCTCGCTTATCTTCGGGCGCGTCCTCGGGTGGCGCGGGGTAAAGACGGTGCAGCAGTCCTCATACGGCAGGATGGACGTCTCAAAGGTGCCGATCTGCCTTGCGCGCTCGACGATCTCCTCCTTGTCCATGCCGATAAGCGGCTGGAGTATCGGCAGAGTCATAACAGCCTGCGTGGAGGCCATGGCCTCCATGGTCTGGCTTGCGACCTGGCCGAGGTTTTCACCGGTGACAATGGCCTTGGCGTTGCTGCGCTGGGCGATCTGCTCGGCAATGCGCATCATAAAGCGGCGCATTATCAGCGTGAAATACTCCTCGGGGCACTTGTCGCGTATCTCCTCTTGAATGTGCGTGAACGGCACGACCTCCATCGTCATCTTCCCGCAGTACTCGGTGAGCAGGCGGCCAAGCTCGATGACCTTGTCCTTCGCCTGCTGGGAGGTATACGGGAATGAGAAAAAGTGTACCGGTATAAGATGCACACCGCGCTTTGCGATCATGTAGGTCGACACAGGGCTGTCAATGCCGCCGGAGAGGAGCGTCACCGCGGTGCCGCTGCATCCGACCGGGAGACCGCCCGCACCGTGGACGGGCATAGCGTGTACATAAGCCGCAAGGTCGCGCACCTCAATGTGGACTACAAGCTCCGGGTCATGCACGTCGACCTCGATATCCTCATAAGCGTCGCTCAGGGCGTTGCCGACATACTGGCTCAGCTCGATGCTCGTCATCGGGAAGGCCTTGTCACTTCGGCGCGTCTCGACCTTGAAGCTCTTCGCGCGCAGCATATCCTCGCGCAGATACTCAATGGCGAGCTTTGCTATCGCGTCCTTGTCCTTTTCGCAGGCGGCAGCGCGCGTCAGGCTAATTACGCCGAACACCTTTTTGAGCGCCTCGAACGCGGTATCCATATCGGCCCCATCCTCGCCCTCGACATAGATTATCGACTGGAGGCAGTAGACACGGAACTTCCCTATCGGTGCAAGGCGGCGGCGGACATTCGCCGTCAGCTTCTGTTCAAAGCTTCTTCTGTTAAGACCCTTGAGGACTATCTCGCCCAGTTTGAGCAGAATTATATCGTTCATCTGTACATCTCCTTGGTTTTCAGACAGTAAACTATATATTACCATACTATTTCAAAAAACGCCATACAAAAGTTGACAATGCCGACGAATCGGATTACAATCTGTGCATTCTGTTATAGATTGTCGAGATCAGAAAAATGATTGAATATCTTATTGTAGCACTCGCCGCGCTTATATCCGGCGTAGTTCAGGGCAGCTGCGGCTTCGGCGCTGGCATAATCCTGATGATTGCGCTGCCGTTTTATTATCCTCTTAGTCAGTCAGCGGGCGTTTCCTGCATCATGAACATCGCGCTCATCGCGGCGATGGTGTACCGCTATCGCAAGCACATAAACCTGCGCAAGGTCATTCTTCCGCTGCTGCTGTATTCCACGGTCGCGACCGCGGCCATCAGGCTCGCACCGTATGTAGATCAGGCGCTGCTCAAGCGCTGCTTCGGCGGCTTCCTCATCCTGCTGGCGCTGTACCATTTCTTCCTCCACGGGAAGGATCACGGCAAATGGAACGTCTGGGTCAGCGCAGCGGCGATAATCTTCTCCGGTGTGTGCAGTGGTCTGTTTGCTGTCGGCGGACCTCTGATGGCGGTCTACTACCTCGCCAACACCGACAGCAAGGAGGAGTACCTTGCGACTATCGAGACGCTGTTTCTGCTGAACAACATCTGGAGCAGCTATGTGCGCATCAGAAACGGCATCGTCACATCGGCGGATCTGCCGGTCATCCTTTTCGGCTCGGTGTTCATCCTCCTCGGCTTTCTTATCGCCAACCGCGTCGTCGATAAGCTTGACGACCGGCGTATGGGCTTTGCCGTCTACACCGCCGTCGGCGTCAGCGGCATATTGAATCTGCTTGGGTTATAAAATTAGGCAAAAAAATTACCGTCCCGCGGGACGGTAATTTTTTTATACTTGTCTTACTTCTTGTTCTTCTTATTCTTGTGGACGAGCACGAACACACCGCAGCCGATGATTATCGCGGAGCAGGCCATGATGCCTATCCACAGGCCGATGTTGCTCTCATCGCCGGTCTTGGGCGTGGCCGAGGTACCCACTCTGAAATCCTCCAGCTGAGTCACGCCGGTGGTGAAGTCCACCTGCACGCTGTAAGTCCCGGTCGGGCGGTTTCTGAGGAAGGAGTTTGCGATCGTGATCACGGCATAGCCGTTCGCGTCCTCCTCGACCGTGTAGTAGCGCGAGCTTATAAGATCGGTGCCGTTGGCGTTATACACGTGCAGGCAGCGGTAGATAGTCCCTGCCTTGACCAGCTCGTCATAATCGCCGTCGGTGTATATCGTGAGCGTGCTGCTGGAGCCTTTCTGGAAATATGCATTGTTGGATATTCCGGTTATCCTCGGCGCAGGAGCCACCTCTACAGTGTAGGGATATGCGTCCTTCGTCTCAGGGTCGGTGTTCAGCGCGGGGGTATATTTCGTCAGGCTCGCTGCCGTGCCGGTGAGCTTCCCTGTGACCGGAACGAGCGCGCACTCATCCTGCGTCACCTCGTTGCCGAACACGCCGCCGGAGATGGCGTACGTGCCGCTGCCGGTGTGGCTGAGGTATCTCCCGTCGATGATCTCGCAGAGCGCGCCGTTGTTCACAAGCTCAGTAAACACATTCTCTCCGCTGAGCTCAGCCTTTGCGTTCGAACTGACGGTAACCGTGTCGGCTCTGAGGTTCATTATCTTGACCCCGGCTATGGACATCACAGTCAGGTTCTTCATTCTGCAGCCCGCGCCGTCGATCACGATAGACCTGCTGACCGTGGCATAGTCTCCGTTGTCTCTGAGCAGCGTGACCTTGCCGCCGAGTCCGGCCGCATTGATCGCATCCTGGACGGTCGAGAACGTGCCCTTATCGACTCCGAGCGCGTCCTCCGCTCTTGCTACCGGCTCCAGAATAGGCTCGACGCTGAATCTGCCGGGGTTCTTTGCGTCCGCACAGGGGACGTAGCCGTCCGCGCACTGCACCTTGGGCACTTCATGCTTGAACGAGCCGCCGGAAATTGCAACCGTCGTGCTTCCGGTCGTAGCGGCGACCACTTCCTTATCCGCAGTCGTACTGTCGAACGTGCCGCCGGAGATCGTTATGCTGCTGCCAACGGTATTTATGGCTGTGCCGCCTTCTATGGTACCGCTGCTTATCACCGCACTTCCGCCGTACATGTCAACGCCCTTCGTTCTGCCATTTACCGTACCGCCGGACAAGGTGAACTGCGAGCTCACGCCGTTTATTGAAATGGCATTGCCCTTTGCGTTGGTCACACTGCCGCCCTTAATTGTCAGGGTGACGTTGTCGTTCACGAGGATCGCAGCCTCTCCGTCAACCGTACTGTTCGTACCGGTGACAGTACCGTTGCTTATCTCCACGGCGCCCTGTTCAGCGTATATCGCCGTTACGCCATTCACAGCACCGCCATTCATGATGAGCTGCGCGCTCTTTTTGTTTTTATTATCCTTCAGAGCAATGGCAGTTCCGCTCGTGTGCTCTATGGTGCCGCTTTCAAGCGTCAGGACACAGTTGCCGCCTATATTGATCGTTGCTGATGTTCCGATACCGGTGAGCTTTCCGGACTTAGTATCTGAGCTGTCCTTTATGGTCAGGCTGTGTGTTCCATTGCCCGACGCAACAGAAAACATATTAGTGCTGAGCGTATTCCCTGCAAGGTCTATCGTCCATTTCCACGGATTTATGATCTCTTGAGTCGCTTCGACGCTCGCGTTCTGCAGCAGCTTAATAGTCCAGTTGGCGCTCATGTTAACGTAATTGTTAATAGCATCCAGTGCCGCTGAAAAACTATCGTAATAGCCCTGACTGGTTCCCTTGTCATCGAGGACCTCACATACGAGCTCATACGCATACATGGCAAAGTTGCTGAAGGATGTGACCTTGAAGCTCACGTTGTTATCGAGTTGGGAGTCTAAAAATGTCGAGGTCGACGCAGCGCTGCCGCTCGTGTATATGCTCTTGCTGCGGTCGTCATGGATATGTACTATTTTTTTTATGTTAAAGGTGGCATCCTTTTTAACAGCAACGGTGATCTCGCCGATGAGCATAGCATTGGTGACAGCGATCGTCTTATTCGCTGCCGACGCCCCATCTCTTTTTACATTGATCTCTGCCGTAGGCGAAATGGAATATTCAATATACTTTAGTCCATCCTCTGCCACTTTATTCACCACAGGTACGATCGTTATCGTCACTGTGTCGTTGTCCTCAAACGTGATTCCCGAGGCTTCAAGCAGCTTTTTCACGTCGATTGCGTCTTTGCCGCAGGAAAAGCTTGCGGTACCATCACCGCTATAGCCGCCCGTCACATCAGCCTTGACAGTCACATCGTTAACAACGACACCGGGTATGACATTATAAGATGTTGTTGATTCGTCGTACACCGCAAGATAGCCACTGTCAACGTTCGGCTTCACAGTAAAGCTGCCGCCGGTGATGCTGCAGGTCACTCCCTCGGCTATTTCAAGTGCTCCTTCAAAGCTTCCCTTGTCGCCGGAAATGGAAAGGCTTCCTTTATCTATTTTGATCGCTGTCCCATTGCTGCGTACATTCAGATCATTGGTATCCTCGTCCGTGGTACGCGCCGTGTATGAGCCGTTTCTTATATAAATGCCGTACTTAGTACCGCTGATACCCGAAGCAGGATTACTCGTGACATTGAGCGTTCCGGTGCTGCTTTCGCTCTGCATTATGCCATACTGCGATGAAGTTACGGTTCCCGCGAGCTCGACCGAGACTGTTTCTGCCGAGTCCACTAATATGCCGCCGCATTCTCCAGCATTAATATACGTGTCCTCCAGCTTCAGGCTGCCGCTATTGATACGCACCACGGCAGCAGTTGCCTGCCCACTTTTCTGAGCGATCACGCCGGTGCGAAAAACAACGTCTGCCTTAATTATGATCTCACCGATTAAAGTTTTATTGTTGAGATCGATCGTACCGTTAGTTTCAAGGGTAAAGCTCTCCTCCACGTTTTTAAGCAGCGTGACGGTATCGCCGTCCTGCATCGCTGCCAGAGCTGCAGCAAGGGTCTCATACCCATTCTCACCGATCTGCGCGGCATATGTCTCTTCAGCAGCGCCGCCCTCTTCATCTGCGGGCTCCGCGGGCGCGTTGTTTGCCGCCTCAGCATTGGGATCGGCCGGTTCTTCCGCGCCGCATACCGTGCAGACGCCCTCTTCAAAGCTGTGCGCAGCTTCTTCGCTGCACACGCTGCATACATGCTTACCGCCGGCAGCCTGCCACACATGCGTGCAGGGCTCGCCCTCGGTCGCAAACGCCGCGAGCGGCATCAGGCTGAACGCCATGCACACGGTCATCAGGCATGCCAGAAGCTTTCTGAGTTTTATCATAGCTTGTCTCCTCTTCCCGCCGCCGGTAACAAAGCTGCGGCGATGATGATATTGACGTGTTCAATATGTTGTTGCCGTCCGTGTCTCCGGACTGCATATACAGTGTTATGATACCATATTGACGATTTATTTTCAAGCACATTATAATACCTAATTATTAGACAATCTTAAGAAAACGCAGTCTTTTTATGACAATAAGTTACAGAGATGCTGCATTTGCAGCATCTCTGTAACTTATTTTATGTAATCCGTATTATTTTTGCGCTCACCGGCTCAGCCGTGCCCTCGACGGTGCCGCAGCCGACCGCGGAGCAGTCCGCCCGGTAGCGCGCTTGTGCCGCGCCGCGGTTGATGACCGCAAGGTACGCGCCGTTTTCCGCAGCGTCGCCGAAGGCGTCGCGCCCGTCGGATATCCAGCGCAGGATAAGCAGCACGTCTTGCGTCACCGCCATAAACCGCACGTGTCCTGTGGAGAGCGCGTCGGCGGAATTGCGCATATTCGCAAGCTGCGCATACCAGTCGTGCAGCTCCCGCTCACCCTCCTTGAAGGGCAGGCGGTTGAACGGGTCGCACACACCGCACATGCCCTGCTCGTCGCCGTAGTAGATGCTCGGCACGCCGGGGATCGCGAACTGTATCGCCGCGCACAGCCGCTCCTGCTGCAGCGCGCGGGAAAGCGCTCCCTCGCTGAACTCATACTTCAGCTGATCCTCGCGCGAGAGCTCACGCAGGTTTCTGTCCGCCGCAAGCGCCGTGCGCAGACGGTCGACGTCGTGCGAGCCCAGCAGGTTCATAAGCGAATAGTACAGGGGCTTCGGGTAATTCATCTGCTGCGATATAAGAAAATCGCGCAGCCCGTAAGCGTCCGACCAGCCGTGCATGAAGCTCAGCACCGCCGAGCGCAGCGGGTAGTTCATCACCGAGTCGAGCGAATAGCCCAGTGCGTAATTGCGGCGCGAGCCGTAGCTCTCCTTTGTCACCGCGTCCTCCCAGACCTCGCCGATGATCGGCGCGTCGGGCTTCACGCTCTTTGCAGCATCGCGGATGAGCGCGAGTATCGAGTCGGGCAGCTCGTCCGCCACGTCGAGCCGCCAGCCCGCCGCGCCGTGGCGCAGCCAGTGCTTGACGATGCTCCTGTCCCCGGTAACGATGTCGTCCTGCCACTTGGGGTTCTGCTCGTTCACCTCCGGCAGATCCTTGAAGCCCCACCAGCAGCGGTAATCATCCGGGAAGTGACGGAAATCGTACCATGAGTAGAACTCCGAACTCTGTCCCTGACAGGCTCCCTCGGTGCCGTAGTTGCCGCAGCGGTTGAAGTACCGGCTGTCCGCGCCGGTGTGGGAATACACGCCGTCGAGGATGAACCTTATCCCCTGCTTCTCCCCCTCCGCGCACAGGTGCTCGAAATCCTCCATAGTCCCGAGTATCGGGTCGGGGCGCGAATAGTCCGAGGTATCGTAGCGGTGGTTCGACCGCGCTTCGACTATGGGGTTGAGGTACACAACGCCAATGCCGAGCTCTTTGAGATACGGCAGCTTCTGCTCGATACCCTTCAGCGTCCCGCCGTAGAAATCGTCGGGGCTGTAGGACTTCTCCCAGCTGCGCGGCTGCCAGCGCACAGGCTCATCAAGGCTCGCGTGCAGCTCGGGCGTCTGGCCGAGGCGCTTGTGGTACTCTATACCCGCCTCCGCCGTGCCGTCGTTCGAGAAGGCAAAACGATCCGGGAATATCTGGTACATCACCCTTTTTCTGAACCATGCCGGTGTTTCAAAGCCCTTTTTATACACCGTCAGCCGGAAGCCCGACTCGCGGTTCGAGCATATCCTGCCGGTATAGCCCGTCGCGTCCGGACAGAGCCACTGCGCGCTGTGATCCGTCTCGATATAGAACGCATACCAGAGCGCCTGCGGCTCCTCGGGCAGCATGAGGTTTACATAATATATATCCCCGTCGTTTTCCATGGAGCAGCTGTGCTCCATATTGTCGCCCCATAGCTCAAGGTGCGCGCTCTTCACCGTGCCGCCGAGCCGCCTGAACGCAAGGCGCAGGGTGCTGCCGCCCTCGAGAGCGCCGCCGGGGCTTCTGAACTCCGCCCTGCGGCTGTCGTAGGACAGCGCCGGGACGCTCCCGGCAGTCTGGCGCAGCACGCTCACGACGTGCGCCGTGCGCGGCTGGTACCGGTAAAGCTCCTGCGGCTGCACGGACGCTGCGCGAAGGTCAAGGCAGCAGGAGGCCGTCACGCGGTAGGCCTCTATGAGGGGGAAGCCGCAATCGTCCATCAGCAGGCGCATGAGCTCGGGCGCGGCGATAGGGTTACTCTCCCCATGCAGAAACTCCGCGAGCCTGTCGCGCTTGAGTCCTGCTCTCAGGCATTCGCGCACCGCGTCGTACACCGTCGCCGACGCCTGGAAGTACTCCCGCATAAGCTCCGGGCAGTCAGGCGAGAGGAGCTGTCTGCACAGCTCCTCATCCCCGCCCGCGGGGAGCCATCCCCCCTCGCCCGGTGCCGCCTCAACACAGCGGCGGTTTTCGTATATTATTGATAGTATATAATTCTCCGACCACTGCTCTCTATAGCAGCCGCCGAACCAGACCTTTACCTTTCTCTCGCTTACAGCATCCATATATAATGCTTCGCGTACTCCATCGCCGAGCGTTCAAAGCCGAAGTCGGCCTGCATCGCGCGGGTGATAAGTCCGCCCATTATCTCCTCATTTTTATAGCAGTCCATCGCAAGGCGCATCGTGTCGCGCATCTCCCACGCGTCGAAGTTTGCAAAGGAGAAGCCGTTGCCCTCGCCTGTGAAGCGGTTATAGGGCGTGACCGTGTCGCGCAGGCCGCCCGTCTCGCGCACTATCGGCACCGAGCCGTAGCGCATCGCGATCATTTGGCTCAGGCCGCAGGGCTCAAAGCGTGACGGCATCAGGAAGAAGTCGCTGCCCGCATATACAAGGCGCGACAGCTCCTCACTGTAGCCGATATAGGCGCAGAGCCTGCCCTTGTAGCGTCCCTCGGCCGAGCGCATGAAGTTTTCAAAGCGCTCGTCCCCGGAGCCGAGCAGCATAAACTGCATATCCTCGCGGCACATCATGTCGTCCAGCACGCATGCGACAAGGTCAAAGCCCTTCTGCTCGGTCATGCGCGTGACCATCGCAAACAGCGGCACATCCGCTCTCTGCTCAAGTCCCATGCGCGCCTGAAGCTCCGCCTTGCACACGGCCTTGCCCTTCAGGTGGCCGCGGTCATAGCGCGCGGGCAGAAGCGCGTCGCCATGCGGGTTATAGACCTTTTTATCGATGCCGTTTATAATGCCCGTAAGCTGCGCCGAGCGCGCGTTGAGTATGCCCTCGAGCCCTTCGGCGTAGTAGGGCATTTTTATCTCGGAGGCGTAGCTGGGGCTGACGGTGTTTATCCTGTCGGCAAAGACGCAGCCTGCCTTGAGATAGTCCGCGCAGCCGTTGAGCTCCATGAACTCCGGCGTATAGTAGCGGCTGTCGACATCGAGCATATCCTGCACAAAGTCAAAGCCGAACTTGCCCTGGAACGCGATGTTATGTATCGTCAGCAGGTACTTTATCTGCTCCTGCTTTGCGCCGCGGTACTGTGTGCGCGCGAGCATCGGGATCATCGCCGTGTGCCAGTCGTTGCAGTGGACAACGTCCACATCGAAGCCGAGGTTCGGTATCGCGTCGAGCACCGCGCGGCAGAAGAACGAGTACTGCTCGCCCTCAGGGTTTCCCCCGCGGTATATCTTATCGCCGAAATACTGTTCATTGTCGACAAGGTATATCGTCACGCCGTCGAGCACGAGCTTTTCTATCCCGACGTATTCCTGCCGCCAGCCGAGCTTCGCATAGAAATAGAACATGTGCTCGACCTTGTCGGCATATTTATCCTTTATGCAGCGGTGGTAAGGGGTAATGACTCTCGCGTCGATGCCGAGCTTGGCAAGCGACTTCGGGAGCGTGCCCACAACGTCCGCCAGCCCGCCGGTCTTGGAGAGCGGCGCGCATTCGGCAGAGACGAGCAGAACGTTCGGCAGAGTATCACGCCCGTGTTCACGGAGCAGATCACGAAATTCTTTTTTCATTCTTCTTCCTCCTTGGTTTGAAGCTGAACATTACCGACGCCATCGGCGGCAGCGTCAGCTTTGCTGAATACTGCATATCCAAAAACGGTTCTTTCTCTGTCTTTATCGCGCGGGGATTTCCGACGCCGCCCCCGCCGAAGCGTTCGTCGTCGCTGTTGAGCACCTCATGCAGCGTACCGGCCACGGGCAGCGCGATCACGAAATCGTCATAGCGCACCGGCGTGAAGTTGCACACGCACACGAGATAGCTCTCGTCCTTCTCGGATGAGCGCAGAAACGCCACCGAGCTTCTGTCGCGGTCGTCCACATTGAGCCAGCGGAAGCCGTCCCAGGACTTGTCCACGCGGTACATCGCCGGGGTCGCAGCGTATAGCTTGTTAAGCTTGCGGTAATAATCGCGCAGCTGCTCATGCCGCGGATATGCCAGCAGCAGCCAGTCAAGCTCCTGCTGCCAGTTCCACTCGATGAACTGCCCGAACTCTCCGCCCATGAAGCACAGCTTCTTTCCGGGGTGGGCAAACTGGAAGCCGTAGAGCGCGCGCAGGGACGCAAACTTCTGGTCGTAGTCGCCGTACATCTTGTCGAGCATCGAGCGCTTGCCGTGGACTACCTCGTCGTGCGAGTACGCCAGCACATAGTTTTCCGAGAAAGCGTACATCATCGAGAAGGTCAGCCTGTCATGGTTATGGCTGCGGAAGTAGGGGTCGAGCTGCATGTAATCGAGCGTGTCGTGCATGAAGCCCATGTCCCACTTGAAGCAGAAGCCGAGCCCGCCCGCATCGGGGGGCGCGGTGATGAGCGGGAATGCCGTCGACTCCTCCGCGACGGTTATCGCCCCCGGGTACTCCGTGAGCACCGTCGAGTTGAGCTTGCGCAGGAAATCCACCGCAGCGAGGTTTATGTTGCCGCCTTCCTTATTCGGGGTGTACTCCCCGTCGCGCCGGCCATAGTTGAGGTATAGCATCGAGCTTACCGCGTCGACGCGTATGCCGTCGATGTGGTACTCCTCAAAGAACAGGCACGCCGAGGATACGAGGAAGCTCTGCACCTGATCCGACGCGTAGTCAAAGATCATCGTGCCCCACTCGGGGTGCTCCGCCATGCGTGCTTCTTTGCACTCAAAGAGGGGCGTGCCGTCAAATCGGCGCAGACCATGCTCGTCCTTCGGGAAGTGCGCCGGGACCCAGTCCATTATCACCGCGAGCCCAGCTTCGTGCAGCCGGTCGACAAAATACTTAAAATCGTCGGGATCGCCGTAGCGCGAGGTCGGCGCGTAGTAGCCCGTGACCTGATAGCCCCATGATGCGTCAAAGGGGTATTCCGTCACCGGCATGATCTCAATGTGCGTGTAGCCCATGTCGGCGCAGTAGTCCGCCAGCGCGTCGGCAAGCTCTCTGTACATCGGCCGCTCGCCCGGCATGTTCTTCCATGAACCGAGGTGCAGCTCATAAATGCTCATCGGCTGGGTCATGAAGTCCCGCTTTGCGCGGCGCTGCATATACTCCCCGTCGCCCCAGCGGAAGTCCCCGCCGTTCCAGACGATCGACGCTGTCTCGCTCCCGGTCTGCGAATAGGCCGCAAAGGGGTCGGACTTTAATATCTGCTGCCCGTCCGCGCCGGTGACGCAGTATTTATAGAGCGCGCCATTCTCAATGCCCTCGGCAAAGCATACCCACACTCCGCCCTCGATCTTCTCCATCGGCATGGCGTCTCTGTCCCAGCCGTTGAAGCTGCCGACGAGCGAGACACGCTGCGCGTTCGGCGCCCAGACGATGAAGCGGTGCGCCTTCAGCTCCGGTATATAGCGGCAGCCGAAGCAGAGCCATGCCTTTTTTGCGTTTCCGGTGTTGAACAGGTATATATCCTCCTGCGGGATGTGGCGCAGATACGCTGATTCCATATATCTTTTCCTCTCCTGTATATCTGTATCGGGTACGGTGCGTAATTTCTCTGTATATATTATACATTCAAGCTTTCACATTTGCAATGCCGCATTTTGCAAAGATGGTCACTTCGCCCGAACTGTCCGTATGCCTCCCATTCTCCCCGCCATTCTTAAACTATATGCAGTCCGCAGCCATTATAGAACCGGGGTCGTTAAAAAGAGCCGCACTTAAATAGTGCAGCTCTTGATGATTTTATTCTTCTCTTGCCCAATCGAATGAGCGGCCGACGGCCTTGTTCCAGCCCGCGATCTTCTTGTCGCGCTCGTCGGGGGTTATCTTCGGGCCGAACACCTTGTCTATCGCCCAGTTGTTGATAACGTCCGCCTTGCTCTTCCAGTAGCCGACGGCAAGTCCCGCGAGGTATGCCGCGCCCATCGCCGTCGTCTCCACGCAGACCGGACGGTTTACCGGAGCCTGAATGATGTCCGCCTGCATCTGCATCAGCAGATTGTTGGCCGAGGCCCCGCCGTCCACCTTGAGCGCGCCGAGCTTTATCCCGGAGTCGGCCTCCATCGCCTTGAGCACGTCATAGGTCTGATACGCCAGTGATTCGAGCGTTGCGCGGATGATGTGGTACTTGTTCACGCCGCGCGTGAGTCCCACTATCGCGCCGCGGGCGTAAGCATCCCAGTGCGGCGCGCCGAGCCCCGTAAACGCCGGGACGACGTAGCAGCCGTTTGTGTCGGGTACCTTTCTTGCGAAGTATTCCGAATCCGACGCAGAGTCGACTATCCTCAGCTCATCGCGCAGCCACTGTATCGCCGAGCCCGCGACAAATATCGAGCCCTCCAGCGCGTACTCGACCTTTCCGTCAAGTCCCCATGCAATGGTCGTCACAAGTCCGTTCTTTGAAAACACCGGCTTGTCTCCCGTGTTCATCAGCATGAAGCAGCCCGTGCCGTAGGTGTTCTTCGCCTGTCCGCGCGTAAAGCAGCCCTGCCCGAACAGCGCCGCCTGCTGGTCACCCGCCGCGCCGCAGATCGGCACGCCCGCGAGCTCTTCGAGCCCTTCGATGCCCTCCGCCACCGTGCCGTAGACCTCGGAATTGGACACGGGACGCGGCAGAATGTTCATCGGAATGTCCAGCAGCGCGCAGAGCTCTTCATCCCACGAAAGCGTGTGGATGTTGAAGAGCATCGTGCGGCTGGCGTTCGAGTAGTCCGTCACGTGGACCTTGCCGCCCGTCAGCCTCCAGATGAGCCATGTCTCCACCGTACCGAATAAAATTTCGCCGCGCTCGGCCCTTTCCCGCGCGCCGGGGACGTGGTCGAGCAGCCACTTGATCTTCGTCGCGGAAAAGTAGGCGTCGATGTGCAATCCCGTTTTCTCGGCCACAAGCTCGCTCACGCCGCGCTTTTCGCGAAGGGCATCCGCGATGTCCGCCGTGCGGCGGCACTGCCAGACGATGGCGTTGTGGATGGGCTCGCCCGTCGCGCGATCCCAAAGAATCGTCGTCTCGCGCTGGTTCGTGATGCCGATCGCCGCGACCGCGCGGCCAAGGCCCGATTCGCGCAAGGCCTGCGCGGCAACGGCGCGCTCGCTCTCCCAGATCTCGTTCGGGTCGTGCTCGACCCAGCCGGGCTGCGGATAATACTGCTGAAACGGCTGCTGCGCGTGTCCGCCGACGCTGCCGTCGCGCCCGAACAGAATGGCGCGCGAGCTGGTCGTCCCCTGATCGAGCGCCAAAATATACCGCTGCATGAAGATACCCCCTTGTTCATTTGGACCGCCTTATGCTATACTAATGAATAAGATTATATCATGCAGGAGGGTTTTGCGCCATGGCTATTTGCAGGGAATTTTACTTCCCCTCGTCGGACGGCTCCTCGCGCATTCACGCGGCGGAGTGGACACCCGAGAGCGGTGAGATCATCGGCGTTTTACAGATTGCGCACGGCGTGGCGGAATACGGCATGCGCTACGCACCGTTTGCCGAATTCATGACCGAGCACGGCTTTGCCGTCGTGGCGAACGACCACCTCGGCCACGGCCTTTCCGCCGAGAAGGGTGCCGACACGCTCTATTTCGGCCCGCGCGACGGCTGGAAGCATGTTGTGGACGACATGTACGCCCTGCGCTGCCGCACGAAGGAAAAATATTCCAATGTCCCCTATTTTCTCATGGGCCACTCGATGGGCTCGTTTTTAACGCGCACCTATCTCATCCGCTACCCCGGCACCGTTGACGCCGCCATCATCATGGGCACGGGGCATCAGTCCCCCGCGATCGTCGCGGGCGGGCGCGCCATCGCCAAGGCCGCGGGCAAGCGCCACAGCTTCCAGGCGCACTCTCCGCGGGTGGAGGCGCTGGCTTTCGGTGCTTACAACAAGGCGTTCGCGCCCAACCGCACGGAGGTCGACTGGCTCAGCGTGAGCGACAACAATGTCGACGCCTACATTGCCGACCCTCTCTGCGGTCAGAAAGCGAGCATCGGGCTCTTCTACGAGATGCTCGGCGGCATCCGCTTCATCAGCACGCCGAAAAACATCGCGTCGATGAACCGCAACACGCCCATTCTCTTCATCTCCGGCGACAAGGACCCTGTCGGCGAGATGGGCAAGGGCGTCAAGCGCGCATACGAGGCCTTCCGCCGCGCCGGCATGCGCGACGTGGAGCTGAAGCTCTACAAGGGCCTGCGGCACGAGATTCTGAACGAAGACTGCCGTGCCGTGGTCTATAACGACCTGTGGAGCTGGATCGAAAAACATTTATGAATAAAGTCAGGAAGGCGAACCGTCAGGCGGTTCGCCTTCTTTTACTTCGGAGCAACGTTCGCGGCGTCAAAGCGTCGATATCGTGCGTCGTGAGCAGGACGCGCGCGGTCAGGATGCCGTCAAGCGTGACGAGGAACACCGCCAGCGCCGCGGCCCACTCTGGAAGCAGTGCGGCATAGCCCTCCAGAACCGGCTGCACATACCGCACGGCGAGCATCGACAATATTCCCCAGCAGATGGAAAACGGCAGGCAGATGCGGCCGTTCACGTCGCATTTGGTCGAAGAATAGTCCCAGAACTGCACTTGAAACAGTCTTTCATAGCCCCAGTGCACGGCGTATTCCATCGCCGTCGCCGCGAGCATACCGAGCAAGATCTGCTCCCACGCGCCGGGGAGCTTTTCCGCCCCCAGCAATAAAATCGTGACCATCGCAAAGCCGTACACCGGACACAGCGGCAGGAACACGAAGCACCGCCGCAGCCGGTGGCTCGATCTCGTCGCTGCGGCGAAGAGCTTTTCAAGGCAATAGCCCAAAAAGCTGTAAGCAAACCAGTACCAGATATGATCCATTTCTTCCTCCGCGTCCGTTTTTCTCAGTATGGCCCGCGCAGATGGAAAAATGCGTGCCGCGCGCGTTGCAAAGCGCGGCGAATCATGGTAAAATGGCAAAAAATCGACAGGAGAACACAACTATGCCTGATACCTGGGAAGCTCTGGAACACGACTGCAAAAATTGCCGCGAATGCTCGCTGTGGGAGACGCGCACGAACGTCGTCTTCGGCGTCGGCAATCAGAATGCTGAAGTTTTATTCATCGGCGAAGGCCCCGGCGCGAACGAGGACGCGCAGGGCGTGCCATTCGTCGGCAGGGCCGGTCATCTGCTCGACGACATGCTCGAGATCATCGGCCTCAAGCGCGACGATGTGTATATCGCCAACATCGTCAAGTGCCGCCCGCCGGAAAACCGCGACCCGCTCGGCGTGGAGCAGGACGCCTGTATCGGGTATCTTCGCCGTCAGGTCGCGCTGCTGCGGCCGAAGATCATCGTCTGCCTCGGGCGCATCGCGGCCATGCGCATCATCAAGCCCGACTTCAAGATCACGCGCGAGCACGGGCAGTGGTTTGAAAAGAACGGCTTTCAGATGATGGCCGTCTATCACCCCGCGGCACTGCTGCGCGATCCGCGCCGCAGGCCCGAGTCGTTTGAAGATTTCAAGGGCTTACAGCAGAAGATCAATGAGCTTTGCGAACACACCCATGCCGTTTCCTAATGCAAATAGCATACTTTTCGGTGCTGTGCCCTGCCAAATTCCTACATAAATAGTGTTTTTTGGATAAAAATGCTATTGACGGCCATTTTTGTGTGTGCTATATTACTACCATCCTTTTTGAAAGGACTTGGAGCTTGAGTGATGAAGACTGTTGTAAGCAACGTTGCATATCGCTTTTACTATTACTCTTACTTTTACTTTAAGGACAAGGTAAGAGCGATTTGTGATGCCCGTAGCTGAAAGGTCTTTCGAACCAACACTTGAAGGTCACTTCAAAAAGAGTTGAGTCAAGGAACCCGCCGTATGGACCACAAGTCCTTACAGCGGGTTTTATTGTTATCAGCGAGAAATAAAAATTGGAGGAAAAAAAGCATGAACACCAAACGCATCATTTCTCTTGTTGCCTCTCTTGCCCTCGTTCTCAGCCTGAGCGTGGGTCTGACCGGCTGCGGCGATAAGGCCGCACAGGACGACAATCAGGGCAGCACCGACGGCGAAGGCACGAAGTACACCGTCGGCATCTGCCAGCTCGTGCAGCACGAGGCACTCGACGCTGCCACCCAGGGCTTCATCGACGCGCTGAATGAGGCTCTGCCCGGCCAGGTCGAATTCCAGAACAAGAACGCTTCCGGCGACAACGCCAACTGCTCTACCATCGTCAACGGCTTCGTCTCCGACGGCGTTGACCTCATCATGGCGAACGCCACGGGCGCGCTGACCGCCGCCGCTGCCGCCACGAGCGACATTCCCATCCTCGGCACCTCCATCACCGCTTA
>ERZ825137.1602-NODE-1602-length-28665-cov-4.479343_pt1 | contig 28665 bp, 12 predicted proteins | sample MGYA00519873_ERZ825137 | MGnify/ENA primary metagenome ERZ825137 (study PRJEB31778, sample SAMEA3449190) | human gut metagenome | biome: human gut; feature: human-associated habitat; material: faeces | place: United Kingdom | collected 2010/2012 ...
TACAGAAACAGTGCGATCGAACACGGTTTGTTGGGGATTCCGGTGGTAGAACAAAAGAGTTCCATTCTCCACTTGAATAGAATCTTTAGAAGTAACCAATCCTTTTACCGACGACCATTTCAGAGAATTCTGACGTCCTTCTCCTTTCCGGAAAGGTCTGTCGGCATATCGCCAATTCTCATAAGACACCTCACAAACAACCGGTCTTTTATTCTCTGTTTCTACATGAATCACAGGACGATAAACATCGACCCATATATGAATCTTAGTACCGTTTAATTCCACTTCCATATAGCCGTCTTTCAACTTTAACGTCTGACGGAAAGGTGTGGCGACAGCTTCATCCAACTTCAAGCGCACACGTCCTTGTTTAAGCAATGTGTTGTGCTCGTCATAAGCTCCGCTCCGACTCATATAGAAAAGTAAATCTCCTTCCTCTACCCATACGTTCAACCCGATATCTCCACCACCACAAGGCATGGATTCCGAAGCGTTCCGGCTGGGAGCGGTCCATGTATAATCATCAGGCTGTCCCCATACCATAAGGGTTTCACAAAGACAAAAAAGAAGCAAGACTAACTGTTTATTCATTATAGTTACATTTTTATGATTCTTATTCAATTACCGTACAACTTCTAAAAGCATACCTCTTAACAAACTGAAACGCTCCTCTTGCTAAACGAACAAGATTTGAATTACCTATTTAATTATTTCATTCTTTCGACTTCAATAGGGCTTTTCAGCAACGTCTGATCAAAGCACTTCAATTCACCCGCAGACACCTAACTTTCATTCTTTTATAGGTCTATTATCCGGCCAATCATCCGAACGGAAAGAAGATATAGGCAATCCGTCAACACTAAACAAGTCGCCCTCGGAATCATTTTCGAAAGCATAACGAACGGCCACCGGATGAGGAACCTTATCACTCTTCACATATACTTTGCTACGTTGAATCCAAGCCTTAGCAGGATAAAAAACTTTATCGGCTCCCGCTACTTTAAATTGAGAGGATTCGAAGCTATGTCTCCCACAAATCCACATGGGTGCTCTTTCAAAGCTCACAATCACCGTATCATTCTGGATTTCCATAGATTTGTAATAAGGACTGTCACCGATAATGCCTTCAATGCCATATGTTTTATTCAAGGCCAGCAATGCCAACCTCTCTCCCGGCGTACGTTTATCGTAGGGATGAATACCTTCCTTAAAACCTACATCCATCAATACAGCCATTCCAGTATTGGGAACCATGTGTTCTACTTTTGCCTGTGCTTCACGCAAATATGCCGAATTAATAATTTCTTTTCCTTTTTCAGTGATGATTCCATAATCATACGGAGCTATCTGGCAATAATAGAAAGGAAAATCTCCTTGGTTCCATAACTGTCTCCAGCCTTTTATCATCGTCGAGAACATATCGGCATAAGTATGAGCACGATTCCAATTATCCTCTCCCTGATACCAAATAACTCCTCTCATTGTAAGACCGATTAACGGACTTAACATTCCATTGAATAAAACGGTTGGAGTTCGGTTCTTTGATTCTATTTTACCTTGAGCTTGAGGAATTTTTGCCACAGCCTCGGGAAAAGCTTTTAACATATCCCCGTTCATCCAAGCCTCACATGCAGATCCGCCCCATGCCGCTACAATCAGCCCGACAGGAACTTGCAAGGTTTCTTCCAACTGACGGCCAAAGAAATAAGCCGTAGCACTAAATTCGCGAACTGTTGCGGGATTTGCTTCTTGCCATTGTCCTGTAACATCTTTCACCGGTTCTGTAGATGAATTACGCTTTATGGTAAACAAACGTATATTGGAATTTTTGCTCTTCAATGCAGCCACATTAGCCCCTTCTACTGGCTGGTTTTTAAAACCTTTCATGGGCATTTCCATATTACTTTGTCCAGCACAGAGCCACAATTCTCCCACCATCACATTCTTTAAAGTAAGCGGATTGCCATCACTGACAACAACTTCATACGGGCCTCCCGCCTCAGGAGTAGGGATACTTACTTCCCATTTACCAGAAGCATCCGCCTTCGTTGTATAACTCTTATGATTCCAACTCGGAGTTACAGTAACTTGCTTATTAGGTGTAGCAGTTCCCCATAAATTAGCATTAGTCTGTTGTTGCATCACCATATTATCGGCAAATACAGCCGGCATCTTCACTTCTGCATTTACATTCGAAATGATTGTACACGAAAAAAGCAACGCAATCATTCCACCTAGGTATTTTCTCTTCTTCATTATTATTTATGTCATTTGTTCCACTATACAAAACCAATATCCGGTTCCGGTTTATAATACCCTCTCTGAGCAAATAAAAGTTTTCTTACTTATTACTTCGTACTAGTTTAACCGGTCCTAACAGTCCGGCCGGCAGCAAATCCTTACTAGCCAGACGATATTTGCCGTTTGTCCATATACCGTTATAAGGCGCTTTCCCCTGATCGGCTCCATTCAAAGCGTTGGCCCATGAATTAGTTACTTCAATTTCGATTGTGTTATCTCCCTTCCGTAAAGCCTTAGTAATGTCCACCTCATAAGGTGCTGTCCACGCAATGCCACAATCCATACCGTTCACTTTTACCGAAGCTACATCACACAATGCGCCCAATTCCAACCATACTTTTTCGCCTTCCCTCTTAGACTGCGTATAAGGGAATGTTCCCGTATAGAACGCGGTGCCGGAATAATAACGAATCTGTTCGTCGTCCTCTTTACTCCAGTCGAACAGTTCATTCCGTTTCAGTTCTTTTTTAACCGACTCAAAACGAACAGTCCATTCTTTCACCTGCAAATTCTCTTTTTTATTCCATACAAAAGTACCTCTTTCCACTTCTTTCGTAGGCTGGCGAAACACAATGAAAGTTGATTCACCTGCATTCAGTTTCATCGTTACTTCCGTTCTATTTCCATTTGCTTTCCAAGCAAAATTATCGGAAATCTCGCCCGTCATAGGGTTCCACCACTCTGGTAACATTCCTTTCATTCTGAAAGAAGCTACAAATTCACGAGGAGTATCTTGCTGATTAGAGATGAAATAAACATCCGTATTTTCCTGTTCATTCCGACGGTGTGTCCATGCAACATTTTCTGGCACTACCACATCTCGTTCCAGACCATAAGCGGAAAAATCTTCATCGGTATAAGGCAGTTGCGGTACTACTATGCCTGCCTGACGCAGAGCTTCGACTTTAGCCTTCACCTCATCACTCATTACATTATTCGGATTCATAGGACGCTCCAAAGGCATAACCAACACCTTATACGAAGCTCCGCCCGGTAATACCATACGTCCGTCTTTTACTGTGGCAAGACGTAACAAAGCGTCTTTATTAAACGAATCATAAGCATATCCACGTAGCGGATTCACCCAATCCTCAGGATCCGCCATATTGGCCGAATGTGTCACACCTACCGGCATAACCCTCAACGGTTGTCCCACATTAGCCAAACGAACTTTCTCGCTTCGCACCCTATTCTCTCCGTAGATACCTGGCAATGAAGAAACCAATCTATCCGGCAGTATCGCACGGCGAGGCATTTCTTCACCCGTAAACACAGCAATGTCCGTAACAGGCACACCGTATTGCAAGAGTGCCTGACAACGAGTAATATAATCAACCAAAGCTTTTCCACCATTCTTCCACCAAGTATTATCACGTTGGAAGAACAAGCCGATTCCGTCAAGCGTCATGCCGGGCTTTTTATCCATATAAGGATTATGCACGTACACATGGAAGAAAAGCTTATTAATGCCTAACGCATAATTTCTGTCCAATAAGGTTTTCAACATAGCCGGAGTTTCGTCCCAAGTGCCTCTTACTTCTGTAAAACCTTCCGCTTGAATAATATTCTTACCATAAATATGCGCTCCGCTAATCGCATCCAGCATATCATTCAACTTATCGTGAGTAGGGCTTCTCAACCAAAATTCGCCCATCGGCAGATCCACCATCTGATAATGAAGCAAACCGTCACTTACCATCGTAGGCGCTACACATTCTGCCGAGAACCGGCATCCGTATTCTTTAGCACTTTCCGCCAACACTTGGTAGAAAACATCTTTTACCAACTCGGCTATCGTTGTCCTAACATCACGCAATATTCGTTCCGATGTCTGGGCACTATCCAACGGAATACCTGCCAATAGAGGCAGATAGGGCATTAAATCATAGCCTCTTCTCTTCTTAAATTCCTCGGCAAAGTTATCGCTCCAGTTTTGACTTCCACATTCCCAACTATCGACATGCATATATTTCAATACCCGATGAGCTAAATCCGGTCCTACCTCAGTAAATACCTTTCCAAACCAATTATCAAATTGCTTACGCACCATCGGAGCACTGAATTTATTACACTCCAAACCTTTACCGCCACCTCCGGTAGCATTCGTATGTCCGGTAGCAGTATGTCCCATGCGAAGAATGCGCCATTGTCCTTTAGGCAACGTTGCCGTCAACTGACCATCACGCATCGAAGTGGTAAGATTCAATACGTCTTCTTTCTTTATGCAATCAGCTACCGGCACTTCTTCAACAGGAGTATCTTTTGCTACACGCCACACTAACCCGGCTTTACCTTCCCACTGATTCAAGCGAGGTTGGGAATGCAAAACAAGCTGTTTAATTTTCAGATTCGGCTTCCATTTAGCAGCATCCATATCTTCACTGCCCGGTTCGCTTCCTACCGGTGTCCAATAAAAACGGAAATAGCGCGCGGTAGTAGCAGGAATAGAATGTGTTGAATTCTCATCGGTATTCTGCCATCCCTGACGTGCCGGAGTTAGTTGTTTCACTGTATAGAATATCACACCGTCATTGCTAGCCATTACTTTCAAACGATGTGCCTGATAATTGTTACCATTCAACACAATTTCAACATTTCGGCAAGTAACAGGAGTTTCGTATTCATATTGAATCCAACAGGGTACGGAAGAACGAATCACACCCGATTCATCTATCGAAACTGATTTCTTTGCATCCGCTTCTTCTTTTATATTACCACAGGTGATTTTCGGCACTTGCGTAATTTCCTCTCCTCTCAAAGGCAATGCTAACAAAGCAATATCTTCATAATAGCCTTCAAAACTTTCGGGTACAGGTAATCTCAAGTTCTGTATTTTTCCTCCTTGAACAATCGTATCGCAAAAAACAACTTTCTGCATCGACTCCTCTGGGGTAATCCAAGGACCACCGGCTAAAGCAAACCCATCGCAAATATGCATGCCCAATTTCAAACCCAAACGGTCGGCCTCCTGCATGCTGTAACGAACCATTTTCCACCATTCCGGTGACAATTGTTCCGCTTTTCCCTGATACTGTTTCCCTTGCTCTACGGATTTGATTGGCATCAAATAGGCTCCTCCCAAACCAATTTGCTTCATTGCTTCCAAATCGGCTTTAATACCTTCCCGGCTTACGGCGCCGTACATCCAATACCAAAAAGTCCACGGTTTAGCCTCATCCGAAGGTTTGTCGAAAAGCTGCTGCAAAGATTTCCCACCCTGAGCTTGCGAATTGTCTGCAGAAAATAAAAAGGTACTTTGTTCTTTTTCCAACAAACCAACCTGCGGACAAAACGAACTTCCTGCTGAAAGCAAAAACGAAGCCTCTTCCGCTTCTAACGGTGAGTCTACGAAAGGCTGTTGCGTTTTCTGCGCCGGAGCTTGCAGTGAAAACACTGCAAGCCAGGTCCATGCAAATACCGCTTTAACTAATATATTATAATTCATTCGTCTTCTTATTCAAATCGTAAAACAATGCGGCCGGTTTGAGGTCCATCTACCCATTTAGCCTGCGAAGAAGGACCAATCAAATCGGTAGTATTCACTTTATTACGTACCGGAGGAATGACTTTCATTACGGAAATACCTGTTTTCGGCAACGTGTAAAGAATATGGTCGCGTCCGTCACGAGGCTCATATAAGCCAATATAGCTTTCGGGTGTTTCATTCTGAATGCAAATAGTACCATCCTGTGTTTTCAGGTTCATCCATGAAACATTAGCAAAATAACCTTTAAATTCAGGATAAGTGAAACTCTCCGCCGGAATCGGGTCGTTGTAATCATTCTCCCATACTCCATACTGCGGACCGTGCAAACGATTCTGCCATACACGGTACGGACCATCACCAACCCACCGTTTACTTATTACTTTATCTTCTGGATAATCGAATTTTACTCCCATCAAATCAACTACACCACTAAAGTTGTAGGTAAAATCCAAAGCAGCCGAGCCATCCGGAGCAATTGTCCATTGAGCCTTGTCGAAACAGCCGAGTTTGTAATTGGCTGTTACCACAATAGAATTATCTTTCTCCTTTACATCTAATCCGACAAACTTGCCTACATCTTCAAATTCTTCATATTGTGTTTTCTTCTTTTCGGCATCTTTATCATCATGGTTATAGAACTGATCCATAGAACGATCGGCACGACGTGCACAGATAAAACGAGGACCGTCTTTCAAATCAATATTCTTACCATTTAAAGCAACACCTTTCAACTGACCGTCCTTTTTACAGAATGTATAGGTGCGCCCGTTTGCCGTCACAGTCAGTTTTTGCTCATCCTGACGATAAGTCGGCTTGCCTCCCTGATAACTCTGAGGAATACCCTTTTGCTGATAAGTCAACGGATAACTCCATGTAAACAACTCGTCACCATAAGTATCAATCACGGTTACCTGCAATGCATCCGCTCCGTCTTTTGCAAACGGAATCTTCACGGTTCCGGCGCTATGAGGAGCCACATCAGTCCCTTTCACTTCACCCTGAGCCAACACCTTCACACCACCATTTTCATTGTATGCAGGGAATTGAACGCGTTTCCATACGAAACGGCAAGTATTCAGGTTAAGGAAGTCATAACGATTTTCTATCTGAAGCACTCCATCGAAATCCTTGTTTATATTCTTGTTCATAATTTGTACGGGGCACCAAACTTCCTTGATGGTCCAGTAACTCCCTTCTTTCTCATGGTGAGGACCTACGATACCATCGGCTCCATAATTACCGCAGTTGTCAATAAAGCCATTCATGTCCACCCGTTTTACTCCTTCATCGGCCAATACCCATAAGAAACCGCCGGCACAACGAGGATGTTTACGCATCATCTCCCAATAATCGTATAAACCGGCTCCATGTCCCCCATCATAAAGCCCATGCAGAAATTCGGTAGGCATAAAGATTTCCGGTTTGCGCATATAGTTCTGACTTTCGCCATACGAACGGTAGTGCATGGTTTCGAATCCGCCGAAGTTACCTTGCGGATGCAATACGGGACGCTTTTGCGGGTCATATTTATGGAACTCATCGTTTAACTCATCATTCCAACCTTTTTCATTACCATTACTCCACCAAATGATACATGGATGATTTACATCCCGTTCCACCATTTCTTTTACTAACTTCTGTCCAACCACAGTTTCATGTTTGCCATGCCAGCCCGACAATTCATCCATTAAATAGAGTCCGAGCGAATCGCATGCTTCGTAGAATTCGGGATCTGCCGGATAGTGTGATAAACGCACGGCATTCATATTCATGCTTTTTATCAATAACACGTCCTCAATATTCTTTGCCTTACTCAAAGTACGACCACTTTCGGGACGGAAACTGTGGCGGTTGACACCACGGATATTTACGCGCACTCCGTTAATATAAAGTCCGTCACTTTCTCTCACTTCAATAGTACGGAAACCAAACTTCTGATTTTCCTGATGGAGCACTCTTCCCGAAGCATCCGTCAACGTAAATTGAGCGTTGTACAAATTAGGTGTTTCAGCTGTCCACAACGCCGGATTATTCACTTTCAGACGTGCAACACACTGGTCACTGCCTGTGCGGACAGGAGTAGTGCCTTCAGCCACTTTCTTTCCCTTTTTATCGAACAAAACGGTTTTTACCGAAGCTCCTTCCACAGCCATATTCAGATAGCAATTCGCATTAAAAGTTCCATCAGCTTGGGCATCGATAGCCAAATGATGAATGTTTTGTGCCGGACGAGCCAACATAAATACCGGACGGAAGATACCTCCGAAATTCCAATAATCGGCACGACGCTCTGACAGGTTTACACCTGCATTTTCACTCTCCTTGCTAACTGTCACTTCTAATACATTCTTCTTTTTCGGCCCGAAAAAGACACGGTCACTCACATCATAAGTAAAGCGATAAAACGCTCCCTGGTGCATCGAACCGGCTTTACGACCATTAATCTTTACCTGTGTATCCGTCATAGATGCTTCAAACACCAGCTCTATCTGTTTGCCATTCCACGATTCAGGAAGTTCAAACTCATATTTATACATTCCTTTCTCACTGGCAACACCTTCCGGAAAAGCTTTTCCATAGAATTTCATTCCATACTGATAGGTTCCGAATCCCTGTAGTTCCCAGCAGGAAGGAACACCAATCTTAGTCCATTTACCGGAATTATTGCCTTCGGTACACATGAAATCCCATTGTACCATGTCATCACATCCTGTACCCGAAAGATACTGTTTTTCCGTTTGTACGGACTGTTGGGCAAAAAGAGCGGTTGCCCACAACAACGAAAAGAGAAGAGTCACTGTTTTTTTCATATAATCGATTCTAATTTATTTTTTCTTTTACTTACATGGACTGAAACGAACGTGCAACGTATGTTCTTTCTTAGGTATTGAATATTTCTTCAACACGCCCGGGCCACAACTGCTGTTGCCTAACCCCAATACAGCTGCATCCAAATTTAAGAATACAGCCTCACGCGGCTGTAAATCACAGTCGTGGGAAGCTTTATATAAATCATTCGCTGAATAAGGCAAAGCCGAAGCAGAGAAAGGCTTACCTAACGTAATTACTTTCACACCGGCACCTTTTTGGTCTGTCAATGAAAGTTCCACTACGGATTCCTTGTTACCGGAATCTTGCGGACGTGGATAATGAACATACTGTTTGTCGACGGTAGATTTCCACAGTCCGATTTTAGAAGCAGACAAGCGATCAGGATAGTTTTCAAACGGCCCGTAACCATACCAAGTGAAATTAACAAGCGACTTATCGGCTACCCACGCACTGCCTAAACGTGGAAGCTCAGGTAAATCTCCTTCCGGCAAATAAGTCTGCTTCAAGTCTATGGTTCCGTCACCATAAACCGTATACAGGCTTGTTACCAAAATACTACCCGACAAATAATTATAACGTTGAGTTGTTTTTATTTCCACCTTATCTTCAGCAATTTGCTTCCATGTGAGCTCCGCCGATGATATACGGGGAGCATGCATATTATTTTTTTCCCAATCTTTTGCCAACCAGTTCCCGAAGCTCTTGTCATTGTCTGTTGGAGCACGGAATGCCTGGAAATAGCTTGCCGTTGTTGTTTCATCCGCATGGAATACTCTCTTATCTCTGTATGTCAGCGCTATCAATGCAGCATCCGGCTGACTCCACTCTGCTGAAAAAGTTTTCCCCTTCACCCAAACAGTAGAGCCTTCTTTATAGACTTCCAATTTACCTCCTGGTTTAATGTCGGACTTCGCTATTTGCGTTAAATTATCTTGAATTGGAAGTTGTTCCATAGCCACTTCATGCCCCGCCTTAGCCCAGCTGCAATCGTTTTTCAAACGAACAGAAATATTTAAACGAACATCGTCTTTATCCGATTTAACTTTCTTCATGGCTTTAGCCAATTTCAAAGAGATTGTTCCCTTCTCACCGGGATTGATTTGCGGAAGTTCCGCCTCACCGCTTCCCACAGGCTTTCCATTGGCATAGAGTTCCCATATACACTGATAACCGGAGAGATCAATATGGTGATTATGATTTGTTAATTCAACCTGACATTCTCTTGTATCCGGATGATAGGAAAGCAATTTCATATACACAGGTTGGTATACTTTTTTCACTTCCCAATATTTAGGATTTACACTTCTATCACTGAATACCACGCCATTCATGCAGAACGCTTTTAGGTTTGGCTGGTCACCGAAATCTCCACCATAGGCCACCTGCGTCCGTCCGTCGGGTAATGTACGGATGATACCCTGATCAACCCAGTCCCATATAAAACCACCCAACATACGAGGATGACTGTATATTTCTTCCCAATATTCACGGAAATTACCTAGTGCATTTCCCATGCAATGGGCATATTCGCTCGTTAATACGGGTCGGTCGTCGTTTGTCCGCATAGCAATGGACAAAAGCCGTTCCCAACGGGCATTTTCCGCCCGTTCCTTATCATCGCCTTCTTTAATTCCCGGATTCAGGTATTCATCCTGCACACGAGGGTAGAAACGGCTAATGACATCTACTGTTTTCGGATCCGGTTCCCCGTCTACTCCCTGCGCTCCTTCATAATGAATAGGACGAGTAGGGTCGAAATCGCGCAACCATGCAGAAATTGCCGCAAAGTTAGGTCCGTAACCACTTTCATTGCCCATACTCCAAAACACAACGCTAGGATGGTTTTTATCCCGTTCGGCCATACGCACAGCTCTGTCCATAAAAGCGGCATGCCAATCCGGCGTACTGGCTAAAGTTCCTCTTAATCCATGTTCTTCAATATCCGCCTCATCCATAACATAGAGCCCCAACGAATCGCACAGTTCATACCATCTGGGATGATTAGGGTAATGACTGGTACGCACGGCATTCATGTTGCACTGTTTCATCAACAAAATGTCCTGCATCATTCGTTCTTCAGTCATCACACGGGCCATATAGGGGTCGTGCTCATGACGATTGGCACCTCTGAAACGGATAGGTTTACCGTTCACCAAGACTTGTCCCTTCTTTACTTCCACACTGCGGAAACCTACTTTCGAAGTGGCCTTTTCCACTACCTTGCCCGAAGCATCTTTCAACGAGAGTTCCAATGTGTATAAATAAGGAGTCTCGGCCGTCCAGCGTTTCGGTTGTTTGATAACCGTACTGATACGTCCCAATTTGCGAGGGCCACGCTGAGGATACCATTCATTCATAATAGAAGCTTTATGGTCCAAATCCAAAATAGGCTCAATGGAAGTTTCCGTCCGGAAGACTTCCGCTCCCTCGGCATCTTTCAACTCCGCCTGTATTTGATACCCTGTTCCTCGTTCTTTACCGAACACGCTAAACTGAGGGTCTATCTGCAAAGTAAAATCCTGATAATCCGCATCAGGCAAAGTACGGACCGCATAATCACGCAAACGCACATCCGGTGTATGGAACAGTGTAATGTCTCGATGAATACCTCCGAAACGCCAGAAATCCTGATCTTCCAGATAAGAACCGTCGCTGTAACGGTATACTTCCACTGCAATTTGGTTTGTTCCGGCTTTCAGGTACGGAGTAATGTTAAATTCCGAAGCCTCCATACTGCCTTGGCTATATCCCACTTTCTGTCCGTTTATCCATACATAAAAGGCACTCATCACTCCATCAAAGCGAAGAAACGTCTGACCTTCACTTTCCCAACCGGAAGGCAAAGTGAAAGAACGACGATATTGTCCGGTCGGATTCCGTTCCACATAAGCCGTATATTTTTCTTTCGGTGTTCCCATCACTCGCGGAGGGTCTATCTTAAAGGTATAGCCTGCCGAAGCGTAGATAGGAGTTCCGTAACCATTCACTTCCCAATTGGCTGGTACCGGAAAATCTTTCCACCCTTTATCTTCAAAATCCGTACGATAGAAATCCTTTATTTTTCCATCCGGTGTAGGAGACCAATGGAATTTCCAAGTACCATTCAACGAAAAGGAACGGTCTCCTTTTACAGCTCCATACGGAATGAAAGCCGCCCTAGCGGGCTCTCTGTTTATCTGGAGAACGTGATGATTTTCCCAGTCATGAGATTGGGCCTGTACTTGCATATTCGTCCAACCTAGCAACATACATCCCAATATATACCATTTCTTCATAGAAACATTTTATTATTAGCCGTTTTACAACGGTGTGTTAAAACTTATATTATCAATCTTATAGCATCAATCTAAACTGAGGCCGTATATCCTCGTGACGTAGACAGCTCTACATCGCGACAGAGAGCTATCTACGTCACGACGTTGAGCTGTCAAGCTCAGAACTTAGAGCGGTGCAGCTTTTCAAGTCCCGACCCTCATTATTACCACAAAATTATATTATTCCCACCGGCCGAACGCCGGCGGGCTTTATTTACTGCACATCCAACGCATCAAAAGAAAGTTTGTCCATATTCTCGGCAGACAAAATCACCTTATAGGTTCCTGCATTGATATAACCTCCGGTAGTAGTGCTCATCATACGCCACTTTTCCGGGGTATCAGGAAAAGTCAACGTATCATTCTTCAGTACACTGCCGTTTGGAGCAATCAGTTTCAAGTTTACAGGAATAGGTTTTCCGCTCAAATTCATAAACTTAAAGCGTAATGCGTATACTTGCGCCAATCCGGTGGATATCGTCCATTCAATGCTATTATTCTTACCCGCGCCGAAGAAGACACCTATATGTTTTTTAAACTCTTTCTTCATAAATTTCCCCTTCAACGCCGCATTCTCTGCTTCGTAAGTTACACTGGCACGGGCATTTTTATCCTCAGGTAACATTTCTGTCGGCATCTTCTCTATCACCTCCTTACCTGCTTTTTCCCAGCTCCACGAAGAAGTTGTGCTTTGTAAAGGTTGTAAAGGAGTTTTCGAGGCTATGGCTATAGCGGAAATCACCGCTTGACCGGCTTTCACTTCCGGAAAGTCGATAATCAGCTTTCCACCTTTCACTTCGGCATCCACTACTTTTTTCAAGGCGCCGTCATGACCGGCTTCCGCCCATATATCTAGATCGTCAATGACAGTTTTACCATTTACGGCCACATCAAAGATACGAAGTCCTTCGCAATCGGTTCCGACACCTCCACCCGTGCCATGCCAAGGCTCCGTAAAGTAAAGTTCAACCCGGTATGTACCGTCGGGAAGCGGGAACTGGTAGTTCAGTTTGTGGCGTCCGAAACGGAAATTCTGGAAGAGCTTCCAATCGCGAGTTCTCCGTATAGGGTCGTAAGTCACGCGCTGACTTGCCTGATAAGGAGAGAATCCCTCGAATGCTTCCGCCCAAGAGTGAGAGTAAGTAGAATCATCCGTAGCCCATTGCTGGCCGAACTCATCAGTGTATGCGTCTCCACCGCAATTCATACGGTAAAGATAGGAATATCCGTCCTCCCCTTTCAACAAAGGAGTCACCTCCTTATATAATGCCTCAAAATGCGGTGCTTTTTCCAGATTATTCAATACAACGATGTCTTCCGCCACCGCTTTACCTTTGTAATATCCTACGGCACGAAGTACATTATAACGAATATCACGGTTCTCCCACACAAAGTGAGTCCCAACGCCCTGATTAACCTTTCGTCCCAAGAAAGCTTCATTCGCCGCATCATTATAGAGAAGTACTGAATCACAATTACTATAGACTTCTATCGTTGCACGCCGACGCTTCTCGAAACGGTCGGGCCAGGTATGTGATACGATGTAAACCATCGGATCTTTTTTAGCGTCCGTATAGTTGGCACGATACATATAATATACATCCAAAGGCTCCTCCCAAGGAGTAGTCAAACCTTTGTAATTGAAAGGACCCACCTTATCAATTTTACGATAAGCCTCATCCGGCTGTCGGCGACCTGGGTTATCATGACTACTGAATATCCATTGAAAATGCCCGCACAAGCTATCTTTTGCTTTCTCGGCCAAACGAATTTTCGTTTCCATCAGCTGGCACATGCGCTCTTCACTCCAAGGTCCCTTCGGATCAAAATCCGCCGGTTCCGTATGAAAGTCAATGCTGCGCCAAGCGCCATATTCGCCATTAAGCAACTGGTTAGGTTGCGACAACTCTGCATCGTATTTATTTATATCTCCGCCATACGTTCCGCTCCAGTTCTGAATTACATTCCAATCGGTTCCTTCTCCCCCGTTACAGGTAGTGATAACACGCATATTACGAGCTGTCGGATCCATTTCTCGGATAATCTCACTACATTCCTGAGCAAACTCACGAGGAAGAGTGCTTTCGTTCTGCAATCCCCACATCACTACGGAAGGAGAGTTACGGCGTTCTTTCACCCACTGACGAAGCAGTTTCTTAAAGTTTTCACGGAATTCCGGGGTATCATACCAGATATGGGCAGAGAACTGGGTCCAGAAAAGAATTCCATTCTTATCCCAATAACTCTGGTAGTCCAGATGATGAGGTTGATGTGCATCGCGAAACGCATTAAAACCCGCATTTTTTATTTGTTTCACCCGTGCCGCGATCTGTTCTCTACTAAATGCATGACTTTGTCCGAACTGATGTTCGTATTCACAAACACCGTTTAAAAACACAGACTTTCCATTCAGATAGAAACGCCCGTCTCCATCATTACGTTTTACCGGCCAACTGATAATCCGAATCCCAAACGGAGTAGAAATCTCATCCGTAGTTTTTCCATTACGTTTAATCATGGATGCCAGTTTATAGAGGTAAGGTCGTTCTGTGCTCCATAAAACAGGATTTTTTACGGGAGCCTGTTGTTTAATGATCTTAGTCTCACCCGGCGCCAAGGTTACATTTTCTGCCAAACGGAATACTTGCGCACCGTCTTCATTGCTGAACTTATTGACAAATTCTACGGTTTCCGTAGTCTTACCATAGTTCGTTAACTCTGTTTCAATAAACACCCTCTCAGCTTTGTCATCATTCCAAATATGCACACCAAACGGATCTATACGGATTTCATCGGTTATCTCTAACGTTACAGGACGGAAGATACCCAACGGCTGAGAACCTTCGCTAAATCCCCATTCCGACGAACAGCCCCCGCAAACCCAAGGCATATCGGCAATCATTTCAGGATGTTCCGCTTTTACTTCCAATCGATTGGTTTGTCCAAGTTTTAATGCATCCGTTACATCCAAAGTCAATGTAGTACGACCTACCGGATGACGTCCGAAATCCACTCCGTTCACTTTTATAGTAGCATACGTTCCAACACCCTCAAAACGTAAGAAGTAGCGTTTGTTTCCTTCCAACTGCGGTACGGCAAAATCCTTTTGATACATAGCCGTTCCATGCAGATTTCCGTGTGTCAATTGGCGATAACCATAATAGTCATCCCAATTATGAGGAATATTCACTGTTTTCAACGACTGCTGTTTGTTCGGTTGTTTCTCATCAACCAACCAAGTTTTCCAGTTCTGTTCCAAATCCAAAGAAACTCTTCGGTCTTTAGACGGGCGTTTGGGAAAACGCACGGCAGAGCGCCCCATCGGTTTGCTTGTTGCCACAGCAATACCCCGTTGTTCGGCATTATTCACTGCACAATAGAAATGATATACCACTCCGTCATGTTTCACTACATAGCTCTTATGTGCAAACATTTCATCGTAGTCTTTTGTCGGATAAATCAAATCGTCACCTTGCCAGTCGTCCCACGTAAGCAGGTCGTAACTGCAAGCAAATGTATTGAATGCTTTATATGGACGACTCGGGTTAAAAGCAGAAAAATAGAACATAACATAAACATCCCCCATTTTCTGTATCTGTGCATCACCGGTAATTGTTCCCTGCGCCTCATGCGCAAAGACCGGATTTCCCTCATAACGCTTCCATTTCTTCATATCCTTGGACAACGCTATGCCAATACGTTCCCCCTTCAGGCCGGTTTCCGGATGAACTCCACCAGCATTGTAATACATTATAAAAGGAGCACCTAATGTTTTATTCTTATCCCAATAGACAGTACTTTTATATTGAGTCAGCGCCTCCCACCACTGCACATCCTTATCTTTAACAGAGAGAACAGGCTTATCGAGTGCTTCCCACTCATGAGAGACTCCTGGATTACCTTTCGTCCAAGCTAAACCGACATATAAGGGTGCATTCACGGCCTCATAACCTGTACCTTCACCACCGATATAGGTCATCCAGCAACGGTCTTTATAACGTTGTATGGCATAATTGCCTCCCCATTCCATATCAATCAAACCAGGGAAGCCTCCCCGTTGGTTTGCATCCCAAGCTCCGTCCCGATAGGAAAGAATTCGTCCCAGCGTTTTCCATTCAAGTAAGTTATCACTCTCTGCCAGCCAGGTTTCATACCCCCGTCCGTCTTTCGCACCTTTTCCGTTGTATATTACATAAGTCATGTACCACTTTCCGTTCTCTTGAAACACAGTGGGACAATCTATTTTATAATTGTTGTTCTCAGGAGCGATTACCATTCCGTACTTATACGGAGTTTTTGCTTCCTCGTAAATCTCGGCCATCCGCTCCTGCGAGACGTGGCGTTGCGCATATCCGTTCATCAACGCCCATCCCGCAAGTGCGAACAATAAAAGTCTTTTCTTCATTCGCTGTTTCTATATTAGTAAAATAACCAATCCATTGCTTCATCGGTACCTTCCAACGCAGCATTGCGTGCTTTCAGTTCCGTATCGGTAAATCCTAAAACCAAGGTATATCCTTTCGGCAATAACAAGGTATGCTTTCCCGCATTAAAATGATAAGCATGAATATTAGCCAAAGGCATTTTATCCAAATGAATTGCATTAGTCAACAAAGGCTCGGCTTGTCCATATTCGTTGGCCGAAGCATCTGTTTCCAATTTAGGCGCTTTCGCATATTTCTTCTGGTCATCTTTGAAGTAACCTACCAACAACTGAACAGGGCCTTCACACTCGAATTCTAATTTCGTGCCTTCCTTACGCTGAGCGTCACCATTCAAACAGAAAGCTGTTAAACCTTCCAATTCCGGCGCCAATGCCTTTACTTTATTATCCGGCATATTACTTAACAAGGTTGTTCCTGCGGTGAGCGTCACCCGTTTCCAGTTTCCATTCAGTTTCACTTTAGCATCGGTAGCCGGTGTAACAGTCTCTTTTGTTTCCTTCAAAGTTCCAGCTTCTTTTGCTTTCAACATTTCCAAGTTGGCCTTGAAATTGCTCAGTTCTTTCTCATAATGCAGCAACATTTCAGTCCAAGTTTTATTTTTACCCTCATCACCACCGATAGGAATACGACGCTGTGCCGTTTGCATACTGTTAGCATACAAATAATGCCCCTTTGTCAACTCCACTAATTTACGATAATGTTCAAGGCTCTCCTCTAAAAGCGGCACTGCTGCATCCAGATACTTCAAATCTTTTCCCCATTGATAGTTAAGCACCTGTTGCGCTGCCTTTACTTTCAAATTAAATGCATAAGCGAACTCTCTGTAACAATGCATATCATTACGCAAGCGGTCCAATTCTTCCTTATTCCACTTAGCCTTGCCTTCCAATTGATCGATCGCTGCAACTGCCTTCTCACCATGTTGAACGCATTGCTCAACAATATCCAAGGGAAGCTCACCTTCGTGAGGTTGTTTCTTCCACTCTTTCTCTACAAACTCAATCAGCTTTTCCCCTTTAGGACCACAGCTTTCATAAAATCCCGGATAAACCGTATACTTATAAGGATTCACCAACTGACTCACGAACATTCCCAGCAAAAGTGTTTGACGGTTACCTTCCGTAATACCGAAACGGCGTAACAATTTAGGCGCAATTTCGCCGGATTCTTCATACGCTTCACGTACCAAAGCAGCATTATCTGCAGAAAGACCATAAAAACGACCGAACACATGGTCCCAGTAAACTTTCTCATTCTCGCGATCGCGACGGCAATTCCATGCATAGCGTCCCCACGCCTTATACCAAGGCCAATCACGATCTAATTGCAGCTCGCGTCCGCCCGCTATGCTATCCGCGGAATAAGGCCAATCCCAATAAGAGGCTTGCGGATAAAGATGCAACGCATTGGCTCCATGTACATCGTGCATTGCTTGCACTGCTTTCTGAGTAAAATCTGGAGAAGCCCAGCGGAACGGCTCCAAATTTGCCAACACATGCACATTACTGATATGAATACTACCTAAAGCACTCAGTCCTTTATGGATCTCGCCCCAGGGTCCGCCCGGCTGATAAGTTGTTAACGATTCTCCATTATACTTATGCATCGTATATAGGTTTTTATAAAGCGGAAGCGCAGCATCCATCACCATTTTACAGTTAGTATCATGAGCACGTAGCAATACAGGAGGTTCGTCCGTACGTCCTAATGCCGTCAAACCATCCTTTATACCCGGAATAATGGTTTTGGTAAACCACTCCACATCGTCTTCATATGTATCCATTGCTTCACCCAAGCAAACCAGCAAACCTACATTAGGATACTTCTCAATAAATGCCGCAACACTTTTGCGGGTATAATCGCTTAAAAGTGGAGTGATAGGACGGTTACGATCTTGCGTCTTAATACCGTAATGTTCAGCGAACGGCTTAGATACAAGAATATTATAGAACATCTGAATCACAAAAATACCACGTTTATCGGCCTCTTGCGTGAGGAAAGAAAACATCTCTTCGTTCTTTTTGAATGTTTCATCATCTACTTCTACAGCAAACGGATAATCTTTCAGTTTCACCAATGACGCAAACGGATGACCATTCCACAAATAGAGAGAATTCATGCGATTCTCCACCAACATATCCAGATATTTTATCCAAAGCTCTTTATCATAGAACCACGGAAAGTTCTCCGGAGTATAAGGATATTCATATACGGCACGTCCCGGCAAAATAAACATCTTTTGAACACCAATGCAACCGCCACGAAGCACCATCTCCGGAGCTTCCGTAAGGTTCTCGGGACAATCCAATTCATCCTTCAGCTCCATACGATCAATCAATTCACGACAACCATAAATCACACCACTACCGTCGTTTCCACATACAGTCGTCAAATTATCTTTTGTCGTAATGGTAAATCCTTCTTTCGGCAAGCCGTCCTGTTCGGAAACCGTCAATCGGATAATTTTCGATGCTTTAGAATCAGCGGAAGGACTCTCTGTTGTATAAAATACTTTATATCCATGTTTTTCCAAAGCCGCTTTCAGTTGCTCTCCAGCAAATTCCATCCGGTTGGAAGGATTCTCCTGCAGTTGCACTGCAATCGTCTCTCTCGCACAACTGGTCACCAAACAAGCCAGCACTATAACTACTATATGTTTTAATATCTTCATATTCAAAATAACTTTTAATATTTAATAATTACTTCATCGGATGTTTCAATCCACAAGCGGAAATTAATATCACCTACTTTCTCTATTCTTCCGGCAGAAGTTTCGGGAATATTCTTCTCCGATACAAAATATACATATCCTTTACCCTTATTGGGTTTTACTTTTATTACTTCGGTGTCCATATATACGTGAATATCTCCGTCAGGAGTCGGCACAGTACCTTCCATCCATTTCAAGCCGCCTAATACAGGTCTTACTTCGAATTCCTCATACCCTTTCTTCACCGGCTTCACACCTAAATAGTACTTACCCAACAAATAAACAGGACTTGCTCCCCAAGCATGGCAAAAGCTCTTTCCATATGGGCGCCCGTACATAGTGAGATGTTGCGTACCGCTTTCATTCGGATTATATTTCTCCCAAAAAGAGGTTGCTCCGGCTTTCAACATACCGCCCCAATAATCTTTCATTTCCTTCATCACTTGTGTCTGATATCCCATGGCACACATTGCCTCCAGCTCATAAAATCGCATATATGGAGTAGTAATTTTCAACACTTCATCGTTGAGCATCACGTTCTTCATTACCGAATTTTTCTTCTCTTCGTCAAGATAACCAAGCGTAATGGCAAACATATTCGGAAACTTATTTATTTGCTCACTCTTCTTGCCATCCTCTATATTGTGAACAATAGCTTGTTTTTCCTCATTCCAAAATGCAGGTAACAGTTTGGCACGAAGATTAGCTGCAAGCATATTGTATTTAGCCGCATCTTCCTTATTATCTACCAACCCTGCGCAAAGTTGCATCGTTTCGAGGCTTTTACAGAAAAGAATTTGCTCAAATGCCAAGGCACCTTGCTTACTCATCGGAAAATCCGCCCAATCGACAAATACCCAATCACCGGTCAGACCTTCCACCATTCCGTCTTTATTGGTACGCCCCAACACATAATCCATCATTGTCTGCATACGCGGATAAACTTGCGATACGAAATGCTTGTCACCCGTATACATATAGTAATCATAGATACTTAGAAACCAATAGAACGTATAGTCCATAATGGTATTAGAATGGCTCGTTACAGGATCTTTCCCACGTAATAGCCATATAGTACGTTTTACTGTTTCTGTATCAAAGAAAAGATAATAATTCATTAAATAGCTCTGGATAGCATCGCCACTCCAAACCCAACGATCGCGCTTGATACCGTCGATAAAAAACTCGCGGGTAGTCAGATGCATGGTATATGCGCCTATCTCCCAGATTCGATTCAACTCTTCATCATCACACTTGAACGAAGCCCGATAATTCTCCGGCAAATATTCGTATTGCATCGATATATCTGTCAGCTTCACCTCCGTATCAGTCGTCACGTATACATAGCGGAACGCCTTACTATTCTCCAGCACATAGTCGCCGGCCAGTTCCGAAGTATGATTCAATGCCATATCGGTAACAAGTCTACCGTCTATCGCAATCTTATCTAAAGTCTCGCAATATTCTGTATCCAACGCCTCTTCCGCACTTTCGCCATAGTATATATTAACGATACCTTTACCGCCCAATCCTTTCAGCACGACAAATCCAAAAGTCTCCTTACCAAAGTCATACAATATTCCTTCTTTCTGGTTTCTTTTCGATACGGCATTCTGCGGTTCACGGGCCAAAGTAAATGCCGACGGACGTTGAGAAGCCTCATCAAAGTTCCAGCATCCGGCATCCATATAGACTGTTGCAGAAGTATCACTTGCTTTACCGCTCTCGTCAATCCACTCCTTATCTTCGTAAGTGACTTTCCAAGTAGCGTCGGAATTGACAGTTTCACCTTTTATATATATAGCAGGAGGAGTTGCCTGATTCCAAACCTTTATATTCAAGCTATGCTTTCCCGCAGGAAGCATAAATTTCTCCGGCATACCAAATTGCAACTTACCGTCAAACTTTATATTATACTTGCCCTCTACAGCAATATATATTTCCTCAGCCTGTTGTAAATCAAGTTTTTTACTAAACTCTACCGTTACATAATGACTGTCCATCTTCCAGAAAGGCGGAAAGAACGCACCTCGCTCCGTACGACGGTTATTCATTTTGTTACCGAGCCATATCTCATAATCGCCCGGATACCATATCCATGTAGCTTTAGATGTTGTCCCCATATCTTTCTTTAGTAATCTGTTCCAACGACTTTCCACGTGTTTTAGGAGCCCATACCGTTCCGATAATCATGGAAGCAATCAATAATCCCATCATAATATATGCCGCACGATAGAAACCTTCGCCATTCTCACCATAGATATACACGAAGCCTAATCCCCATACAGCGGATACACCACGTACCACAAAGAACATAACTCCCTGAGCTGCCGCCCTATACTTAGCAGGAAACAGTTCGGAAGCCCACAGCGCATAGAACGCCTGTACAGATACACCTGCCTGGATAGCCCAAAGGAACGTGAAGAACAGCAAACCGGAAATACTGCGTATACCTACCGTCACAATTATAAGCCATGCAATCACTCCCGTGCCTACACCAAAACAATATAACCATCGTTGGTTCACCTTATCCACTACCATGGCAAAACCAAAAGTAGCGAATATAATAATGATCCATTGTGCAGCCGACAACATGTTGGCATGCACATTGGATAGTCCGCCGGCTGTTTCATAAATATGCTGTTGGAAAAATCCCATTACCGAACTTACCAGATTCCATGTAAGATACATACCTGCAAGGAATATCATCGTACGAATATTTACTTTATTGGTAAACAAAGTGCCAAATGAAGCAAATGTCCCGCCCTGCTTTTGTGTAACCTGCGCCGACTTAGCGGCTTTCCATTCTTCCGATTCGTTCAAACGACGTTGCAACATCCATGCCACAAGCGCAACTACAAACAGCGAAGCAAATACGATCCGGCTACTGAACACATTCAGAGCCGCGCCGCTTACAGTTCCATCGGTTAATAGTGAGGCAACTTTTTCCACCCAACCGAAGAGAACGCCTTTCGTACCGTCGCCTGTAGGAGGAGCAAATAACATACCAAGCACCAGAATGATGGTAGGTCCCACGCCCCATGCCATCTGCGAGATGCCGATATTTCGTCCACGGTTACTTACCTCGGAATTTTCGGAAATATATGTCCACGAAGCAGGCACTCCCACACCTACCGATATGCCCGTAATCAGGAATCCGGTAAGCAACATGGGGAAATTCACCGATACAATGATGATTGCCACGCCCAGCATATAGATTAACATATTATACGTATAAATAGCTTTTCGTCCGTATTTATCGGCCAAGAAGCCTCCCATAATCGCACCGATCGCCGCTCCCAGACAGTTAGCGCTGATTGCGTTAAGCCAACCCAGATGTCCTTCGGTCAGCCCGAGATAATTTTGCCAGAGAGTCAATCCACTGGCTCCCGCCACAATAGCGCCGGCATCCAAATAGTTGGTCAGCGATACGGCAATTGTGCTTTTCAAACTTCCTTTTTGGTTTTTCATATCATTTAATATTAGATTTTAGGTTCTTATTTCATCGGTTGGATAAGTCCGGCTTTCGCCTTGATGCTGTCGTTCACCATCGGACCGTTGTTCTCCCATACGTTGCCCGGGCCATTGGCATTTTTCAGGAATTTCTCCCCTTCCGTCCAATTATCCTTCACGGTAATGAACGAAGAACCCTCGTCGGTATAAAGGTAGAACCAATGATTCGGGTCGTGTGCATAGCCCGGCACATAAATGCTGTGTACAACATTCTCTGTTATATAACTTTTCGGCTGCGAACCCAGCGTATAGATACCGGCCGTATCATACATGTGTTTCGCATAATGGTGAATCAGGTTCGCATGCACCACATTATTGCGCATGCAATTCACACTTTGTGTCCACCCCCAGCCCAAACTGATACCGGTATAGGACACTTCGCTTATTTCGTTATGTTCTATTGTAATGTCTGCAACGTAACCGGCACAGATGCCCACGCATCCCCAATCTTCATTGGAAACATTTGTTATCAGAGAGTTACGTATAGTTTGATGCGTACAAAGTTCACGACGATCATACGGATCATACGGTTTATGCGTTTCATGTGCTGCGGGAGAGAAACTGCCTACCACGATTCCGTTTCCGGCAATATCCCGAAACAGACAGCCCTCTACAGTCCCTCCGTGTGTGGCTTCCACATAATCCAAACCGGTAGAGCCTAGATGTTCGAACGTACAACCCGAAAAATCAATATCATCGGCAAAACGTACCTGCACTGCTGAGGCAGGACGCCCCAGCCAGCCCTGATTATCCAGCTTATGATTGCGATAGTTACGAATCATTTTAGGATTAATTTTGTAACCGTCCGTCAGATACATACCTGCCTGCAAAGGAACATGGCCTTGTAAAGAAGGACGCATCCAGGTAGAATGGTTGAAAGTTACATTCTTAAACCGTACGTTTTTAACCGGATCATCAATTGTTCCTAGCACCTGTACAAGCGTCTCTACTGCCGGTACCACCACTTCTGCGCTGCGCATATCTTCATTTGCCCGCGGATAATAGTACACTTTACGAGTATCTATATCATGGTACCACTCACCCGGACGGTCGAGCAATTCTTTCGCATTGGTAAGATAGAAAGCCGAATTGTGTCCGTCGGTCGTTACCATCGGACGCGGCCAAGGATGCTCAAACTGAATACGGCTTTCGGGATCGTGGAAACGAACAGCCGCCGAATCACCTTGTATATCGATGGACTTGATACGCAGATTGGCCACGCACCACATTTCATGCAGCACCATCTCGGCATAAGGCGCATTTTTTATCTTTTTCACCGCCTCTGATGGCACCCAAAGGATACGGTTTTTCGCATCATTGTTAATAATACGATACATCTTCTCGAAATCTTCCACATCGCGGGCGCGGTCGGCTTTCACCCCGTTCACCCACAGCTGGCGGAAGTCCAGCGGTCGTCCGTTAAAAGAAGGAACGTCCGCCACCCAAAGCTTTCCTTGTTTCTTCCAACCGGAAAGAATTACTCCTCCACTTATCGAAGAGCCTTTTTCTCCTTCTATAATAGTAGGAGAATCCGGTGTTCCACTATCTTCCGGACGTATAAATAAAGGTTCGTACACGCCATGTACCCCTTCCATCAAGTGAATGGTTACTCCGTTTTTCACGCTTTCATCGTTTAATCTGCGCAATTCCCGAGCCTGACGCAAAGCAGCTGTCAACGAAGCCTTTGGAGCACTCTTCGAACCGTCTCCCGCATCGTTTCCGGCAGGTGACACCCATATATCCGCAGCCGAAAGGCTGACACTCATCGCTAAAAATAATCCTGTAACGATATGTTTCATAGTTTCAATCGGTTTTACTTTGCCAATGGCATCCACACGGTCATTTCCGCCTTACCCCGGTTTCCCCATGCAAAATAAGGAATTAATTGTATCTTCACTTTTTTGTCGGCCTTGCCCACTTCGCGGTAAAGCGTATTGGTCCACGCTTCGTCTTCAATCAAACGAGCTGTGCCTTCCAGCGCCACCATACGGCTTCCGTCAATCGAAATTTCTTTGGTGGAAAACTTCATATCCGCAGGAATTAACACATTATCTATTTTCTTGCCGCCTTCGATATCCATGCTTTCCAAGCAATATACCAACGGACCGCGCTTCACTACTGTTTGGTTACGAGTTTCCTCTACCAACGGGTTAGACTCCAACAATTTCACTTCCATGTCCATATCGAACTCCACTACATCACCTTTCTTCCACACACGGTTTACTTCAGCATACGTATTGGGAGCTACCTTTACTTCAACCGGTTCACCGTTCACCTTGACCGTAACTTTGTCGCACCATTCGGGGATACGCAAATAAAGAGATAAAGCCTGTTTCTTCGGGGCTTCTACAAAAGTCAACTTCACATTGCCGTCATACGGATAGCCTGTTTCCTGTGTTAACGTTAAAGGCATCTTCTTACCGAAAGAAGTTTTTAATTCGTTCGCGCCATACAGATTACACCAAATGGCATTCTCGCCCACCGTATAAGCATAATTCTGCGCTTCGCAAATAGTACGTAACGTATTAGGCGGACAGCAGAAACAACTGATATATTCCTGGCGTTCTTTCGGCCAGCGAAGTGTATAAGGGAAGTCGGCACTGATACGCAACGGATTGGTATAGAAATAACGTTTTCCATCCAAGCTTACGCCGCTGAGCACACTGTTATAAAGGGCCGTTTCTACAATTTCGGCATATTTGGCATCACCAGTAGTGGCGAGCATACGCCAATTGAAAAGCATATTACCGATATTGGCACAAGTTTCGTTATGAGCAGTGCTGTTCGGCAACTGATAAGCGCGTCCGTAGCTTTGATGAACTTTCTGAATACTATCCGGTTCATAGCAAGTCCCATCGGGAGAAGTTCCGTCATATAAGGCACCACAGGCACCCGTTACATACATCTTGCGGTTTACAATATCGTTCCAGATACTTGTCAGATTCTTCATCAGTTGTTCCTCACCGGTCTCGGCATAGACATCAGCCACACCGGCATACAAATAGTTGGCGCGCACGGCATGTCCCATAGCGTTATATTGGTCGCGGAAAGGAATACGGTCTTGATTGTCATCGGTACCATTCTCCACCATACCGCGGATATTGATTAAGTTTTTGGAAAGTTCAAGATAACGAGGATTTCCTGTCGCACGGTACATCTCCACCACACCCATGTAGTGAGAAGGACAGATGGCATTGCGAGCTAACTCGGCCGAAGCTGTTTCATAGAAATGGCATAAGAAATCGGTTGCTTTGATAGCCGCGTCAAACAAGGTACGCTTGCCCGTTGCGCGATAATGAGTGATTCCGGCCATCATCAAGTGGCCTAAGTTATAAGTTTCAAAGTTAAGACGATTAGCAAAAGCACCTTTTTCATCCTCGGCGCCCACTTTTGTTCCGATTACGGTCTGTTTCTGTTTGGTATGCGTATCCACGCCGCGGTTTTTCTCGTCAATGATAACCGGAGTGTGAATATAGCCATCTTCCCGTTGGGCTTTCACCACCTGATCGATAAACTTATCCATCAATGCATCCAGTTCGGGGTTCTTATTCACAGCATATACCGCAGCTACCGCTTCTAACCATTTATACATATCACCGTCGTGGAAAGGAGGTCCCCAATGTTCACCCTGACAAGTACCCGCCGCAATCTCAAAATTACGGAAACCATGCGATACATCCGGGTTATTCCATGTGTTCCACATGCTTTGCAAAGAGGTATTGCTGTATACATTAAAGCGTTCGCCCCAGAATCCGCCGGTCCAACGGACAGCTCCTAAAGGCGTGTTAGCCATCTTGGCATATTCGCTTTTGCTCATATCCGTCAAACCGTTAGACTGAGCAAAGGTTGATGTGCCGGCTACGCTCGCCGTCACCACTACAAAAGTAAAAAGTTTTTTTATCATAGTAATTTGTATTAGTTTCGTAGATTAACGGACAAATATACATTAATTTATAAAAATCCCAAGTAGGAGTTCAAGAAAACTTTTAATTTTATAAGGAGTTTTACAATATCTCTACAAGTATTCGTCCGTCAACCTTCTCGAAACCAATTCAAATTACCGGTTAATCCATCAGATTAGGTAGGTTTACAGCCTCTTCCCACTGCGAAAGAGTAAGTGTAGCCAAATCGGCCGGAGTCATGCTTTCGGGTATGCAACGCTGCGCCAAATAGAGGTTCGGCGCACAAGCAATGGTACATCCGAGACTACCGTGTTCAACAAAAAGATATTTACATCCAATATAGATTTTATCGTAAATCACTTGCTGGTCTTTTCCCGTCAAAGCAATGCCATATGTCACTTTACGCAAAAGCCCGTCCATATATCCGATCATATCGTTTTCGTTATTAGTATCATTGCCGAAAAGGCCCGTATCGTGCCATAGCATCACCGCCGCTACGTCTCTGTTGTTGGGAATAGCCACTGCCATCACGCTCCACACCCATACCGGTCCATGCGCTTCGATCATTCGGTTACAACCGATCACATGTGCGCCGGGCATTATCGGAAAACGCTGTTCATCAACCGTTCCGAACAAACGCTCGGTAGCTTTTAACAAAGGTTTCAAATCATATACAGGAATTTCTCCCGCTCCTTGTTGCGGTTGTAAATATATAGGTTTCTGCGTATCCAATTCATCGTTCCGCACGAGGTCATATCCCCACAAAGCACCATTCAAACCTATATAATGAGAGCACCCGTGCAAGTTTACCTGTCCCATATATGCATCATTCCGTGCACAACGCTTATATGCCACGCCTATCTGCGATATCGTATCCAAATTATTTAACGAAACAGAATCCGACGACATTTTCAGCGCCACTACATATCCGTTGCCGTTTATCGCTCCGGGATTCATATATCCCATACAGAAATTAGGGTCGCCGCCAATGGCACCTTCCGCTACTTTTGCCACATCATAGTGTACATCATAATCCAATTCTTCCATAATCCTTATCATAAAAAGTTTGTAGGATTTAACAAACAATAAGATAGATGGTTGAATGGATTATACTAAAGTTCGTGAAAAGTTCTCACACCAACAGAACGCTTAATAGCGAAAAGGCACTCCCATCATCTGCAATAAAAAAGAAGCTTTCCACATTACGGCCCAACAGGGAAGTAATCTGCCATCCCAATTGGCTTGAGAATTCCATCTATACAAAATTATCAAAGCGCCCAAAGCACGCGTTTCTTTATGCGAAAACCAAAAATAGGGAATAGAACGGATAACGGAACGAAAGGAATAGGCTCCGGGAACAATCTGTAAATAGGTAGCCATTAACTTCATAAAAACGGCTTTGTTTGACCTCTCAACCTTCCAGAACAGGGTCTCGAATTTCTCAAAACCAAACTTTCGAATATAATCCTCCACACATTTCTTATACATTTTCTCGAGAGAAAGGGAATTGTTATCATTCATCGCTTCCGGATCTTCATCATCTGCCTGCCATTCCTTTCTTATATCCCATAACGAAGGTCCATGATATCCTAAAATGCCAAGAAGTTCTTTGTCGGAATCACAAGTATAAATATAGGTATTACCATCCATAAAAGAAGCGATGCTCTCTAAGACCTCTCCACACGAAAACAAGGTCTTTCCATCCTTTCTGCATTTTTTGAGAATCTTTTCCATCTCTTTCAGAAAACGGGTAAGATGGCAATACGGTTCCGACACAGTGGTGAGTAGAAGCGCCGGATTAATCAAAACCAGTTTTCCGGTATCTATCTCACGGAGTTTTAAAAAGGCGACCCATACACAACGCTTTGAATGACGGCTCCATTTACACTCGTAGGCAATATAGTCGGAAGGATTCCAAAGTTCGTAAAACATATAAGGGCGGGGCTCGGGACGCAATGAAGCGTATATAGGGCCACTCAGAAAGGGACGGTCCATAGCTTCCTGTATCTGTTTCCGAAAAAGGAAGGAAGCAAAAGGAATCTTCATAGTAATCTTAAATCTAAACTCTCTCCTGTTCCCTAGTGGAAGTTAAATTTTTAATAAGAGGCTCTAAGTTTGCAGTTAATAGATAAGAGGTCGGAAATTTATTTTAAAAAAGTCA
>ERZ825137.1614-NODE-1614-length-28563-cov-9.440368_pt1 | contig 28563 bp, 29 predicted proteins | sample MGYA00519873_ERZ825137 | MGnify/ENA primary metagenome ERZ825137 (study PRJEB31778, sample SAMEA3449190) | human gut metagenome | biome: human gut; feature: human-associated habitat; material: faeces | place: United Kingdom | collected 2010/2012 ...
AAAAACTTTCAAAAATATCGGCACCCTTCCAACCAACTATATGGCCAATAGCTTAAGACTGTCTGGAAATAATGTCACGCTCACTACTTATTCCAAGACATCTTACATTACCAAGTATTGCCCTGTTATAAAAATCAATAATGGACGGATTTCTCTCGCAAGCCCTTCTGCCAAAGTTGTCGGTCCCAAAAACTTCAAAGCTACTCAGTATTTTAGATTGTATCAATCTGTCAATAGCACTTATGCTAATGGGATCAGTGTTTACAGTGGACAGAAAATTTATATTTCCAGTGTTTATTTAAAAAAATACTCTAATTCCAATTATTATGATACCTTCTTCCGTGTACGCGTAAACGGAAAATATGGCTGGATGACGCAACAGCAATGGCGTTATATTAAATCACTTTAATTCACGTAACTCCTCCTTTTCCAGAAAGGCATCGTTTACTTTTCTGGAAAAGGGGATTTCTAATTACATTTTTAATTTATCCTTTGTTTGAGAAATTTCTTCTTGTATAGTCTCATTGCATGATTCTTCAGAAAAGCCATACCATATTGAATCAGAACGGTATTTATTATAATATTCCTCATAGGTTTCCCTGGAAATCATTTCATCATCAAGATACCAGTCTCCCTCCATTGCATCGCCTTTCCAAATGAGCTCATGTACCAGGCCTATCGATCCGTCATCTTTGGTCCCATAGTAAGAAATATCCCCGCCTGCATTGTCTGTAAGTACCAGCAGATATTTTTCCTCGTATTTAGATATAGAAAAACCACCAAAATACGGTATATTATTACCTGTCCAGGAAATCTGAGATGCAACTCTCTCGACAGATGTGCCATCAAATTCCCATAATTCTACTGTATACTCTACATTATCAATATTGGAAGGTTCCGTCTGATAAGCCAAAATAAGTTCGTCTACTCCGTCTCCGTTGAAATCCAGAAGCTTCGCAAAACACAGTCCCGTCCAAAATTGTTCCTGCTCATTCAAATTTGCGCTCCCATATTCAGTTTCATATTTTTCTATCAGATTCCGATATGCAGTGGGAGCGTCATTCTCATCAGACTCTGCCTCATCATTTACAATCGCCTTATCCTCTGAAACTTTTTCAAAAACGATCTTCCCAACCTCAGAATACTCACCTATAGCATCATCATAATTCCTTGTCCCATAAGCATAATCATAATATTCTCCATCTTCTTCGTAATCAACAGTATCTTCCTGTATATTATTCGTATTGTAACCATATGTATATAATTTATCATCCTTAATACAGGTAAAATAAACCGAATGCGTATTGATGCGGGTTGCTATATACTCTTCCGTAGCTTTTGTATAAAGCGACAGATATCCCGAAAGGCTGAATATTGATCCCACCTGAACTATTTCACCATTTACACAATCATAAACATCACACCGTTTACTGTGAATATTCTTATCATCAATGGCCTCATATTCTTCCTCATTTTCAAAAGAAGATGCCATCAACAATATCGGCTTCCCGCCTTCTTTTATATTTTGGATGGAATAAAAAACTTCCTGTTCCTTATATTGTTCTATAAATTCCAGATACTTGTTATTTATATCTGCGTTTTCGGTTTCAGAAATATCTACAGAAGCTTCATTCTCCTGTACTTCTGAAATACCATCATATCCATTTGCCAAAACCGTTGTTGAAATAGAATTAAATACTAACGCCCCACATAAAAACATACTGATCGTCTTCTTCATCTGCTTCCTCCATTTCTGTGAGCTTCCTCATTGTTTAGTCAATTTCCTGAAACTGTGCTAACATTTGCATATAAACCTCCAGTAAATGTCGCTTCGGCGACGAACATTTCCTGTAAAACAACAGTAATTCCTGCTCTTCTTTACTTATGTTTTCAATAGTTTCTTTCGCATTTTCTATCAGCAGATCTGCAATAGGCATATCCAGTGCATTACACAGCCGGTAAACGGTGTACATATACGGCTTTGTTTTTCCTGCAAGAAGTGAATGAAGTGTCGAAGTTGATATATCTGCCCTTTTTGCCAGTGTATAATGCGAAATCCCTCTTATTTCACAGATCTTGTTAATATTCTGGATCAATTCTTTTGTCTTTTCTTCCGGATTATATCTTCCTGATTTTTTGCCTGCGTGCTTTGATGATGTCTTCTTTTCGCTCAATTTGGATTTTCCTTCTCTCATACATATTAAGAAGCATATAAAAGCTCCTATAATATATACGGGAGAAATGTCGAAAAATCACGCAAAAATTCGAAAAATTTATTTTTTATTAACTTCTAAACTGTCTGCCACGCAAATGTTTTGTAAAATATCCAAAAGCACGTTATCTGAAATATTTTTGTCATCTGGTATATCCATTCATTTTCCTCCAGTTCATTTTTGTCGTTTTTCTCTGTATAGCACCGCAGGCCTATGTCCCGCATCTCCTGTCATCTCTCCGGTGTCTTCCACTAGTGAAGCCACCTTCCTTCTAAACGCCGGCACCAATAATTTGGTATCTAAAACAGATTCATGAATCTGCTGCAATTCTCTCAATGTGAATTTTTCCGGTAAAAGGCGAAACGCAATATGTGTTTCCGTAATCCACTTACGAAGCTGTATAATTGCATCCGCAATGATAAGCTGATGGTCAAAAGCAATATCATTACTTTCTATTGTTCCAAATTTTCTTTTGACATCCCATTGAGAAGTGGTTTCTCTTAATCTTGCACAGATTACATCCTCTTCATGTGTCAACTGCAGTATCCATTCACCGTCAGATTCCTCAAAAGAAACATCAAACCATTTTGCATCTGATGCATCATCTCCTGCCTTGATTTCTTCATGATCTGCACTGACAAGAGCCATAAATCCATTACTGATAACCCATCTCCTCGGATCACGCTCTGGATCGCTGTAAGTACCAAACTGTTCCAGAAAATCACAGTTTAAATTTGTCTCTTCCCGCAACTCCCGTTCTGCTGCCTCACCGATCATTTCTCCCGGACGTACAAAACCACCCGGCAAAGCATAGCATCTTTCAAACGGCGCAGCTCCTCTCTGGATCAGAAGAACTTTTAGTTTCTTCTCCGCTATCTTTCTGTAATTTGTTTCTTCGCTGTCAAACATTTCAAAAATCACGATATCTGCCGTAACAGACGGTTTTTCAAATTTTGAATCATCGTATGTTTTTACAAACTCCTTATCTGCCTGTAATGTTTCTGTCCTTTTTTTCATGAGTACTACTTCTCCTTAACCGTTATAATAAACAAATAAAGAACTGATGGAAAAATCCCTTCTCGTAATGCAATTCTACTCACCATTCTGGCCTGTTTAAGAAGTTCTTCTTCGTCTTTGGGTGTTCCAAAAGTTTCCATTAAATCCATCGCTTCCCGATATAAAGGCTTCACAATAAAATCAGGAATTGCATTCGCCTCTTTTTCCATTTCTTCTTTTGTGATTGGATCAAGTGAAAAAACATTTAAAACATCAAAAACTTTTTTCGCCTGATCAGAATTTGGATATTTTCTTCCACAATTATATTGGGGGATATTTGCATCTAATGATTTCCACAACTTTTTTATATCTTTAAACTCATATGGTTTCGTCAATGGTAACTTCCTGGGTGGTTCACCATAAAAATAAAAGATAACTTTCTCTACAGAGCTCTTCTCTATACACGAAAATATGTGACTGTCATTTTGTGGTGAGAGTCCCATAATGTATAATTCACCTGAAAGATTTTCTAATTCTGAAAAATGATAATCTGACGCAATTTTCAATTCAGGATGTTCAATATACGTATCAATAACCTGTGCAGCGGCTGGATTTTGCCTTTCTATCTCCGCTCTTTTTGTTTTAAATTCATTTATATCCGTTTCATATAAATGGCGAAAATTTCGTAGTATCTGAATCCTATATAATTTATCCTGTGCTTCTTTATATTTTTGATGTCCACTAAAATTCAGAAGAGCATTACAATAACATTGTGGATATTCTGGATTCATGACAATTTGTCCCTTTTGCGTATTTAAAAATCCCTGCACCATTTCCGGATTTTCGGAATCCGCAAGAACCGAATAATCTCCATGCAAATGATAGACTGTTTTGTTTGTCAAAAGTTCAATATTATTATCATAATTTACGGTAAATATCGAATCAAACGACTTAAAAAAATGTTTGACACTCTTCTTCATTTTATGATGTATTTCCTGAAGTCTTCCATCATTGTAAATGGCATCAAGTATTATCCACTCAAGTCCTGCTTTTGAAGCTTTCCACATGTTTTTCAAATCTGGGTTAGCAAGAAAAAACAGCCGGAATAACAAAAACCAATCCTCCAGAGGAATATCATAATAATGCTCAAATTTACCACGCCAGGCATTCTGTACCTTGAATTCTTGTATAGCTTCTTTAATGTCTTCTTCACCTGTATTGATCTCATCATATTTCTTATCCAATACTGCATTAGCAGTAGGAAGCAGTCCCTGAAATAGCTGTTCTATTTCTTTCCCAGACAATGTTCCTTCAAACAGATCATCATATTTATCACACCGGGCATTGAAAATAATCCTGGACATAATAAACCTATTGGAATAGGCTTTCCCGCCAAATTGGATATTTATCCCATTTCCTAACAGAACTGATTTCTTTTGTTTCTGATTAATTACTAGCACCCCTATTTTTTTGTTAATATCTTTATGATAATATCGTTTTATTACTTTGTCAAGCAAAAAAATACCAGGCACTCATTTAGGTGCCTGGTAAGAATATTGTATGTTCTATTAATGATTTTCTAATTATCCCAAAGCAGAGAAGAAAATAACAGGCTTGAAAAGCTTAAATCAAAAATTTATCCACAGTATATATATGAATATATTGTCGCTTTATATGAAGACACTCTATTTTTTTTAATAATTCTGCCTTTTTCTCTTTTAATTCCTCTTTTTTGCACAAAACATAAAAATACCACGCCGCATTTTTTACAATATGTCTTTTTATTTCCTTAAAATATGGCATATCCACTTCACCTAAAGAATGTCCATATACATAAACCTCTGTTATACCTCTATATCCATTAAATATATCTTCGTTTGCTGCTATAATCTTCTTTGTATCCTTAAACGATGCCTTATAAAAATTATAAATTCCCTTCGAAATTTCAGCACCGTTCTTATCAAAGATTTTCTCTTTTTCATGTGCCTCTTCTCTATATTTTTCTATGGATTCTAAATTTCCATGTCCTATTTCAACTGTTCCTTCACTTATTGACCCATCAATTCTATTATCTGTTGGAATTTATCATCACACCTGAAACACACATGAATGTTCCCATTTTTGTATACTTCCACATATTCTACAAGTTCCTGCACCAACTTTTCATTGAAACTTCGTTCAGACAAATATGACTCCAGGTTGTTTACCATATCCATATATCTGTCAGCTTTCTTTTCCAGCATCCTTTGTTTCTGTTTTGCAGCTTGCAATTCATCCCTTAATTCCTGTAAGTTCTGAATATACCGCTCCTTCATCATGTCAAAATCTTCTTTTTCAACAATCCCACACACATAATTTTCATATAATGTCGCATTCTTTTCTTCTGCCTGCGATACCTTTCGTTCCAGCATCCGCACATTTGCACCAGCTTCATAAAAAGCATTTTTTTCACTGGTATCGCTTTTCATTTTCTGTAACAACTTCTTCCTGTCGCATAAACTCTTTATAAGAATTTGAATCTGATCCATCACAAGCATTTTCAGTAAATTTTCTTCTATTTTCTGGTCACAATGATTTTGGGCATGATTTTGGGCGGAACACGTGTAATAAATTCCAACTTTCTCCATCGTTTTATAATTATGCGTATATCGGACACAATACATCGTCCGACCGCAATCTCCACATCGTACCATTCCGGCAAAGTAATCTTTGTATTTCTCCCGATCTTTCATATATTTCACACGCCAGTCCTTCGTTATTTTTTTCATTGCATTTGCTCTTTCCTGCAATTCTTCATAATCGTCTCTGGCGATCATAGGCTGATGCATATCTCTTTGAATATTCCAGTCTTCCGGACTTGTCTTATACTGTTTGACGCCTTTATACAACGCTTGTTTCAATTTTCCTGTCACAATATCTCCGGCATATGTCGGATTATTCAAAATTTTATCTACACTGTCCGCACGCCATTTTGTCTTTTCCAGGGGAACTGTTAAATTTTCCATCTTCTCTCTCTGCCCTGGTGTTGCAATACCCATAAGATTTAATCTGTCTGCGATTTTAGGCTTACTGACTCCCATCATGTACCACTGAAATATCATTCTTACAAATGGGGCTGTCTCCTCATCCACAATCTGTCTGTGCCTGTCTTCTGAGCGAATATACCCAAACGCCACCTTACTCAATGTCACATTTCCATTTCTCCTCTGTGCATCCTTTGCAGCCAATATTTTCTTTGACATATCTTTTGCATACATGGCATTAACCATATTTTTCAGAGGTACACTGATATTCTCCTGATCTTCCTTTCTGGAACTGTCATAATCATCCGTAATTGCAATAAACCTTACATTAAGTCTTGGAAGAATGGTTTCCAGATAATATCCTGTTTCCAGATAATCCCTGCCAAAACGTGATAAGTCTTTTACAACAATGCATTGAATTTTTCCTGTTTTCACATCTTCCATAAGTTTTATGAATCCAGGTCGATCAAAATTCGTTCCACTAAATCCATTGTCACTATATGTACCTGCCAGTCGCAAGTCAGGATGTTCTTCAATATATTTTTCAACCAACATCTGTTGTACTACCAGCGTTTCATCAGTCTCATTTCCACCGTTCTCAACAGACAAACGAACATATGCTGCTGTATCTAACAGATTTTTATTTTTGACTATGTCCTGAGAAATATTTACTTCAGTACTTTTATTTCTTCTGCTTTTTCTCGCCATAAACTATTCCTCCAACCATTCTTCTGGAAAATAATCTCTCCATCTCTGCATTGTCAAATACACATGCACCTCTTTGAAATTTGAAACAATTATTTTATCTACCCATTTCTTCACATGTTCAAATTCTAAATCTTCTGGAAGCTCCACTCTCTGAAACGTCTTTATCCATTCATTTTCATTGCTGAATGCTTTCTTCATCTCGGCAAACCGCTCCATAAGTCCTTCAAAATCCATTTCATACATTTGTAGCTGTGACTGTATTTCTTCTTTTTTATCCAGATACTCTGGCTCTGTAAGCTCGTTATTTTTAAATTTCTCATATATCGGAATACGATCTTTTTCTACCTGCTCCATTTCCTGAAATATCATCCAAGCCTTTTCTGAATATGATTTGCAATTATTGGTAATAATGCTCCGGCAGGAAGCAGCAATATACCGTTCAATAAATTTTCTTTTAGCAATTCCCAGTCTTTGTATTTAAAAATTGCCTTCCATGACCAGAACGGTACCAATTCATACTGGCGAACAGTACTTGTCCTGGTAAATACCGTAGAGCCAAATACAATTCCAAGAAATATTACCATCATCACAACAGCCATTGCCTGCATTATATTAATCTTTTTTCTACATACACATCCTGCTACCACAATAACTGTCAAAAGCAGCAATACGCTGAATGCCAATATCTCATATTTTGACCACTTTTTATTATACGTTGTCCATATCTGGTAAATATCCATTCTATTCCCTTTCAGTTTTGATCAGATCAAACCGTAAAAATATCGGGTACAGATAACTCGCTCCAAAAACCTTTAATTTCTTCGGTCCGTTTACATTTCTCTTCATCTCCATCGTTTCTTTCAGAGCAATATTTACACTGCTTCTGGTTATTGATTTCTTTTTCCGGTCAATCAGGATTTCATTTCCATTGACCGTATAATGAAATCTTAATCCCTTTACAGTCGTAAAAGAATAGCCTGAAAACAATTTTAACGTCTCCCATAAATGATTTTCCAGTAATTCATATGATTTACCGATGCAGCAATGCAGTTTTTCAACAGCCTGTTTTCTTTCCCGGTACAATCTACACCTCTCTGCATACAGGCTTAATTCATCCGCATTGTATATCATTTTTGTATACGGCAAATAGGAATGAACCGAAGATCTACTCAAACCAGTCTCCTGCATAATCTCTGGAATATTTTTTCCATTTTCTCTTAACGAAATAACCTGCTCACTAAGCTCAGTATGATACACACCCGCCGTAATTAATATTTTACGTGTCTTCATTAAGGTAATATTGAACTGTTCTGATATTTGCCGTAATGAATTTGCTGATCCACCGCCTGCTCCAAACATATATGCTTCCGCAATACAGTTCGTAAACTGTTCCATTATCTTTTCTGAATCATATTCTGGTTTCTTTTTTGGTCTTCCCATTTTCGTGTCAATCCAATCAAATTGTACTAATACTCTGGGCTGGCATCTATCTCTACGCCAACCCAGAGTGCTAATTTCAAATAATTTTATTCCACAGTCACACTCTTTGCCAGATTTCTTGGCTTGTCTACATCCAGGCCTTTCGCCACACTGACATAATATCCCATTAACTGTAACGGAATCACCGCAAGGCTTCCTACGAAACGCTCATCAATTTTGGGAACATATACTGCAAAGTTTACCTGATCTTCAATCTCATATTTTCCATACGTTGTCAATCCCATCAGATATGCTCCACGACTTTTGCATTCCAACATGTTACTAATCGTTTTCTCATAAAGGTCACTTTGCGTTAATACACCAATTACCAAAGTTCCCGGTTCAATCAGACTGATCGTACCATGTTTTAACTCTCCTGCTGCATATGCTTCCGAATGAATGTATGAAATTTCCTTTAATTTCAAACTTCCTTCCAGAGAAATCGCATAGTCAATTCCTCTACCAACAAAGAATACATCATGTGCATTTGCATATTTTGCGGCAAACCATTGAAGTCTTTCCTTATCCTGCAATATCTTTTGAATTTTGTCCGGAATTGTCAATAACTCGGAAAGATAATTGCTGTACTGTTCTTCTGTAATCATATTTCTGACTTTTGCAAACTGAACAGCCAAACAGTACATTGCCACAAGCTGAGCACTATAAGCCTTTGTTGTTGCTACCGATATTTCCGGTCCGGCAAGTGTATAGAATACTTTATCTGCCTCACGTGCAATACTGCTACCAACAACATTCACAACTGCCAACGTTGTGATTCCTTTTTCCTTCGCCAGACGCAATGCAGCCAACGTATCTGCAGTCTCTCCAGACTGACTGATCACTATAACCAGAGAGTTTTTATTTAATGACATTCTTCTATATCTGAACTCCGAAGCAAGTTCCACTCTTACCGGAATATCTGCCAAATCTTCTATTACATATTGTGCAGCCATTCCAACATGCCATGCAGAACCACATGCAACAATATAAATCTGATCAAATCCTCGAATTTCATCTTCTGTAAGTTCAACCGAAGATAAATCAATACAATTATCTTTTATTACTGACCCTAAAGTATCCTTGACGGCCTTCGGCTGTTCATGGATTTCTTTCATCATAAAATGTTCGAATCCCGCTTTTTCAGCAGCTTCGGCATTCCACTTAATTTCTGTCGTCTGTTTTTCGATTTCATCTCCATCAAGATTATAGAAATGAGCTTCTCCCGGTGTTAATCTGGAAAATTCCAGATTGCCAATATAATAGACATTCCTCGTATATTTTAAAATGGCAGGCACATCAGAAGCAACATAGGTTTCTCCATCGGTCACGCCAATGATCATCGGGCTATCTTTTCTTGCCACCCAGATTTCTCCTGGATAATCTTTGAACATAAGTTCCAGTGCATACGATCCACGCACCCGAACCATAGTTTTCGCAATTGCGTCAATCGGTCCCAGGTTATACTTCTTATAATAATAATCCACCAGTTTAATTACCACTTCTGTATCAGTCTGGCTATAAAAAGTATATCCATGTTTTAACAGTTTTTCTTTCAGTTCCGTATAATTTTCAATTATTCCATTATGCACTCCAACAACTTCTGATTCGACTTCCCCAGAACCTGATCTTGTACAATTTCCAGACACATGCGGATGGGCATTGATCTGGCTCGGCTCTCCATGCGTAGCCCAACGTGTATGTCCAATTCCACATGTTCCTAATAATGCTTTCCCTTCATCCGTCTTTTCAACCAGATTACTCAATCTTCCCTTAGCCTTAACAACCTGTGCCAGATGCTCCCCATCTCGCACAGCAATTCCGGCTGAATCATATCCTCGGTACTCTAACTTAGACAATCCATTTAATAAAATAGGCGCCGCCTGTTGTCTCCCGGTAAAACCTACTATTCCACACATAAAAATTTCTACTCCTTAACTCACAAACATGTATTTGTCAATACTCCCCTAATATTGCCTTTTAGTCCCTTTCAAAAATATCTCTTGTATATACTTTATCTTTCACATCATCCAGACAACTATCGTATCTGTTTGCGATAATTGCCTGACTCTGTTCTTTAAATTTCTCCAAATTATTTACAACCTTGCTACCAAAGAAAGTACTTCCATCTTCCAATGTTGGCTCATAGATGATAACCGTAGCTCCTTTTGCTTTGATTCGCTTCATAACTCCCTGTATAGAAGACTGACGGAAATTATCCGAATTAGATTTCATGGTAAGGCGATATACACCAATCACCACTTCTTTCTCCATAGAAACATCATAGGTATTCTCGTCCCCATACGCATAATACCCAGCTTTCTGAAGAACCCGATCTGCAATGAAGTCTTTTCTGGTTCTGTTAGATTCGACGATTGCAGACATCATATTCTGCGGAACATCTTCATAGTTTGCCAAAAGCTGCTTTGTATCCTTCGGCAAGCAATATCCACCATAGCCAAATGACGGATTATTATAATGAGAACCAATTCTAGGATCAAGGCACACACCATTAATGATCTGCTGTGTATTAAGTCCTTTCATCTCTGCATAAGTATCCAGTTCATTAAAATAAGAAACTCTGAGTGCCAGATATGTATTCGCAAATAATTTTACTGCCTCTGCCTCTGTGAATCCCATAATCAGAGTATCAATATTCTCTTTAATAGCCCCTTCCTGCAGTAATCCAGCAAATGTATTCGCTGCCTTTACGAGCCTTGCATTTTCAATATCTGTTCCTACAATAATTCTTGATGGATACAGATTGTCGTATAGTGCCTTTGACTCACGTAAAAATTCCGGGCTAAAGATAATATTATCACAGTGAAATTTTTCTCTGATACTTGCAGTATAGCCTACCGGAATGGTTGATTTAATCACCATAATTGCATCCGGATTATATTCAATAACCAGATTTATTACAGCTTCTACTGCTGACGTGTCAAAAAAATTTTTCTTACTATCATAATTTGTTGGAGCTGCAATTACAACAAAATCTGCATCTTTATATGCTGCTTCTGCATCTAACGTAGCTGTCAGATTCAATTCTTTTTCCTTTAAATATTTCTCAATATATTCATCCTGAATAGGACTGATTCTTTTATTAATCTTCTCAACTTTCTCTGGAACAATATCTACTGCCATTACCTCATGATTTTGAGATAATAATGTAGCAATAGAAAGTCCTACATATCCTGTTCCTGCAACTGCAATTTTCATATCGAATCTCCTTTTTCTACAAATTTATTTTGTTCATAATTGACTCTTTTATATCTTTTCTAAAGCAAAGAATATACAAACCTGTCAATATACAATATATGAGTCCTCCCACTATCAGTTCTAATCCCAATTTAATTAACGATGCTTTTCCCATCATATCAACATATTTAATACCTAGCATCATTAAAAATCCAATCAAAATAAATGGAATTAGCTCTTTCAATATTTCTGTTGCCTTAACAAATTTCCGACAAATAACCATTTGTACTAGTAATCCAAAGATTTCTGCTGATACAGAACCAACTACTGCACCATAAACACCTATAATTGGAATTAAAAGTACACTTAAAATCAAATTAATAACTGCATTAAATATTATGCAAATGTTAAATTGCTTATCCATATGGTTAGGTATCATATATTGTGTTCTTATAATATCGCCTGCTCCTACAATATAAACAAGCGGTGCCATATATGTCATTATTTTTCCACATATTTTGAACGATTCACCATAATATACTATAGAGAATGTATCCGCAATCCCCATCAACCCAAATAAAGAAGCCATCCCCAAAAATGAAGTAATAAAATACGAATATTTAATATATTTTTTTTGACCAGCAACATTACCTTCAGCAGCCAACCTACATGCTCTTGGAAACATAACTGTTCCAGTTACTCCTATTATAGTTTTGGGTACATTTACAATTTTGTTTGAATATTCATAAAAAGCAACATTCTCTTTTGTGCTCATTATTCCTAACAATGTTTTATCAAACACTGTATACATAAATGATGCGATTACAGATATTGAGAAAACAAGTAACGGTTTTATATGTTTCCTAACATCTTCTTTTGTAAACTTAATCGGTCTAACAGCTTTCACAGCTTGCGGAATCATAATTGCCTGACCAATTAATATACTAGTTGCATTTATAAATGCATATATTCCCAAATCATTCGGCTGTTTCACAAATATAAACACACAAATACATTCAAATATTTTTATTAATGCATTTTTTATTACGACACTTTTAAAATTCTCAAGTCCATAAAACAACCAAGTAATATCAAATATTGCCGATGCCACATATAACAGTTCAATAGTAAATATAGTTTTATTATCTTTTATAAAAAAAACTACGAATGCCAAGTATATCAATAAAGAAATTATAGATACTATAATATGAACTGTGAACAAACTCCAAAATGATTTTCTTAGTTTTATATCGTCATTCGCATTTTCTGAAATAATGCGCTGTCCATGCCTTGCTATTCCAAGCATAGACATAGCAACAAAATATGCTGCTATAGAATTTGCATATGAAAAAACTCCCAGTGCTGTTTCTCTAAGGGCTCGTGATAAATAAGGTGCTAAAACGAGTGGAATTACCAATATCAATATTTGATACGCATATTGGAAAAAAAAATTTTGCGAAATACTCTGTTTACGAATCATTTTATTTTTTCCTCTCTTGATCTATTGGAAGTTTCCAATAATCCCCAAGAACTTTATCGTATTTTTCTGGAACTATTGGATCTAAACCACTTCCATTTGTAAATGTCATTTCGCCAAAATATATTTTACCATCTACATTATACAGATCCACTCTAACATGTGAAAATCCTTTTGATAAAATTGTCGCTATCTCAACCATCTTGTCAAAGTTTTTAGGTTTTGGAATCTCATGACTTGCAATTCCATATGTTGCTTGAGTCCATGGTTGTAATTCCCATTTCATATTGAATACCGTTCTAGTATGTTTTGAAAAACGTCCTAAATCAACCCAACAAAAATATGGTTTCCCATCAAAACATAAAAATTTATAATCTTGTAATTCCCCCAAATCAGTTTCTAAATATTTTTCAGCAATAATCTTTCGTGGGATTTTTCTATAATGTAACTGTAAACTATTCGTAAAAGCATAGTCAATTTTCATCCAGTCATCAAACATTCTTTTCGTTCTTTTTATATTAAGTTTTTCTTTATCTTTTACAATTAAATTTGTTCCAGTTCCATGATTAGTCTTTAAAACAAATTGATCCGGTAATGAATTAAAATCTATATCATCAAAAGAATCCCATACTCCTATCAGCGGAATCAAGTAGTCATTTCCAATTTTATTTTCAATCCACTCTCTGACACGATATTTATCCGCCAATACTGTTTTCATTGGATTTTTATCATATATTTTTTCCCATTGCATTTTTTCTGTATAAGTTTGTAAATTGTCCCAATTTAAACTATGACCTAAAACTTTTAAATATTCATTTTCTATCAATTCAGCATATTTATCTTCTGGTACATTTTCCATTTTTTTTATTTTTTTTAATATCTTCATACGCTGAGTATGCTGATAAAAATCATATAATCCTGGAAACCGCTTTTTTAATGTATCAAACAAATTATTTTCCTCCTCGTCTATCTTTATATCTAATTTGCAACGATTTCTGTTTCTTCAATAAAATTATTTCTACAAATCGCCAACAATAACCATAAAACCGCATCGAAAAAATAGGATTCTGCAAGTCCATTAATAAGCAAACATATTAAAATAGTCACAAACAAATATGCCTCTTTGTATATTTTACAAACTCCGTAAATATTTTTTAATGATTTTTTTATACTCCAAATTAATATAAGTAATCCCATAATTCCTAATTCACCGAAAGCTTCCAAAAAAGTATTATGAGAATGTGCATAATCCCATCCAATCAATGACATAATAACTTGACGACTACACTCATGACCTGGTCCGTATCCTATTTTCCAATATCCATTTTTTATTATATATGGAATTAGCGATTCATAAATTAAACTTCTACGTGAACCACCTGATGCTATAATTTCTGCAACACTAAACCTGCTTGTATCAAGACCAGTCAAAATAAGTACAAGATACATACCTCCTAACGCCACAGTACCTGCAATAGCTAATTTAAACATGGTTCCTGTTAATCGCCCGTTTTTTTTGGCATAAATAATTACCACAATTGCACTTGCCAAAGCAAAAGCCAACAAAGCACCTCTTGAGCCACTTAAAAGAGCTAGAATAACAACTATTGCACACAAAACTAAATTTTTTATCATTTGGGCTTTATTAAGAAAAGCAGTCATTAATAATATACACCCTAACTGTGCACATGACATTCCAAATGTATTTGTATTCACACTATTTGCTATTGTTAATCTTCCATCAATCAAAGATCCTTTTATTAATACGCTCAAAAGATACCCAACAACCATAATACTGGCTGTTTTAGGCAATATTTCACAAATCACAGATATTTTCAATCTTATAAAATTACCAACTACCACTGATAATAACAGCAAATATAATAACCTAAATAATCCGTTAAAATAATGAAATGGCGATTCTATATAAGACCAACAAGCTAATACACCTAATATAATTATTAATATTAAATTATTAGCATTGAACTCCAACTTTCCTTTATATAAGAATAAAACTCTTGCCATAATCAATATCAGCAATATTGTATATATACTAAATATTTCTTCATATGCTCCAGTAAAATAATAAGATATTGTTGACAACAATAACGATATTACAACAAAATGTTCAATTGAGTTTATAAATGGTAATGCCAAAACAAAATATAGTATAAACATTACTATGTTGAAATCTGAAATAAAAAGCGAAATTAAAAGAATCATTATAACATATATATAAGACCACCAATCCATAAAGTGTTTACTTCCAATTTTCATCACTCAATTTCCTCCTGAATGTTCTATTAATCAATACCACTTACATATAAAATGTTTTTAATAGAACATTCTATACAACCGATACGACAATCTATCATCAAATAATTACTGCAATCTACGAAAAGCATCTAAACCACCATTTTTTTCAATAATTATTTTAATATGCATAATTAATATTGCCAGATTGATATGTCTCTTTTTTAGTAATGTAAATATAATTTTCTGATAACGACCTAACGATAAAGGCATAACAACTTTTAATACTTGTGATCGTTCAATTTGTTTTCTAATCCATTTTAGACGATTTCTACTACTTAATTTCATCTTAGGTGAATAAGACAGCTCAAAAGCTTTAATTATATTGCAAATATATTCATGTTCTACAATTTCCTTAGTCTTTCTATCTTTCTCATTCCAAGTTAATATTGTTTCTTTTCTTGTCTGATACAACCCAATTACAGCATCCACATAATCAACCGGATACTTATCCCATTCTTTTTTCAAATCATTTAAATAATGATTGTATAAAATCGCTTTAATAAAATGAATATTTTTCACATAGCACATATAGCGACTTATAAAACCTTCATCTTGGTGTCGTCTTAAAGAGGGATATCTTATAGAATGTTTTCTAATTACATTCAAGTCAAAAAATTTATTCCACGGTGCACCTTGAATACCATATCTTCTTGTTGAAACCACATAATCTGAATAATCTTGGCGCACATCTTCACCATTTCTTTTCATATCCGGATATTGTTTTTTCAATACTACATTCCCTTTAGCATCAATACTTTGATAGCCAAATACAACTAAGTCATATCTCCCATTTTCCATCGCATCGACCAAAATGCCAATCGCATCTTCTTCTAATTTGTCATCAGCATCAGGAAAATAAATATATCGACCAGTTGCTTTTTCAATTCCTGTATTTCGTGCCGGCCCAGACCCTCTATTCTCTGTATGATATACTTGAATTCTACTATCTCTCTTTTGTAATTTATAGCATACTTCAAGACTATTATCCCTTGATCCATCATCTACTAATACTATTTCAATATTATAATATTTTTGCTTCAGTAATGAATCAACACAAACTTCTAGGCTGTTTCCCATATTATATACAGGTACAACAATGCTCACTAATTCTTCTATCATCACTTTTCTTTCCTTTTTATAAATTTCCAATCTTCTTTACTTTTAGCAGCACTAAGCGCTTCTTTACGTTTCATAGATTGATTTCCCTTGCATTTAAGTTCATCCCAAGTACCAATTTTTCTTGCCGGATTTCCACCTATAATTATATTTTCTTCACCAAAACTATTACATACTACACTGCCACTAGCAACTATAATATTATTAGCTAATGTGCAGCCATACATTATCGTAGAATTTTGACCTAAAAAACAATTATCCCCAATCGAAATATATCCAAACAAGTTAACATATTGTGATGAAATCTTCGATATACTATTGTCATGTGTTACAAATGTAACATTTCCAGATATAGTAACATTTTCGCCTATCCTAACTAAATATGGTTCAGATGTCATTATATTACAGCAAATGTTGCACCCCCCCCCCGATCTCCATACCTACTTTTCTAAAATATTTATTAATTACTTCTTTATCATTTCTCTTTATTTTAAATTTGACTTTTGCTAGTAAATATCCAAATTCTTTCATGATTTTTCCGCCTTATTCCTTATTCTATATATTTAGCAGGAACTCCTACTATTGTTTTTCCTTCTTGATAAAAATCTTTATTTACAACCGCATTTGCTCCTATTTTTATTCCATTTGCTATTCTAATTTTCCCAAAAATTTTTGCTCCAGGTCCAATATAGACATTATTTCCTATTTGCGGTGAACCTGTTCCTATATTAACGCATACATGTAAACGACAATTCTCTCCTATTTTTGCTTCATGATTAACAACAATAGTGCCAATATGTGAAATACTTAATCCTTTCTCAAAGCAATTAAGTCCGATTGAAAATCCACACATTAATCCCAATATATTCCATATCGATTTACAATATATGCCTGCTATTTTATGAAGCACCCCCCCGATACATTATTATAATATTCACTTTTTCGCAAATATATCTCATATCGCCATACAATATCTCTTATTTTAGGTTTTTTATATTCATATCCTAAGTGAATTCGATCAGCTTCCATATATTCTCGTAAATCTGCTTTTGATTGAATCATAAATACCTCCCGAAAATTTCAATTATTCAAACTTATCTTTTACAAATCTGGACAATCTTCAAAATAGTTTTTTTCAATGCTAATCTACACGCTTTTGGACTTTTTAATATTGCTTTACAATACATTATCCCCTGAATCTTGTCTCCATTTTTTAAACATACATATCCCAATTCATATTTATGCATTGCATAAATACATTTTCGGTCTTTATCACTAAGTGAATCCATTATTGGTTTTATAGATTTAAAAAACGCTTTTTTGTATTGGATTAATTTATGAGCATCTGGTCTGTTCTGAGTATCTGAAACATCTACACAATGCAAATATTGATTTACTTCTTTTAATTTATATTTTGATGTAAAGTCTACTAAAAGCTGCAAATCTTGATGTCTCAACAAATTTTCATCGAAATATCTAGTTGTATCAAAATAGTCATGTCTCATAAGCAATGTGCCAGTTGCAACATCTGACATAAGATTTAATATATCTTTATAAATATATCCGTCTCTATATTTCTTTGTTTTTCCTATAACATTTCCATTCTGATCATACAATGTAAACTTACATGACACCGCTCCCCAACTATCATCAAGAGACTTTAGTTCTTTTACCTGTTCTTCCAGTTTATTCAGTTCCCACCAGTCATCATCATCCAAAAAAGCAATATACTGTCCTCTTGCCTGGCGAATACCTACATTTCTTGCAACTGCGCCATTAATATGCTTATCCTGAAGAATCAGATGGAATCTTTCATCATTCGAATATTTCTCTACTCTTTTTTTCAACAATTCCGTATATTCATCAAATGGCTCATTATCATTTACTAGTAGTAATTCTAAATTTTTATATGTCTGATTCAATACACTGTCTATTGCTCTGAGTAATTTTTCTGAACGTTTGTAAGTCGGCATAATAACACTGACAAGACCTTCTACATAATTCATGATACTTTTTTCCTCGCAAATGTTCTAAATACCCAACCTCTTAGCTTGTTAGGCATTAATTTTTGAATAATCAATCTCTTAGCTACATTTTTTATATATGTCGAATGATTAATCATCTTATTCTTCAACATATAATCCTGAAGTCCTTTTTCACTCTCAAAATACTTTGAACCTCCTCTTCGTTGATACATTTCTTCACCGACACGAACATTCACAAGCACACTTCCTGTATTAGCAAATACAGCACCATTTAACCACATTCTTATCCATAAATAATAATCTTCATTCCAGAACCAGTCTTGATAGCCCCCGGCACTTTCCACCGATTTCTTTTTATACATAACAGAAACGTGATTCATAGCACAGCGAGTTTTCATATATTCTCTAATGGAATCATTAGATACTGGAACAGATCTTTTTCCAACAATATTGTTTTCTTCTCCGATAAATTCTGTTATATCTCCACCCACAATATCTATCCCTGGATTTATTTCAAAATATTTTAATTGCTCCTCAAAACGTGTAGAAACTGAAACATCGTCACTATCCATTCGAGCAATTAGCTCATGAGTTGCATTTTTAACTGCGATTTTTAAGGCATTTCCCAATCCACCATTTTGTTCTAATCGAATAACATTAAATATTTCATACTTTTTTTCATATTTATTAATAACATTATTTATCTCGTTGCTTACCGGACCATCCACAACTAATACAATTTCATTTGGTATAATCGTTTGCTCATCAGTAATACTGCTAAGAGCTCTATCAAAAAAATCGGGATTATCACTTTTATATACCGACATAGCCACGGAAAAAGATGCATGACGCTCTCTATCTACTTCAACATCTTCTTTAACATAAGATTCCTGATTTAATATTTTCTTTGCTTCCATTTGTTTATTATTGTAATCTTCTTGACTCACCATTCCATTATTCAATAAATAGTCACCAAAATCTTCTGCTGTTGCCATATCGCCATCTGTAATTCCCTCCTGCTTAATAAAAGCAGTTTTTACAGTTTTTAAGATAATACCTAAGTCTTCTAACAATGACACATTTTCTATATACTTCAAATCCCAGTCCAATTTATCTTCCCACTTAATTGCGTTTCTTCCATTCACCTGAGCCAATCCACTCAACCCAGGTTTTGCAGTGTGGCGCATACGTTGTTCCTTTGTCATAAATGTAAGATCTCTGACCAACTGTGGACGTGGACCGCAAACTGAAAGTGTCCCATTCAAAATATTAAAAGCCTCCGGAAGTTCATCAAGACTTGTACTTCTAAGCCACTTGCCAAATGAGGTTAACCGCACTTCATCTGGCAAAAGATCTCCATTTTCGTCTCTTTCATCTGTCATAGTGCGAAATTTATACATTTTAAAAATAGTTTCTTTACCGTCTTCACCAATCAGACCTGGTCGATCCTGAGTAAACAATACCGGACTTCCAAGTTTGAATCTGACAAGAATTGCAACACCTACATACAATGGACTAAAACATATAATTGCTGCTGATGCACAAACTATGTCTATTGCTCTTTTAACGTATTTCTCATAAAATCCCATTTTACGTGTCGGAATTGCTTCTACGCTTTCAGCTTTATAAGTGGTTTTTTTCGCTTTTTTCTTCATAATCCAAGTCGCTACCGCTGTTCCACCAACAATAGCTGATGCTATAATTCCAACTACTTTTTTCTTTGACACTATAATCTCTCCCACAATATATTTCTATTCAAAACAAGCTCTAATCACTTCAATAATTCTATCCTGCTGCTCCGCAGTCATTTTATTATCACTTGGCAAGCATAATCCTCTTGCAAAAATATCCATTCCTACATCAGCTACACCCCCTGCGATATATGCATTTGATCTTGCACGTCCATTACCATCTCTGACAATAAATGGATTTAAACGATAAATCGGTTGCATATGCATTGGTTTCCAAATCGGTCTTCCCTCTGCATTAATAGATGCAATAGCTTCCAGAATTTCAGTCGGACAGGTTTTTCCGGCTTCTTTGACATAGCAGACATCCTGCTCACCACGAACCTGCTTGCACATTGCATCTTCGTTAATAATCAAGCAGGAAAGCCAGTAATTTGGTTCTGAAATTTCCAGATCCATTGGGTTCATGGATACTGGCAAATCTTTTAATCCCTCTTTATATCTTTCGTAGATTGCTTTTTTCTGTGCAATATGTTCATCCAGATACGGGAACTGTCCACGAACTACACCAGCTACTACATTACTCATGCGGTAGTTATAACCAAGTTCTTCATGCTGATACCATGCTGCATTTTCTCTCGCCTGAGTAGACCATTTACGAATCTTATTTGCAGCTTCTTCATCATTTGTCAGGAAGCAACCGCCTGAGCTGCCTGTGATGATTTTGTTTCCATTGAAAGAAATTGTATTATATTTCCCAAATGTTCCTGTTTGAACACCTTTGTATGTAGCTCCCATAGATTCTGCTGCATCTTCTACCAGAATTGCACCATGTTTTTTAATAATTGCATTCAGTTCATCAATTTTTCCCGGTGTTCCATACAGATGTGCTATAACTACTACTTTGGTATCCGGGTAAATTTTAAAAGCCTTTTCCAACGCTACCGGATCCATATTCCAAGTGTCATATTCTGTATCAATAAATACTGGTTCTCCACCCTCGTATACAATTGGATTTACCGTAGCGTCGAATGTCATATCAGAACAAAATACTTTTTTCCCTTCTAATGCGCCATGACCTACCTTTGGCATTCCATATGCTTCAATTCCTGCCAACTTCATAGATAAGTGCAAAGAAGCTGTTCCGGCAGATAATGCAACTGCATGTTTGCATCCAATATATTCGCAGGCAACTCTTTCCACTTCATTGATATTTTTTCCAACTGTTGACATCCAGTTAGTTTCATATGCTTCTTTTACATATTCGATTTCCGGGCCATGCATGGTCGGACTGCTTAACCATACTTTTGATTCAAATTTTTTGAAGTTGTTACTCTCTTTAAACATGATCTATTCCCTCTTGTTCTATATTGTTCTTTGTAATAGTTACATTTCTTTATGCGATTTCTTTATTTACTTCTTCCGGTGTCTTGAATGTTGGAACAACCGATCTTAACGCTTCTTTTGCAATCAGATCATCCCCTGTGTCACAGGCATTTCTAAGCACGTCAATTTTTCTATATATTTCTTCTTTGCTTAATGCTGTATCTCTTTCAATAAAGATCAGGCTGTTGTCTGTTTTATCCAATTCCTCTGTCTTAACTAACAACTCCTCATAGAGTTTTTCTCCCGGTCTTAATCCAGTTTCAATAATTTCAATTCCCTGTACACCAGACAGACGAATCATATTCTCTGCCAGATCCATAATCTTTACTGGCTGTCCCATGTCAAGAACAAACAGCTCTCCATTATTGGCAATCGCACCACTCTGGAGAACAAGCTGTGATGCTTCCGGAATTGTCATAAAGTATCTGATGATTCGCTTATCTGTAACTGTAACCGGTCCACCATTAGCAATCTGGCGTTTGAATAATGGAATAACTGATCCGGCACTGCCAAGTACATTTCCGAAACGTGTAGCACTGTATTTTACTTTTCCATGAGTACTTGCGCTCTGAACAATCATCTCGCACATTCTCTTAGTTGCACCCATGACATTTGTAGGATTAACTGCTTTATCCGTTGATACCATCATAAAGCGTTCTGCATCATACTCCTCACAAAGTTCCACCAGATTCTGTGTACCAAATACATTGTTGTAAATGGCTTCTACACAGTTATGCTCCATCAATGGGACATGCTTGTGAGCGGCTGCATTGATAATGATCTGTGGATGATATTTTTCAAATACTCTTTCAAGAGCTTTTCTATGAGTGATGGAACAAATTTCAATCTGCAGATCCAGTTTATTTCCATATGCTATCTTCAATTCCTGCTGAACATCATATGCACCATTTTCATAAATATCTAAGATAATGATCTTCTTCGGATTCATCTTGGCTAACTGTCGGCACAGCTCTGACCCAATAGAACCGCCGCCACCTGTGATCAATACGACTTTATCTTTGTAATATGCATTGGTACGCTCATCCGAAACAACCAGAGGTTTTCTAAATAAAAGTTCTTCTATATCAAATTCTCGAAGATGACGTTTTCCTCCTGCCACATACATAGTCGGATAATCATATACTTTTAATTTGTATCCTGCATTCTTGTAATACTCATAAAGACTTTTCTTTTTAGCTGCATCCATTGATGGAATTGCAAAAATGATTTCCTGTACTTCAAATTCGCCTAACTTCTTAAAAGTTGCTTCCGTTTCAGACCAAACCGGAATGCCATGTATATCTCGTCCAACTTTTTCCTTATTAATATCAATAAAACATCTTGGTACATACGCTGCTTCTGAATTGTTCAAAAGTTCTTCTGCCAAACTCACACCAACTCGTCCAGCACCAATAATTGCAACTTTGATCTTCTGCACTTCTTTTTCATTTCCAGCTTCAATGCCTGAAAATATATGTAATAATATAGAAAGAATTTTTCCTCTTGTTGTCTCCTGGTTTCCACATTTGTATGCATAGCGATACATCATGCGAAGTGCTAATGCTCCTAATAAATTCAAGCTAACCAATGAAAGTAATCTTGCAAATGTAATTTTTTGAACTGGAAGTAGGAGTTCCAGACATAGATACGCCACAAAAGCGATAGAGTCAGTAAACAGCAAGCGGATATAACACTGAATCCCACCATATCTCCATACTTGCCCGTAAATTTTACCTATTAGACGTGCTGTGAAAATACACAGAACAGAAAGACCTACTTGTTGGAAGATCCCAACAGTTGATAATTTATCCATTCCCCCATATAACACCAGGAGTATAACTGCTACTAATGCATATACAATCAAATCATACCCGACAAGCGTCCAGCGTATGTTTGGCGTGTTATTTTGTTTTGCCTGTTTCATATCCATCTTTGTTTCATTTGTACTATTCATTGTTTACCCCCCCCACGAAAATCAGGGCGGTTTCATCCTTCCTATAATTATTGTTCCTCATCATTCCTTTGTTAATGATGTAAACAGAACACTTCCTTGTTCTGTGCTTGTGTTCATTGCAACCATACTTGTTGATTTCACAATTGTTCCTGATTTTAATGTGCAACTATCTCCAATAAAACAATATGGTTCTACCACCACATTGGCACCAATGACCGTTGCCTGCCCAATAGTACTTCCACAGCCGACAACAGCTCTTGGTTCAACAATACAGCCCGGCATTAAATTAGCTGATGGAGAAATAGTAGAATCCATATGAAATAAAACTGGAATATTGTAAAGTGCCTCCAATTTCTTGTTCCACTCAAGCCTTTCTGTTCCATCATCACATGCAGCTATTGCACAGTTATATTCCGGATAAAAACTTTCTACATCCTCCAGTTTTCCAATAGCTCCTTCTCTGTCATTATCTACAAAGGAGATTTTCTCAAAGCAACCCATTGACTCCGCTATCTCTTTTACATAATCTCCATATCTTTTAGAGGCTACAATTAATAATTTTCTTCCCATTTTCAACACGCTCCTCATAATTATTTGTTTTTATTAGGTAAGTTCTTTAACACGACGACTAGCCTGTGAATGTTCTTTTTAAAGAGCATCCGCAGGCTAGGTCAAACCTCCTTATCATAATTTTTCAGCTTACAGTGTGGGTCAAAATAAGCATCCAAGAAACCATTCTTTTATATTTGTTCCCCCGCTCAATCGACACAACACAAAGAAAAATTATCATAACGAAATTCGACTAAGCCAGCGAAACCCCTGTAAAATCAAGGTTTTTCTTGGTTGTTCCTATTATACCGCTATCTCCGCGGAAAATATCCCACAGCTCCGGCAGCTCATCCAGGCTTGTTGCTCTCAAATTGCGGCCAAACTTCCCTAACCGGATTTCGTCTGGCAGCAGGTCGCCGTTTTCATCCCGCGCGTCGCTCATGCTGCGGAACTTATGGAGTTTAAAAATCTTTTCATCTTTTCCCGGACGCTCCTGGCAGAAGATCACAGGGCTTCCGAGCTTCACACGCACCAATATCGCCGTCACCAGCAGCAGCGGCGACAGGACGATCAGCGCGCACCCGGACAGCACGATGTCCAGCAGGCGCTTGATGTATTTTTCATAAAACCCCGCCTTATGCCGCATCAGAACATCCCCCGGATGACCTCGCACACGCGGTCAACGTCGTCCATGCTCATTTTCGTGTCGCTGGGCAGGCACACGCCGCGGGCAAACAGATCGTCGCACACCGTCTTTTCGCTGACGCGGACAAAGGGGCAATCCGCAAAGACCGGCTGCAAATGCATGGGCTTCCAGAGGTAGCGTCCCTCAATGCCAGCCTCGTTCAGCTCTGCCAGCATTTCGCCGGGCGTCACGCCGCAGCCCTCGTCCAGCAAAGCGACAGATAGCCAGCGGTTCGATTCCGCGCAGTCCAGCTTCGGCTGCATGGTCAGCGGCAGGTCTTTCAGGTTTTCGGAGTAGCGGGCAAAGATAGCCCGCTTCTGTTCCACGCGCAGCGGCAGCACCTTCATCTGGCCGCGGCCTATACCGGCGGAGATGTTGCTCATGCGGTAGTTGTAGCCGATTTCCTCGTGCTGGTACCACGGCGCGTTTTCGCGGGCCTGCGTTGCCAGCTTCAGGGCATGCTTGGCTTCCTCTTCCGTCCGGCACAGCAGCATACCGCCGCCGGAGGTGGTGATAATTTTATTGCCGTTGAAGGAAAGCGCGCCAAAGTCGCCAAAGGTGCCGCACTTCTGGCCGTTGTATGTAGAACCCAGCGCCTCGGCGGCATCCTCAATCAGGGGAACGTTGTGCTCACGGCAGATAGCAGTAATCTCATCCAGTTTGGCTGGGTTGCCGTACAGATGCACCGCGACCACCGCCTTGGGCACACCGTATCGTTCAAAGGCATGGCGAAGAGCAGCGGGATCCATGTTCCACGTCTCCCGCTCGGAGTCGATGAACACCGGCTTCGCGCCGCAGTAGACGACAGGGTTGGCCGAAGCGGAGAAGGTCAGGCTCTGGCAGAACACCGCATCGCCGCGCTTCACGCCCGCGAGGATCATCGCCAGATGCAGCGCCGCCGTGCCGGCAGACAGAGCGACAGGATAGCCCTTGCCCATGTAGGTACCCATCGCTTTTTCAAATTCGTTAACATTCTCGCCCAGCGGCGCGATCCAGTTCTTCCGAAATGCATCGTTAATGTACTCCAGTTCATAGCCCTCACCCGACATATGCGGGCTGGCCAGCAAAAGTCGTTTACCCATTTTCCGCTCCTGTGTTTTTTGTCCAACGGATGCCAAAGTATGCTTCTGTCGGGCATGTTGGTTGTGCTCAAAAGTATCGTGAATCCGCGTCATGTCTTTCTGCCACTATGGCATGCAGCAATATGCAAGTTCATCGATCTGGCATATTACTGCTTCCCACCCGAAAAAACGTTTGAATTAAGCCATTTTTATCGCTCAATTATACTGCATATAGACAAAAAGTGCAATACCTAACAACAGATGAAAAAGCAGGGCGTGGTCACGAGCCAGCATATTCTCCTTCCTTTCACAAGGGAGTTGCCCATGGAATCCTTCAATCTGGAATATTACCGCGCCTTTTATACGGTGGCACAGACCGGCAATGTCACAAAGGCCGCCGAGGCTGCTGTGCCTGTCCCAGCCCGCCGTAACCCGCTCCATCCACCGGCTGGAGGAGTCTCTTGGCTGCAAGTTGTTTACCCGCGTTTCCCGCGGCGTGCGGCTCACCGCGGAAGGCACGGCGCTTTTTCCCATGTGGACAGCGCTTTCAAATCTCTGTCCAACGGCGAACGCGAGCTGAAGCGGCTGGCCGCTTTTGAAGCAGGTACGCCGATCATCGGCGCTGCGGAGACGCCGCTGTACCATTTCCTGCTGCCGAAGCTGGGGCAGTTCCGGGAGATGCATCCCAATGTGACGCTTCAGGTGCAGGGCAGCTCCACACATGAGACGATCCAGATGCTCCGCGCAGAGCAGGCGGATGTAGTGCTGGCAGTTTCTCCGCTGACAGATGTGGAGGACTTGTCCGTGACTGAGCTTGCCTCTTTTCGTGACGTGTTTGTGGCCGGGCCCAGATTCAAATCGCTGGCCATCGGCATTCTGCCATCCCTGTTCGCACAGAGCCTTCTGACGCAGGAGGGCTTTTTCGCGCTCGATACAGAACCCATCCCTGCCCGTCAGATTCTGTTGGTGCATCGCGGCGAGGGCCGAACCTCACTGCTGTGCATACTCACAAGCAGCAAAAGAAAAAAGCCTTGCCATATCAAGGCTTTGCAGATGAGAAGAACTCCGCTTTTCGACAAGAATGTTCGAAAAACGGAGTTCATTTCATTACCACAGCCCCATCACACGCTGCATCAGCAGACTGACGGCGGTGATGCCCGCCCAGCAGCAGGCTCCCAACAGCAGAGGTTTTCCCCCGCTCTTTACCAGCTTGACCACGTTGCTGTTCAGTCCGATGGCCGCCATAGCCATGACGATGAAGAACTTGCTCAGCTCCTTCAGCGGCTGAAACATCGTCGAAGGTACGCCCAGGGACGTGCAGATAGTGGTGACTACCGACGCGCAGACGAACCACAGGATGAATAGGGGGAACGCGTTCTTCAGCCGGAAGCCGCCCTGCCCCGTTCCCGCCTTCTTCGCCTGCATCAGCGACAGCACCAATGTGATGGGGATGATGGCCAGCGTGCGGGTCAGCTTGACGGTCACCGCTTTGTCCAGCGTCTGGCTGCCCAGCTCCCACACGCTGTCCCACGTGGAGGCCGCCGCCGTGACGGAGGAGGTATCGTTCACCGCCGTACCGGCGAAGATGCCGAAGGACTCGCCGGAGGCAGTATCAAACCCGATGGCCTGTCCCAGCAGCGGGAACAGCAGCGCCGCCAGTACATTGAAAAAGAAGATGACCGAGATGGCCTGCGCCACCTCCTCGTCGTCGGCGTGGATCACCGGCGCGGTGGCGGCGATGGCGCTGCCGCCGCAGATGGAGGAGCCTACGCCGATGAGGGTGCTGATATTGCCGTCGATATGCAGCAGCTTGTGAAGGGCAAAGGCCACCAGCAGCGACGTGGCGATGGTGCAGATGATGATGGGCAGGGACTGCTTTCCGGTTTGCAGCACCACGTTCAGATTCAGGCCGAAGCCCAGCAGCACCACGGCGGTCTGGAGAATTTTCTTTGAGGTGAAGCCCACGCCCGGCTTGCAGGCTGCGCCGGGCGTCCAGAACAGGGCGATGACCATGCCGATGACAATGGAGAACACCGGACCGCCGATGACCGGTACCAGCTTGCCCAGCAGCCACGAGGGCACGGCGATGGCAAGGCACACCGCCATGCCGGGGAGATATTTTCTAATGGTTTGCATACGATTTCTGATTTACTCCCGTTCCTTGCGGATGGCCTCCACCATGCGGGTCAGTCCGGTCTCGATGATGCTGCGGGGCATGGCCAGATTCAGCCGCACGTAACCGGCGGCGTTGCCCACGAACAGGCCGTTGCCGCCCTCCAGCAGCACGCCCGCCCTGTTGGCGAAGAAGTCCGGCAGGTCCGTGGTCTCCGGCAGGCATTTGCTCAGGTCGACCCATGCCAGATAGGTAGCCTCCGGGATATACATCACCGCCTCCGGCAGCTCACAGGTCAGGAACTCCTTCACAAAGGCGAAGTTCCCGTCCAGATATTCCTTCAGTGCCTCGTGCCACGCGCCGCCCAGCTCATAGGCCGCCTTGGCCGCCGTCAGGGACATGGGGTTCACCGCGCCGAACAGCTTGTCCCGCTCCTTGAACCGCGCCCGCAGCGCCGCGTCGCGGATGATGATATTGGAGAAGGCCAGACCCGCCAGATTGAAGGTCTTGCTGGGAGCCATACAGGTGATGAGCTTGGGGTAGTCCTCCATCACCCTGGCCATAGGGATATGGCGGCGGCCGCAGCGGATCAGGTCGCAGTGGATCTCGTCGGACACCA
>ERZ825137.1618-NODE-1618-length-28533-cov-11.196783_pt1 | contig 28533 bp, 27 predicted proteins | sample MGYA00519873_ERZ825137 | MGnify/ENA primary metagenome ERZ825137 (study PRJEB31778, sample SAMEA3449190) | human gut metagenome | biome: human gut; feature: human-associated habitat; material: faeces | place: United Kingdom | collected 2010/2012 ...
GCGGTGCCCAAAAGTTGTTTTCGCTTGGAGCGCGAACAACTTTTGACCGCGGCGCCCGCCGTTGCTCGCTTCTTCCTGCACCGCAGGCGCTCGCAACGTCACTCAGAATGACAAGGTTATTGTTATTGCGGGCGTACTGATTCCGAATTACGAATAAAAGGGGATTTTTTACAAATGTGGTTTATATTATCTTTAGTTACAATTATGTTTTGGGGCGGGTCCGATCTGTTTTCAAAAATGGGTTCAGACCCTAAGGACAAATACAGTCATTGGAAAATAGTTGTCGCCGTTGGCGCGGTTATGGGTTTGCACGCTACGTTTGAGCTGCTTACGGGTACAAAATTTTATCCTATTGACTTTATAAAGTATTCGCCCGCGATAATCTGCTATGTTTCTTCAATGATTTTGGGGTATGTGGGGCTTAGGTACATAATGCTTTCGGTTTCTTCACCGATATGCAATTCGTCGGGTGCAGTTGCCTGCATACTCTGCCTTATATTCCTGCGGCAGATGCCGGACGCCTTAAGCTGGGCGGGAATAATACTTGTGTGCGCGGGAGTTATAGGTCTTGCTTTTGTTGAAAAGAAGTACGACGACGAGGCGCACGAGCTTGCCGAAAAGAAGGAAAACAAAAGGTTTAAATCCGGCTTTATAGCGGTGTTCTTCCCGATATTTTACTGTTTGCTTGACGGGCTCGGCACCTTTACCGACGCAATCCTGCTTGATAAGGGCTTTGTGGGTGAGGATTCCGCCAATATTGCATACGAGTATACATTTTTTATAATGGGTATTATAGCGTTTATTTACGTTTATGTAATTAAAAAGCAAAAGCCGAGCTTTAAGTGGGATCTGCCGAAATGGCTCGGCGCCGGCTGCGAAACTGCGGGACAGTTCGCCTATATTTATGCAATAGGGGATAATCCCACGGTTGCCGCGCCTATGATCTCGGCTTACTGCGTTTTCTCCGTGCTGCTGTCGCGCATATTCTTAAAGGAAAAGCTTTCCTTTAAACACTATCTTATTATATTCACGGTTTTTGCCGGTATAATTCTTATGGGTGTTTCAGAGGGCTTGGCGGAATAAAAAATAATATTTATAAAAAGCGCGTCTGTAAATACAGACGCACTTTAAGTTTTAATAGCTTTGTCATTGCGGTGCGGGTGTCCGGTGGACACCTCTGCGAAGCAGAAGCACCGACCGAGCCGGCAGGCGAGACCGCCGTTAGGCGCGCGGCAATCCGTTTTCCCCTCGCCCGTCATTGCGAAGCCGTGTAAACGGCTGTGGCAATCCGTTTTTCTTTTTAAGGGTATTACGGATTCTTTCGCGCTTACCACTCTTGCGGTGCCCAAAAGTTGTTATTCGCTTGGAGCGCGAACAACTTTTGACCGCGGCGCCCGCCGTTGCCTGCTTTATCCTGCACCGCAGCGAAAGCAACGTCACTCAGAATGACAATAATGAGAAGGCGTAATCGCCGCAAAAAATCGGTTTATCGGTCTATAAAGCTAATTCAAAATCTTAATATATTCTTTATATGCATTTTCCCATTCCGTGCCGTTGTCAGGAGCATAGCGCTTAAGCTCTGCCGACTCGGATACGGCTTTTCTTATGCCGTAAAGTCCGTCAATTTCGCCCAAAGCCGAAAGTACAACCCCGATATTGCCCATAACGGTGGCCTCGGCCGGTCCTGCCACAACCTCGGCATTACAGGCGTCCGCCGCCATTTGGCACAAAAGCTTATCCTTAATACCGCCGCCCAAAATATTTATGCGGTGATATTCCCTTTTACTTATTCCCGAAAGCATATTAAAGGTATGCTTATATTTAAGCGCCAAGCTTTCGTAAATACAGCGCATTATCTCTCCGCGGTTTTGCGGTACATACTGCCCCGTTTTGCGGCAAAATTCCAAAACACGGGCAGGCAGATTGCCGGCGGTTTCAAACGATGGATCGTCAACGTCGATAAAGCACCGGAACGCTTTTGCGGCAAGCGCTTCTTTTTCAAGCGTATCAAAGCCTACGTCGTCTCCCTCGCGTTTCCATTGGCGGCGCGATTCCTGTATAAGCCAAAGCCCCATAATATTTTTAAGAAAACGTACAGTGCCGTTAAAGCCGCCCTCGTTTGTAAAGTTAAGCCTTTCCGCCTCAGGAGTTAAAACAGGCTCTGCCGTTTCTATACCGAAAAGGCTCCAGGTGCCGCAGCTTATGTATACAAAATCGTCCGTAAGGCTTGGGGTGGCAGCCACCGCCGAGGCGGTATCATGCCCGCAAACCGATATAACGGGAACCTTTTTGCAGCCTAACTCCGCACAAATATCATCCGACAGCATACCGTAAACGCTGCCCGGATTTATTATCGGCGCAAAAAGGCGTTCGGGCAAGCCGAGCTTATTTAACAGCCTGCGGTTCCAATCCTTTTTATAAGGGTCAAACAGGTTGGAGGTTGAGGCGATAGTTGCCTCCTCTTTAATTTCGCCTGTAAGCATATAGGCAAAAAGATCCGGTATCATTAAAAGCTTTTCGGCGTTTTCAAGCTGCTCCGGCTCGTGATTTTTTAAATACATAAGCTGGTAGAGCGTATTTATTCGCATATACTGTATGCCGGTATCGGCGTATATTTCACTTTTCGGAACGGTTTTAAAAACCTCATCGGGTATGCCGTTTGTGCGTGCATCGCGGTAATGCACCGGATTGCCGATAAGCTTGCCCCTTTTATCCAAAAGCGCGAAATCAACTCCCCAGGTATCAATACCTATCGCGTCAAATCCGCCGGAATTAACAGCCTTTGTAATACCTGTTTTAATTTCAAAAAACAGCCTCAATATATCCCAGTACATAGTACCGTTTACCGTAACCGTATCGTTGCTGAAGCGGTGTATTTCCCGCATTTCTATTTTTCCGCCCGAAAATTCGGCAAGCATAGCCCTGCCGCTTGACGCGCCGAAATCGAATGAAAGAACTCGTTTCATAAAATATCCCCCGAATTTTTTTATTATAATTATACCAAAAACACTGTACGCCGTCTATGTCCTTTGTTCACTTAATTTACGTCTTGAATTATATAAATACTTTTTATATAATGGGTAAGGTGATATATTTGTGGGATTATCTTAAAGGCGCAAAAAAGCCTATTGTACTTTACGGTATGGGCAACGGCGCGGATAAAATAATAAAGGTTTTGGAAGACTGCGGCATAGAATACAAGGGTGTGTTTGCAACCGACGGCTTTGTACGGGAAAAATACTTTCACGGGTTAAAGCTTTCCTCTTACGGCGGGCTTAAAGAAAAATTCGGCGATATGATAGTGCTGTTAAGCTTCGGCAGCGCAAGACCAGAAGTTTTGGAAAACATTAAGCGCATTGCCGCCGAACAGGAATTATACGCGCCCGACGTGCCCGTTTACGGCGAAGGGCTTTTTACAAAGGAATATGCAATAAGGCATAAAAAAGAGCTTGAATATGTATACGGCCGCCTTGAAGACGAGCTTTCACGCAGAACGTTTGAAAATGTTATAAAATATAAAATAAGCGGAAAACCCGAATACCTATTTAACTGCGAGACTGATGTTAACGAGCCTTACTGTTCGTTTTTAAAGCTCGGCAAAAATGAAAGCTATCTCGACCTCGGCGCCTACAACGGCGACACGGTTTCGGACTTTGTATCAAGGGTAAGCGGTTACAGCCTTATTACCGCCGTTGAGCCGGATAAAAAAAGCTTTTTAAGGCTTAAAAGCAACACCGAAAAGCTTAATGATATAAATTATGTAAACGCCTGTATTTCAGACCGCGTAGGGTTTGAAGGCTTTTCAATGCGCGGCGGCAGAAATTCAAGCCTCGGAAACGGCGGGCAGATACCCGCCGTAACGGTTGACAGCCTTAACCCCGACACACCGTTTACATATATTAAGGCAGATGTTGAGGGTGCGGAAAAGGCGGCGCTATCGGGCGCCGAGAAAACAATAAGGGCAAATAAACCGAAAATGCTTATTTCCTGCTATCACCGCACGGAGGATTTGTTTACACTTCCGCTTGCGGTTGACGGCATAAGAACCGATTACAAGCTTTATTTAAGGCATTTCCCCTCCCTTCCGGCATGGGAACTGAATTATTACTTTATTTAGCAGATTTGCAATAAATAAAAAATTAAAACAGTAATTCTTGACTTTAGTGCATAATAATAATATAATATAATTTATATTGACTTTTTTAGATTATTATTATTTATAAAGGTGGTTTTTTTATGGCAAAGGTAATTAAAATTACCGACGACGGACTTAAAAAGCTTGAAGAGGAGCTTGAATACCTTAAAACGGAGGGAAGAGCCGATATAGCCGAAAAAATCAAGGTTGCGCGCGGCTACGGAGACCTTTCGGAAAACAGCGAATACGACGAAGCCAAAAACGAGCAGGCAAAGATCGAGGCACGCATAGTTGAAATTGAAGCTATGCTTAAAAACGTTGAAATAATAGAAGACGTTAAAGGAAATGCCAAAACCGTAATGGTAGGTGTTAAGGTAAGAGTGCTTGACGAGGAGTACGGCGACGAATGCGAATACCGCGTTGTAGGCTCTACCGAGGCAGATCCGAGAAACGGAAAAATATCGGACGAATCCCCCGTGGGAAAGGCGCTTGTAGGCAAAAAGGTGGGCGACGAGGTTATAGTTGAAGCACCCGGCGGAGAATTCAAGCTTAAGGTGCTTGGCATTTCAAAGTAATATTAAAAGGACGCTAAAACGCCGTTTTACGGCAGACAGGAGAAGAATATGGCGCAGAATAACATTAACAACGCCGAGCAGGATCTTAACGAAATAATGCGTTTAAGGCGCGAAAAGCTTGCCGCGCTTAAGGAATCGGGAAACGACCCTTATCAGGTTATGAAATATGATTTTAATTCGGATTCCGTAACAATTAAGAATAATTACGAAGCTTACGAGGGCAAAACCGTTAAGCTTGCCGGCAGAATTATGTCGCGCAGAATTATGGGTAAGGCCAGCTTTGTAGGCTTTACCGATTGCAGCGGACCAATACAGCTTTATGTTCGCCGCGACGATGTGGGCGAGGATATATACGCCGCTTTTAAAAAGTGGGATATAGGCGATATTATAGGCGTTGAAGGCTTTGTTTTTAAAACCCAGACGGGTGAAATTTCGGTTCACGCAACGGAAATAAAGTTGCTTTCAAAATCGCTTATTCCCCTGCCCGAAAAATTCCACGGCTTAAGCGATACCGATACAAGATACCGCCAGCGCTATGTTGATCTTATAGTTAACCCTGAGGTTAAGGAAACATTTTACAAGCGCTCGCAAATACTTAAGGAAATTCGCGCATATCTTGATTCAAAGGGCTTTACCGAGGTTGATACCCCGATATTGGTGCCGCTTGAAATCGGGGCTTCCGCGCGCCCGTTTAAAACTCACCACAATACCCTTAATATGGATATGTATTTAAGAATTGAAACCGAGCTTTACCTAAAGCGCCTTATAGTCGGCGGTATGCACAGGGTTTACGAGGTCGGTCGCATTTTCCGTAACGAGGGTATGGATACAAAGCATAATCCGGAATTTACAACGGTTGAGCTTTATCAGGCGTTCACCGATTACCACGGTATGATGGATCTTGTTGAAGAAATGTATACCCTGCTTACAAAGAAGATATGCGGCGGCACGGTTATAACATATCAGGGAACCGAAATAGATATGGGACGCTGGGAACGCCTTACAATGACCGAGGCTGTAAAGAAATACTCAGGTGCGGATTACTATTCCTGGAGCACAGACGAAGAAGCGCGCGAGTGCGCAAAGCAGCTGCACGTTGAGGTTCCCGAAAACGCAACAAAGGGAACCGTTTTGGCAGAGCTGTTTGACGCGTTTGTTGAAGAAAAGCTTATTCAGCCTACATTTATTTACGATTATCCGGTTGAAAACAGTCCCCTTGCAAAAAGAAAGCCCGAAGATCCTGCGTTTACCGAGCGTTTTGAATATTTTATAAACGCTACGGAGTACGGCAATGCTTTTTCAGAGCTTAACGATCCGATAGACCAAAAGGAGCGCTTTGAAAAACAGGTTGCCGCCAAAAAGGCCGAGGAACCCGAATGTAACGCCGAGGTGGATTACGACTATGTAACCGCACTTGAATACGGTATGCCGCCCACAGGCGGTCTCGGTTTCGGTGTAGACAGGCTTGTAATGCTTCTTACAGACAGTGCTTCTATAAGAGACGTTCTGCTCTTCCCCACAATGAAACCGAAAAATCAGTAATTTGTTTTAACTGTTTTAAATTTATAGATATACAAAAGGGGCTGTCGCAAGAGCGAAAGAATCGCGAGCGGCAGCCCAAAATGTCTGTAAACTGTTAAAATGTCGAAAACTTTTTTAGTTTTTCTGCAAAATGACACAGAGGGTATGAAAAATGCCCTCTTTTTTCATGAAAATATTTACTTTTTACTCGGTTTAGGCAATCATTTTTTCAAATAAAGGCATATGAAAACGCCCGGAATTCAGTCGGTTACAAAGCTTTTGGATGTTAAATGCAAAGCTGAGCAATAAAAACTGCGTTTGTGTCTTGTGTTTTCCTCCGGTTAAAGATCTGCGAAAAGCATAGTCTTCCTTCAGTACACCAAGGGCTCCCTCGACCTGTATGGAACGGTTCATCCGCAGTATAATACCATCATCGGACGCTATGAGCTGTTCGGCTTTTTCTTTTTGTTTTGCCATTACCTGAGATAATCCGATCTTTCTGTTTTCATACTGTCCCTTAAAGCATTTATCCCGGTAAGGACAGCCGGAACAGCTTTCGCACACATAATTTTTTTGTGTTACGGTATACCCGCTTGCGGTTTTGGAATGACTGTCATAAGCATAGTTTAATGCTTTTCCGTTTGGACAGATATAGCAATCCTTCTCTTCATCATAATGCATATTCTCGTTTCTGTATCTGTCATTCTTAAACTTCTTTTTCTTCCTGACCTCATGATCAGCCGGTTTAATATATGCTTTTTGTCCCTGCTGTTCAAGATATGTATAATTTTCTTCGCTTGCATAGCCCGAGTCGGCTATGATGTTTTCGTATTTCCTTTTGCTTCCTTGCTGTATTCTTTCAAGAAACGGAATCAGCGTAAGCGTATCGGTTGGGTTCGGGAACAGTCCTACGCCCACAATGTACTCGCTTTCTACAGCAATTTGAACATTGTATCCGGGCTTCAGCTGCCCGTTTCGCATATGATCCTCTTTCATACGCATAAAGGTTGCGTCTGTATCGGTCTTGGAATAGCTTTTCCGCCTGCCGCATATTCCTAAAGCCTCGCGGTATTTTTCTAATCTTTCAAGATGATCCGTAAGCCGTTCGCAGTCCCTTTGCAATTCGGTCTTTCTTTTGCCGCTTCCGTGCACAAATTCTATCCCATACATACCTACCTGCACTTAGGCTGAAAAGTCTGAGTGCATTTTTGTTTTATGAAGGAGCGAAAATGAAAAGAATATCAGTTGCACACAGGTTCAAGGATAGGGCGCTTGTTACCGCTGTGGTGCCTGGAATTGCTTTTTCCCTGATTACGCTTTTATTTACAACGGTCGCTTTCTTCAAGGGATTCCTGTGGTGCATTTACATTGGTTTCTCATTAACGATGGCTTTTGGTGCAAAGAAGGGCGAATATAAAAATTATGTTTGCAGCCTTTTGACGGGATATGTGTGGTCGCTCGCCTATGTATTCTTTCCCTCTTTTATGGAAAAAACATTTCATATTCCTTCCTTCGCCGCAATGACCGTCAGTGAACTGATTCTGACTTTCCTACTGCTGTTTGTGCATCTCAAATTTCTCCGCAACACCTGGCTGAATAAAATACCTATGGTGTTAGCAGGAATCACGACTGTATTTATCGGCGGCATTGACCATATTGCGTTGTGCGGGCTGTCAACCTTTATGGGAATATCTATGGCTGTGCTGACAGAGATCATCATTGTATTTCTGGCTGCGACAAATAAAGAAAAACGAGTAAAGCAATAACTAAAAAGAGCATTTTACAATGAATATCACAGTTTATCTCGGCGCAAACGAAGGCAATGATCCGGCATTGCGCAAAGCTGTTCAGGAGCTTGGCACATGGATCGGCACAAGCGGCAATTCACTGATATACGGCGGTTCAAAATCCGGCTTGATGGGAGCGATAGCTGACAGTGTTTTGAGTGCAGGCGGCGAGGTAACAGGCGTCGAACCGCAGTTCTTTATCGAAAACGAATTTCAGCATGACGGGCTGACCAAGTTGATTGTGACAAAGGATATGTCAGAGCGCAAGAATAAAATGATTGAGATGGGCGATGTCTTTATCGCTTTCCCGGGCGGCACTGGAACGCTGGAGGAAATTGCCGAGGTCATGTCAAAGGTATCCCTGAAACACTTGGATGCACCGTGCATTCTCTATAATCTGAATGGATTTTACAATGATTTGAAGGCACTTCTGAATCATATGATAGAAATGGGCTTATCCTCTAAGAAAAGGCAGGAAGGTATTTGTTTCGCGGATAGCCTTGAACAGATCCAGCATTTTTGTACAAAGCAGACTGATAAAATACGGCAGAAGGGATAATAGAAACAGAAAACGAGCGCAGCAAATACGAAGACTCTAAAACAAGATCGTTTAGGGATGGCGTTCTTTTATAAAAAATCCGGCGGCACAGTACCGTCGGATTTCCCACAACACTATTATTATATCACACAAGAAGCTGATTGGTCAATACATACAAAACGAAAAGGCAAAGTTCGTATATAAGCACAAAACAGACTGCCGGAATTCGTATATCCTGCCGATTGTTTTTTTGAGAAAAATATGCTATTCTATAGGTGCAAAGGAGAAGAGGCGATTCCAATGACCTAAGTACTCGCTCTCTTATATAAAGTGTTAAGGGAGAAAAGTTTCGGAACCGAAAGACGACTAACGCCTGACAGGCCAAGCCGCTTCAGCAGGCAAGTCCATCGCACTGCGGTGTTTATATATAGCGCGGCAGAGATTTGCAGGACACAAAAAGGTGCCGCCAAACAAGGAAAGCGAGGTACAAGAAAAGATGTTAGATATCAAGAGTGAGGGATAGCCCTTGATTGCTGAGATGAAAAGCAATCAAGGGCTATCTTTTTGCGATATGAGATGTTGAGTGAGAGATAACGGAAGAAATTCGAACTGAAAGAATTCGGATTTGATTTGTTCCGTTATTTGTGCTTTTCAAGATACTCGCAGGCGGAAATTGCAGCAATCGTGCCGTCGGAAACAGCGGTTGTAAGCTGGCGAACACTCTTTATGCGGCAATCGCCTGCGATAAATAATCCCGGAGTTTCTGAAACAGCCATTTTCTCATCGGAAATCACATAGCCGTTTTCGTCAAGCGTGGCAAGACCGACAAGCACTTGCGTGTCCGGCAGTCCGCCGAGGGCTACGAACAGCCCGGATACCGGCAGAGTTTCGTCTTTTCCGATTTTGCTTTTCAGTGCTAAGCCTGTTAATTGCCCGTTTTTCTGTATCAGCTCCGAAACGGTCATGTCGATCAAAAGAGATATATTATTGCGCTGTTTCACTCTCTCAACAAGAATCTGCTCGGCACGAAAGCTGCTTCTCCGATGAATCAGTGTTACATGATGGCATCGTTCACTCAGAAGAAGAGCATCATCAAAAGCAGAATTTCCTCCTCCGACTACAGCCACATCCTGTTCTTTAAAAAAGCTGCCGTCGCACAGTGCGCAATAGCTGATGCCGTGACCGATAAGCTCTGCTTCTCCGGGTAGTCCAAGCGTTTTCGGCCGCGCACCGCAGGCATAGATAACAGCTTTGGCATAGCATTCGCCGTCGTCTGTATCCAGCCGAAAAATTCCCGAAGTTTCTTTTACCATCTTTTGTACATCCGTAAGGCTTATCACGGCACCCGCCGCCTCTGCCTGTGCCGCCATACTGTCGCCGAGCTGCAAGCCGGATACCCTTCCGGTGCCTGGGTAGTTTTCTACCTGCGGCGCGCGTGTTATCTGCCCTCCGATGCATTCCCGTTCATACACCGTAACGGTTTTTCCGGTTCTTGCGGCATACAGGGCGGCGGTAAGACCCGCAGGGCCACCGCCGATCACCGCTATGTCGGTCATAACGACAACTCCTTGAGCAAAGCTTTGATTTGCGCTACACCGGTGTATAACACGGTTTTAACTCCCGATTGAACAGCAAGAGTGGGCGCCTGCCTGAGCCCCAGAGCCGTTGCCTCCTCAATATATTCATCTACATCCCGTTCCGTATAACAAAGTCCGGATTTATCCAAAAGCGGCTTGACGGCACGGCAATTCGGACAGGTGGCTGTGGTATACAGAATATATCCGTCCGCATCGCAAACCGACGAAATTTTATTCTCAGCTTTAGCTTCGTTTTTTATCTTGCCGATATGATAGGTTTTTCTGTCCCTAAACTCCTGACTTTTGCCGTCATTCCAGTTCTGCACCGGACGGTAGTAGCCGGTGATGCGGCTGTAGACCTCGGTTTTTCTGCCGCAGTGCGGGCAGGCTGCCTGCTCTCCGGTAAGATATCCGTGATTGGCGCAAATGGAATAGGTGGGAGACAGCGTGTAATAGGGCAACTCGTAGTTTTCAGCTATCTTACGCACAAGGGCAGCAGCGGCCCTCCAATCCGGCAGTTTTTCTCCGAGGAAGGTGTGAAACACCGTGCCGCTGGTATAAAGCGGCTGTAGCTTGTCCTGCACATCAAGTGCGGCGAACACATCCTCGGTATACCCCACCGGCAGGTGGCTGGAGTTGGTGTAATAGGGGGTTGCTCCCTCATGCGCTGTTATGATGTCAGGGAAATGCACCTTGTCGTGTTTGGCAAGACGGTAAGAGGTGGACTCGGCGGGGGTCGCCTCCAGGTTGTAAAGATCACCGTATTGCTCCTGATAATCCGACAGACGCTCGCGCATATGCTTGAGAACACGGACGGCAAATTCCTGCGTCTCTTCATGGGTCAGATCCTTGCGCAGCCAAGCGGCATTAAGCCCTGCTTCGTTCATGCCGAGAAGTCCGATGGTCGAGAAGTGATTGTCAAAGCTGCCGAGATATCGCTTGGTATAGGGATACAGCCCTTCTTCCATCAGCTTGCCGACTGTCATGCGTTTGATCTTCAGACTGCGTGCGGCAATGTCCATCATCCGGTCAAGACGGGTAAAGAACTCTCCCTCGTCTGCCGAGAGATAGGCGATGCGCGGCATATTGACGGTAACGACGCCGATGGATCCGGTGGATTCGCCGCTGCCGAAAAAGCCGCCGGACTTTTTGCGAAGCTCGCGCAAATCAAGCCGCAGCCGGCAGCACATACTGCGCACATCGGACGGCTCCATATCCGAATTGATGTAGTTGGAAAAATAGGGTGTGCCGAATTTCGCCGTCATTTCAAATAACAGACGGTTGTTTTCGGTTTCGCTCCAATCGAAATCTTTGGTAATGGAATATGTGGGGATGGGATACTGGAAGCCGCGGCCGTTGGCGTCGCCCTCGATCATAACCTCGATAAAGGCGCGGTTGATCATATCCATCTCCGCCTTGCAGTCACCGTAGGTGAAGTCCATCGGCTTGCCGCCTACGATGCAGGGCTGATCGGCAAGGTCCGCCGGTACGGTCCAGTCGAGAGTAATATTGGTGAAAGGCGCCTGCGTGCCCCAGCGGCTGGGCGTATTGACGCCGTATACAAAGCTTTCGATACAATGCTTAACTTCGTTATAGGTCAGTTTGTCCGTGCGAACAAAGGGTGCAAGATAGGTGTCAAAGCTCGAAAACGCCTGTGCACCCGCCCATTCATTTTGCATAATACCAAGGAAGTTGACCATTTGATTGCACAGCGTCGCCAAATGTTTTGCCGGTGCGGAGGTGATTTTGCCGGGAATACCGCCGAGACCCTCTTTAATGAGCTGCTTTAAGCTCCAGCCGGCGCAGTAACCGGTTAGCATGGAGAGATCATGCAGATGCAGATCGGCATTGCGGTGCGCGTCGGCAATCTCCTCGTCGTAGATCTCGCTGAGCCAGTAGTTTGCGGTGATGGCTCCGGAATTTGACAGAATCAGTCCGCCCACAGAATAGGTGACGGTAGAGTTTTCTTTTACTCGCCAGTCGGATACCTTCAGATAGCCGTCCACAAGCCCCTTATAGTCCAGTATGGTGGAACTCATATTACGGAGCTTTTCACGGTTTTTGCGGTACAGGATATATGCCTTGGCAACCTTGTCGTAGCCGGCTCTCTGCAGCGTTTTTTCAACGCTGTCCTGTATGGATTCGACATCGATCGTATCATCCTTCACCTTAGGGGCAAAATCCGCCGTCACCTGAAGGGAAAGAAGATTGATTACATCCGGGCTGTAAGGAATACCGGTTGCCTCGAATGCCTTGGTAATGGCGTGAGATATACGGGTTAAATTAAACTCGGCACTTCTGCCGTCTCGTTTGATGACTGTGTACATAGCTATTCTCCTCTGTTTATTGTTTGTTTTATCGTTCACACGCCGCGCAGCTCTGCGGCAGGTATATACGGTTTTACGGCTTTCAGCAATGTTTTTAGCTCCGGCTTTGCCATAGCTGATATCCCGCTGCCGAGCAGATTGCCGGAATCAACAAAGGGCTGGATAAAATATCGCTTTGCTCCACGGAGCCAACGCCCGATTTCCTGCATACCGTCAGGTGAATGAAAAGGATGGCAAACCGTTGTGCGGAACTCGTAGTCGATATTGCTGTTTTTCAGCAGTGCAGCACTTTTTTTAACCTGTTCAATTACATCTGCACCGCAGGTTTCTGCATAACGGGCGGGAGCGTTTTTGATATCTATTGCCACATAATCAAGCAGCTTTTCGCGCAGAAGATGTTCAAGCATTTCGGGAACGGCTCCGTTGCTGTCCAGCTTAACAAGAAAACCCATCTCTCTAATACGGCGAATCAGATTTGTCAGATTTGGGTATAGCGTCGGTTCGCCGCCGGTGATGCAAACACCGTCCAGCTTACCCTTTCGGGAAAGAAGAAATTCAAAGAATTCTTTTTCGGAAATGTACTTCCCATTGTCCTTCGTCAAAACAAGGTCGGGATTATGACAATAGGGGCAGCGGAGATTACAGCCTGTCAGAAATACCGTGCAGGCGACTTTACCCGGAAAATCCAGCAATGTCACCTTCTGTAAGCCGCCGATCATTTCATCACCTCCGGTTTAAGAGTCTTGTACTATCAGTATACATGATGCGGTTGCAAAAGTCAATGAAAAAATCTACATATAGTATGTGTATGAAAAATATAAGACTAAATATGGTGTTTTGATATATTGACAGACTGAATGCTCCGGAGAGAATGGGCAAACAAATCATGTATGCACGGATACAGAGAAATCTGTCTGCGGAAACTGTTTTCGGGGAGGCGGACGATAAGCGTTATGCGGTCCCTCCGCTTTTTTATCGGTATATTACGAAAAAAACTGCAAGCCTATCCGAAAAAGGATGTGCTTGCAGTTTTTAGGCTCAGGCTGTTTTTTTCACAGCTCTGTATTATTCATTCATTTTTAAAAAACGCTACAACAACAGCCCCGGGCCCAACATGGGTCCCGATAACGCTTCCGACGGTCGTATAGCGGATTTCTTTCAGGTTGCCTTCCCAGATATGACGGCTGTCCTCAATATATTTCAGCAGCAGTGCGTCAGAGATTCCGCTGTAGCCAAGCAAAACAGGTTTACTGAAATCAATGCCGCCGACCCTGTTGATTTCCTGAATGAGCAGATTGTTACCCATTTTAGAGCCGCGCGCTTTTCCGAGCAGCTGAATTTCCCCGTCAATGACGGATAGCACAGGCTTAATATTCAGCACCCCGCCGGCGAATGCGGCTGTCTTTGAAATACGACCGCCGCGCTTGAGATATTCAAGGGTGTCTACCAGTGCCACAATAATAATTTTTTCCTTTTCCTTCTCCAAAGCCTGCTTTATTTCTTCTGCCGACATTCCTTCGTCCAGAAGCCGAAACGCAAGCTCAACCAGAATTCCCGTGCCCATCGCCGCGCTTCTGCTGTCTACCACATAGACGTTTTCATAATCCGCTGCCGCAATCACGGCACTTTGATGCGTACCGGAAAATTCGGATGCAAGGGTAATAACAACGGCTGCCTCTCCTGCCTGTTTCGCCTTTTCAAGCTCCCGAATAAAGGCGGCAGGGGTCGCCTGACTGGTAGTCGGCAGCGTGTCACTTTCTATGAGCTTTTCGTAGAATGTTTTGTTGTCGATGGTCACACCGTCGAGGTATTCCTCCTGACCGAAATGAACGGTCAGGGGTACTGTATATACCCGCGCTTTGATTTCGGGACTCAAGTCTGCTGTGGAATCAACAATAATCCTTGTTTTCAATTTGATTACATCTCCTTATGCTTTGCAATTTTGGGCGATATCGTCCAAAATTCTGCTGATAGCGGAAAGAGTGCGGTAAAATGCCGCTCTTTCGTCCTTTGTGAGTGTGCAGCCGATTATATCAAGGACTTCACTGATTTTTTCGGCAATTCTTTTGCCTGCTGCCTGACCTTTATCCGTCAAATAAAGCGGATTCTTGTAACGCTTGAAGCAGTCGGTATTTCGATAAATGAATCCGTTGTCTTCAAGATAGCATAATGCACGGGAAACAGTCGCCTTGTCCTCCTCACAGTGCTCGCACAGCTCTGCCGCGGTCACACCGTCCAAGGAATAAATATAGTACAGGCAGGATATATGTGTGCCTCTCAAATGATAGGCAGTCATTTCCTGATTTTTTATTTTTCGTATGTCACGGCTGATTCTGTTGATTAGAACCGTAAATATCTCGAATCTTTCCTGCATGGCAGCACTTCCTCTCACAGATGTTGAAGTTTCAACAATTATATTTTATCACAAAAAGTTGAAATGTCAACATCTTTTCTGTCGGATTATAACCTTACAAACGGATAACGGCGGAATAATTTTATAAATGAACACATACTCCTTAAGGAGCGCTGACGGCTTTAGCGTTACGGCTGACAAGCCAGGCGGTCATATCCCGCAAGGTCTCCTCGATCGGGCGCGGCCGATAGGCAAACCTTTCCGTTGCGGCATCATGGGTAAACCGTCCGTTTGAACCAAGAACGGCAATTGAATAAGGCGTGAAGAAAAGCGGTTTTTTCTCTTTCAGGCAACGGCGTTCACAGTATGGCGCCGCAAGCCTTGCGAGTTTTAACGGCAAACATATGGGACGGTATATCAGCTTGGCAGCCTTTCCGACGATCTGCAGCATCCTGCGGATGGTAATATAGTGTCCGGACAGAATGTAACCCTTGCCCGACTCACCGTTTTCCGCGCAAGCCAAAATTCCTTTTGCCACATCCCGTACATCTACAAAATCATATCCGCCGCGTACGGCAAAGGGCAGCTTCCCGGCAAGAAAGGACTTTGCCATTGATGTAAAGCTTCCGCCGAGCATATCACCGGGACCGATGATACCGGAGGGAAAAACAATGCTGACGTTAAGTCCCTGCCGTGCCGCACTAAAGACCAGTTCCGTTGCAGCCGCTTTGCTTTTGGCATAATCGCCGTCTACAAGTCCCGGAGAAAACTCGCAATCCTCTGTAATGACGCAATTCTTAGGTTTTTCCGGTATAGCATGTACAGAGCTGACATAGATCATTTTTCCTATGTGATGCTCCAAGCATTGCCGGACGACCTTACAGGTGCCGCCTATATTGACCTGATAGAGTTTTGAGCCGGATCTCGAGGCGACTGAGATGATGCCGGCACAGTGAATTACGCAGGTGGTGTTATCAGCGTCTGCAAAGAACCGCTCAAGCGAGTCATCTTCGCATACATCGCCTATGACTGTATGAACCTCTCCGGGGAGCAAAGCCGCATAAGGGTCGTTGCGCAGCACCAATGCGTCTACCCGTACATTGAGGCGTACCAGCTCCTTAACGATTGCCCGACCGAGAAAACCGGTGGCACCGGTGATCAAATATCTGTTATACATATAGAAAACCTCCTTGAGATAGCCGTACAGGTGTTGACTATCTTTCACAAGTATAGTATACTTAATATAAAAGATAAAAGCAATCGGCACTCACAGTCTATCTGAAAGAAAAACAACATTTCCCTCATAAGTGTTGCCAAACTTTGTAAACTTTTTTCGGAGGAATTTTGAATGGAGAAAACAGATGCTAGAAAGCGCTATACACAAATGGTGCTTAAGCAGTCTTTACTAAAGCTGCTGAAAGAAAAACCGGTCAACAAAATTACCGTAAAAGAGGTGTGCGAGCTGGCACAGCTGAACCGGGCGACCTTCTACGCACATTACAGCGATTGCTTTGCACTGCTGGGGAGTATTGAAAACGAGCTTATCGGAGCGTTTGAACAGTCCCTTCGTTACGTAAACTCATTTGATGTTACGGCTCTTATAGGGGCTATTTACGATATGATCGATCAAAATCGGGAGGCGTGCAGTGCTCTGATTCTCGGAAATACAAGCTCAACGGTTCTTAAGCGGATGATTGCGCTTGCAAAAAAAGACAGTATTGCTTACTGGCGAAAGGAGCTGCCTATGGCACGGGATGCGGAGCTTGAAATGATGTATACCCATCTGTCTAACGGCTTGATGCATGTTGTTGTGGAGGATTATAATCTGTACAGCAAAGAGGAAATCATTCGCTTTGTCAGCCGGGTGGTGAAGAACAGCCTTTCGCTGTTAAAAAAGCCGGCAGAGGCTTTTGCGTAACTCAAAGAAAAATCAGAGAGAGGAATAGCTGTTATGAAAGAAAACAGAAAACTGTTAAGAGAGGTTCTGAACGATATCCGCCGTGATATGACTGATGAAGAGGTATTAAATCTGCTGGCGGACAGCAAGATTTCGGTGCAGCCCGAAAGCGAAAAGGAAAAGTATACGCCGGGACAGCGTGCGGCGGATTCCATTGCAAAATTTGCCGGAAGCTGGGCATTTATATTTTCTTTCAGCGGGGTTCTGATTTTGTGGATGGTTGTGAACGTTCTGCTGGCAGCCCGGGCGTTTGATCCGTATCCGTTCATTCTGCTGAATTTGGTTCTGTCTTGTGTGGCGGCTATCCAGGCACCGCTTATTATGATGAGTCAGAACCGTCAGGAGGAAAAGGATCGCCGCCGTGCCGAAAATGATTATAAAGTCAACCTGAAAACCGAGATAATGATTGAGGATCTGTACGATAAGGTAAATGCCATTCTCGCAAAGCAATCGGCGCTTGAACGGCAGGCTCGGGGAGATAACAAAGAAGAGCAGAAAACAGCCGAATAATTTAAGGCGAGGGCTATCCGCCTTCGCCTTTTGGAAATATCTGTTATTGACTTTGTGCCGGGAGATTGATACCTATCAGCCCTTACTGTTTGCAATGGCCTGATCAATCAGCTTTTGCAGCGTCTCTGCCTGTTTCTTGGCAGTTATCGCACCGACAATCGGTTCGCCTACGATGTTGCCGTTCTTGTCAACAACATATGTTGTTGGATACGAGTACAGTCCGGAGGTGAATTTCCCGGCCTCGCTTTTTGAATCAAACCAAATGTTTTTGTAGGATACGCCCTTCTTTGTCAGAATGTCCTTTGCATCGTTTATCGCCGTTTTATCTCCGTCAAGAGTGAATGAGTTGATTCCGACTACCGCACCGCCTTTTTCGGCAAGCTTTTTGTTCAGCGCTTCCAGGTCGGCAAGCTCACCCACGCAGGGGCTGCAGGTGGTAAACCAGAAATTTACTACGGTAACGGTGTTTCCCGCGAACAGTGTGCTGCTCTTCACTTCGTTTCCGTCAAGATCCTTACCGTCAAATGCGGGGAATTTCATCAGATCGCCTTTTTCTGTCGGTTTGCCGTTCTCTGCCGGAACGCTCATATCGCCGTCGGACGGCTTTTTTCCGCAGCCGGGGAACTTTTGCTCAAGAACCGTCAGCTTTCCCTCAATCTCACGAATCTGTTCGGCACCTTCGTTAAGCAGCTTCAGTTCATCCGCTTTGAACTGGCTCTTGGCGCCGTCGATCGTTTTAAGCAGGAAATCGCCGTAGTTTCCTCCGTCCTCAATCATCGCCATACCTTTATTGGCAGATAGGAATACTTTCTCCCAGAGCTCGCTGTTTTCGGAAAGAATGGCGTTTTCCTGCTCCATCAGTTTTTGATGAAGCTCGGTTGCTTCGTCCTTTGTATCCGGTTCCTTTGCCATCAGGTCGGCAATTTCAGCCTTTTTGTTTCCGTCGTTTTTCCTGTTGTCTTTGCCCGTGCCGCAGGCTGCGAGGCTGAATATCAGCAGGAATGCGATCAAAACGGTTAAAATTTTAGTTGTTTTCATTGTGTTTTACTCCTTTTCTGTATCGGATATTTGTTTTGGTGTTTCCGTCTTTTCTGCGGGACGATCTGTTTCTTTTCCGTTGCCGAAGCCATAGCGGAAGCTTACGGCCTTGGTGGGGCAGGCACGGACGCACATGCCGCAGCGGATGCATTCGGTGTGGTCGGGTGCTTTGGTTACATCCACATCCATCTTGCATGCCTTTGCACATTTTCCGCAGGAAACGCATTTGTGTTTATCAACCTTCATTCCGAAAAGCGATACCTTATTAAGCAGCGCATAAAACGCGCCCAATGGACACAGCCACTTGCAGAACGGGCGGTAGAAAAGCACACTCAGCAAGATTACCGCGACCAGAATGCCGAGCTTCCACGAAAAGAGCGCACCGAGCGCGGCGCGAATGCCGGAATTAACGGCGGCGAGAGGTATCGCCCCCTCAAGCACTCCCTGTGGGCAAAGGTACTTGCAGAAAAACGGATCTCCCATACCGACATCGTTTGTTATAAGCATTGGCATTAAAATCACCATAAAAAGCAGAACTGCGTATTTTATGTAGGTCAGCGGCTTCAGCTTTTTGGTGGAGATCTTTTTGGTCGGAATTTTGTGCAGCAGCTCCTGAAACCATCCGAACGGACACAGAAAGCCGCAGATAAAGCGGCCGAGCAGCACACCGAGCAGAATGAGAAATCCCGTGATGTAGTAGGAAAAGCTGAATTTTGACGATCCCACCACTGCCTGAAACGAGCCGATCGGACAGGCACCCGATGCCGCCGGGCAGGAATAACAATTGAGCCCCGGTACACAAACAGCCTTTCCTTTCCCTTGATAAATTCCGCCCTTCAGGAAATTAGGCAGATGAAGGTTGGTCAGCAGTGCCGCTCCCGCTTGGAACAGTCCCCGAAAATGCGAGAGAAACTGCGATACGCCGCCTTTTTTCTTTTTCACATTTTTGTTATCCAATTCCCACACACTCCAGACACAGCCGGATTGCCTTGCTCAGCACGGTCTCTGCCTCTCCTCGCCATGCTCCGTAAAACAGCATCGCAGCACCGCAGATAAGCAGCGCAACCTGAATTACGGCTTTTTTCGATCGAATCAATTCGGTCACCCCTTTCTTTTGTGTTCTCATTGTAGCACAGAGGATATAAAATTCCCGTTAAGAATGAAAACTTAACGAAAATTTTATTTTCATGTGATATAATATCCGTAGAAAGTCTTGCCGTGCACGACTGTGGTATTGACGGCCTCGCAAAAATGCCGTTGCGAGCAAGCATTTTGCTTTGCGGTATAATATAGTTGAAAAAACGGAAGGAGATTTCCTATGCATATTTTAGTGGTTGAAGATGAACGCGCTTTATGCGAGACGATAGTTCGCAGCCTCAGGCGGCTCGCATACAGCGTGGATTTTTGCTGTGACGGAAACAAAGCGATTGAACTGCTCGGTGTGGAGCGGTACGATCTTGTTTTACTGGATCTGAATCTGCCGGGGGCGGATGGGATGACGGTGCTCAGAACGCTGCGGCAAACCGACAGAGATACAAAGGTGCTGATTCTTTCGGCGCGCAGTGAGGTCGCTGACAAGGTGGAGGGGCTGGATGCCGGAGCAAATGATTATCTGGCAAAGCCTTTTCATTTAGAGGAGTTGGAAGCAAGGATACGCAGTCTTACCCGCCGTCAGTTTACACAGAATGATGTAGTTCTTACATGCGGTAAGCTTTCCTTTGATACTAGGACCCGTATCGCCTCGGCTGACGGACAGGAGCTGTCGCTTACCCGAAAGGAAATCGGGATACTTGAATACCTGCTGCTCAATCAGGGTCGGCCCGTCAGTCAGGAAGAGCTGCTTGACCATGTATGGGACAACAGTGTGGATAATTTCAGCAATTCGATTCGGGTACATATTTCCGCGCTGCGGAAGAAGCTGCGTGCCGCACTTGGTTTCGACCCTATCCGCAACCGAATAGGGGAAGGGTATGTTACGGAGGAAGAGAAATCGTGAAAAAGCTGTCCTTGCAATGGCGGATCACCATAATGACGGTACTTCTTATCGGAACAACCTGTGTTTTTATGAATGTTCTGATCGGATATTCCGGCAGGCATTATATGGATTCCATAGGCTCTTATATTTCGGGCAACGTGGAAACGGATGGGGGAAAACCGGAGTATTTTGATCCTGAGCAAAAGAAGCTCGACGAGGAATTGACCATTGTTGTACACGGGGCGCAGGAATCATTTATTACCACCAACTGGTATATCACGGCGGTGGTAACGGTCTTCGGCGGTGTGCTTGCGTACTTTTTAAGCGGACACGCGCTGAAGCCCCTGCGCACTTTTACTTCTCGAGTGGAAAAGGTTCAGCTGAACAATCTGACAGATATGAAGATCAACGAAGATGTCCTGCCGGAATTCCGGCAATTCAGCCGGTCGTTCAATCAAATGCTTGAACGTCTTGACGAAGGCTTTACCGCGCAGCGGCAGTTTACGGGGAATGCCGCTCATGAGCTGCGCACGCCGCTTTCGCTGATGCAGGCACAGCTTGAACTGTTTTCCGCGGAGCATCCCGAGGTATTGCCGGAAACGGCGGATTTTCTGCGCCTGCTGCGCGAGCAGACCGAACGTATGACTCAAATGACGAAAACTCTGCTTGAAATGAGTGAGCTCAAGACGGTACCCTGCACTGACCGTATTGAATTGGCTCCTATGGTTGAGGAGATCTTTGCCGACCTTGCTCCGCTTGCGGACAGAAACGGCATAATCCTTGAAGGTGAAGGCGACGGAGTTATGATCGGCAGTGATACGCTGATTTACCGTATGCTCTTTAATCTGACCGAAAATTCTATACGCTACAATCGCCCGAACGGAACGGTGCGTATTATGATTACCGATGAAAAAAATCGGTTAGTCATTCGGGTCTCAGATACCGGCTGCGGCATACCGGAGAAATACAGAGAAAGCATTTTTCAGCCATTTTTCCGGGTGGATAAATCCAGAAGCAGAGAATACGGCGGTGTGGGATTGGGACTTTCGTTGGTGTGGGAGATCGTCGCACTGCACGGCGGTGAGATTCGGGTTGAGGAAAGCTCGGAAAAGGGGACGACTATAGCGGTGAAGTTCCCAACAGACACGAAAATAAAATAGCGGAGGTTATTTATGAAAACACTGATTGTTATCGACATGCAGAATGATTTTGTTACGGGAGTACTCGGCTCGAAAGAGGCGGTTGCTGTTCTGCCGAATGTTAAAAAGAAAATTGACGCATACATGGCTGCCGGGGATGAGGTGATTTTCACTCGCGACACACACGAAGAAAACTATCTCGAGACCAACGAGGGGCGGCATCTCCCTGTGACGCATTGTGTCAAAGGAACGGAAGGTTGGCAGGTTGTAAAAGAAATCGACTGCCCCGACTGCAAACATATTGACAAGCCGACTTTCGGCTATATTCATTGGGCTGAGCAATTCAAAGACAGCAGGATTTCGGAAATTGAGATTATCGGTGTATGCACCGATATCTGTGTGATATCTAATGCTTTGATATTAAAAGCGGTTTTCCCCGAGATTGATATAAGCGTTGATGCAAGCTGCTGTGCCGGGGTTACGCCTGAAACGCACAGGGCGTCATTGACCGCAATGAAGGCTTGCCAGGTTAATATTATCGGGGAGTGAACCAATATCCGGAAAACAACATCAGTAGTTTTATTATGTAAAGTTCAGGGGCAAGGTCCGAAGACCTTGCCCCTGAAAAATTATGGTTCGAGGCGGAATATCATCGATACTCCGGCTTCAGAATATCGGATATGGCACCTTTTTTGATTACAAACTCCGAAGTACCCCTGCTTCCCGGGGCAACCTCGTATTTATCAAAGACGATAACAAGGTTGCCGTCTTTATCCCAATAAAAATTATGCTTGACATCGAGTGTTACGAAGTCCTGTCCGATTTCCGCGTTTTCAACCCAGTATACTTTATTGCTGTCCTTTGCCATAATTTCTTTCATCTGTTTCCGGAGATTGTCTGCCAAAACTGCGGCAAAATCGTCTGCAGTAAACAGGTCTTTAAGTTCTACGATTTTGCCGTTTACTTTATCGATATGGTAGAATCTATAGTAGGTATTACTGCTGCCTGCCGCCTCATGAACACGAATCTTCAGCGTGAACCATTTCTCTGTATTTGTAACCACCTCATAATCCACAAAAATACCGCTATGTCCTTCGTTTCCGATTTCTTCCAGTTCATCATTAAAACGGTCGACCAGAAGCTTTGTTAATTCGTCAACATCTTTATTGATATAATCGGTTGCCGAGCTTTCGCCGCCCTCAATCTTCGGGACATCAATATCCATCTGATGATAATCATCGGAATAAAAGTAATTGCGAATGGTAACCACTCTTACAATACTGCCGATAACGGGGATTTTTTCTAAGGCCTGTGCATACACAGCGCTGCAATTCGGAAGGATAACGAGACACACAAACACAAAACAGGCTGCTATCGCTATTGCTTTCGGAAATGTTCTGTATTTGATAATTTTGCTTTTCTTTTCCGGCAATTCGGAGATGCTTTGCTCAACACGCTCTTTGATGATGTCGGGAACAGAACGGTCTTCCTTATCGATTTTTTCCTTCATATATTTATCGAATGCATTCATTTTACGAAATCCTCCTTCAATAATTCCCGCAATTGTTTTCTTGCACGGGATAATTGCTGCTTAACCGCAATCGTTGTTGTATCGGTTATTTCTGAAATTTCGCTGATTGAAAGACCTTCATAGTAATATAGTATCGTTACGGTCCGGTATGGCTGCCTGAGACTTTTTACTGTCTGCCATAATGTAAGCTTTGTTTCGATATCGTTTTCGACGGCGACATCAATTTCCTGTGAAGAAATTGTTTTTGCGTTTTTTCGTATATATTCAACGGCGGTGTTGTGAATTATTTTGAGCAGCCAGGGCTTAAAGGCTTTTTCACTTTTCAATCCGTCAATATTTTTATATGCCCGAAGTATTGCTTCACCGATTACATCGGCGGCATCCGCTTCATTTTGAACCAACGAAAAAGCAAGATAGTACATTGCTTTTTCATGAAGCCTGATTTGTTCGCAGAATGTATCTTTATCAATCAAGATTGCCGCTCCTTTAGTACTTTTGCGGTTTCTTTGCAAATCCACTCTCCCCATTCCGTGTAATACTTTGCGTACAGGTGTGCATTATCGGATGTTTTATCTAAAGACAGATTCCCGTCTTTGTCATCGAATAAGGGATTTGCATCTATATAAAACGTGCTTTTACCGTTTGCGGATTTTGACAATTCCGAATTTAATTTGTCAATGTTTTTGTTGTTGATATACTTATCACTGTCGCTTCTCTTTTTGGAAACGTGTAAGTTTGCCTGAATAAATATTGCGGCGTTCGGTTGCTTTCCGTTAACGAAGTCGAGCAGATCACCGTATTTATTTATGATGCTTTGAAAATCATAGCCCAGCTCATTTATGCCGAGCATAATATATATTTTACCATATTTTTTGTTGGACAGCAACTCATCAAGCGTTACTTTTCCGACAGAAGGCACAGAAACACGGTTTTTCTTAATGTTAAATACATTCATGCCGATGCAGCAAAAATAATTGGCTTCGGTCAGCCCGGCATATTCCATCATTCCTACCGTTCGGGAATCTCCTATAAAAAGAGCATCTGCCATAGAAGCAGGCTGAACATCGGGAACTTCAGACTTATTTGTTTCTGTGTCGGTTCCGTTGTCAGAGCTTTCTGACTGTGTTGAAGAGGAGGGCGTCTCGGCAGAGGAGTTGTCGTTCCGAGTTTCATTACCATAAGATGAGTCGCTCTGTTTATTGCTTTTACAGGAAGCGAAAGAACAAACGAGTAAAAGGGTAATTATGACAATCAATAGGGTGTTTAGCGATGCTTTTTTCATTATAAATACCTCTCAAAATCTGAAATATAAAAACGGATCATCAAATCCACGGTACATACAATACAGGCTCCCGCCCAGGATGATCAACAGAAAAGCTGTCAAGAGTACTTTGCTTTTTACCTTCTTTAACAATTTATACGGCAACGTTGTAGACAAGAATATTCCCGCTATGAAAAAAAGGTAATATTGCCCCAAATATTTCAGGTAGTCATACCTAAAAACCGACCATGCACCTTTTCCGAAAAATGGGAAAAGCCTCGTAAATAAAATGCCTAACTGCGTAATATCATTTACAGCAAATACCGTCCAGGTAAGCGGGATCAAAAATACCATATAAACATGACCAAACAGTTTGTGTTTATTCAACAGCTTTCCGGTCCACAGTTTTTCGGAAAGTATAATCAGAAATAGAATCAAGCCCCAAAGCAAATAATTGTAGCCTGCACCGTGCCATAGTCCTGTAAGCAGCCAGACGATCAACAGATTGATTGTTGTTCTCGGAGTACCTTTTCTATTCCCACCGAGTGGTATATACACGTAGTCCCGAAACCATCTTCCGAGCGTTATATGCCATCTGCGCCAAAATTCTGTCATCGTAACACTCACATATGGGTGTTTAAAGTTTTCCGGCAAAATAAACCCCAGCATTTTTCCAAGGCCCACTGCCATCAAAGAATATCCGAAGAAATCAAAGTAAAGCTGCAGGGAAAAGGCAATAACCGACATCCAGGCAAGCGGTGTCGATACACTTTCAAATCCGATCGCTTGCGCCTGAGACCAAAGCTTTCCGAGTGGGTTTGCGAGCAACACTTTAAGCCCTAGACCAAATATGAATATTCCGACACCCCGCAAAGCAGTTTTAGCGGTTATTTTCCTTCGGTACAGTCGGTCTGATATTTCATCGTAAGTTACTATGGGTCCGGCAATAAGTTGCGGAAACATTGAAATATAAACGGCAAAATTAAGCAAATTACGGTCTGCTGCGATTTTACCTCTGTAAACATCAGCGATATATGATATGCCCTGAAAGGTATAAAAGGAAACTCCGATCGGTAGAATTATTTCGTTAAAGGACGGAAATCCGTCGCAAATTTTTCCTAATTCACTGAGGACAAAATTTGCGTATTTGAATATGCAGAGACAGAGCAAATGAAAAATGATGGTACAGGATAAAATCGCTTTTTTGTACTTCTGCTGTTTTTCCATACAAATACCGGCGAGAAAATCCGCAACAATGCTGGCAACAAACAAAATGAAGTGGACAGGGGTGTTTATAGTCCCTACAAGGTAGAAAGCAAGACTTCCCGCAAGCAGGACTGCATTCCTATACTTTCCGGGAGTGAGATAATAAACGGTGAAAAATATCGGCATGAAGATTAAAATAAACTGTAAGCTGCTAAAAACCATTCTCGCACCCCTGCTTTCTTTTCTCGATATATAGACGAACGGCAAATGAAAAAGGTGACAAACTTTTTTTGGAAAATGCAAAAATGAGCAGATTTTCTTTTGCATACTAACAAAAAGGAAACCGCCTGATTATTGTGACAAAATCAGGCGGTTTTAGTATATGCGTATTTTAAGGATTTCCCCGTTTTGATCTAAAAAGAAATAACAATTACGACAACTCATTGTGTCAGTTTGCGTATGACGCCGTTGAGGAACACCGCCATCTTTTTCGGCGACTGGCGGTTCTCGCGATTCAGCCATTCCCGTATTACCGCATATCCGCCCTGATAAAAGAAAAGGCAGAGTTCGTTCCGTTCTTCCTCTGTGAAAGTTACGGGAATCGCCATATCAAGCTGCTTCCGAATAGTGGGCAGATCGAACAACTTGGTTGAAAAATCCTTGTCCGGCAGGGAATTGATAAGGACCTTGAAATGTTCTTCATCGTCAAGCAGAGCCTTCAACATACGACACAGGCAGTCCTCGCTGTCAGAGCCGTTGTCGGATAGAATTTCTTCTAATTTACGAAAACAGTCATTTTCAATGTCGGTTAAAAGATCATACTGACTGCCGTAGTATTTATAGAATGTGACCCGGTTAAGTTGGGCTTCGGCACACAACTCATAGATAGTGATTTTTTCAAGAGGCTTTTCTTTCAGCAGCTTTATCAATGCGTTTTTCAGCAGCATCTTACTCAGCCGCACTCTTTGGTTTTCCATAGGCTCTCCTTTCGGTTAACAAATGTTTCGGATTTGTTTATTTCATGCCACAAACGTTCGGTTGTGTTTGCATCGAACTTTTTTATAATAAACAGTATGTTGACTTTATGCCTGATTGTAATTATACTGTATATACAGTGGTTTGTCAACAGTAATTCGGGAGGTGTGCTTATGAAAAGGCTTACAGGCTTTATTGTAAATAAACGGAATATTATTTTTTCCGCCATGCTGATATTGACCGCGGTCTGCGCTTTTTTGATACCGAAGGTCAGCGTAAACTCGGACATGACCAAATATCTGCCGGATGATTCCTCGATGAAGCAGGGTATTTCTCTTATGGAAAAGGAATTTCCGACGGCGGGGGAAGCCTACACGATTCGGGTGATGTTCAAGAGGCTCGACAGTGAGAAAAAGACAGAATTTAAGGACGCGCTTGCCGCAATTGAGAATGTTGACAGCGTGACCTATGACATGACCGGCAGTGACTATAACAGCGGGGAATATACCCTCTATATTCTCAATACCAAATATGGATATGATACCGAGGAGGAGGCAGCCGTCGAAAGGCAGGTTAAAGAAAAGTTTTCCGACTATGAAGTGACGGTGAAGAACGACGACACCTCGGCTCCGGACATTCCGCTTTCGGTGTATCTTGCGGCGTTCGGAATCATTCTTGTCGTTCTGCTCATCTCCTGCGGCTCATATTTTGAACCGGTGCTGTTTCTCATCACTATCGGCATTGCCGTTGTGCTGAATCTCGGAACGAATTTCTTTCTCGGAGAGATCTCGGATGTCAGCTTCGGTATTGCGGCGGTGCTGCAGCTTGCACTGTCGATGGACTATTCCATCATTCTGATGAACCGCTACCGGCAGGAGATGAAAAGAACAGACGACCGTAAAGAGGCAATGGCAAATGCCCTGCGCGCCGCCCTCGGCTCGATTACGGGCAGTGCCGTAACCACGATCGTCGGATTGCTGGTGCTGGTTTTTATGAGCTTTAAAATAGGTGCGGACATCGGTATTGTACTGGCAAAGGGCGTTGCATTCAGCATGCTATGCGTGTTCACCGTTCTGCCGGCGCTTATACTGCTGTCGCATAAGCCGATTGAAAAAACCGAAAAGAAAAAACGAACGGAAAAAGCGCGTAAGAACGGTCTTTCGGCGGTGCTTGGCGGTTTCAGCTACCGTTTCCGCAGCGTTATTGCGATACTGTTCGTTGTGCTGTTTATCGCCACGGGCTATCTGCAATCCGGTACAAAAACCGTCTACACGCTGTCCGAAAAGGATACGATTGTCGATATTTTTCCCAAGGCCAACACGTTTGTTCTGCTTTATGATAACACAGATGAGGATAACATTGCGGACATTGTGTCGGCCTTGGAAGAAAAGGACGGCGTGAAGACTGTTGTTTCATATCCCACGACAATAGGCAAACAGTGTACCGTAAAGGAAATGTCAAATATGCTCACGGAAATGAGCGGCGATTTACAGGTAGACGAAAAGCTGCTTAACCTCGTTTATTATCATTATCACACAGACGGTAAAACAGAGCCCATGACACTGTCTGCTTTCATCGGATTTCTTTCGGATACGGCGGCGACCGATCCGATGTTCTCCGATTATATAGACCAAGCCTCGGCGGAACAGCTCGCGAGGCTGAAACGTCTAACCGAAAAAAGCACCCTGACTGTTCCTATGACGCCTGCCGCACTCGCGCAGACTCTCGGCATGGATGCGGAACAGGTGATACAACTTTTTATGCTCCGCTACGGGACGGAATATACGCCGGATAAAACAATGTCGCCTTATGAATTTGTTTCCTTCTTAACGGACAATGTTCTCCCCAAGCCCGAATATGCCGTTATGTTTGATGATGGTACAAAGACAAAGTTGTACCAGACGAAGGCGATTGCTGACGCTGTAGTAAGCGGTAAAGAATTCACAGTCAAGGAAATGGTTGAGTTTGTTGGGAAAATAAGCAATAAATTTAACGATAACACGGTGGAACTGCTCTACCTGTACAGCGCAAGCCTTAAACAGGGAAACGACCGGAGTACCATGTCTCCGGAAATGGACCAATGTCAATAAATTGGACAGTAAAAAAGGGAAATTAAAAAAGAGATAAC
>ERZ825137.1624-NODE-1624-length-28478-cov-5.761250_pt1 | contig 28478 bp, 28 predicted proteins | sample MGYA00519873_ERZ825137 | MGnify/ENA primary metagenome ERZ825137 (study PRJEB31778, sample SAMEA3449190) | human gut metagenome | biome: human gut; feature: human-associated habitat; material: faeces | place: United Kingdom | collected 2010/2012 ...
ACTTGAAATTTAGATGTTTAACAGCATAAATTTCAATTTTTTGTCATGTACTAAAGTATGGGATTTACATTATCTTTAATCAGATAATATGGGGGATCATCCGGCGTCGAAATTCTTTTCTGTTCCTTGAAATATGTTCTCAGGAAAGAAATACAGCTTGATATTTCAGAATTACTTAGACAGAACTTACCCAATTTAAACCCCACATGAATATCTTGTGATAAAGCATCGTTAATCACAAATCCCTTTTCTGCGGCCTGTTCTAATGAGCATACGCTGACCAGTCCTTGAGTATAATAGAGATTTAACGCATCTCTCTTATAGACGGAGTCAATTCCGACTATTTTATTTGAATATGCCAATTCGTGGGCTGAAATCATATCTGAAAGAGCCATCATTGCATATTCATCATGCGTATGACCTGATGCTATCTGTAGCCCGAACTCCTGTATTAGATATGAGCGCAGTCGATATGCTCTTAATTTGTGCTGGATGTGAATTGGCGTAAGCCCTGACTCATACTTTTCATCCTTTCGTGTTTCTTTATCAGTCCAGTATATACTTCGTGAAAGAAGTAAATATAGCGAATGAGTCAATGCCGAATATATCTTTTCAGAAAAAGCCTTGAGATTCGCTAATCCGGCATCTCCGAGAGCATCAACTAACGTGTACAGAATATTCACACTTCCAAAAATAGATTCTTTGTTGTGCCAGTAAATATTGGGAGAGGTGAATATATATCTGAACGCATTATTTGCAAATGACAATGCCACATTTACTTTATCCGCTCTGAACAGACGAGTGAAGATCTCTGCGCTAATATAAGGATTGTTGTACGAAATGTATTTGTTGGTAAAAACCGGACAAATGCTATTTTCAAGATTTACGACATAAAAGTCTCTTCGAGCATCACATTCAAACGTATCAATCAGCTTCGCATCATCAATCGTATGACTGTGATTTACATAATGGATTGCATCGGTATGGTCATCCATTATGCGGTAAAAACGTTCCTTAATGGTTTCAAGCACAAAATTTATTTCCGGACTGTTCCCCCCTGTAGCATTAAGCCGTAGCTGATAAAAAGCTGTAAGGTCATAAAGATTGCGGACATCCTGATTACGATATAGGAATTCCGAGAATCCGGGTATGGCAGGGATGAAATGATCGAGATAATCAATCTCGGCCACACTCATGTTTAATGCCCATTGGGGTTTAGGCCGCCATGTTAGCACACTATCCAGACGGAAATCTAAATTCTGCCTTAATGAATCACTTTTTGAATCATATTCCTTTTGGAGCAATTCAAATTTTTTAGACAGGACTGAAAGATTCAAACGCTCGCCCGCCGTTGTTCCAGATGCGGCATTTCGCATATAGATGAAATCTGAAATCAGGCGACAGAGATCCCAATCATCATTTTGAGTAAGGTATGATGATAGCCCTGAAATCTTATCAATAATCCTTTTCAGTTTATTGAATTGATCTTCTGTAAGACAATATGACCATTTGGGTTGACTCATATTAGACTATTTTCAAGGAAGTGGCTGATAGTTAAAGTGCATATATCGGGCAACCAAGAGTTGTTGGAATACCTGTTTGGTTATGGCATAGTCCATATGATCCAAAGGCTCAATAATCACGCCTGACATTTGAGATATTGCATCCACTTCAGAGTATCCACAAAGTCTAAAGGCAATAAAATAGAGCACGGACATATCATTGAGAAGCTCAAACGCATATGAGAATTCAAGTTCTTCAAGAGCCTGCTTGTTCGTTTCAGCACGAGAAGCGAGGCTCTCGTATCTTGAAGTGCAAAGGGTTCCAACCTGTTCGTTGGGGCGGGTTTCCATCCAGTGCATCAGATGGGGATGCACCTCCTTTGCGGCAGACTCTGAATAAGTCAGCATGACATAATTCATTGCTTCCTGAATGTTGTCTTGCTCTACAAGCTCATCATTCTTAAATGCATCATACACGATGCGAGTGCTGTAAGCACGATACATCATATTCAGCACGATCTTGTGAGGATACACGTTGGACGGATACTTGTTCCTCCATGTTTGAATATTTCTCATTGCCTCATTTAAGGCGGGTCGAAGATCTAACATATCTTGATTGTTATTTATGTTTGTATTTTAACGAATTACATATTCTTTATAGTATCCGCATACATGATTTATATGGGGCTTGCCACTCGATTAAAAGCCTGATGAAACTGAACCAATCTAACTTTCTGCGCTCCTTTTATAGCGGCATCATAGTCACATTCATCATCAACCATCTTGCTCACAACGACAAACAGCTCAAGACTCATCAAAAGTACAAAAAATACCAGATAGAATATGCCTGCAAGGGGACGTGTTGAAATAATTGTCCACATAGCTTCAAGTTCTTCAAGAAAACCTACACTGGCTTTGCATTCTGCACGGACAGCCTCTTCCATTCCCTGCTTTTTTTCTGTCCATACCTGTTCTTGCGTTTGCAGTCGCTCAATTGATTTGTTATTGGCTTCAACATTTGCAAGTTTGGGATTTGGGACTTGATTTTTTGTAACCGAAGGATTATTGACAGTTTTGAAAGTACCATCCGGCATCAATACTTTGTTCTGGCTATTAGTCACAGATGTCTGTATCACGAATGGATTGTTGTTAATTTCTTCTTGAAGTGCGCTGTTCACCCTTGTAAGAGAATCAAGTTCTGTATGCAACGCGAGAAGCTTATCGTCAATTATGCGGACACGCTGTTTGGTAAGATCGACGACCTGTATTTCTATGGTATTTGCCATCTGTTTATCAATGTCTTTGCCGAACATTGTCTGGTCAAAGATAGTAGAGCCAACAACAGCCATAACAAAAGCAATCATTGCCCTAAAAGCCAACATTGAAAATGTTTTCTTGGTAGTCAGTATAATCTGACGTTCAATCATGATGACTATTGTAACAAAGAAAAGGGAGACAATGACGCATCCCCACACAGGGAGTCCAATGTATCTTTGCGCAAAGCAAAACCCAGTAACACTCCAAATCAGAATGAGTATCATTAAGGCGGAAGTATATTTGCTCAGTTGGCATCTGCTCGCTTCTGAACACTGCTTGAGGGTGCTGTAACTCCAACCAGTGAGCAAGCAGCCAAAACGATTCCAAAGACTCATAGATAATATATTGTTATATAGTGAAACGTTGTTGATATAGTTTATGCGGTCACCCTATTTGCCGAGAAAAAAGGAGCAGACGGAATCTGAGTCTCAATCTGGGCTGGTACAGAGGGCGCAGACATCGCTATTGCGGATACCCCTCTAAGAAATCCGCACTCATACGACATCAGAGGCACTGACGCTTCGTTGGCATTATTGCGAAAATCCATTTCAAGTTTGTTCAGTTCCTCCTTGTGGGCGTTAATAACGGCCATCTGCTTTTCCAACTCTGCGACCGAAGTAAGCAGACCGGCAGCACTACAAGTGCCGATACGGGTTTCCAAATCTCTTTTCATACTGTCATATTTCAGATTCACCTCACGGAAAATCATAAGAACCTTATTACGGATGATTGACATGTTCATGTCGCGGAAGGTGAGATTACTGTTTAGCATCGCATCAGCATATCCTTTTTCTTCATAGTTCTTATGAAGATAACCATATATTAGGTCAATTGGCCAACCGGTGGCGTATGACACCTTGAGAGAGTTAGCCACCGGAGCTTTCGCTTCTTCGATGTTAGATGACTCAGTTTCCTGTGAAACCTCGTTTTCAGGTTCATCCTCCGTAGGAAGAATGAGGGAGAGATTTGGTATCTCCGACTTTTTCTTGAAAAAATTGAAAAGTGCCATATTTAGTCTGGTTTTTAGTTTTCAACACAGTTATTGTGTAAATCTGACGCAAAGGTAATACTATATTTTTTATCCACCAAATCTTTTTGTGTAAAATTTACGCATTGACTGTATTGTTAACATTTGTTAACATCAATCGCTGTTTTTGTAAATATTCCTCCTAAGTTTTCTATGCTCCTAATACACTTACACGATTATATTTTTTTAAATAGTCCAAGTTATTGGCACTTTTTATCTGATGTTCAATTATTTATAAGCCGAACTACGTCGTATATTATACACTTTGGGGAGATTTACCAACTCTAACCCATTACCCTTGTTTCATTGCTTCGCACTGGGGCGATTTCTTTTTCTACACCTCGTATGCCGGGCTTCACTGCTTGGATTGCCGCTTTTGCCGTGAGTGATTACACTGTGGAGTGGCGTATTTGGTTGCGCTTGGGAGAACCGCCGAAGATGTAACGTATAGGTCAGATTGTTGCCGGGACGTTGTTGGAGGAATTAACTGATACAACACACCTGAGCGCAGATGATATTTCACTGTCGCAAAGGTAGGGCTGACCGCTCAACGCAAAATAGACCCGCCGGGAATACTGCAAGATTTTTCAAAAAATTCAGGTCTTGCAGACACATAATTTTTACCGCCCTGTGGTCTTGAAAATTCCATTGTATTTTTTGCTTCGCTCGCTTTCTCAGCACTCCCTGATATTGCAACGTAAAAATCAAACGCGCCCCGGCGCACAGTAAAAAAAACTCCAAAAACTTCAAAATCATGACATACGTTAGCAACATCTTCAGCAGCTCTCTCAACTCCAACCGCAAACTCAAATACTTCTCGGTGGAAGTAATCACTTTCGATGGCGAAAGCTACTTGGTAGAAGTCGAAGCCCGTAACGCAGACGAGGCACAGGAAATCGCAGCCTCCCAGTTCGATAACGTCGATTACACAATGGTTCAGGGCTGCTTCGAAGGTTGGTAAATCATTCCTCCCTCAAAGGGTCGGCTGTCTGCCGGGGCAGCCTTTTCCCGTGCAGGCATTTTCGGCTGCCCTCGGCATAGTCAAGCGAGCTTGCTTCTGCTCTCATTGACACGAAAATTCTCTTTGCTCATTTGTCTATCGGCACTCCGGCACCGCCTCTATGCCGACCTTCGCGGTCATTCCCTCCATATCTTCCGTATTCCGGGCAGGTTCGTTCGCGCGACATCCGATTTGACCGCTCAACGCTCCAGTCGGTCAGTTCTTCCGAAGATGATCGCGGCATTTCTCGCCCTTGCTTCGGTATGGTTTGCTTCGCCTTGTCAACCTATGCGGAGAGTCATTTCATCTGCCGTATTCCCACAATTCCGCGCCACCGCACCAAAATTCAAGGTATCGCGCATCGCGGCCGATGTGTCGGCTGCTTCCCATTCGCTGTTTTGTGTCAGACGGAATACATCGTCATTCAAAGGGTCAGACTTCGGGGAGGCTGAGAGATACAATCTCTCCGCTTGCCACAAATGCACGGCATTCAGATGTTTTGGGGCGCAACCCTTCCGGGCGCAGGTAGTATGCAGCAGCACTCTCGGCTTCATCGACAGCCCATTATCGTAGCCACGACCTTGAACGTACCGCGAGGAACTTGCTGCCACGACGAGTGCGGAGTTGTAGCCGGGCTCTCCGGCAGGTGCAGTTTGGCTTTTTTCAGCAGAATAGTTGTCTATGCCTTTTCCGTTCAGGGGGAGTGAGTCGCGGCTTATTTTTCCTGTCGCAAAGTTAGGTCGCCAACTCGCCTTATCCTCCGGCTCACTAAAACCGCACCGCTATTTTTACGACAACTTTATAAAAAATGGTACAAGCCTCATTTTTGAACGCAGGGCTTAAAATTCTCTATAAAATTTTTGTTCGGACTCAAACAGCTTCCCACTTGATTGCAACGTAAAAATTAAGAGCCTCGGCTCACTTCATTAACCCCTAAACTTCAAAATCATGGCAAAGACAACTAAAAAATCCGCTAAAAAAAAAGTCGCTCAAACCGCAGTTCCCGCCGTCGAGACTACTACGGCTCCCGTAACTCCCAAGCTCATCGTGGCTCAGCGCAAGTTCGACCGCTGGTATGTCTATTTCAAGGGCGTGGCTCCCAAAGATAATGTAGGCTGCCCCTGCAAGACAGCCAAGAGTGCAATCCGCTACATGCACCTGCTCAAAGCCCGTCACGGAGCGACTATCTCCCAAAACATATATGAACGCCTCCAGTTCGAGGCAGCGAGAGAGGCTTAATGCCTCTCTCGGCTCTCTCCCCGAAGTCTAACCCTCAAAAACTGAACGACGATGAAAGAATATATCTGCTACACAAAACAAGGTCATTGGACTTTTTATGCCGACAACGACATCGACGCTTTGCGACTCGCTTTATTCTACTGTTGGCGCGACGGCGAGGACTTCGACAGGGTCGAACTCGGCAGATACTCACACACTTACACTCTCCGCATCTGTCAGATTGACAAAAACGACTCAATACAAACCATATAATTTCCGAAACAATGAATACAAACTACGAAATGCCTTACTCGTTCATCTTCACTGATGAAGAACTTTGCGACCTTTGGAGCTATTACCGTCGCATCTCTCAGATTATCCGCTGCGTCGAGAAACGCCACAGCATCGTTATCACTGACGCGGAAGTACACGCAGGGGCGCACTTCCGGGCTCGCGCACTTCTCGCCGAGGCTCAACGTCGAGAGTCGTTGCAGGGCAACGCCCTCATGCCGAGCGGCTGACCCTTCGGGGTTGACCGCTCGTGCTTGCTGTCCTTTTTCCGCTTGCGCGTGATGCGTAGGCAGTTATTCATTTGTCAGAACAGCCTCGGAGGACGACCCTTTCAGTGGGAGGAAATGGGTCAGGAGTAGCGGTACTTGAAAGCGGTTGCCATAACGCAGTCAAAGAACAGCACGGCTTCGCTGTCGAAGCGCGAAACGCTCATCATCTTGCAGCATTTATGTTGAGCTGGGAAACCGCGAAGCAGGACGAAGTCAAACTATCCCGTTTATCGCAGTTGCCCTTCGTGTGTCGGATCGTCAAACTCTTTGAGGCAGATAGCCCCGGCATCGTGCAGTCGCACTGTAAGCGGAATGAAGTAGTCAACGGATATAGCTCTCGTGGTATGTTGTTCGGGGGCTGCTTTCGGAGTCTGAGCCTGTATCAAGGAATGGGTCTGCCTCGGTGGAGTGCTTTGCAGGTTATCGGTATCTCCGCTATCGGGCGCAACGGTCAAGCCATAAACGACACGCCGACATTGCACTTGGCTGATTGTAAGCACCGACATACGGTTGCACCTGCATCTGCTCTTGCTGCTCCGGCTTCAATGGTCGGCAACCGCCCAATTCGTGATTTTCTGACTCTCGGTGTCGAGTTCCCGGTATTCTCATTTCCATTTCTCGGTGCCATTGGCTCATTTAGTTTTCCTGTCGCAAAGGTAGGACTGACCGCTCAACGCAAAACAAGCCCCGGATTTCCGCAACAATTTTATAAAAAATGGTACAAGCCTCATTTTTGACCGACTCCGTCTTAAAATTCTCTTGAAATTTTTGCTTACGCTCGCTTTCTCAGTTCTCCCAGTCATTGCAACGTAAAACTTAAAAATGAACCAAATGTCAAACCCTCAAAATCTTACGGAAATGAGACTACAATTCGGAGAACTCAACATCACTCCAAGAGTTGAAAATCGACTCGACGAACTGGGCTACTCGGTAGCCGACCTCGAAGAAGCCATCGCCAACCACAAGAGCCCCTGCGACGGCGAACCCTCTGTATATGTCGGTACTTACGCCAAGTACAACGACGGCTCGCTCTGCGGTCTATGGATCGACCTCAGCAGCTTCAACAGCTACGATGATTTCATCGACTTCTGCAAGGCTATCCACGCCGACGAGGAAGACCCGGAACTGATGGCTCAGGACTACGAGGGATTCCCCCGTCAGTGGTATAACGAGGGCTTTATGTCCGAGGACGACTTCGACAATATCCTTGAATACTCGGAAATGTGCGACAAGCACGGCTCCGAGGCAGTCGATGATTATATGGAGTTTGAAGACTCGCTCGACAACTTCGAGGAAGCCTACTGCGGCGAATGGGATAGCGAAGAAGATTTCGCCCGGCACATCGTTGATGAATGCTACAATCTTGAAAATATGATGGGCAATCTCGCTAATTACTTCGACTACGAAGCCTTCGGACGCGAGTTGTTCATGTATGACTACAATTTGGGCGCAAACGGTCATGTGTTCCGCCGCATCTGATCCTCATTCCTCTCTCCCCACTTACAGGGTCGCCCTCCGGGGCGGCTCTTTTGCTATGGATATAAAACAGCGAAGTCGCGCAGACTAAATGCACGACTTCTTTCCCCTTTTAGAGTGCTGGTATCGGGATTAAAACCGATAGCTGCAGCTCGCATTGTCGTTTGACCGCTCATTCCGTCAGTCGCTTGCAGCCCCAGTCATCGCCAACTCCGAGCATCGCTGTTCTCGGCTACACAAGTTCCGCTGAGAATAGCGACCGTTGCGGCTTTCGGGGAAAGAGATTGCGCCCTCCCTCTCCATTACGCCTACGGTTACAAACTCTCTTTGACGGCTGCGCTTCTCTCCGCTGTCAACCCGTAATCGGTTTTGCCGCTTTGCTCTGCAAAGAAACCTCCACTTGCTTTTCTTTCTCCGCTTCGCTACGAAAGCGCTTCGCGATAACCGAGCCGTCGGTGCCGGTCTGCTTCGCTCCCTTATCCATATCGCACTGACTCCATACACAAGCCACGTTCCTCCCACCCATAGAGGATGCAGCCGCCTTCATTCCTCGCTCCCGGCATTGACCCCAACCCCAAGCCCCGATGCACACTCGGCAAGCCTCGCCTCCTTCTCCGTCGGGAGTACGACCACTTCACTTACTCCGAGCAGCCTGCGGCTCACGGCACGGAGGGGTCGGCTCATAGTCTTAGTGCAAGCCCACGACAAAGAGCCTGTCGCTCCACAAGTTACACGACACCCCTCTGTGCTGTTTGCTCCGAGTGCGCTTCGCTCGTTCTTGCTTCGCAAGCGGCAAGCCGATGACGTCCTCCACGCCTACGCTTCCGGCGGTCTCGCTCGACCGCACATTGCCAACATCTGACCCCTCGCATTGATTGAGAAATCTGCATCGAGGGAAAAGCGGTGCTGTCGTAAGTGTCAATTTTCCACGAATGGGAATTTGACCCTCACGGCAGCGATTTTACCGCACATCGTCTGCATATTCCGCTAAAAATAAGAGCAAGAGCCGAAACGAGCCATAGGGCGGTGGGGGATGTCTGAAGCCACTACGGGGGCAAGCCCCCGTAACCCCAAACAGCCTCATTCTTCGGCAGTTAATCTTCGCAAGCCCCTACAAACGACACACTCGTTTATAGCGGGTTCCCTTGCGAATATCATTGTATAACAGAGCGTTATACAGTCTTGTTATTCCTCGTTATCTATTCTCGGAAATATGTTATTTCAAAATTGAAGCATTTTTCAATCCTTTCAATTTTTACGATACTGCTGGATATTCACTACACACAAAACCGACCGACAACATAATTATAATTATATGGCATAGGTCGGTTTTGAAATGTAGCAGTGAAAGATTATCGTATGTCGAGACCGGCACTTTTGCAGGCGTAGAAGAATGTGCCGAGGCCAATTCTCTTTGTGGAGCGGAGAAGATTGGTGAATTTGCGGTCACAATCCGCAGCATTGTATTCGCTGTTCTGCGAGCTGCACAGATGGAACCACTGCCGTCCGCTTTCTCCGAGGTTGGATAAAGCGGCACCAATCTTCATCCAGTCATAGTAGGCCGCTGTCAGGTCGATATGCCGATGCTCTATCTCACGACATAATCGCGCCACTTTTTCTTCATCATCGTTACCGATGAAGGCATAACTAAATTGCGGTCGCACCGGCTTCGGATCAGTGTATAGACCTGCAAATGGTTTTGCATTGAGATTGATGTATTGGTGCCAGTCGTAACTCTGACACCGCAGACGGCAGACATCGCCGCAAGCACGGTCGATGTTGATACCCATTCCATCGAACACTCTGACAAGCTGCTCGAACTGCGCTTTATGTCGGGCCGGATGTTTCAGAGGAATTATCAAAAAATATCCGTTGCCGCTGACAGAGTGAGCTGCATATACAACTTCCTCTATATGGCAAATCACGTCTTCAAGCAGTGTATCGAAATTGGATATGTGTAGATTATCCTTGCGGTCAATGTCAACACATATAAGCCCGCTATGTTTTACCAGATTATCGGCTGAACGGGTCGGAGAAAAGACACCGCCTATTGTTGCCTGTGGTAACGACAACTTAATCTGTTTGCGTCTGTGCGCGTCATTGCACGAGCGCAGTTCGTTTATTGCGTCATAGTCCACATTATTTAGGAAGTCATATAACGTGGAGCGATACCCTTGGGTATCACGAACACCGCGATAAACTGAGATTTCTATATCATTGAATTTCATTTTTATTTGGATTTTGGAGGTTAAGGTTAATTCCGTTGTTACTATCTATCCTTTAGCTAATTAGGTATTCACGGGCGTTAACCGGAAGGCAATTTTTGCCCGATTTCGGAAATTACGTGCAGGTTAACCTCCCGTTAATACTTTTTAGATTGAAGAACAGCGGATTACGGCATAATTAACCTTAACCTATTTTTTCTTCATAACTTTTGAAACATAGGCCGGAGAGACACCGGTCAGTTGTGCGAAAGCGTTCTGAGACACCTTCGGATAGCGTCTGAAGAACTCCGGAATAAATTCGGCGTTCGTTAGACCCGAAAGGGTCTTGACTTCGGGAGGTTCTACTAATTTGTGGTATACGAGCAACGCCATTCTCTCGAAGTATTCCATGCAGCGTATGGCATAGGCCATTGTGCTTTCATGCAGGGAGTAGTAATCGATTCGCTGACCTTTTTCTTCCGCTACTTCGAGAGCATGGACTATTCCGGCATATCGCAGCAACTGTATCTGAAGCTTGCTGTATATGGCAGCTTCATAGTCGTTGCCTGCGCAATCCTTCTTGTCCTGAAGCGTATTGTAATACTCTTCATAGAGCCTGTCGGCGCCCTCGGACAGAGTGATTTCTCCGTCAGTGGTGCGGAACAGAGTTTCGTGCCCGCCCATTCCGTCGTGATAGATTCCTTCGTAGAGCAGTCGTATGGTCTGATTCCATCGCGCAGCAATGTCTCCTGGAAGCTTTTCGTGACTTCGTTTGGGGTATTCGATATTCTCGACCACACAGAAAAGAAAGCGTTGGTTCAGGCCGTTGGTCATGAACAGTTCGCTGCCGAATGTCGGACGGAGCATCCCGGTCTGCAAGTCTCCGAGGATATTGCAGAAGGGATCCTTGATGAGCATAGTGAAGCCGTTCTTACGGTCCACTTTAATGTCCTCACAGTCAAAAAGGCGAAGCATCTTCGAGATTGCTGCGGTACCTCCGTTCTGATACTGGTTCCGGGAGTCGAACATCCCCTTGAGTTCGGGATAAATACCGATGGCGCCACGTTTGCCTTCGTAGTTGCCGGCCCCGGCGTTTGTTTCGGTATCCGTTTCATTGTTGATGAACAGAATCTCACTTCGGCGTTCATCGGTACAGTCATCAAGCACGATTGAAGGGCAGCGCGGTTCATTGTCGTTTCGTTCCTTGCTTGGAATCTCCTTCCACTTGTCGTGAGCCTCTTTGTATTCGGCGTACAATTCCTCGTCAATCTTCCGAAGCGGCTTAGTCACCAACTTCATTGGGTACGACTTGTTGCTGCCGCTCCGGGCCACGAGGACGAACCACAGCACGAGCGAGTTCTTGTACTTGCCCTCGTTGATCTTGATTTTCTTTCCGACAGCAGTTGATGCCGTAGAAAGCACGGCGGCGGTTACGAACTCTCGCGGACAGTGGTAGATGTCGCACACGGCATTGATATATCGCTGAATCGAGACGGGAAGTCCATCAATAGGTAGCTCAATGCCACTGTTCAGTGACACCGGCTCGGCCTTTTTAATGATAATCTGATTTTCAGCCATAACCTATGCCCCCTTTCTTTTTTCGGTTATGGCCTCCACGTCGGAGCGACGGTAGCGACGCTGGCCGCCCACGTCTACTTTCTTGAGGACGCCGTTCTTGTCCCAGCGGTGAAGCGTTATCTTCGACACCTTCAGTATCTTCGCCACTTCATCGATGGTAAGCAGTTCTACGACCTTTCTTTTTGCATTCGCATTATCAAGAGCCTCGATAACACCTCCCAAAATTGCTCCAGCAAACTCTGAGAGATCGCCGGCATTGATTTGGAGAATTGTACCGGGCGCAGTCCTAACAATCTCCAGTAAAAGCGAATTACGTTCTCCCATGGCTTAGCGACGTGAAATGCGGTGAGACTTCAGGTAGTTGTCGAGGTCGCTGCGGAGAACATAAATTTTGCGACCGGTCTGTGAGAAAGGTATAATTCCTCGGTCACGATAGTTCTGCCAGGTTTTGGGAGAGACACCGAGGATTTTGCGGGCTTCCTCCGACGATAGCCATTCGTCGTCAGTCTTGTTTGATGAAGCCTGTTGCTGATTGGCAGCACGACGAACCACATCCATGATTTCGTCGAGAGTTTCCTGCGGCAGAACGACCATCGTCATGCCGCTTTGAGGCTGTTTATTCTGAGATAACATTATAATATAGTCGTAGACAGAATTACGAAAGTCCAACATCGGACTTTACGCCCTGTGTTACGACAGCAAAGTTATCTCGCGATAAATCAACGCATTGGATATTATGTTTGGGTAGTTTTATTGGGGAATGCCTTTGGAAAATCCCATTGGGAAATTCTACTTTAAATTTTCCTCGAAAAATATCCTTATTATTTCAAGGATTTTACAGGTCTTCCGGATGGAGATAGAACTTTAAAGTCTCACCATTGGCATCCCTTTTACGCATTTGTTTGATCCTGAATTTGATGCTATCTACAATTTCTTTTCTTGTTACTGAAGACTCAGTATCTTCATACTCTAATTCGGATATATGTTTGAAGAATTTAGCAAGCCGATACAGGAATAAATATCGCTTAGTCTGGGTAATATCATTGGGCCAGTTGATTGCATTGTCCGCAAGATAATAGAACAAGCTAAGATCAAACTCATCTTCATAGTTCTCTATCCCGATATTAACAGCGTCAAGAATTTCATCGACTACTTCTGTTTTACTGGAAGTTATCAAATCGTAGCTGTGGTATTTCTTATCAATTTGTAGGTCCGGCGAAAGCATTGGATCTGTATCATAGAGCATTTTTAGAGTCAATGCAATCGAATTAGCTAATAACTCCGAAGATTCCTGACTGATGCTAATCTTCTGATGTTTGAGTTGAGATGATTGAATTTGAAAACTGCCGCCATTACTCAGCAGTTTATACAATGCCCCTAATTCTCGCATTGCCCTCATCTGTTTGACATTTTCCTCGAATGAAGGATCAAATGTGTCACCACGAAACCATTCCACAATATCTCGATATGAGAGGAACGAGTCGAATTCGGGCATAGAAATAAAGTAACCACCATATTTCTTGAGCATCTTCCTTCTTGCGGCTGTTTTATCATCTTCAAATTCATCGATGAACAAGGCCATAAGATTGCGAACATTTTCTCGCTCATCCCTTAGTGAGTATCCGCGAGACTTCATAATCTCTGCCGCTATTTCGGGCATGTATAACTCTGCAACGGTGCTATTACGGTCGTTATACAAATGAAATACAAACTGGAAATCATGGTGCTTCTGAAAGTCAGCCTCAGATAATAACTTCCTGACTTCCGAAAACTTTCGTTTCGGCACGAAGGCTTCTAACTCTTTTTTAGCAACTTCTGAAAGGCCATCATATACATATCCGGATTGCTCTAATAACGCAAGATCAATATCGACAGCAGCCGCCATACGATAAAACGCATCGCGGTTCAACACCCGAAGCTGATTGACAATTTCTTGTGTTGTCAGTTTGTCCCACTTCCCAGCTTTCCAGTTCGCCGGAATTACCAAGCCATATCCTTTCTTCTTTTCCATATTATATTATGTCTTTCAGATTTTCGGATGTTTAATCAATTAATCGGCTCCAAGCATTTGTACTTTCTTCGCACCAAACCTTGAGCCCTTAAAGTATAACAACGTACACGCCTAATATTTCAAATAATAAATTTGCTCGTTATAATAGAATCTATTCTACTATTTGTAACTATAATGATGCAGCCAATTCCGTCTTATGCTTAATTAATTATTAGTCAGTATATTATTCAGTGCTTGCAGCAGTATGTCTTGCTCTTTCCTGCGTAGCGATAAATCCAGCAAGCATTGTTTTGACTTGACGAAAGCGGGCATTATTCATCTCCATTATGGGACGAAAAGCCTCTATCAATTCTTTTGATATTATCGGATCTTCCATAAGGATTATTCTATTTATTCAATGACTTCCCATGTGCCGGATCTGTCACTGCCTACTCGTTTCAACTTTCCAGACGCTTTTAACTCGTCAATCTCTCGAAATATTGTACGACTCGTAACACTAAGTTTTGCTGCGAGCTGCTTAACACTGATTCTTTTATCTATTCGTAGTATTTCAAGAATTTTTTCGCCTCGAGTTTTTTCAATGGCGTTGGTGCCATTTTCTATGACATCGGTTGGAGTTTCTATGACATTTACTATGACATGAGGCGTTTTTTCTATGACGTTGGTGCTACTTTCTATGACATCGGCATTCTTAACAACCACCTTGAAGGTCGTGTAATCGCCAAGCAAGAATTCAGCAGGATTACTTTTGTTTTCCTCCAGAAGCGTCGAAACAGTATTGACGCCACTACCAATACGGTTGACATATCCGAGATTGAGCATTGTCTCCGCTATATTAGGATTGCGATAGTCGGTCTCATTCGGAAAGTTCTCCAGATTTACTTTGCCATACAAGTTGCCGGGATTGTCAATCTCAATGCGGTCGCTGTATTCGTAAAACTTTATCGGAGAATTAATTCCGTTATAAGCTCTGTGCATCACAGCATTCATGGCAAGCTCTCGTTTTGCTTCCCACGGATAGTTGATGCGAGGTTCTTCGCGAAGTACACTGACAAACTCAGGGCGCTTGCTCTCGATGGAATACTTGATGAAATATTCCAACTCTTTAAGCATCGTTATGAGATTGCCCTTGAAACGGTTTTCCTTCAACACCTTTGTGGCGCGGCTTGTCCCTGCAAACTTCACATATTGGATATATGCGCCCGGAATAAAATATTGCGGGTTATTACCCAGCAATAGGATGCCGGCATAGGTGGGGCAATTAAAACGAGTATCGAAAAGACGTAACGATGCCATCTGTTGAATAGGGGTGCGCTTATCCTTAGCTAATGTCGCGGGTGAAACAGCTTTGGGAAGATAGGCTTTCCTGAACAGTTCCACGTCAATATCATCAATGGTAGCTTCACGGCATGGACGGCCATCGAAGGAAGAGCTGTGTATCTGTCCTTTCTCGGTCAAAATTCGTTCTTCCTCCGTATTCGCCTCGGCTTTTCTCGCGCCGACTCTAATCCAAATCACGCCCTTGAATCTTACCGGAGTATCTTCACTTGGCTGAACTTCAATAACCGCGACTTCTCCTTCAGGGAAAGTTTCTTTATAAACCATCATAGCGGGTGGTGGAAGAATTGTTCCGGAATTGCGAAGCCCAGCATAAGAACGAAGCTGTTCATCGGTGAACGTCTGCCCATCGAGTTTGCCGTTATCATCGGCGCCAATCATGAAATAGCCTGGTCTCTTTGTGTTACGGATATCGTTGGCAAACGCGCAGATTGCCTCCGACATCTTCTTGGTGTTGTCAGTGGATAATGTGCGCTCTACGCGCTCATTCTCAATATCGCTCAAAAGCGATCGTATTTCATCTTTAGTCAGAGGCATATCGCTGTTATTTAGAGTACAAATTTACTGATTATTTGTTGATTGCGGAAATTACGGCCATGATTTGTTCCGGGGGCATACCTTTGAGCAATTCGACGGCCTGTTGTACTCGTTCTTCATCGGTCAAGCCATCGGCACCGACCTTCTTCTTTTTGAATAACGAGCGAAGGGTGTTGTCGGTCTTTGTTGTATCAAAGCTGCCCATATAGCGTTCTGTGGTTGCGAGATTGCTATGACCGAGAATGTTCTTGATGGCCGAGCTTTCGGCTCCGGATTCCTGCGCAATGTGCGCAAAAGCGTGGCGACTGATGTGCATCGTGAGATTGGTAGTAATCGCGGCCTTATCGGCAATCTTCTTGAGATACTTGTTTATGAGTGCATTTTTGGCAGAAATATGCTGATAGAGTTGATGGCGCAATTCGGGTTTCATTCTATCCTTATCCGCCTGTGTGATGAATTTCGCATACGGCGCCTCGTTGTCAAGCAGAGGGAAGATATAATCATCCGGCTTGACATCCTCGCGGTGATAATGGCCGAGTATTTCAAGGGCTTGCTCTACGAGGACAAGGTCGCGGTCTTTATGGTTCTTCCCCATCTGATAGTGCAGACGCCCATTCTCTGTTACGTTTCTCCACCGAAGCTGAATAAGGTCGGCTGCACGAATGCCAGCGCAATAGTAGCTGAACAGAAAATAATTCTTGCAATGCCATATCAGTGAACCTTCCTCCAGTTCAAGTGCGATAATACGCTCCATTTCGGTATCGCTCAGTTTCTCCTTCGTTGTCTTTACGCCTTTGTACTTGAACACAAGGAATGGGTCCTTCGAGGCCTCCATTATGCCCACTTCTATTGCGCGATGTACGAGTGTGCGAAGTATGTTGAACTGTACTTCGATTGTATTCGGGTGAAGCAATTTGCCCGGCTCGCGTTCATTCTCCCACTTGTGAAGAAAATTATCGAAGCGCGTCAGAAGATCCACAGTCAAATCTTCAACCGTAATATCCGGCATCCGACGTTTCTTTCGAAAAGCATCAAGCTTATTGATTAGTCCGCAATACTTCCGCCAATTTCGCCACCCGCCATTGTCGTAAATCATCTGCGCTCGTTCCCTCGCAAAAGCCAAAAACGACGGCGACACATACTCTACATCCATGGCTTTTATAACGTGCGCCGAGGATATTTCTCCCTCGTTGCTTAAATCCTGATATGTCTCATTCGCCTGAACAAGCATTTGCCTCAACTGCTCATTCAAAACTTTTGCATCGGGTACATTGGCTCGAATCCAATTATTACCCTTGCATTGTGGGTTGAAATCATCAATGCGCTTCAACTGGATTCCGGTTTTCTTCTTTGTGCGTTTACCGGCAGCTGTAACCATTAGGTACAGATTATAAGTCTTGTTACGTGTTGGCTTGTGGTCAAGCTCAAATCTGAATGTAGCCATGTCGAGAGCATTTTTGGTTTAACTAATGCAAAGGTACGAAGAATAAATTTTACGTGCAATTTTACGTGCAAAAATCTTACTTTTTCTTACTTTTAAATACCCTCAATGAAATTAAGAATAAATATAATATACTGATTTACAATACAATTAAAATGTAGATTAATTTCTCCGAAAGCAGTATCGGTAGTTCTGTTCTGGGCACCGATTTTAACCGTAAGTGATTGATTTTCAATTCTTACGGTTTTTTAATGCAAATTTTTGTCAACCATTTGTCAACCGAGCTCAAAATTAGCCTCGATTTTACACTGCTAAATCGAGGTGAATTGGGTCGCATGAACCGATTTTGAACTATTTAACATTTTTTAATAAAGCGGAGTTGACAACCCTTTGCCAACCGTCGGTATCTATGAAAGCAAACGAGACAATCGGTGTCCCGGATGGCTCGAATTTTATGTATATAAGTATTCTATTTTTTTGACGCATTTGGCTTCTTTTTCTTCGTAGGCTTGAATAGCTTATAGTCGATACAATAGAGTTTGAGTTTTCTGTCGAGCGTAGGTGCGGTTATTCCCATCGCCTCCATGACACGAACTTTCTTGCCATTGAATTTTGTGAGTAGATGCAATAACTGCCCTCTTTCATCCTCCGGCAAATTTTCTCCATTGTTTGTTCTTGTGATTTTGAGATCTGTTCCACGGATTTTTCCATCCTCGCAACAGATGACGGCGTTTTCGATGCAACTCTTAAGTTCCCGGTAATTGCCGGGCCAGTCATGCGAAGTTATTTTGATGATAGCACACTGCTCCATTGACGGAATATTCGCTATGCCTTTCGACACACAATAATCCTCAATCATCTGATTAGTATTTGGAATGATGTCAGCCTGACAGTTTCTAAGTGGTGGCAGACGAACCACGTTATGACTCAATAATTCATAGAGCCGACGATCAAACCGGTCATTATTTATTTCGGACAGGGATACCTGGAATGCTTGTGACTGATGGAATCTGAATAAAGCTTTGAAGTCAACATAAGCCTTGTCCATCACATAGAAGGCGAATGGTTCCGGCGACAGCATGTCAAGTTCGTTGCTGTCATGCCATTTTCCATCGGTGATATGGATATTGGCCGGTTGCTTCCACGCAAATCAAGCAATGTGTGCATCTTTACAGCGTCTTTGCTGTATTTGCCCAATGCCCATGCCGCAAGCTTTATGCTGGTTGATATGGTTGTGGAGTCCAAAGCATATATTACGTTGTCTATGGTTATATCGGACAGTTTAGCCTTTGAATACATGGGCCTTACCAATCCTATGAGATAAATGCCCAGCCCCTCAAAAATTCGATAGTTACGACTTTCGTTAGCCCGCGACAATGATGTGTGGTTGACTGTTTTTCGAAAACCGAGATGATATAGCATTTTTGAATGGGCTTCCAGACATAAACAGATGTCTCGTAGCGAATCACACCCTGTCAGCTGTCCAAAGAGCAGATGAAGGAGGTGATTGTAACTGTTGAGGTTCTTTACATGCCAGTCTCCTTTATACTGCCTTACAAGCTTATAAAACTGGTAGCGCGGTATAAATTCGATTGCCTGGGAGAAAATATACTTACCCTGATTCATAATCTTGATGTTTGGGGACAACAAGACTAATAAATCAATTTCAAATCAAAAAATCAATGTTCTATTGTATTTGACTAAATACTAATATTTTAATAACGGTAGTTGGATTTTTATCGCACCACTACTAAAATCAATCATCCTTCACTTGATTAAGAATCGTTTACGATATTGTCTAATGCCTCTATCAGTATGTCATATTCCTTCTTGTAGCGTACAATACGGGCATAATCTTTCTCGGTCGGCTCGGGTATGCGCGTAATATCCATATTGTTTCTTAAATCGTTCAGTTTGACTTTCAGGGCGAGAAAATTTCCTGATATACGGTTGATATACTCCTCTCTTGAAGGTGTTGTATGGTGATTGAGAAGCGTCAATGCCGTTTTGATTTCTTCGCGCTCCTCATTTGTTATTACGTGTGTTGGTTCGCAGGGATATTTGTCGATGTTTTCCATCCAATCCTCCCACCAATCTTCCTCATACCAATGCTCTTTAGGTTTTTCCGATATTCTCGGTATTTCCGCGTCAAGCAAGTGCATGACATCCTCAACGGTCACATCGCAGTCCTCCGACGCGTCATGCAGAAACCCCACCACTTTTTCTTTCCAATCGAATCCTGTATCGGCAACTTTCAGAAGGTGAGATTCAAAATAATCGTGGCCGCCTTTGTCTACCTGGCCTTTGTGCAACTTTTGAGCCACCAAGCCGGCGGCATATACGATTTTTGTCATATATCCCATATCATTTTCCAGTCGGTCCACTCGCGTTTTAGCTTCATTAGCGTCGAAAGTCGCAATATAATCATAATATTGACGCATGAGCATCTCCGTCTCTGACATCGGATCCTAATTAGCGCACCAATCTGAGTCTTTTAGAGTTGTCGTTGGATAATGTGTGTTTGGCGCAAAGGGGTATCGGCCTTGCAGTTTGCATTGAAGGCCGATAGCCGGATTATATCGACAATTATAGAGTAACGTGGGGGGGGGCAGCTTGGGGCTTACTTGTGCCGGAGGGTTGAGTTAAGGATGTAGAATCCACTGGAGGGAGGTGTGTTGAGGCGACGTCCGTTGAGGTCGTGGATTATATCAGGAGCTTGTGCAGGCATGGAGGGCGATACGTAGAGTCCGGTGGCAACATTGTTGTTGTCGATTGTCGAGAGATCGATAGTCGCTTCCTGGGGCTTGTCGATGGTTGGTATTTCGGTCAGTACGAGTGAGTATCCGGTGGCGTGGGATTCCGCTTTCCGGAGCATTGCGCTCTCGGCGGTTGCAATCTGAAGGGACTCGGGGACGAGGGTGGGGAGGATGAGTTTCGGGCGTATGGTCAGGCTGATGGGCCGGGGATTGGAGGTTCTGCCTGTGCAGTGGAAATGGTGGATGAAGGCCACGGCACGGGAGGCTTCGGCGAGGCTGTATTGCCAGAGACCGTCGCCGGGGTTCAGCGTAGCATTGCCCGTGATTGTAAGAGAGCCGTCGTTTGTCACGTAGGTCTCGTCGGGGTTGGTGAGCCTCGGCTTGTTTGTATGCCCTGCGGCCATATGGCTGTCAGCGCTGTGGTTCGCGGCGTCAGGATTGTCTATGCTGAGGTCGAGGCAAATCGGGAGCTTGCCCGGATTGTGGATGTTGAAGCACTGCTCGAGGACGAGGTCGTAGACGGTGCCGACGTTGGAGGGGTAGCCGACAGGGGAGCGGTTGAAGAGGTAGGTGCAGGAGCCGTTGAAGTCGTAGGAGGGGAGGTTGGAACTTTCAGGGAGTTGTTCGGGACGGAATTCTGACTGGGATGTTACTTCCGAAACGCCGTCGGAGAGAACCCATACGGCGCAGAGCTCGTCGCGGTCCGAGGACGAGAGTCCGCTTACGGAAAGTTTGCCGTCTACGGTTTCGGTGACGGCGTTGCCCTGGGCATCGAGGAGACGGAACTTACCGGACCAGCCGTCGGGTAAGGCGGTTGGGGTACTCAGACTGCATTCGACCCCGGCTATCACTGCGCGTGGATATCGGGGTTTTACGTTCCCGATGCCGGGCTCGGCCCCGGCGGGTAGCTGAAGCTCTTCGGGAACGTCCACAACGGAGTATCGGATGTCGGAGAAGGAGAAGGCGGGAGCGGGGATTTCAGTCCGCAGGACGGAACTGTCGAAGTTGTCGGTGTCGTGCGGCAACATATTGAGCGCCATCCATTCCTCACTGTTTACGGCATCGTCCGGAATAGGATCGAGCCAGATGCTGTAGTCAAGGCCCGGGCGCGCGGAGGGGAGTTCGAGCGTAGCGGTCTCCCCGCTTTTAAGTCGGTCGAGAAATTCGGAGTTGTCTATTATAATGGATGGATAGAAGCAGTCCGAAGCGGGCTGCATGCCGAGAATCCGGGCAATTTCGCTTATGGCTCGAGGGTCGGCCGAGCGGAGAGCTACAGCCTTGACAGCCTGATTCGCGGTCCTGCCGTCGGAGAGGCGGAATTTCGAGGAGTCCTTCCAGCGTGCGGAGAGGCGCAGGCTGAAGGTCGGGACGTCGTTTTCGGAAATCTGGACCAATTCAGTGTCAATGGGGCGCTCCGAAATTCCGTCGAAGCGCATTGTTCCGGACGTCATCCCTTCGTCAAACCGGATAGCTATTCGCCCGAAGAAAGGATAGTCGCCCGAAGGGGTACAGTTGCGGTCATTCGGAAAAGAGAGCGTCGGGTCCTGGTTTCCGGGCGTTGTGAAACTCATCCGCAGGCCGAGTGGGGGTTGGGTGAATTTTTTATAGCCTTCTTTCTGGTTGGTTGTAGTGTTTTCGATGCCCGTTGAGTTGGGGACAACCCGAAGTCCGCCGGCAACTATTTCGGCTTGCGTTCCACGACTGAGAGAAAACAGAATCTTCGCATTGCGCCCGTCCCTCTTCTTCTCCGCGAACTGCCAGTCAACTACATACTCCCCGTCCCGGTAGGGGACGGCTATGGGATTTTCGAGGTTGAATATGGTGCCGATTGTGTAATAAGCGTAGAGAGGCGCGGGGGCCGGGGCGCTCTGCTGAGTGATGGTCTCGCCGTCTGTGACCACAGCGAGGACCGCATCCGACTCATTGGCTTTCCGGCGCATCCACAGGCATGCTTCGTCGCCTGCACGGGGATTGAAAAGCACACACGGGTATATCATGCCGCGGCCGTCCTGAGCAGGGTGCCCGTCCGGGTCGAGCACGAAAAAGTCGGCCTCCGCCGTCAGGTCGTTGGACGAATGGTCCCTGCCGGCATAAGTAAGCGTTCCGGCGGATGCCGGAAAAGTGCTGACGAGCACATCGTCCACGCCTCCATCGAGCCAGCCGTAACGGTCGACGAAATTAAAGAAAACGGCGACGTCTTCGGTAACCGTTTTATCATCCTGATAGCAGCAGACTCCCTTGCTCCAGTCCTTGGTGTTGGTGTTGGTGTTGGTGTACCTCGAGTCGGCAATAAGAGCGTCTCCGCTGTAGAAATGCATGGAGTAGATATACTCAGACAAATCCAGCTCGCAGTGCCAGTAGCGGCTTCCGTACTTTTTCATATTGACATAACGGAAGTCGGGTTCATAACTTTCACCCTTGATAAGGCGGTATGCCATTGTGACGCTTTCATAATCCTCCGAGGCCTCGAACGTGACCCGGCAGACCTTCCCCTCGCATAAGAAACCGGTCAATAATGAAAAAACAAGAAAAGAAAAAATGCGAACTGGTTTATAAAAAAATGCCATAAGAGATAAAATAATAAATAATTGCAACGTACAATCGTTCACAAAGTTATTCCTCCTCTAAATTCCCGCCAAATAAATTAGGTTAAAAAATGCAAAACAACTCGAATTTCCTTGTTTACAGTAGTCCGGTTAAAAATTAGGGACGATGAACCTATCCAATATATTTATACGAACAACGAGCCGTTCGATTGTTTGAACGGCTCGTTGCTCGCGGAAAATGGATAATGGCTTTATTCGAAGCGGTTTTAATGTATCCTTTCGGGGTGCCATTTATCCATTGGTGCATGGTATTTTTGCGGCTCTCCGATGGGAATGAGGTTGAGTATTTGTCCGGAATTGTTCAGGAACAGAATTGTTGATATCCATTAGTGTGTCGGGGGGCTGTAGGACGTTTGCTTTTACTGTTCTATCGCCTGACGGATAGTTGAAGCGATATAACGGATGTTGTCGTCTGTTACGTAGGGGCCGGCGGGGAGGCATATCCCGGTCCGGAAAAGTGATTCGCTGACTCCGTTGACGTATGCCGGGCTGTCTTTGTAGACCGGCTGCCGGTGCATCGGCTTCCATAAGGGGCGGCTTTCGATACCGGCGGCATCGAGGGCCATACGTAGCGCTTCGACATTGTCGTTTGGCTGGCAGTCGGTAGTGGTGGTGTCTGCCGCGTGGGTAACGCCCGCGGCCCCGCCGACGGCGCCTGAGACAGTCTTTTTATATGCGTTTTCCTGGCCTTTGATGCGTGTGGAGGGGTCGAGTGTGGCGGTGCAGAGCCAGAAATTGGAGTCGAAGTCGGAGGAGGGGGCTTCGTGGAGTGTGATTCCGGGTATGTCGGCGAGGAGCTCTCGGTAGAGGCTCTGTACCCGGCGGTGATGCGCGAGGTAATCGGGGAGCACGAGCATCTGGGCACGGCCTATGCAGGCGCTGATATTCGACATCCGGTAGTTGTAGCCCACTGTCTCGTGCTGATAATATGGGAATCCTTCGCGGGCCTGAGTGGCGAGCCACATGATGTGTCGGCGCTCGGCGGGGTCTTCGCATACGAGTGCGCCTCCGCCGGAAGTGGTAATCATTTTGTTGCCGTTGAAGCTGAGAACGCCGAAGCGGCCGAAGGTGCCGAGCACGCGGCCTCTGAATCTGGAGCCGAAGCCCTCGGCGGCGTCCTCTATGACCGGAATGTCATATTTTGCCGCTACTTCGAGTATTCGGTCGATGCGGTATGGCATACCGTAAAGTGCCACGGGGATGATGGCTTTGGGCTTGCGGCCAGTACGGGCTATTCGGTCGGCTATGGCCTCGTCGAGGAGCTCGGGGTCCATGTTCCATGTGTCTGGCTCAGAGTCGACGAACACGGGAGTCGCGCCGAGATAGCGGACAGGGTGGCTCGAGGCGCAGAAAGTGAAGCTCTGGACGATGACTTCGTCGCCGGGTCCGACTCCGCAGGCGATGAGGGCGAGATGGACGGCGGCTGTACCGGCGGACAGAGCCGCCACGGATTTGTTTTCGCCGACAAAATCCTCGAGCGCATGCTCGAAGGCGTCGCAGTCGGGACCGAGGGGCACCGCCCAGTCTTCGGCGAGCGCGTCCTTGATGAAGTCGATTTCCTTGCCGCTCATGCGCGGCTTGCAGAGCAATATTCTTTCCATTTGAGAGTTCTTATTTTTCAAGAATGTCTTCGGGCGTGAGGGGGGTGTACGGGCCGTCCTTCACCTCGAAGATAGCTGTCGGTTCGAGAACTTCGACCCCGTGCCACTGACCTTTGGGAATCTGGAGACCATACTCGCCTTCCGAGGGGTCGAGGCGGAAGCGCTCGGACTCCTCGCCCTTGTCGTTGTAAAAGACTACAAACATCGTGCCACGGATGACGATATATGTCTCGGCCGTATGGCGGTGACGGTGTATGGGCAGTGGCGTGCCCGGCAAAAGGACGTTTATCAGCCTCTGGGCCTTGGCGTCGAGGGAGTCGTGAAGATTGAAGTTCATGCGGAGGCGCGGGCTCGCAGACGCTTCCGCAGTGACTTTGTCGAGGAGTGCTGTGTCTATTTTCATGCCTTTGCGGATAGATATTCTTCGTGAAGGTGATAGTACTTTTTCATGAAAACAAGATATGCCGTTGCAAGGACAGCCACAACCGCGCCGAGGTATACGTAATGGTTGACCGGAAGGAAAATGAGTCCGGCCGACACGAGAAGCTGGAGACCCATATAAATGGCCGACACGAGGGGATGAGGAATGTGGAGCTCGTTGGCCATCAGCTGGTAGGCGTGTTTGCGGTGGGCCTGACCGAGATTTTCACGGAGGTAGATGCGGTGGCAAATCGTAAGTATCGCGTCCGCGCCGTAGACGGCGAGGAAGAGAATGTAGGAGATGTCGCCGGTCGTAAGGATGAGGAGTCCGAGGGGAAACAGGAGAATGAAGGCCATGGATATGGAGCCGACATCGCCGGCGAAGCATCTGGCCTTGACTCTGAAATTGAAGAAACAGAAGACAAGGATGCTCAGGAGCGTGACATATAGGTAAGGCATGGAGATGAAGCCGAGCCGCCCGTTCATGTAGACCAGTGGAAGGACTACAGCGAGGGAATACGCTCCCGTGATGCCGTTGATGCCGTCCATGAAGTTGTATGCGTTGATTATTCCGACGGAGACGATTATAGCAATGAGGACCATCCACCAGTCCTCGGGTCGGAGGATGCCGAGTTGGCGGAACATAAGGAATATGGCGGCGAACTGGACAACGAGCCGGAGGCTGTCGGGGAGCGAGCGGATATCGTCGGCAAAGCTGACGGCGCCGACGAGCGTCAGTCCGGCCATGAACCACGGGTAGGGTAGCCCGAAGCATGCGAAATAGAGCCACGCCCCGAAAAGAAAGACGATTCCGCCGCCACGGAGCGTGACAGCGGTGTGGGATGAGCGTTCATTCGGGCGGTCGATGATGTCGAGCCGGTCGGCCACGCGGAAGTAGCATAGCTCGAGGGCGAAGAGGGCGATGAGAATAAAGATGTATATCATAATCGGATGCCGACCGGGTGTTGCAAAATTAGCGAATTCCCGGAACGTAGTCAAGTTTTTGAAGAAAATTCAGAGTCTGGAAAGGGATTCCTCGAGGCTTACGAGCTGATATTCGAAGGGATAATCTGTCAATGAGCTGTCGTAGTATTGGTCCGCGAACATTTTTGACACAGGCTTCAGGAAGGGGGCGGCGACCCGGACAAGGGGATTGAAAAGCCGGGAGATAAAGATGGAATGATTCGCCTGCCTCCCGAGTGCGCGGACAAGTTCTACGGTGTCGGCGTATTCGCGGTTCTGGAGATGGAATGTTCCGGAAAGACGCCGGTCGAGGGCCTGACGCACGAACTCGCTAAGGTTGTCGATGTAAAGCATCGAGCGGCGGTTGTGCCAGGCCGGGAAAACAGGCGTGCGGGCCGCCAGCCGGGCGAGGCGTGGAAAATTCCCCTTGTTGCCGGGACCGTAAATCATGCATGGCCTGAGGACAGCCACCTTGAAGTCCGGGGTCTCGAGTTTCCGGAGGCTGATTTCGGCACGGAGTTTTGAATCTCCGTAGAAGTCGTTGGGCGCCGGTTCTGTTTCATGGGTAATGGCTGTTCCTTTCAGCGATTTGGAGGCGTGGAAGACAATCATTGAACTCATGAAAATGAACTGTCCGACTCCGGCCTCGCGGGCGGCACGCGCGATTTCAAGCGCAAGGTCGCAGTTCACCTTATAATATAAGGGCGCCATTTCCGGTTTAGGGTCTACGTGGGCAAGCCCCGCAACATGAAAAACGGCATCGTAGAGCGACAGGTCGGCTTTGCGCCAATTGTCGCCGACGGTGTCGACGGTGTCGATTTCGTATTTCTCAGGTTCGCGCAGGAGCCACCGCTCGACAGAGGAACCGACAAAACTGTTGGCTCCCGTAATAAGTATTTTCATGAATGAAGGGATTTTAGAGGCTTTGCAACAATCGGGCGTATCGGTCGGTGACAATGTCTTTTGTATAGCCTTTCTTAATGACGTCAAGACCTTTCCGGCCCATCTCGCGGAGATTCTGAGGGCTCACCGATGTCAGCCACGCTTCGGCTTCCGATGCCTTGTCTTCGGGCTTGTCGGCGCAAATGAGCTTTGCGCAACCGACACCTTCGAGAAAGTTCACTATCGGCGTTCCTTGCGGGGAGCATACGAGGAGAGGCTTGCCGGATGCCATGATGGTGTAGACTTTCGAGGGAAAACCCTGAGCGGCTATACTCGATTCCATGAAGATGAACTGGAGGTCGGAAAAGGCGATGATCTGAGGCATGAGCCCGCGTGGCTGATAGGGCAGGAGGCGGACATTGGAGAGTCCGAGTTCCTTGATTCTCCCGCTGAGCCATTCGCGTTTCATTCCCTCGCCTATCACGTAGTAGTCAATGACCTTGTCCTTTGTGCGCAGGGCAAGTTCTACGAGTGTTTCCCAGTCCTGCGCCATGCCTATATTGCCGGCGTATAGGAGACGTAGATGCCCGTTATCGACGAAAAGTTCCGGGTCGAGGTCGGGCCATGCGTCGAGCGGGCGGTAGATGTCAGTGTCGACGAAGTTTGGGATTACATGGAGGCGCTGCGGCTCCTCGAAGCGGCCGACAATTGTGTCGCGGAAGACATTGTCTATTGTGGTGACGGCGTCCGAGTTGTGGTAGATGCAGTGCTCCATGCGGCTGAGGATGTTGTAGACAGGTCCCGATTTCTTGCCGAGGATATCAGGATAGACTTCCTGGACATTGTACACAATTTTCGCGCCCTTCAGCTTCCCCAGCCATACGTTCAGCAGCCCGATGGTAAGCGGTGGCGACGGGGAAATTATTACGTCCACGCCCCGTACCGTCAGGGCCGTTATGAATGAGACTATGTGCCAGTAGACGAAGCCGAACAGGCGGAGCAGTGTAGACGAGAACTTCTTTTGCGGGACATGGAGCACGCGGATTCCCCGGAATCGGCTCACTTTCAGAAATCCGGGCACGAGCCAGCGCATAGGCTGGGCTACGAGCTGGGATGGGACGCGGTTATAGTGGGGTGTGGTGGTAAGCACCGTCACATCAAAAACGCGCTCCCTGAGCGCCGTGGCGATGTCTCCGTAGAGATAAGCGGTCGAAACGCCGTCCGGCGGGAAGACGAGCGTGTGGATCAGGACTTTCCTGGGCTTCATTTGCGCCATACCATCCTGTTGACGATGTTGACGTAGCTCTGGATGATCTTTACGACCGTTCCTGAAACGTTTTCGCCCGTGTAGACGTCCACGGGTGTGCCGAAATCGCCGTCGCGGTGCATGGCTATCGCAGTGTCGACGGCCTGGACAAGCGAATTCTCGTCGATTCCGGCGAGTACAAAGCAGGCCTTGTCGAGCGCTTCGGGCCGCTCGGTGGACGTGCGGATGCAGACGGCAGGGAACGGATGGCCGACCGATGTGAAGAACGAGGATTCCTCCGGAAGGGTGCCGGAGTCGGAAATTACGGCGGCGGCGTTCAGCTGCAGGCAGTTGTAGTCGTGGAAGCCGAGAGGCTCGTGGCGGATTACCAGCGGGTCGAGCTCGAAGCCGGACTGCTCGAGGCGTTTGCGCGAGCGCGGATGGCAGCTGTAGAGGATTGGCATGTCGTATTTCCGCGCGATGGCGTTGATGGCCGTGAAGAGCGAGACGAAGTTTTTCTCCGTGTCGATGTTCTCCTCGCGGTGGGCGCTCAGAAGAATGTACTTGCCTTTTTCGAGGCCGAGTCGCCTGTGGATGTCGCTCGCCTCGATTTCCGCAAGGTTCTGGTGAAGCACCTCGGCCATTGGCGAGCCGGTGAGATATGTTCTTTCGGGAGGTAACCCGCATGCCGCGAGGTAGCGGCGCGCATGTTCGGAGTAACAGAGATTGACGTCGGATATAATGTCGACGATGCGGCGGTTCGTTTCCTCGGGCAGGCATTCGTCCTTGCAGCGG
>ERZ825137.1629-NODE-1629-length-28426-cov-7.295090_pt1 | contig 28426 bp, 34 predicted proteins | sample MGYA00519873_ERZ825137 | MGnify/ENA primary metagenome ERZ825137 (study PRJEB31778, sample SAMEA3449190) | human gut metagenome | biome: human gut; feature: human-associated habitat; material: faeces | place: United Kingdom | collected 2010/2012 ...
GCGCATCCCTGCCGGGGTCGCCCTTCTCTCCTTTCTCGCCTTGCGCGCCGGGGTCACCCTTTTCCCCTTTCTCGCCCTTTGCGCCGGGCTCACCCCGAAGCGACGCTTTCTGCTCATCCGTCAGGCTTTCAAAAGTCACCTCGCCGTCCTTTCCCTTTGGCCCTTGCGGGCCAGTGGCTCCGGTTTCGCCCTGCGGCCCCCGCTCGCCGGTGTCCCCTTTTTCGCCCCTCGGTCCCTGTGCGCCGGTGTCGCCTTTCTCGCCTTTCGGGCCTTGCGCGCCGACAAATTCCCCGTTGTTGAGCTTCTTTTGCACGTCGTTTGCAACCTTCTGCGCGCTGCTCGCAGCGGAAATGGCCTTTCCGGCAGCCGTGTTCGCTGCGCCTGCCGCCGCCTTGCAAGCGTCAAACTGCGCCAACAGCTCGGCAAGCGACGGAATCACCTTTTCCTCGTCGATGATCGTGTCCGTGCTGTCCTCCATCACCCGTATCACGCAGCCGTAAAGCGGGATCTGCGTTTGCCCGTCCTCGTCCATCAGCGACAGGATAATCGACACGTCGCCCCGCTCTGCGTAACCGATCTTCGGCAGCGTCACAGATACCACGTTGGCCTGCACACTGCCCACCTGCTTTTGCAGGCTTGCGCGTCCCGGCAGGATCATGCTCAGCCACGGCTGCATCCCGGTCAGATCGGCGGGCTTGCCGCCGTCCAGAACCACGATCACAAAATCGTGCGCCTGACGGCTCGAAAGCGTCGCCAGCGCCCTCAGCCGTTCCACCGGCGGCGAATCCTCCTGCAGATCGACCGCGCGGCGAATCTTCCATCCGTCCATCTTCTCCTCCTCAATACTGTCTGCCCGTCTGGCAGGATATAAAAACCTGCGCGCTCCAGCTCGCGCGAATGTGTGCCAGTCCCTGCGCGTTTCCGCTCTGGGGCTTCGGGCGCACGGAAAAGCTGTGGAATGTTCCCCGGCTGATTCTCCCGTCTGCGTCCGTGGAAAGATACGGTGCAATATCGACGACGCCATTTTCAAAGGCGCTGCCCGGCACCTCTTTCCCGTCAACCTCGACCGTGTATGCGCTCGTCATCGGTCCGGAATAGATGCCGTATTCAATCCCATGCAGGTGCTCCGGAAGGGTCACGTCATGCGCATGCGCCGGAATGTTTACGCTATGCCGATGTTCCGGCAGATTGAGCGTCTGAGACGGAACCAGCAGGCTGATATTCATCTCGTGGTAGTGCGAAAATTCATGCCGATGAATCATGCCGTGCCGGTGGCCGCCGAGGCCGTGCGTGTGGCTGTCAAAGCTGTGCCAGTGACCCATGCCGTGGCTGTGCGCGCCGGTGCTGGTCGTGCTGCCCGCGCCGTTGTAGCTTGTATACCCCGTCTTGCCGACGGAAACGCCGTCAAAAGTGTGCCGGTGCGTGTTGTTAGAGCCGTGAGAATGCTTCCCCGCTTCGTCCGTCGAGGTCATCGCGCCGCCTTCGTTTCGGCTGACGCCGGTATTTCCGCCTCCTCCGGAACCGGTCGAGCCGCTCGCGCCGTCCGTCTCCGACATGTTGTCGCCGCCGGACGTTTTCGCAAAGCCCGTATGCGCGTTGACCGCCCCATCCTGCATGGGCGAACCCGTCATCTTCACCTCGGATACCGTGCGCTTCTCGACGGTCAGCGTCGCGCCGCCTCCTGCCTCGCTGGTCTGCGTACCGCCTCCGCTGGCCTGCGTCGTCGTCACCGTCCCGCCGCCGCCCTTTGCGCCCTTGCTGTCCGCCCGAAAGCTCGACAACGTGACCTTCAGCATGATGGCGTTGATATGTACCATGTCGTCCGGGATGTAGATATCGCCCTCGGCGGGCGTTTCCGCGTCGGCGTTCTGCTCGATGCCGCCGGAATAAAATGTCGTGCTGCCCTGCCCGTAGAGCTGCTCGATGCGCGAGGTTCTTTGAAGCTGGGCGATAACGGAAGCCACGTCCGCGCTGCGGTTGGCGATAGTCAGCTTCGCGTTCCAAGGCTCTGTGATGGGCTGGGGATAGTGGATCTCCCTCACCCGCGCCCGAATCGTCAGCCCGTAGTCGCGATAGATAATCCGCGCCATGCGTCCTGTATAGAAAGCATCCAGCGGTTCCCCTGTAAGGATAGATATATCTTTACAGGTCACTCCGTAACTAACATGGGGATTGCAGCACAGCTCAAGCGCCGCGCGTCCCTGCGCCAGCAGCGTCGCCGCGTCGGTGATGGTCGTGTCCACATACGGCTTGCTGACCACGCCCCAGAGTGCCTGCGTCGGGCTGTCGATGTATGCCGTGCCGCCGTTGACGCTCTTGATGTTCAGCTGGTTCACGCCCTCGCCATAGCCCAGCGGATAAAGGCGCGTCGCAAAGTCCGTGTCGAGGACCTCCTCGCTGATCTCCTCCATGTTTCGGCTGTACCGCAGCTCCGTCGCGTCGGTATCGTCCACCCGCACGACGTTCAACGTCCACGGGTAGCTCGTTGTGTCCGTCGTCATCAGCGCGTCTGGGATCGGCTCAATCAGCTTGAGCAGCGCCGAAAGCAGTCCTTCGCTCGCAAAGCTGTACTCGTAGAGCGTCGCAAAGTCGCAGCGCCCCAGCTTCCAGCGCGCTGTCTGCTGGCACGCCAGCACCTGCCGGATACAGCTTTCCAATGGCTGCCCGTTGCCGCCGATCTGCATGTAGGTCGGCGTGATATCGTCCGAAAGTGTGCAAAGCACTTGGTCGCATTTGAGCTTCTTCGTGCCTGCCCTGCCGTATACGCCCTTCGGGATCTCCGTCACGCGGAACAGGTCAATTCGTTTGCCCGCCGCGTCGAAGATTTCCACGAACTGACGATAGCCGAACGAGCCGATATCTTTCGTCGGCACAGTCACGGTCACGCATGAAAGCGGCGTGTCCTTGAGCTTCAGGTCGGTGATCTCCGCCGTCCGCAGTTCGCCCGTGCGTCTCAGATTCAGGTCATAGATTCTCGGGTATCTCATAGGTATCTGCCCCTCGCCGTCAGATGGACGCTGCACGCCTTTTCCGTTTTGACCGTCACCGCGTTCCTGCCCGGCGACAGCAGCAGGTCGTCGTCGCTGTCCGTCGTCCGCATCGCCATCGCCGAGCGCGTGCCGCCATCCACGCCCTCAATTTCAAGCAGCAGGATATCCTCCTGCGCATACCGCGCGACCAGCGTTTCGCCCGCCGTCATCCCCAGTCCCGTGAAGTCAAACCGGCAGGTCGGCGTTTCCACCGTTGCCGCGTTCATCGTGCCGGATGCACATGTGACACGGAACGCGAGCAGGGTTTCGGCGTTTCCCTGAACGCCGAGCGCCGCGCTTTTTGCCGCGTTCGCGGTCGTCTGAAGCGTCACGCTGTCCTCGATGACGGCATAAGCAAACGGCTGGCAGGTGAACGCGATTGCCGCCTCGCCGCTCGCCCAATCGTCATCCATCAGCGCCGCTTCGTCGCTGACCTCTGCGATGAAGTACCGATCCGGCAGCGCGTCCAGAATGAGCTTGCCGCGTCCGTCCGTCCCGCAGAGCCACGCCGTCACATCGCTCGCGCGCCGGAGCAGCTCGTCGGTCGGGATGGGCGTATCATCCGATGTATTCAGAAAATAGAGCTTGCCCTTGAGCCGCCTGGGGCTGAACGTCCGCCCTTTCCAGCGCAGCGTGCCGTGCCGCCCGCCGATGCTCGTCTGCGGGATGCTCTGCGCCGGAATGAACGGATAGGCGGACGGCAGAAACGTCACATCAAAATCGTCGCAGTGTTTCCCGTTGAAGGAAAACAGCGGACTTTCTCCCTGTGCAATCACAACCCCCTCAGCTCCTCTCTGACCCGTTCGCCCAGCTCGGAGATAATCTCCTGCTTTTCCTGCTCGCTCCTCACGTGCCAGTCGCCCGTCACGTTGATGGTCACCGTCACAGTTCGTCCGCCGCCTCCGCCCGGATTCCATGGCGCATCCGGCCAGCCGGTATCTATGCCGGAAAGCGCGCCCGTCATGGTATCCACCATGCTCGCGCGCACCTCTTCCAGCGGGCCCAGCGCGTCGTCCTCGCGGCTGAGTACGCCCTCTCCGATGCCGCCCGGAATCCACGCGCCGACCTCATCGGCAAACACGCCGGAGGGCGAATGGATGCGCAGCGCGCTCTTCGTCCGACTGACCGCTGTGCGCGCCATCTGCACCATCTGGCTGTACAGCTCGCCCGACGTGCTTCGCACGCCCGCAGTGATGCCGCGCACCATGTTCACGCCGATGTCATAGCCTTGGGTATACGACAGTGCCGCGCCCGCCTTAGCGGCTGCATCGCCCGCCGTCGTCTGCATCTGCACGTTTAGGATAGGACCCGCCACGGCGACCGCCGAGCAGATGCCGCCCACGAAGCTGTTCGCGATGGTCTTGCCCGCGTCCGCCGTCAGGGTATCGGTCGCTGTCGTCACCGCATTGTCGCCGAGCGTCTGCACACCCAGCGTCAGGATCGGGTTCTGGTTGGCGATTCCCGTCACCATGCCGCCGACCCACGTTTCCGTGATGGTCGTGCCGCTCTCCGCCGTCAGCGTCTGCGCCGCCGCCGTCATCGCTGAGCTTGCCGCGTTGGTCGCCGCCGTCGTGACCGCTGCGCTGCCCTCGGTGAGGCCGGTTTCCATGCCGGTCGTCAAATTGCCGCCGCTGGTCTTGGCGTCGCCCTTCGCCTTTTCCTCGTCGCCGCCGCCAAACCAGCCGGTGATGGTATCCCAGATGCCGCTTCCGAGCTTTGCCAGCCCGTCGATTGCGCCGCTGATGCCGCTGGAGATCGTACTGCCGACGCCGCCCCAGTCAATGCCGGAGATCGCCGTCTTTGCGGCTTCAAAGCCGGAGGACAGCCACGTGCCCGCCGTATCCAGAACGGTTTCAACGCCGCCCTTGATGGCGGTTCCGACCTCGTTCCACGGAATCCCTGCTACATAGGTCTTGGCTGCATCGAATCCGGCAGACAGCCAACTGCCTGCCGTATCCAGCACGGTTCCAACGCCCGTCTGGATAGCCGTTCCGACTTCGCTCCACGGCAGCCCCTCGGCGGCACTCCTACCAAGCCCGAACAGGCTCGAAAGCCAACTGCCCGCCGCGTCGATCACGCCGGTCACGCCATTCCAAATCGCCGTGCCGATGGCACTCCAATCCACATCGGCAATCGCCGAATCCTTACCCAGCCCGAACAGCCCGGACAGGAAACTGCCCGCCATATCCAGCACGCTGGTCACGCCGTTCCATATCGCCGTGCCGATATCCGCCCAGCTGATTTCGCCCGCCGCCGTCTTGCCCGCTTCAAACAGGCTTTTCAGCCAGCCGCCTGCGGTATCCAGAATCGTCTGGATGCCGTCGTGGATGGATGTACCCAGCTCGAACCAGTTCACGCCCTTCGCCGCCGTCAAGCCTGCCGTGAAGATGTTCTTGAGCCATTCGCCCGCCGCGTCGAGCGCGCCCGTTACGCCGGAAAGGACCGACGTTCCCAGCGCCGTCCAGTCATAGCCGGAAATGACCGCCGCCGCGTTGTCCCAGCTCTGTTTCAGCCCTTCTCCGTCGAACAGCGACCCGAAGAACGTACCGACTGCATCCGTGACCGTGGTCAGTACGTCACCCACTGTCGAAATGGCAGTTTTGATGCCTTCAATCGCGCCGAGTACCTTGCCCGCCGCTTCCTCGCCAAAGGCAGCCGTCAGCCCCGCAGAGAACGCCGCCGTGAATCCTGCGCCGCTTTCCAACGCCGCGCCGAACGCCGTCACGCCGTCGCCCAGCTTGGCAACCATGCCCTGCAAAGCGTCGCTGTGCGTATACGCCAACGCAGCCGCCGCGCCCAGCCCGACCACGAGCGGGTTCACGCCGGAGAGCAGCGTCAGAACCTTGCCGCCGCTCAGCAGCAGGGGACCCGCCGCAGCCGCCATCGCGCCGATGCGGAAAATGGTATTCTTCGTGCCGTCGTCCAGCGCGTTGAACTTGCCGATCAGGTCGGTAACGCCCTGTACCACGCCGCGCGCGGCAGGCACCAGCCAGTCGGACAGCGCAATCGCCATCTCCTGCGCGCCGCTTTCGAGGATCGCCAGATCGCCCTTAAGGTTGTCGCCCATCGTGGCAGCCATATCTGCCGCCGCGCCGCCGCAGGCATACAGACCCGCCGTCATATCATCCAGCGCGTCAGGTCCCTGCTTGAGCGTCGCCAGAATACCCTTGAGCGACTCGTCGCCGAAGATCGCGCCCAGCGCCGCGTCGCGCTGGCTGGCGGTCATGCTGCTGGTCGCCCTGTCGATATCGCGGATGATAGCGGCATACGAGCGATAGCTGCCATCCGCATTGGTCAGCGCAACCTTGGTTTTGCCGATGGCGATTCTGCCGTTATCGGCATTTTTCTTCATATCGCGGAGCATCGCATTGAGCGTTGTGCCGCCCTGACTGCCCTTGATGCCCGCGTTCGCCAGCACGCCCATCGCCGCAGCGGTATCCTGCAAGCTCATGCCGAAGGCGTCCGCCGTCGGCGCGGCGTACTTCATCGCCTCGCCCAGCCCTTCGACGGTCGTGTTGCTGTTTGCCTGCGCATAGGCAAACACATCGGCGGCTTCGCCCGCGCGTTCCGCCGCCAGGCCAAACGGCGTCATCGTATCGGTCACGATATCCGAGGCTTTCGCCAGATCCATGTTGGCGGCTGCCGCCAAATTCAGCACGCCGGGAATACCGGCGATGACCTGCGCATCGTCCCATCCTGCCAGCGCCATGTAGCCCATCGCGTCGGCGGCTTCGCTTGCGGAAAACTTTGTCGTCGCGCCCATCTCGCGTGCCGTGTCGCGCAGCGCGTCCATCTGCATCTGCGTCAGATTCAGCGACGACATCAAGCCGTAGACGTTCGACATGCTCGCATCAAAATTCATGCCGACCTGTAAAGCCGACTGCCCCACGTCGAGCAGTTTGCCCGTGATGTGCATGGTCAGCGCACGTCCTGCCGTTTCCGCCGCCGCGCCGATGGAACCCAGCGCGCCCGCCACACCGCCGGAGGCAAAGCCGGAGAGCTGCTCACCCGCCATGTCAAGGGCGTTGTTGAAGCTGGACATATCCAGATCCATGTACGCCATGATCGTGCCCGCGCTGATATTCATGCCCATGCTCATCCGACTCACCTCCCTGCAGCCTGAGGCTGCACGCACTTCCGCCACAGTTTGTTAAGCTGAAAAGTTTTGCACACGCGGGCAAACTTTGTACAGTTTCTTATGGCAAACTAAAAAAGGTTTTTGGAAATGACCGTTTCGCTTCGGTCATCTCCAAAAACCTTGGAAAGAAAAAGCTGACGGAGCACCCGCTCCGTCAGTGTGTCAGCCCATCAGCCGACGAATCATCTCCGCCGCCTCGGCGTTGGTCGTCGCGTTCTGCCTGCCCTTCTGCTTTTCCAGCCGCGCCGGTCTGCCAAAGTCCGGCTCGCGCTTTTCCCGCGCCTGCTGAATCATAAAAAGACAGGTTTCATCGAGGCAGAACGCCGCGTACTCGTCCTCAATCCCCATCAGGCTGCTGGGGCGCTGCTTGTATGTCGTCGCCAGATGGATCAGGCTGACGATTTGCGGGCTGAGAACGAAAGGCTTCCAGCACTTTTGCCCCCTTGATGGCGTACAGATAGATTTGATCCGCCTGTTCTTCGGTCAGGTCAAGTCCTGCCGCTTTCAGCTGCTCCATCGTCGGCTCGGCGAGCGCTTCTTCGACGACAAGACGCATAACCTTCGCCGTTTCCTCAAAAGTCGCGTTTGCGCGGCTCTTGTTCAGTCCTTCGTAGAGCTTCTGCGCCGCCGCAATCAGCGGGTTGGGAATTTTGCCCGCGCGAATCATACCCGTCAGGCTGGCGCGCTTGAGCCTTGCCACAAACGGCTGCTCCTCCGTCCAGCCCGGCAGCGTGACGATCTCGCCGTTCGCCGCCTTTTCCAGCGCGGCGAGGTTGGTGATGTGCGTGTCCTTTTTTGTGGATGCCATATGAAAACCTCCTTCTGTTGGATAGCCCCATTATAGGGCTTTATTCGTTTGCTGTCCTTTGACGCAGTTCTTAGGTCGGCAGTTCGTCCAGCGGCGTGATGGCAATGGGCGATTCGCCGATCTTCGGTCTGCTTTTGAGCTTATACTCCGGCGCGAAGAAATCGCCGTCCTTGATTTCGATATCGGCGGGCGTTCCCTTGCAGTGCTTGCAGGTGAATTTCAAATAACCCGTCGTCTCTCCGTCGCCGTCCTTCTCCTCGGTATAGATGTTGACCGTGAACGGCGTTCGGTTCACCACCTCGCCCATCTTCGGACCCGTGTATCCTTCAAACTTGCCCTCCGCGCCGGTCGTACTCACGCCGCCGTCCACCAGTGCAAACACGGGCGGACTCATGACCATATCCTTCATGGTCAGGTCATAGCCCTTCGTCAGGTCCTCCGTCTTGAGCTGCGCCAGCAGTCGGTTCAGCTTGCGCAGCTCTTTTTCCTCGCCTTCCGAGACAAAGGCTTCCAGCTTCATCTCGTTGGCGGTATCGACCACATAGGTCTTGGGCGTGGTTTCCTCCGTCACCAGTTCCACGCGGGCGACGTTCGCCAGCGGAATCTGCACAATTTTCTCGTTTGCCATACTTCCTCCTAGCGGTCTGAGACCGCGTTCACTTCCGCCGCGCTTATTAACTCAAAAAGTTTTGCGCACGCAGACAGACTTTGTACGATTTCCTACGATAAAATCGCGCGCAGCGCCTGATACTCCAGCGATTGGCTGCGTGCGTCAAAATCTTCTTCCAGCATCTCGATGCCCTCGTTGCCTGTCGGTCGAAGCTGACTTTTCAGCCCGCGCATGATCCGCCTGACCTCCGCCACGAAAGCGGGCAGGTCGCCGCCCACGCGCGGCACAAAGCAATAGAGCGTCACCGTCCGATAGCCGATTCCCGCCGCGCCGGACATACCGCGCGCGTATGCGCCGCCTCCCCGGACGACCACATACGGCGCGCGGCACTTGCCGGTCGCCACGCCGGGCTTGTAGGTCAAAATGCCGGATGCGGTCAAGTGTTCCATTGCCCGCTGGCATGCGTCCATCTATCTGACCACCTTCCGCGAGTCGTCCATGATTTTCTGCTCGTTCGCCTGCACGGTCGCCCAGAGGATCGCGAACCTGCCTTCATGCCCCAGCTCCAGATACGCGCTGTATTCCATGTTGCCGGATATGCCCATGCGCAGCTTTTTGCCCTGCCAGCCGGAGTATCCGGTGATTGTCTGGCGCGCAAGCCCCGTCCTGTCTGTCCATCTGGCGTTGCGCTTGGCTTCTCCCTCCATGCGCGCCGCCGCGTTCTGCCCGACCTTCTCGGCGGCGAACATGCTGCGCTGCTTGATGGCGGACATATTCGTGAGAAAATCCTTCGCGTCAATTTTCAATCCCATCCGGCTCGCCCTCTTTCAGCACCACGTCGCAGAGGATGCCCATCTGCACGTCGGCGTGCAGCACCGTGTACCATCTGCCCGTGATGTTCAGCCCGTCGCCCTCCTGCAAGCTCCGCGCCGTATCGCCGAGGGCGCAGCACAACCTCGGCGCGTCCATCCGGGCGATTACGCCGGGAATATCCACCAGCACATTGGCGGTCTGACCGCGCTCATAGCGCACGCCGTACACGCAGCCGATCTTCTGCGCGCCGCCTATCGGCACGCCGTTCGCGTCCCGCTGCACGCGCCAAACCGGCACGCAGACCGCGCCATACGCCGCCAGCGCGTGCCGAAACGTCGCTTCCGCCTGCCGTATTGCAAAGCCGCTCATCATGTGCCGTCCGCCCTTCCTGCCGGTTTCGTTCGGTTCGGGCGCACGCTCCGCGCTCTGCCCAGCCAGTAGGCGCGCTGATCCGGCAGCTCCGTGCCGCCCGACAGCCGCACCGCCGAGTTCTCCGCTTTGCGGATCAGCACGTCATACGCCGCGCGGCGCACGTCGCCCTCGTGCAGCTCCAGCAGCATCGCAAGCTGCGCATCCGTATACATCCGGGCGGATGCGGGCGGCGACATACAGCCGCAGCCCGTTTCCGTATCCCCGCCCGGCATGTCAAGCTCCTCGGTCAGCAGCTTGAGCCGTTCAAGGTCAGTCATACTTTTCACCTCGTCTGCAAAAACGTCCGGCTTTGTACGCTTCCGGCTTCACGGGGGGGCTTATCGCTCGCCCCCGTGTCCCCTTCTCTGTCATTAGGCCTCACGTTTCAATTTTGCACGGAATCCCCACACAGGCAGCCCGTTTGCAGGCTTCCAGCAGGAACGCCTGTACATCCGCCTGCACGTCTTCGCTGTTTCCCCGCACATAGTCCGCGTCCAGCACGTCCACGTTCAGGCTGAGCGACGTAGCGCTGTACGTCGCATGCAGCATCACCTTCTGGTTATTGCTCGCGTCGCGGATATCCGCGTTCAGGCTGATGCTTTCCCTTGTTTTCAGCATTCATCAGCCCTCCCCGTCCAGCGTCGCATCCTTCGCCGCAAGGCTCACGCGGAAGCCGTCGAGCTTATTCTTCGGAATCCAGAGTTCATGGAACTTGCGATAGTCAAGGTGCCACGCGCGCGCCTTCTGCCACGTTTCCGGAGTGAACAGGCGCATCTTATCGGTCTTGGAAACCGCAATCGGCGCACTGCGCGGGCAGATGATCCAGTTGATTGCCTGCGCGCCCTCCGCCTTAACAAAGCCGCCCTTGTCCGCCTTGTTGATGGTGATGCGGCTGTTCATGCGCGCGGTCGGCGCGGGCAGGATCGGCACCTCGTCGATCACCTTCACGCGGGTTTCAATTTCGCCGCGCTTGAAGTTGGTTACGTCGAGCTTCTTGGAAATTTCCGTGCTCGTGGAGAGCATCGTGGCAATCGTGCTGGAGAGGATCACGACCAGCGGCACGTCGCTGCCCACCGCATCGCGCACGCCGCCGATATCGGTCTGCAATTCCTTGTAGACCGAATTGGCCGCCGCCGTATATGCGCTTCTGCGCTCCTTGCCGACCAGCGCGGCGATCTTACTCAGGCGGTAAGCGTCCACCTCCGGCACAACCTTCGTGCGCTGGAACTCGCCCGCCAGCATACTCATCAGGTCATAAACGCCGCTTTCATCCACGTCCATCTCGTCCACGGTGAAGCCGGTGCCGCGATCCTGCGTCAGCTTCTCTGTCTGATAGACCAGAGTCACGTCGCCATCCGCAAAACCGTTCTGTCGGTCGTAATCCTTGAGGCCGTCCATCGTGATCGACGGAATCTTGATCTCGTCGCCGCCGCTGTACTTAACGGGACCCGCGTTCGCTTCCATAAAGCCGGTCACCGCGCCCTGAATCATTGCCTCATCCAGCGTTTTCTGAATCAGGTCAACCTTTGCAATGTTGTTCGCCATCTTCTTTTCCTCTCTTTCTTAGCAAGCACCCATGATGTTCGCCCGAATCTTTGCGTCGAGCGCGTCCTCTGCGCCGCCGTTTCTGCGGGCAAAGTTGCCCGTGCTGCCCGTACCCGCGCCGCCGCGCAGCTCCGGCACGGCTTCCAGCACCTTAGCAACCGCCGCGTCGAGCTTGTCCTGCGCATCCGCCGCGTCAAGGTCGATGCCCTCCGTATCGCACAGGCGCAGCACATACGGGATGCGTTCCTTCGGCACGCCCGCCAGCGCCGCAGCCGTTCGAAGTTCCGCCTGAACCGCGCGCGCGTTCGCTGTCACAACGCGCGCCGCGAGGTCGTCCGCCTTGTCGTCCTTCTTGGGTTCATCCTTCGGGACAGGCTGCTCCTTGCCAGCGGATGCAGCCGTCTGCGCTGCTTTCGCCGCAGCGTCCCCGGTCTGCTCGGTCTTTCCGGGCTGCTGATCATCATGCTGCTCCCGCTCGTTTTCAGCGTCGGCAGCAGGCGCGCCATCCGGCACACCGTCAGGGGCAAAACAAAACATGCGAAAGGGGTTAAACATTTTTTCGTCCTCCTGTCAAAATTTTTGGTATGTAAAAAGCGCGCCCTTGCGGGTGCGCTCAGTAATTTTTGATTTTTCAGTACAATACTTCGGGATTTTCTTCGACCGTGATAAAGTTGCTGGCAGGCTTTCCTTCCTTCAAACACCTTTCGAGCAACGCATTATAAAACTCGTCCGTCTGCTGCTCCACGGGCATCTGCATGCGCGGCGGTAATTCTTCCGCGCCAAACCGCATAATGTACTGCATAAACAGGTTATTCGCTTCCATCCTCGCCGCCTCCTTCGCTTGTTTTGATTGCATCTTCAAATTTCTGGTATGCTGTCGGGAAATATTTCTTGAAGGTTTCCAGCCGCTCGCCCTTCATAAACTTGGCTTCAAACATGTGCGCCATCGCTTCAACGGACGGCTTCTGATATTTCCAATATTCTTTGGAATGTCCCCAGCCGCCCTGCACGGTATTTTTCGTCAGACCGCCCACGATATCGGAAATAGAGCTTTTCATGTGCATGTCATCATACAAGTCCATGTTTAGCATCATCCGCTGATCTGAGGTCAAACGAGACAATCCATGAAACTCGCCAAGCCCCTTCTGTTCAAGCAGCCGTTTGGCATACGCCGTATAATCCGCGCGAAGTGTCTTATCCAAATCGCCGATCTGTTCGCGCAGGCTCGGATAACCGAACGTCTGCCAATCAAACATGTGTCCTGTTTCATGAAAGAACGTGACCAGATTCGTTTCCAGTTTCAGCCGGCTTTCCTTCGGTCCCAGCTTGGACAAATCCAAATAAACCTTTTGCTCGGATGGCATATAGTATGCCGTTCCTCCCTGATAAGCAAAGTCGCCTTGAATCATGTACGCATTTCTGTTCCAGAACTCCAGCTCGTCATCATCCAGCTTGCCGAGCTGGTTCAAAATCGCCTTGCGGTTCTTTTCGCTGATACTCTGCGCCCACGGAAGCGCGCCAATCTTGGAAAGAATCTGTTCGCGCCGCCCGCCGGTTGCAGTTGAGCTGTTATCCAGCTTCATTGTACCACGGGCATCCAGTCGGGTCAAGGCAGGTTTTCCGGCTTTCCATTCGCCGAACGCCGCATCCAGCTCCGCATCCTCGCCGCCGTCCACCCACGCGCCGAGCCGATCCGCCACGTCCGAAAGTTCCGGCACGACCTGCCACGTCGCGCAAAGGCACTGCGCATGCGGCATGGGTACGTCGTCAATCGGGAAGTTTCCGCGTCCCAGTCCTTCATCGTGACTGGCGTATGTATCGCAGATATCTTCGCCAAATCGGGCGACCTGCCGCTCGTAGTGGCTGGGGCTGAGCTGCCAGTGCATCGCGCGACAAAACGGGTTTGCCTTCGCCGCCGCCATGTTCGCCGCCCAGTATGCGTGGTTAATCGCCGTACGTGCCAGCCGCTGCGCGTTGTAGTCGATCTGCCGATCAAAGGGGATATCCGGGTAAAGCGTCAGCCAGCTGACCGGCATTTTCGCTTTCGGGCTGACATACGCCTCCAAGTCCTGCGCGATTTGCAGCGCGCTGCGATGCTGGGCGATCCCCTGCGTCAGAATGTCCTCAATGCTGCCTTGCAGCTGGTCGGTGCGGTTCCATATCCGGCGCGACAGGCTTTTTCCGTCGCGGTACATCCGCCCGTCGATCAACATTCGCAGCGCCGCGTCCGGCGTGCGGGAAAATGTGCCGGTAAAGCTCCCGTCCACGCCGACCATCGCCAGCGCGTCATTGAGCCACCCTTCCACCGTATCACCCGGAAGCCCTGCCGACTTTCGCATGCCGGAGAGGATCGTGCCGCCCAGCTCTCCGCGCAGCTGCTCAATGCGCTTTTCAAGCGCTTTTTGGTAATCCTTCACCCAGCGCTCGGTCAGCGTTCCCGCCCTGGTCGCTTCCGCCCGCTTCGCCAAGTCTCGCGCTGCTTGTGTGTAGATGCCCTGAATCTTCTTGCCGGTGATGTCGATGTTCTTCAGATGCGCCGCGCGGGCGGCAGCCATGCGCGCTTCAAAGTCCTTGTAGGTCATCCCCTGCGCCATGCTGCCGCTCGCTCCTTTCCTTTTGCGCGTTTGTCGCGTTTAACGCGCGTTTTCAGCGCGTCCGCAGCTTTCCGCGTGGGATTTTAGCCCCGCGCACCATCGGGCGTTACAGGGCGTTTTTTCGGGCAATCAAAAAACGCCCCGTTTGGAGCGTTTCTGCGATTTGATTGTCTTTTAGCGGAGACTCGGCAAAAGCCAGAGTTCATCCACATAATCGCCCATTTTCGTAGGCAAAACTGTCCCGGCTTTAATCTTTTCGATAAGATCTTTGGGCACCGTAAAGCTGATGACCTTGCTCTCGCTGCCATCCTGCATATCTGCAACCGCCCAATATTGAATCTCGTCGTACTGGTCTCCGCCGCCATCCTTGATGAAATTGACAACCGTGTAATAGTTCTGATTAACCGTCATCTTCTTGGTTGCGCTTGACGTAATCTTGTACTTGAGCACGCAGATACCATCCGTCTCCGTCAAATCCAGCAGCTCGCCATAGTCATTGAAGCCTTTCTTGTTTTCCGGCTCAGCGGTTGGTTCAGCCGTTGCTTCCGGCATTTGCGTCGGTTCGACCTCCGCCCTTTCCGGCGCGTCCGCCGTATTGCCGTCCACCACAAGCTCTGTAAAACTCAGCCCCTCCGCATCCTCAAACACGGCGTGTACCGTATGCGTGGTTTTCTGTTTTTCCAGCTTGGCTGTAAACGAGCCGTCAATCGTGTAAACCGTGCGCTCGCGTTTCACGTCAAAACCGAAAAGCGGCCCGCTGATGGTCTGCCCCGGATACATTTCTTCCAGCGCGCTGCTCAACAAGCCTTTCGCTTCCTTGGCTTTCTCCGATCCGGTCGTCGTTTGCTCCTTGTAGTAGGCGTTGGCCTCGTCTGCAAGCGCCTTGACTTCCTCAAGGGTCATGCTCTCATAATCCACCTGAGCCGGTTCGGCCACCGCCACACTCCCCACGCACAACAGTGCGGCTACCCCGGCCGCAATCGCAATCTTCCGCATGATCTTCGCCCTCCTTGGAACGCATTTTATTACCAACAGTATATCATCATTCCAATTTGGATTCAACCATTTCCGCGCGGATTCCATCTTCAAACCCATCGTCCAGCATTTTCTGTTCGCTGACAATCTGCGCAAGTTCGGAATCGCTGTCCTCATTGGGATGCCACTTGCGCATATAGCACTTCCGGCTGCGCGCCTGCTGGCTGACCTCCTGCAGGTCAAGCGTCCGTTCCGCGTCCTCGTCGTCTGCGATGGGGTAACGATGGTCGATGCTCACGGTAAAGTCAAGCGCGGGCAGGCTGTCCGTTCCATAAGCGCCCGCCATCTTCACCAGCGCCTGCACCATCCAGCGAAGCGCCGCATCCCACTCGTTCCACTTTTCCTCGCACCTCGTCGTCAGCTCCCAGTACAGCGCTTTCATTGCCTTGCCGGATGCCGCGAAGCCCTTGAGCTGTTCAAGGGACACATTCGGCACGGACAGCAGGCTGTACATGTCGTTCTTGTCCCGGTTCAGCGCGTTCTCGATGCGTTCATTATAGGAAAACTGCGCTTCAAGGATTTTCGCATCGACCTGATGGTCACTGCTGGGGTCTGTCTGCGCGTCGATGATTGCGCCCGGCGCGATCTTCACCCTGTCCATCGTTTCCTGATTCGCATCACGGAAAACCCGTTGTGGAAACATGTTGAATTTCAGCGCGTCGCGGTCGTCGCTTTTCAGCCGGTTATAGTCGTCCTGATTGTCCCAGAGGCGCTCCACGTCGCTCTTGCCCGTCATGTCGCCGGTCAGGCCGTCGTTGATGACGACATAGACCGGAATGAAGTCAAGCCCCGTGTCCTCGTCGCTGTGGGTCTCGCTGATCGTCCGTCCCGTGCCGTCATACAGCCCCTCGGTCAGATAGCAGCGTCCGGCGCGCAGCTCGTACTTCTGCCGCCAGATTCGCTGCTTGAGCCTGTCCTCGCTCTCGTTGGTATGATAAAAGAAGATGACCTTCGTCAGCCTGTCCACGTCCTCCGGGTCTGTGTCGTAAACAAATTCAAGGCTGGGGCGAAACTGAATCCCCAGCCTGCCGCCGCGCTTGCCCGTCAGCTTCAACGCAACGCGCTTGCCAATGAAGCAGTCCTTCGCCGCGTCCAGCAGCTTCTTGCTCCACTTCTGCTCTTCCAGCAGCGCGGTCAGCCAACTGCCGATGACATCTGCGTTCGCCTGCGCCGCCTGATTGTCCTTTTCCTTGGGGACGATGCGCAGCTCAGGCTCCACGCCCATCATATAGCGCGCTTCCTTGCCGATCAGCTCCGCGATGATGTTCGTCACTTTGACGGTCGGCGTGTAGTCCAGCCCATTGGTATTGACCTGCCACCGCTGCCCATCGCCGTCGTACAGGCTGTAAAGCCGGATGATCTCGTCGATATCCCGCGTCACCTGCTGTCCGAGCAGTCCGGCAAGCTCCTGCTTGATCCAGTCCGTGCTTCCAATCTGATAAGGCTGCATCAGCGCCTCGCCCCCTTTCCGCTCACGTTGCTCGTGCGCCTGCTCCTGTAAATATGCTCACGGTTGCCATACGCTACCGCGTCGATGCTGTGGTCGTCGCCGTCCGGGTATCGCTCGACCAGCGTGCCGCTCTTATCCCGCGCGTACTCATACGCGGCAAACTCGCGCGCCGCATTCGGACATGTTATCGGGTCGATGACGATCTGGTCGAGGTCGCGCAGCCAGTCATAACCCGTCTGCCGCGAGTTCTTGCCCTTCGTTACGCCGGTAATGTTGATGCCGTAGTCCGTCCGCAAATCGACGATGACCTGCTTTGCCGCGTTGTCCGCGCGGATCAGCTCGCCGTGGCGCGCAATCTTCCTGCATGCCGCCGCGATCTGCTTGGTCGTCATCTCGTTTTGATAGACTTCCTCATAGATGTACAGCGTCCGCAACTCGCCCGCCTCGTAGTAGGTCTTTTCAATCGCGTTGGGATCGACATATCCGAAGTCCATTCCGACGTTCGATTTCAGCTCGAATCGCAGCCTGTCCTCCTTGGCAATCGGCTTGATGCGCAGCGCCTTGAAAACCGCGCCGCCCTCGCCGGTCGCAATGCCCAGATAGGTATGCTCATACGCGCGCGGGTTGCGCACTTTCAGCTCCTCCGCGCGCTTGAGAAAAGTCGGTCCGAGCCATGCGGCAGGGACCATCGTATAGTCGCTGTGATGAACAAAAACGCTCTTGCCGGGGTCTATTGCCCACTTGTTCACCCAGTTATTTGCGCTTTTCGGCGGGTTATAGGTGCAGACACAGAGTGCCGCCTTGCCGCCGCGAATCGCGGAATCCAGCACGTTCTCAATTTCGCCCTCGCCTGCAAACTCGTCGAGCTCTTCAAACCAGACGTATTTGAAATATTTTCCGAACGGCAGCTTGATGGATTTGATTTTCTTCGGCTCGTCCAAGCCCTTGAAAACAATCTTCTGCCCTGTCCGCTCGTTGACGATCTCCATCGGGCTGACGGTCACTCTCCAGTGGTCGCCCAGACCCAGCACGTCCATCGCCCACTGCATCTGCTCAAAGACACTGCCGCGCAATGTATCTCCGACCTTGCGCAGCACCAGCGCGCAGGCGTCCTCGTCATGCTCCAGTCCCGCGCTGATGCCGAGGCTTGCCGTCGAGGACTTCATGCTGCCGCGTCCGCCGCCCAAGAGCGCCTTGGTATATTCGCCGGTGCTATCGAGCAACAGGCTTAGAACCTCGTCAAAGCACCGCGCGGTATTTTCATGCAGACGGCGGTCGATGGCTTCCAGCTCCCCTTCCGGGCGCTTGGTCTTGCCAATCAGCTTCTCCAGAACGTTTTCCCGCTTCGCCATCTTCTCACCGCCTTTCGTTTTGTGACATTGAACGCGCGCACGGGCTGAGCCCGTTTTCACCTCCGCCAAACGTCCGCGCACATTGCCGTTTAAGCGCACGCGACCGATATTTGGCAAAGAAAAGAGGCAGTACGCCGCGTCCTGCGCACTGCCATGTGTAAGGTCAGCCGTAGGCTGACAAGCGCAGCCATTGCTCGCAATGGCAAGCGCAGCCCCTCACGCCTTCGGCGGGAGGGACCGAAAAAAAAGGAGGTTTTCCAGACCGCCGCGCGGGTCATGCCCCGCTTTGGCGGATGAAGCCCGAAGCATTTCGGGCATAGCTTCGCCCTCCGGCGCTCGAATCGAGGCTGGCTGGCTTTGTCGGAGTACCGTCCGACCCGTCTGTTCGGGCTTTCCGGTGTGGGGAATCCTCGACCCGCCGCCTTTCAGCCCTGCCTGTTCGCTTTCGGCCTCGTGCCGAAAACTTTCAATTCAAATAAAATTTTCTTCGGATGTGCCTCCGGCCTCAGGCCGGAATGTCGCGTGCATCGTCACTTCGCGCATGCCGCCCGGCAGGTCGAGCGCGACCGTAATCACGCCCTGCCTTGCGTCCGCGCAGGTGATCGTATGCGTCACTTCCAGCAGCGGTCCGCCGACCACTTCGGTCACGCCGCTTTGCCGTACCACCTGCGTCCCCTGTACGCCGTGCCAGTACAGCGCCATGACCGCCGTCATCTGCTCCTCCGGGATCGCCTCGTAGGGGTCTCCGAGGATGCGCAGCACGCCGCGCAAATGCCGCAGCCTCTGCCACATGTCGGCGTTCATAACGCAGCCAACGAACACATAGCCCGGCATAAGGATGCGCTCGCGCTCCTGCCCGCGTGTCGTGTAATGCTCGACCGGCAGCAGGCTGTCCGCGTCGCCCAGTCCGTAAACCGCCAGTGCCACGTCGCGCTCCTCGCCGGTGCGCACATGCAGCGCGAACCACTCGCGCCCCTGATGATCTCTGTATTCACGTTTCACTGGCTTCCACCACCTTTTCCGCCGCCGTCAGGCTGGCTTCTTCAAGCTGCTTAAGCAGCTCCGGGTTATGCCGCACCTGCTCGGTAAGCTCCGCCATCAGCGCGCGGCGCACGGTTTCCACGTCCTTCGCGTAGGCACGCACCATGCGCTCCTTATAGACGGCGTTGCGCTGGTTCTTGAGCACCAGCTCGATCAGCTTGGGCAGGGGGATTTCCCCATAATCCTCTGCCGATGCGTCCGAAAGCACCTGAATCAGGTTGTCCATGACCAGTGCGTTTGCCGCGTCGGAAAGCTCAAGCCCCCGATGCTCCTGCATCGCCGTGATGATCGCGTTCGCGTTTTCGCGAGCATATTGCAGCCGCATCGCCGCCCGCCCTGTGCGCTGGGCATATCGCCCGATGGCGCTTTTGCTGATGGGGTAGCCGCTGTCCGTCGCCCAGTCCGCAATCTCCTTGTAGCTGATGGTCTTATCCAGCAGCATGCTTTCGATCTGCACGCGGATGTCGTCCGGCAGCTCGTCCATGCGGCTGACGATCCGCGTGCGCTCCCGCTTGCGTCCCATCTCTTACTGGCGCATCGGGTCGCCGAAAGCCACGCCCTCGTCGTCGAGCGTGCCTTCCATCAGGTCGATGCCTTTCGCGGTCAGGCGGACGAGCGCCTCCCTCGGCGGGTCCTGCACGAGGCTGAGCACCTCGTCGCCCAGATAGACCTTGACATAGCCCTTGTCCGCCAGATAGTAAATGTGCGAGCCAATCTCGTTCGCCGCCTGCGGGTCGTCCTGCATGAGTGCGTATTCCAGCGTCCTTTGCATGACTGCCGCGCGCGGATTGCCAAACAGCAGCGTCAGCACCGCGCCGCGCGCGCACTTGCGTCTGGCAATCGCCATCTTATCCATCCCCATCTCACTTTTCCTCCCTTTTCATAAGCAGCGTGATGATCTGATCCAGCTTCTGCGTCTGCTGTGCGCTTGAACGAATGAAGTCCTCGCGCAGCGTATAGAGGAAGGGCATCTGATTGATCGTGTTATTCAGCTTGTCCTCCACCTCGGTGATGCGCTTGTCCTGTTCCTTGTCCCGTGTGTCCTTCTTATCCATGCCGCGCTTGACGAAGAACGCGAGCGCGCTAATCAGCAAACCGACGGCTCCCGTAACCGCCCAGAACACATATTCCTCCACGCTTTCCACCCCAATCAAAAAAGCTGCAGCCTTTCGGTTGCAGCCATTGTAGCATAGTTTTCCGCGCCAGTCCTTTGACGTACTTATTACACGCACGTGTTAGAGATTTTGGGATTCAGCCGTCAAAAAGACTGGTCTGTCCTCGGATTTCCCCGCGTTCGTCAATCGACGCGATGCGCTTGACCCAGCTTTCGCTGACGTCGTATTTGAGCGCCAGCGCCCGCGTATTCGTTCCGTCATATTCCTGTCGGATGCGGCGGTCGCGGATGTTTCGCAGCAGGCTGTCCAGCTTGGGAACATAGATGATCATGCCGCTGTATGATTCAACCAGCGTCAGCATGTTCTCCGTTCCCAGCAGCTCCGCCAGATCAAGCATTGTCGCGTTTGTAATGTCCTCCGGCTTCACGTCGTACGCCCAGCTTGGAATCATCCGCCGCCCTCCTTTACGCCTTTCGCTCCGCCCGGTCGCCGTCGCGCATGGCGGTCAGGCCGTCGATGACGACGCTTGCCTGTTGCGGCGTGAGGAACCGCACGTCGTCCGCCTTGCACATGCGCCGGATGTACCCGCGCAGGCGCTCCGGCTGGTCGTTCCAGCCCAACTCGCAGGTCAGCCGAAATATCTTCCGCTGCTGGGCTTCCGTCGCCCGCCCCGCGCCGCCGCCCATCCTGACGACCGGCTGACCGCAGCGCGTTTTCAACTCCTCGATCATCCGCCCGGCTTCCCTGCCGGACAGGGTGCGCAAGCTGTCCGTGCCGCTGATACGGTACGCCATGCCGTGCAAATCCTCCATGTCCATCCCCAGCTTCCGGCTCAACGCAAAGATGGCTTTAAGCTGGGCACTCGTTACTTTCAGCGCCATACCCGCCGCCTCCTTATTGCTGCCCCAGCGCTTCTTCATCCACGTCATAGCCGAAAACATCCTCGACCTCCAGCTTCGCGCCGACCTCGGCAATCTCGCCCGCGCTGTATTTTTTCAGCGCCTCCTTGTCGATCTTCGGCTCCGGGTAGACCACGCACTCCTTCATCCCTCGCCGCAGCAGTTCTGCGATGATGGTCTTGATCTTCTCCACACCGCGCGGCAGGGTCAGGCGGGTGCTCTGTCTGAACCCGACCTTGCCAAACGTGAGCGTCCGGCTCTTGGCTTTGCCGAGGTCTGCCCGGTGCAGCGTCGCGAACTCGCGCAGTGCCTGTTCGAGCATCGCAATGTGATCCTTGATGGGTCTACCCTTCGCTTCCGCGTCCGCCTTGGCATCGGCGATGCGCTCGTTCATCATGGTTTCGATGGCTGCCAAATCGCGCCGGTTCTCGCCGATCTGCCGCAGCGCGTCGTCCGCCTGCTGCCAGCTGTTCAGCGTCAGCGCGCAGCGCACCTTCTGTCTTGCCATATTCTCATCCTTTCATCAGGCGCAGGTCGCGCCCATAAAACTCGATTGCCGTCGTGATCCGGCAATCCATCATCCGGGAGATGACGCGCTCTTCGTACATCGCGCCCATTTTCTCCGGGTTCAGATTTGTGCTGATGATGGTGTGGCGTCCGTTCATGTTCCGCTCATTGAGCACTTGGAACAGGTAAACGCTGGTGTTCTTTGTCTGTGGTTCCGTGCAAAGATCGTCGATCATCAGCAGGTCGCTTTCCATCACGCCCTCTGCGGCGCGCCCCTCGCTCCCGTCAAATTGATTCTTGCGCATGATCTCGCAGAGCCGGTACGCCGTCACCCGGCGCACCAGATAGGCCCGTTCCATCACGCACTGCGCGATGCAGTCCGCAACGAACGTCTTACCCAGCCCCGGCGGCCCAAAGAAGATCAGGTTGGGCTTCTCGTTCTCCGGGAAATCCTCCGCATACCGCCGCGCTGCGCGCTCGATCAGCCGCATGTGCTCGCGCTGGCTCCTGCGCCGACCGGGGATAGTGTCGTCCGGAAAGGCACTCAGGTTGAACTGCTCGAAGCTGTGCTCGCCCAGACCGCCCTTGCGCTCTCCCCGGTTTTCCTCGTCCATGATCCGCTGCTTCATGCAGGCGCACAGCTCATGCACAGGTTCGCCCACATAGCCGGTATCCCGACAGGCCGGGCACCGGTAGATGGGCTGTAGGTAGTCCGGTGCAAAGCCCGCGTGCACCAGCTCCGCCCGGACATCCCGGTTGATCTGCTCGACCTGCTTTTGGAGCTCCTGCGTGTCGATTCTGCGCCCGGAAAATGCCTGGCGCATGGAGCGCGTCAACAGCACCCGGCGCGCATCGAGCAGTTGCGCCACCTCGGCGGATTTCTCCCTCGCCTCCAGCTCGCGCCTCTGGCCCTCGCGCTGGTTGTCAAGCCGCACCTGCTCGTATTCGCCCAGCAGCCGCAGGATGGTGCTCGCCGTATCCATCAGCGCGCCTCCTCAATCTCATGCGCCAACGCGAGGAACTGATTCATGCGCGCCTCGGCGTTCAGCTTCTGCACCATCAGACGCTCGTTCTCCTCGACCAGCGCCGCGTAAGCGTCGCAAATGTCGCGGCCCTCCTGCGTATACTCCAGCTTTCGGCGGTATTCCGCTAGATTGATCCCATACATGGTTTTCACCTCCTTCGTGAACCATGAGCGCCGCGCCCTTTACGGGGCGCACCCGGCTTGCACGGGTCGTCGTTCGCCATCAGCGAACCGGGCCTAGCGGTTCATCATGTGCTTGTCTCCATCTGCCTCACAGCCTCCGCGAGCGTATGCCCGCGCGGCGTAAAGCGGAATCCATATTCCCTGAAGAATCCTCCATCCCCAAGCCGCAGCCAGTCCTTTGCCGCCGCAACCGCATTCAGCTTGCGCGCTAGGCGCCCATCGTTGTCCCGAACAATCAGCAGCCCGCCGTTTTGCTTGACCGTCAACATCCTTACACCCCCTTCTTAGCCCTGCAATTTGTAGCATTTCGCGCCCGCAAGAATCTCCTGCGTGACCGTGCCGCCTGCCGCTGCTTCAAGGCACATGCCAAAAACTTCAATGAAGTTGCCCATGCCGCCGTGCCGGGTATCGGTCGCGATCAGCGTCAGCTCTGCCGCCACGCGCGGCTCCACGTCGTACTGCGCGAGGATGGCGCGCACTTCGTCGGGCTTGATGCCGGTCAGCTTGATTTCGTATTTGCGCCGGTAAAGCTGGGACAGATTCGACCGCCCGCTGCCGTGGGTCAGGATTTCCTCCAGCCTCGGCGGTCCGACCAGCACGATGGGCGTGTTCGTTTCGTCCCAGAGCTGGCGGATAATCTCAAATTTCATCACATTCCAGCCGTACAGGTGATCGGCTTCGTCGAAAATCAGCATCGTGTCGCGGTTCGCCGCCAGCTCGCGCTGGATGCGACGCACCCGCTCGTCGTTGCTCCCGCTGGCGCTCACGCCGATACTCTCCGCGATGCTGTCCAGCAGGTCGCGCATCCGCATCGTAGAGCGGCAGACGATGACATGCACATCCGGCACGCGCTTGGCGAACTCGCGGATGACCGTCGTTTTGCCGATGCCCGGATATCCGACCATGACGCACATCTTCCGGTTGTCCCGCGTCCATTCCAGCAAGCCAAGCGCCTCGGTGAACTCGTGGGTCTGGTACAGCTCGATATTGCGCTTGAAGTTCTGCGGCGCGGGAGCGGGCGTTTCCTCAACCGCGCCCGTTTCGATGGCTTCCGCCTGCGCCTGACGCTCGATGTCGCTGACCCAATCTTCCAGCACCTTCTGCTGCTCCGGCTTGATGCGGATGTTTCCGTTGGCGAACATGCTGATCATGCTGCGGCTTACGCCGGTCGCCGCGCTGATCTGCGCGAAGTTGTAGCGGTAGGTCGTCCCGCCGATGACCACGCCCTTATCCCGCAGGGCGTTGATGCGTTCTTCCAGCGACGGCGCGCGCTGCGCCAGAATCTCTCTCGCTTCCATCTGTGTTTCCTCCTTGCTTACTCGTTGGATGCCCGATTGTCCCGCGCTCTGCGCAGGCGGGTAAATGTCACCACATCGCCGACCGTTACGCCGCGCATACTTTCGCGCATCCCGGCTTCGTACCCGTCGCACCAGCTTGCTTCCAGCCGGCGTTTCAATTCAAGGCGGTTCAGGCAGTCCGTCTTGTTGTCCAGCTCAAGGCGCATCGCTTCGTTGTAGCGTCTCGCCGCATCCATGTTCCGCGCCGCAATTTTGCGCTCGCTGTCCTGTACGCCCTTGAGCGACCTGTAATAGCTGACGATCAGGCCGCCGCCCGCCGTCATGCCTGCGCCAAACAGCGCAATCCCCATCAACGCATCCATTTGAAAACCTCCTTTGTTCAGCTAAAGCTGTGAGCGCCGCACCCCTTGCGGGGTGCACCCGGCTTGCACGGGTCGTAGTCTGCCGCTGCCTGTGGCAGAACACAGGCAGACGATAGACCGGGCCTTGGGCTTTGCTGGTGTGTCACAAATCGACACGCCTCGAAATGTCCTTGATGATCGCCAGATTGCTGTCTCCAGTGACATCAACTTTTCGAGTCCAGCCATCGTCATAGCAAATCGTTACAATCTCCATGCCGCCCTCACTTTCTGCGCTGTACATCAGATGATCGACGCCGATATTTGCCTCTACCATACACGCCGAAAGTGTTCCTTCGACAAATTCCTTCTTTTTCTCAAAAATCATAACCACTTGATTTCCTCCTACTTGTGACACTTAACGCGCGCTTCTTTTCAGCAGCTTTTCGCCGTTCGCGGCGATCATGCTGCGCACCGCGTTTTCGCCTGCGGATGCAGCCTTGCGCCGTCCTGCCGCCTTGTCCGCGACCTGCTGCTTGGCTTTGCCCGCCCGCGCCGCTTCCAGCGACGTGACCGTCGCCATGCGCTGACGCTGTTCGTCGATCTCTTCGGCGTATGCCTCGCGGGTAATCCGTTTCGTGGATTGCCGGATGTACGCCAGCCTGTCCGTGACCTTGCGCTGCTGCCGCTTCTGGTCTGCCATGTGCGCTGCCACCCTTTCCTCGTCTGGGTCAATCAACGCCATCAGCTCGACCGGCTCCGCCTCACAGACGAAGTGTCCGCCAGCAAAAACCGACACGCTGGGGTTGTATCCCCGGTTGTAGTAGATCGTGACCTGTTCCTTGATGATATCCGCCATTTCGGGATGCCAGAAAAGCTGGTTGTTGAGCCGCACGCCCTGCGTCGTGACCACGCGCTTCACGCTCTGGCTCTTGAAGATCGCCATCGTCGCCCAATCCGGCGTATCGCTGCGCGCCTTTTCCGCTTGGCGATACCGCTGGTCAGGGGAAAGCCCGTCCTCGCCGATGTGGTTTTCGTACTTGGGCAGCAGCTTCTCCGCGAAGCACTTGGCAAAGGTTTCAAAGGTCATCAGCTCGCCGCGTTCCTTCATCCTGCGGAGGATGCGCCCGTTATCTTCGGGTCTTTCCTCCGGCGAATCGCCGCACCAGCCGGGGAACTCGCGGACAAAATCTTCCAGTGTGCCGAAGGCGCGTTCCACGTCCTTCGACCAGCCGCGATACGGCAGCGCATGGTGTACGCCCACGCCCAGTGCCCGAAGCAAGCCTTCCTTTTCGGAAAATTCAGCGTTCAGGCAGCCCAGATCGGTTTCCACCAGCGTTTTGCCCTCGAACCGATGGCTTCTGTAATCCTTGCCGTTGTCGATGTAGATGTAGCGCGGCAGACCGTGAACGTCGCTGCCCTTCGTATACACCGCCGCCCGACAGAAGCTGTCGGCAACTGTGTCGCTGTTCGGCTCCAATGTCAGCTCCCAGCCGACGATTTTCTTGGAACAAGCGTCCATCCAAGCCGTCATCCACGGGCGCACCAGATTGTCGTTCTCGTCCAGCACAAACAGGTCGATCTTGTGATGGTCGCCGAACCAGACTTCGTTGGTCATCGTCGGCTTGCTTCGCTTGGTTTTCTGCATGTACGCCGCTTCCCAAGCCCGCTTGCCGTAACGGGCGAAGGTCATCTGTGCCTTATCCATCGTTTCCACGATGCGGTTGACCGCATGGCGATTCGCCGGAATCATCATTGAGCCGCTTGCCATGGTGCAGATGGGGTATTTCTCCCTGTCCGCCAGTCTGAGCGCCTGCCGCGCGTCCGATCCGTCGCAGTACACGCAGCAGTTGCAGGCGTTTTCGCCGTATTCCGCTGCCCGCTCCCGCAGGCGCTCCAGCACCCGCGTCTGCGGAAACTTCCGATTGTCGCACATCTGCGCCTCGATGAAGTCCCGCGCCAGCTGGCAGCACGTCCGGCTCTGCCCCTTGTCCCTGCGCTCCACCTTGTCCATGATCGCCGCCAGCCCGCGCTCCTTGTATGCCGCGTGCCAACGCCGCAGCGTCCGGCTCGTCACGCCCAGCGTCCCCGCCAGCGCGTCCATCGCCGCCGTCCTGCCCCGCTCGCCGCTGTTCAGGATGCCGTCCAGTGCCATGACTGCCTGCTGGCGATTTGCCAGCTCGGTCAGTCCTTCCTCGCCGAAGGCTTCCTTGTATGTCGCAAGGTCTGCGGCAGAAACTTGGGTGGATAGCCCGCTCTGGCTTTCGTACCAGAGGAGCCGTCCTTGGGTATCGAGCTGCTGAAGCACTTCGCTGACGGGAATCATGTTGCTCATGCCGCAGTTACCGCCGCCCTTGCTTCCCCTCATCGCCTCTGTTTTCAACTTGCCTTGGCTGATCTGCTTGCGGATGGCTCTGTCGGTAACGCCCAAGAGTCCGGCAGCAGTCGCGCTGTCCATAACTCTTATCTCCATCCGTTACGCTCCCTTCTTCCATTCGGATTCTACCGGCATGTCGAGCGCATGACAAATTCGCTCAATCCATTCGCTTGCTCCCCGTTCTCCATAAATGAGATAAGTGATCTGCACGCGGCTGATTCCAAGTTGATCCGCAAGATCGCTTTGTAACATATCCAATTCTGCCAGACGCATCCTAACCGCCCGTCCGAACGGTGTCGGCTTCTTTCTCGTACGCATTTTCACGCCTCCTATCTGTTGTTTTTTGTTGTTAATTGTGTTATCATCAAGGTGGTTTCCCACGACACCCTTGCGGGCGTTTCGACCAGTTACCATCTGGTGCTCATCAGGTAGGTGTCTATGTGATTCATCAATCTGAGTCGTTCCTTTGTAAAGTTCATTTAATTGGGTTAACTGTATTATAATAGATTTAATTGGGTTTTGCAACATCAAAAGTTCAATTTTATCTGATTTTGGAGGTTATTTCGTGTTTTACGATATATTAAAGAAGCTCTGCGAACAGCACGGAACAACCGTCACCGCATTTGCTCGCGATGCAGGTATCGCAAAAGGTTCCCCTTCAAGCTGGCAACGCGGTTCAGAGCCTAATTCTCTTGCGCTTCGCAAAGCGTCTGAGTTTTTCGGCGTTTCAACAGATTATCTCCTTGGATTGGATGACATCCCTTCTCGTCGTGATAAAAACGGCATAACAGCCAAGGAATTGGGTCTTATTGATGAACTTCGCACCGCTCCCCCTTACATCCAGCGTCTTGCAATCGCCTCCATGCGTGCTATCATTGAATGTGCTGCCAAAGATGACACTTCTTTTCCTAAAAAATCGAATAACCTTTCTCTGGCTCACATTGAAGGAAAAGCCGCTGCCGGTGTTCCCTTGAATGAGCTAGCCGATGCAGATGATACTGTTGCCATCCCGATCCAGTATGTCGATGGTGAACGCTTCTTTATTGTCGAAGCTAAAGGCGACAGCATGGAGCCCGAAATTATGAACGGCGACTATGTTGTTGTTGCTCATAATGTTGAACCCACTCAGGGATCACTCGCCCTTGTCAGTATCGAAGGTGCATCTTGGGACTATGAATACGCAATTAAACTCGTGTATTTCTTCGATGATGAAATAGAGCTTCACTCCTATAACGAAAAATACGATACCATGACTTACCCTTTATCTGCTGTTCGTTCTGTTGAAAAGATTGTCCACGTCATCCATAAATCCTAAGCGAATCTATTCCCTGTATGGTTTTCTGCATACTTGCATATTTATACAATCGGCTTTTTGATATCGCTCTATCTCGTCAAAAAGTCGGTTTTTCTATATATTCCTTCATTTTTCCGTTCTGTTAACACGGTTCCGCACTGGTTCCGCAGTTCCGCACCTCGCCGCGTTTTGAGTACCTAGAACCGTGCCGCCGTTTTTCATTGCTGCTTCAATAAAAAACGCGCGTTTAACGCCGTTTGACGCTCTGCGTTCAAAACCCACCAAAACAGAAAAAAGCAGCCATTTCCGACTGCTTTGCGCTCCCATGTGACACAGAACGCGCGCATGGTTGTTTTTATATATTTATTTTATATTTATCTCTTTGAGTTCCGATAATACCACGGTTTTCCCGTTCTATCCCGCGTTATCCCGTTCTTTCCCATATACGCCCCTTTGTGACATAGAATGTGCTCCTCCACAAACGTCCTACTCTCCCAGGTGTTCCCCCACGTGCTGGATCCGCCACTGGCGGCGCACATGGGGGAACCTAACCAAGTACAATGTT
>ERZ825137.1630-NODE-1630-length-28408-cov-4.129157_pt1 | contig 28408 bp, 26 predicted proteins | sample MGYA00519873_ERZ825137 | MGnify/ENA primary metagenome ERZ825137 (study PRJEB31778, sample SAMEA3449190) | human gut metagenome | biome: human gut; feature: human-associated habitat; material: faeces | place: United Kingdom | collected 2010/2012 ...
GCGGCGGGACAGCAGCGCCGCGAAATCCTCGACCGTGAAGAAGTTGACGAGCAGCGTCGCAAGCGGCGCGGGATCGTCCACCGTGCCCGCCGCGGCATCGGTCCACGGCGTCAGCACCGGGGGAAAGACACGCACGATGACCAGCATGATAAAGGCCGCGAGCAGCCCGGTGACAACGAAGACGCCGAGCGTCGCGCCGAGGATGCGCCCCGCCCTGCGCCGCGAGCGCGTATTGGCGATGCTGCCCGCGAGCGAGCAGAACACCAGCGGCACGACGAGGCAGAACATCATGTTGATGAACACGGTGCCGAGCGGCTCAAGACAGACGGCCCCGGGCCAGGCCGCGCCGACGGCGCAGCCGAGCACGATGCAGGCGAGCATCGCGGCAAGGAAGCCGTAGCTCCGATAGAAGGAATGGGTCATAAAAAGCCCTCCGATCTCCCAGATTTTTGTGTCTATCTCTATCCATAGCGGGAGACAGGCTCGAATATGACCGAAAAATTTGGAAAAAGGGCTTGACTGTCAAGTTGCTTTATGCCTTACAATGCGGTATCATAGCATTGGGAAGGATCGGCGCAGAGCGCGGAAGGAGAGCCTATGAACATCAAAGAGATCGAAGAGCGCAGCGGCCTGACGCGCGCGAACATCCGCTACTACGAGCAGGAGGGGCTGCTCGCTCCCGCGCGGCGGGAGAATAAATACCGCGACTACAGCGAGGAGGATCTGGAGACGCTGGCGGAGGACATCTGTCAGGTGACGGACGCGGCGCTGGCGGCCTATAACCGGATGCGAAGTGTGGAGGGCGTAAAGCTGGCAGAGGATATCGCCGGCCGGGCCGATACCATCGAGGACACCGTGGCCCGTGTGGAGGCGCAGTCTCCCCAGACGGTGTCAGCCTACCGGGAGCGGCTGGAGAGCAAGATGCGGGAGGTGCTGGCCTCCACCACCATCGACGAGGCCCGTATCCTGACGGAGACGGCCATTTTTGCCGATAAGATCGCCGTGGACGAGGAGACGGTGCGCCTGCACAGCCACCTGTCCCAGCTGCGGGATATGCTGCAGGGAGACGAACCTGTGGGCCGGAAGCTGGACTTTCTCATTCAGGAGATCAACCGGGAGTGCAACACCATCGGCTCCAAGTGCAGCGACCTGACCATTACGCAGGACGTGGTGAACATGAAGGCCGAGGTGGAGAAGATCCGGGAGCAGGTGCAGAACATCGAGTAAGGGAGCGTTCTATGGAGCTGGTAAACATCGGATTCGGCAACCTCATTGCCGCCGGGCGGCTCATCGCCGTGGTAAGCCCGGATTCGGCCCCCATCAAGCGACTCATTCAGGAGACAAGGGACGGCGGGATGCTCATCGACGCCACCTATGGCCGAAAAACGGCGTCGGTACTTATTATGGACAGTGACCATGTGGTGCTGTCGGCACTGCCGGCGGAGAAGCTGGCGCCCCGTCTGGGCGTCCGGCTGGAGGATCTGACAGAGGAGGAAGCTTAAGTGCAGAGAAGAGGTAAGACATTCATCGTATCTGGTCCCTCCGGCGTAGGAAAAAGCACCGTGCTGAAGGCACTGTTTGATCAGCGGACGGACCTGTATTTTTCCATTTCCGCCACCACCCGTGACCCCCGTCCTGGGGAGGTGGACGGTGTCCACTACCACTTTATCCCGGCGGAGGAGTTCCACCGGATGGTGGAGGAGGACGAGTTTCTGGAGTATGCCGAGTACGTAGGCAACTTCTACGGTACTCCCAAGAAGTACGTGGACCGTGCCATGGATGACGGTCGGGACGTCATTCTGGACATCGAGATCCAAGGCGCCAACCAGATCTGCACCAAGCGGCCGGAGACGGTGCGAATCTTCATTGCTCCCCCTTCATGGGTGGAGCTGGAGCGGCGGCTCACCGCCCGTGGCACCGACAGTCAGGAGGTCATCCAGAGCCGCCTGCTGCGAGCCAAGGTGGAGCTGCAGACTGCCAGCAGCTACGACTATCTGGTCATCAACGATACCGTGGAGCAGGCGGTGGCGGAGATGGCGGCCATTCTGTGCGCCGAGCACTGCCGCCCAGCGGAGCGTCTGGAGCAGCTCCTGCATAAATAAGTCAAATTACAGCCGAAAGGCAGATAAGGAAGGTCGATCATTATGATGCTGTATCCCGCAATGAACAAGCTGACGGAGTATATCCCCAACCGCTATATGATGGTGAACGTGGTGGCCCGCCGGGCCCGCCAGATCGCTGAGGAGGCCGAAGCCACCGGCCAGCATTTGGACGAGAAGCCGGTGACGCTGGCCATCCATGAGGTGGCTGAGGGCAAGTTCGACGCCCACACCATCGACACGGAGATCGAGGAAGACTGAGGGAGGGACCGTCAATGACGCAGATCGCCAAGGTCGCTGTGGCGGCGGCTACCTACGCCATTGACAAGCCCTACGACTATCTGGTGCCGTCCGGTATGGAGCTCTCCGTGGGCTGCCGGGTCACGGTACCCTTCGGGCGGGGCAACCGCACCGCCGAGGGCATGGTGCTTCAGCTGCGGCAGGAGGTGCCTGCCAAGCCCCTGAAGGCCATCCGCAATCTACTGGATCAGGAGCCGGTGCTGACGGAGAAAGAGATACGGCTGGCCCTCTGGATGCGCCAGCGGTACTTCTGCACCTTCTACGATGCCCTGCACACCATCCTCCCGGCGGCGGTGTGGTATCGCTACCGGGAGATCTGGAGCCTCTGCCCTACGGCAGAGGAGGAGGGCCTTACGGAGCGGGAGCAGGCGGTGTGCCGGATGCTCTCCGACGGCCCGCAGGAGCGGGAGACCCTCTGCACCGCACTGGGGGAGGATATCCCGTCGGTGCTGTATCAGATGAAAAAGAAGGGACTGGTTTCCGTGGAGACGGAGACCAGCCGCAAGGTAAAGGACCACATGGTGGAGCTGGCGTCCTTAGCCGCCCCGGCGCAGGAGGTGCTGGAGCGTCTGGAGCGCCGCCGCCGGTCCGCCCCCCGGCAGTATGAAGCTGCGGCGTTTCTGGCCAGGTGCGGCGAGACCACGGTTCATGACCTGTGCTATTTCACCGGCGCTACCCGCCAGACCCTCCGCAGTCTGGAGAAGCAGGGCCTCATCGCCCTCCGCAGCCGGGAGGAGTACCGCATCTCCCCACGGGAGTACGGTGTCCCGGCGGAGGAGATCACCCTGAACCAACAGCAGCAGGAGGCCTATGACACCATTCTCCGCCAGACGGAGACGGGCCGGGCCGGGGTGACGCTTTTACAGGGCGTCACCGGCAGCGGCAAGACGCTGGTGTATATCCGTCTGGCCCAGACCCTGTTGGAGCAGGGAAAGTCCGTGATGATCCTGGTGCCGGAGATCGCCCTGACCCCTCAGATGATGGCCCGGTTTACCGCCTACTTTGGCCGAAAGGTGGCGCTGCTGCACAGCGGCCTGCGGCTGACGGAGCGGTGGGACCAATATAAGCGCATCCGCCGGGGCGAGGCTGCGGTGGTGCTGGGGACCCGCTCGGCGGTGTTCGCCCCGCTGGAACGGCTGGGCCTCATCATACTGGACGAGGAGCAGGAGAGCTCCTATGAATCGGAAAAAGCCCCGTGCTACCACGCACGGGATATTGCCAAATACCGCTGTGTGCAGGAGGGAGCCCGTCTGGTGCTTGGCTCCGCCACCCCCACGGTGGAGACGGCCTATTACGCCCGCAAGGGGGATTACGGCCTCTGCCGCCTGACGGAGCGCTTCAATCAGCGCCGCCTGCCGCAGGTCATTCTGGCGGATATGCGCCGGGAGCTGCGGGACGGCAATTTCAGCTGCATCAGCCGCCCTCTTCAGCAGGAGCTGGAGCGGAATCTGGCGGCGGGGGAGCAGAGTATCCTGTTTCTGAACCGCCGGGGCAGCAGCCGCCAGCTGCTGTGTCCCCAGTGCGGCTACGTTCCCCAGTGTCCCCGGTGCAGCGTCTACCTCACCTACCATTCCGCCAACGGACGGATGATGTGCCACTACTGCGGCCACTCCCAGCCTGCGCCGGATACCTGCCCCGACTGCGGCGGCGCCATGAAGCATATCGGCTTCGGCACCCAAAAGGTGGAGGAGGAGCTGACCCGGCTCTTTCCCGGTACGGAGCTCCTGCGGATGGATGCCGACACTGTGGGGGAGGGCCACGAGAAGCTTCTGAGGGAGTTCCAGCGCCGCCGCATCCCCATTCTGCTGGGGACACAGATGGTGGCCAAGGGGCTGGATTTCGCCGGGGTGACGCTGGTGGGCGTGCTGGCGGCGGATCTGTCGCTGTACGTGGATCACTACCGGGCGGCGGAGCGCACCTTCAGCCTGCTGACGCAGGTGGTGGGCCGGGCCGGCCGGGGGGAGAAGGAGGGCCGTGCGGTGATCCAGACCTACACCCCCCGCAACGACGTGATTCTGGCGGCGGCGGAGCAGGACTATGACCGCTTCTACGACGATGAGATCCGTCTGCGGCGTCTGCGGCGTGACCCGCCCTTTGCCGACCACTTTACCCTTACCGTTACCGGCCCGGAGGAGGAGCCGGTGCGCCGGGCCTGCGCCCAGCTGTGCGCCGCTCTGCGGCAGGCACTGTCGCAGGAGCCGTACCGGGCCATGGAGCCGGAGGTGCTGGGGCCTGCCCCGGCCCCGGTGGTGAAGCTGAACAACCGCTACCGCTACCGGATCACGGTGGTGGGCCAAAACGAAAAACCGCTCCGTCAGCTGCTGGCGGCCTATATGAAGGCCTTCGCCCGCCGCCCGGAGCATCGCAATATGGCGGTCCACACGGACTGCAATCTGATGGATTAGAGGTACGAAGGATATGGCTTTGAGAAAGATCGTATTGCAGGGTGACGAGTGCCTGACCAAGGTGTGCCGCCCGGTGACGGAGTTCAATCAGCGCCTGCACACGCTGATCGATGACATGAAGGAGACGCTGCTGGATTCCGGCGGCGTAGGTCTGGCCGCCCCGCAGGTGGGCGTGCTGCGCCGTGTGTGTGTGGTGATGAACGAGGATGAGGATATCATTGAACTGGTGAACCCGGAGATCATCGCCGCCGAGGGGGAGCAGACGGGTCTGGAGGGCTGCCTCAGCATCCCCGGCAAGTTCGGCATCGTCACCCGCCCCTATACGGTGCGTGTCCGGGCGCAGGATCGGGACGGCAATTTTTTCGAGGTAGAGGACGAGGAGCTGACCGCCCGTTGCTTCTGCCATGAGATCGAGCATCTGGACGGCCATCTGTTCGTGGAGCACACGGACCATCTGATGAGCGAGGAGGAGCTGGAGGAGTATATGAACCAGCAGGAGGAAGACGAGGAATGAGGATCCTGTTTATGGGAACGCCGGACTTCGCCGTGGCCTCTCTGCGCCGGCTGGTGGAGGACGGCCACGAGATATGCGGCGTGTTTACCCAGCCGGATAAGCCCAAGAACCGGGGCCATAAGCTGGCCTTCTCTCCGGTGAAGGAGTATGCTCTTTCACAGGGCCTGACGGTGTACCAGCCCACCAAGCTGCGGGACGGTACGGCGCTGGAGCTGATCCGTACTCTGGCCCCGGAGCTGACGGTGGTGGCGGCCTATGGCCGCATCCTGCCGGAGGACATTCTGGCGGCCCCCAAGCTGGGCTCCATCAACGTCCATTCCTCGCTGCTGCCCAAATACCGTGGCGCAGCCCCCATCAACTGGGCCGTCCTGAACGGCGACGCCGTCACCGGCGTCACCATCATGTATATGGCCAAGGAGCTGGACGCCGGGGATATCATTTCCGCCGCCGAGACCCCCATCGATCCCGACGAGGACGCTCTGACCCTGACGAACCGTCTGGCGGAGCTGGGAGCCGATACCCTGTCCCGGACGGTGCAGGCGCTGGCCGCCGGCACCGCCGGCCGCACCAAACAGGATGAGAGCGCCGTGACCTTCGCCCCCATGCTGAGCCGGGAGCTGTCCCCCATGGACTTCACCCGCCCCGCCCGCAGTCTCCACGATCAGGTCCGTGGCCTCCAACCCTGGCCCTGCGCCGTGACGGAGCTGTCCGGCGCCACGGTGAAGGTGTACCGTACCGCTGTGGGCGGCGCCGCCAAGGCTGCCCCCGGAACGATCGTCCGGGCCGATAAGACCGGCATCGAGATCGCCTGCGGCGACGGTCGGACGCTCCGTATTCTGGAGCTTCAGCCGCAAAACGGCAAGCGCATGGCGGTGGCCAGCTATCTGGCAGGCCACCCGGTGCAGGTGACGGTATGAACGACGTGAGAAAGCCGGACGCCAGAGAGACCGCTCTGGAGGTCCTGATGCAGGTGGACAGCGCCAACGCATGGTCCGACGGCGGCCTGAAGCGAACCATCGCCAAAAATAAGCTGGACAGCCGGGATGCGGCGCTGGCCACCCGCTTGTGCTACGGGGTGATCCAGAACCGGATGCTGCTGGATTACTATATTGGCTGCTGGTGCAGCCAGCGCCCGGAACGGCTGGAGTCCGTCATCCGCAATATCCTGCGGCTGGGTGGCTACCAGATCCTGTTTTTGGATAAGGTGCCGCCCCGTGCCGCCGTCAACGAGGCCGTGGAGATGACCAAGCGCCACCGCCGGGAAAAGGCGGCGGGTATGGTCAACGCCATCCTGCGGAAATTTGCCGCCAATCGGGAGGATATGCCGCCCCTGCCCAAGGGCAGCCCGGCGCAGACTCTCTCCCTGCGATACAGCCACCCCCGGTGGCTGGTGGAGCGTCTGCTTTCCCTCATCGGCGAGGAGGAGACGGAGGCATACCTCCGTATGAACAATCAGGTAGTACCCACTACCATCCAGACAAACCCCCTGAAGGGTACCCCGGAGGAACTGGAGAAGCTGCTGCGCCAGACCGGCGCACAGGTGGAGCCCCACCCGTGGCTGGCGGGATGCTTTTCCGTCAGCGGCACCGGCGATCTGGAGCAGCTGTCCGCCTTCCGGGAGGGCCGCTTCACCGTGCAGGACGCAGCCGCCCGTCTGGTGGCCACCGTGGCCGCCCCGGCCCAAGAGGATCGGGTGCTGGACGTGTGCGCCGCTCCCGGCGGCAAGTCCTTTGCCATGGCCATGGACCGCCGGGATCGGGGCCAGATCCTCTCCTGCGATGTCCACCCCCACAAGCTGAAACTCATCGACAGCGGCGCCCAGCGTCTGGGCATCACCAGCATCCGCACGGCACTGGCCGACGCACGGGAGGAGCACGCCGCATGGCTGGAGCAGGCGGATGTGGTAGTGGCGGACGTCCCCTGTTCGGGTCTCGGCATCATCCGCAAAAAGCCGGATATCCGGTATAAAAACCCCCGTGATCTGGCCCAGCTTCCGGCCATTCAGGGGGATATTCTGGAAAATGCCTGCCGCTATGTGCGCCCCGGCGGCGTGTTGGTGTACTCCACCTGCACGGTGCTGCCGGAGGAAAATCAGGAGATCATCCACGTGTTCCTCTCCCGCCACCCGGAGTTCCGACGGGAGACCTTCACCTTGCCGGGGCCCGTGGGCCTGTGTGACGGGGAGGCGACCCTTTGGCCCCAGCGGCTGGGGACCGACGGCTTTTACATCTGCCGAATGCGGAGGAAAGCATGACTGACATCAAATCCATGACGATGGAGGAGCTGACCCACACCCTGCGGGAAATGGGACAGCCCGCCTTCCGGGGCGGTCAGGTCTTTACCTGGCTGCACCGGGGCGTCACCTCCTTTGAAGAGATGAGCGATCTGCCCCGTGCGCTGCGGGAGCAGCTGGCGCAGACGTTCCATATCACCGCCCCCACCGTGGCCCGCAAGCAGGAGTCCCGTCTGGACGGCACCGTCAAGTACCTGTGGGAGCTGGCGGACGGCAACTGCATCGAGACGGTGCTCATGCAGTATCACCACGGCAACACCGTGTGCATCTCCTCTCAGGTGGGCTGCCGCATGGGCTGCGCCTTCTGCGCCAGCACCATCGCCGGAAAGGTCCGTGACCTGACCCCCTCGGAGATGCTGGATCAGGTGCTGTTCACCCAGCTGGATTCCGGCCGGGAGATCTCCAATATCGTGCTGATGGGCATTGGAGAGCCTCTGGACAACATGGATACCGTGCTGCGGTTTCTGACGCTGGTGAACCACCCCAAGGGGCTGAACATCGGGATGCGGCACATCAGCCTGTCCACCTGCGGCGTGATACCGGGCATCCGGCGTCTGGCGGAGCTTCAGCTCCAGCTGACGCTCTCGGTGTCCCTCCACGCCCCGGACAGCGAGACCCGTTCCCGCATCATGCCCGTGAACCGGGCCTATGACGTGGAGGAGCTGTTCGCCGCCTGCCACGATTACTTCCAAAAGACGGGCCGCCGCATCTCCTTTGAGTACGCCATGATCGACGGCGTCAACGACCACGACTGGCAGGCGGACCTCATCGCCCGGCGCATCGCCGGGATGCCGGGCCATGTGAATCTCATCCCCCTGAACGACGTGGTGGAGAGCCCCTTCAAGCCCAGCCGCCGCACAGCGGCATTTCAAAAGAGATTACAGTCCCATGGCGTCACCGCCACCGTGCGGCGGAGCCTTGGCGGCGATATCGACGCCTCCTGCGGCCAGCTGCGCCGCAAGGCCATGGAGGAAGGGAGAGACCTGCAATGAGAACATGGAGCGTAACGGACCGTGGTCTGGTACGCAGCGAGAATCAGGATGCCTGCGCCGTGCTGACGCCGGACGGCTACACCGTGGCGGTGGTCTGCGACGGCATGGGCGGCACGCAGGGGGGGCGGATGGCAAGCGCCATAGCGGTGGAGACCTTCACCCGTGAGCTGAGCCGGAGCCTGCGCCCCGGCATGAGCGCCGGACAGCTGGAGCAGGCGGCGGGCTACGCCGTGGCTCTCTCCAACGATGCCGTCCGGGAGTACGGGCTGGCCCATCCGGGCTTTGAGCGTATGGGGACGACTCTGGTCTCCGCCGTGGTCCGGGACGATCTGGCGCTGGTGAGCAACGTGGGCGACAGCCGGGCCTACCACATCACCCGTGAGGGCATCCGGCAGGTGAGCCGGGACCACTCCGTGGTGGAGGATATGGTGGAAAAGGGCGACCTGACCCGTGACGAGGCCCGGCACCATCCCCGCCGCAACCTCATCACACGGGCGCTGGGGACGGAGCCCGGTGTGGCGGCGGATGCCTTCCCGCTGAAATGGCAGCAGGGGGACTTCCTGCTGCTGTGCTCCGACGGACTGATAAACACCGTGTCCGATCAGGAGCTTCTCTTCGAGGTGATTCACAGCGAGCCGCTGGACACGTGTCTGGATCGGCTGCTGGCCCTCTCCCGTCAGCGGGGAGCGCCGGATAACGTCACTGCTGTGCTGCTTATGAATATCTGAAGGAGATGACATCTATGGATCAATATATCGGAAAAATGCTGGATAACCGCTATGAGATATTGGAGCTCATCGGCAGCGGCGGCATGGCCAACGTCTACAAGGCCAAGTGCCACCGCCTGAACCGAATGGTGGCGGTGAAGATCCTGAAAAACGATCTGGCGGAGAACGCCGACTTCCGCCGCCGCTTCCGGGACGAGTCTCTGGCGGTGGCCCAGCTGTCCCACGCCAACATCGTGTCGGTGTACGACGTGTCCCGCAGCGGCGACACGGAGTATATCGTCATGGAGCTGGTGGACGGCATCACCCTGAAGCAGTACATGGAGCGCCGTGGCAAGATGGACTGGCGGGAGGCGCTGCACTTCATCACCCAGATCATGCGGGCGCTGAGCCATGCCCACAGCCGGGGCATCATCCACCGGGACATCAAGCCCCAGAACATCATGGTCCTGCGGGACGGCAGCGTCAAGGTGACGGACTTCGGCATCGCCTGTTTGGCCAGCGCCAGCCAGACCCTGACGCAGGAGGCGCTGGGCTCCGTCCACTACATCTCCCCGGAGCAGGCCAGAGGTGACCGCACCGACGCCCGCAGCGATATCTACTCCGCCGGCGTGGTGCTCTATGAGATGCTTACCGGCCGTCTTCCCTTCGAGGGGGAGTCCGCCGTATCCGTGGCCATCCAGCACCTGAGTTCCGTCCCACTGGCCCCCCGTGAGATCGATCCCGATATCCCGGAGGCGCTGGAGCTGATCTGCATGAAGGCCATGTGCGCCAATCTGGAGAAGCGCTACCCCTCGGCGGATGCCATGCTGGAGGATCTGGAGAAGTTCCGCAAGAATAACTCCGTGGACCTTGGCTATATCCGTGCCGATCTGGAGGAGCCGGAGGATCACGAGCCTACGCAGGCCATCCCCACCGCCGCCATTCAGGCCGCCCGCAAGGAGCGCACCCCGGCGGAGGAGAAAAAGCGGGATAAAAAGCTCATCGCCATCGTGGTGGGTGGCTTTGCCGCAGCGCTGCTGGTGGTGTTCCTGCTGTTCAAGTTCGTGTTCAGCGGCATCAACAATAACCCCGCCGCCCAGTCCTATAAGGTCCCCGATGTTCTGGGCAAGACCGTGGAGGAGGCCCAGCAGATGGAGGGCATCAAGGGCGTGTTCCAGATCGAGGTGGCCGGCAGCAAGGCCGACAGCAACTATCAGCCCGGCCAGATCATCGAGCAGGACCCCAAGTCCGGCCATGTCCGCAAGAATAACCTGAAGATCACCGTCTGGATCTGCGCCAAGGAGGAGACCAACCTCATGGTGAACGTTCTGGGCGAGGATGTGCAGGACGCCAAGGTGGAGCTGACGAACCTGAATCTGAACCTGAACGTCCAGATCCGGGAGGTGTATTCCGACGAGTATGCCGCCGGTAAGGTCATCAGCAGTACCCCCGCCGCCGGTGAGAGCATCAAGAAGGGCGACAGCATCCTGCTGACCGTCAGCAAGGGGCCGGAGACCAAGCCCGTCACCGTGCAGAATTACGCCGGTCTCAGCGTGGACGATGCCGCCCTGCAAGCCGAGAACGCCGGTCTCACCGTGGGCGCTCACCAGTATGAGTACGATGCCACCGTGCCGGAGGGCAGCGTCATCCGCCAGAGCCTCGCTCCCAAAACGGAGGTAGCCCCCGGCACCGAGATCGTCTTTACCGTCAGCAAGGGCCCCGAGCCGTCTCAGACCACGGAGCAGACGGTGACGTTCGATATCCCCGGCGAGTACCTGAATCCGGAGCTGGGCATCCTGAACGTGGAGATCCGTCAGGATACCACCGTCGTCTACTCCACCACGGTGGATACCACGGACCCCGCCGCCGCCCGTTCCGTCAGCCATACCTTCACCGGTGACAAGGGAACCAGCATCACGGTGTACCTGTATATCAACGGCACCGAGGTGGCCTCTCAGGTGGTCAGCTTTTGAGCCGGGGCCGCATTGAAAAGGCCCTCAGCGGCTTCTACTACGTCCGCACACCGGAGGGGCTGCTGCAATGCCGGGCCAGAGGAAAATTCCGCCGGGAGGGCATCAGTCCGCTGGTGGGGGACTGGGTACAGGTCCGTGATCTGGGAGGCGACGAGGGCTTCGTGGAGGCCATCGAGCCCCGGCAGAACCAGTTTGCCCGCCCCGCCGCCGCCAACATCGACCAGATGGTCATCATCGGCTCACAGGCCATCCCCACCACGGATCCCTACCTCATCGACCGCATTGCCTCCATCGCCGTCCTGAAGGGCTGCCGGGTGCTGCTGTGCCTGAATAAATGCGATTTGGACCCGGCGCAGGAGCTATACGACAGCTATGCCGCCTCCGCCATTCCGGTGCTGCGGGTCAGTGCCGCCACCGGGGAGGGCCTGCCGGAGCTGCGCCGTGCCATGAAGGGAAAGCTGAACGCCCTCACCGGCAACTCCGGCGTGGGCAAGTCCAGCATCCTGAACGCCATGGAGCCGGTGTTCGGCCTGCTGGTGGGGGAGGTCAGCAAGGCCCTGGGCCGTGGCCGCCACACCACCCGTCATGTGGAGATGTTCCCGCTGGACGAGGATACCTACGTTATCGACACGCCGGGCTTCTCCTCCTTCGACACGGAGGAGTTGGATCTGGAGCTGAAGGCCCGCCTGCCGGAGACCTTCCCGGAGTTTGCCCCCTATCTGGGCCAGTGCCGGTTCGTGGGGTGCAGCCATGTGAAGGAAAAGGGCTGCGCCGTGCTGCAGGCGGTGAAGGACGGTAAGATCCCCGCCAGCCGCCACCGCAGCTATGTGCGGCTGTATGACGAGCTGAAGGACCTGCGGGACTGGCAGCACAAATAGAGAACGCTCAGAGAGGGCGGAAGCATCGCTTCCGCTCTCTCTTTGTGCGCCGCCGCTGTCACGCCCGCCCCTCCCGGCATATACTGCCATAGAAGCGAAACGGAGAGGGAGGGACGTCACATGAGACACGGAGACGGCTGCGGGAGATTTCTGGGCATCTGTGCGCTGGGGCTGGGACTGGGCATCCTCATTGCCGCCATCTTTCCGGTGGGCGTGCTGATGTTTCTGGTGTCGTTCCTGCTGATCGCCTGTGGGATCGTCTGCTTGAAGGATAGGAGGTAGCTGCTGTGAAGATCGTGGTCTGGAAGTCGCCCCGTCTGCTGCGTGGGGTTCTGCGGATGCTCTTCGGCATCCGGGAATAAACGGCGGAAACGGCTCATAGAGTAGTCCTGCACAGTAAGAAATTACGGGAGGACGAAAACATGGAGCTGGAACTGCAATATACGGAGCTGTCCTGCTGCGAGGCAGGGGAGAGCGTTACCCTGACGCAGGAGGAGACGCTGGAGGCGGCGATCCCGGAGTACTGCCCGGAGGTCACCCGCATCGTGGACGCCGTAGGACAGCTGTGCCTGCGGGAATATACGAGCCGGCAGATCAGCGGCTCGGTGCTGGTCACGGTGCTCTATACCTCGGAGGAGAGCCCCGGCCTGCGGAGCCTGACGCTGCCGGTGCCGTTTCTGACCCAAGCGGACGACAAGCGCCTCACCGGCTGCGACACCGTCTGCATGGCGGGCCGCCTGCTGCTGACGGAGGCCAGAGCCGTCACCGGCCGAAAGCTGTACCTGCGGGTCATGCCGGAGCTGACTCTCACCGGCTACACCTGCCGCCGCCACCGCATCTGCACCGGCGTAGGGGAGGAGCCTACCCTGCGCCTGCATCGTCAGGAGCAGTCCCTTACCCTGCTGACCTCGGTGACGCAGCGGCAGAGCAGCGTGACTCAGGAGCTCCAGCCCCAGGACTGGGGCGAGCCGCCGGAGGAACTGCTGGCCCAGCGCATCTGCCCCCGCATCACCAGCAGCCAGCCGGTGGGGAGTCGCCTGCTGGCAAAGGGCGAGGCCCGCATCTGCCTGCTGTACCGCACGCAGGACGGCTCCCTCCACACATGGGAGGACACCCTGCCCTTTTCCTGCCTTCTGGACGGCCTTACCGTCCCGGAGGAGGCGCAGGTCACGGTCACCGGCTCCTGCGGCACGGCCCGGCTCATCCGCAGCGACGGCGCAGCCGCCATCGGGGTGGAGCTGACCCTGAGCCTACTGGTGCGGACCTATGAGACGGTCACCGTCGCCCCGGTGACGGACCTGTACAGCACCCGCTGGGACACCGCTCTCCAGCGCCAGAGCCTGACCTTGACGGAGACCTGGCCCCCGGAGACGGTACAGCCGGAGGTACATCAGGAGTTGGAGAGCCGCCCCTTCCTGTATGTGACGGCGGCGGACTGCGGTGCCGTCACCACAGGGCAGGAGGGGGATCATACCACCCTCCGCACCCCTCTGCGGCTGCGGCTGCTGTATCTGGACGAATCCGGCGCACCGGTCACGGCGGAGCGCACCGACGAGGCCGCCGCCCCCGTGCCTGGGGATGTGACCACCGCCCGTGCCGCCTGCCTGTCTCCCAGCCTGCGCCCCTCCGGCACGGGAGTGGAGCTGACGGTCCCGGTGGAGCTGACGGTGGAGCGCAGCCGCCGATGCACATGGGACGCCATTACCGCCGCAGAGCTGACGGAGCCGGAGCCGGGACGGCGTCCCTCTCTGGTGCTGTGCCGGCCGAAGAAAGGGGAGAGCCTGTGGGAGCTGGCCAAGCGCTACCGCACGGATGAGCAGGCCATCTGCGCCGCCAACGGATTGGAGCAGGAGACTCCGCTGCCGTCGGGGCTGCTGCTGATCCCCCGTGTAAGATAGCAGAAAAAGAGCGTAGGCGATGCCTGCGCTCTTTTTTCGTAGAAAGCCTTATCCCTGTGCGTACCGGGCCAGAAACTGCCGGGTGCGCTCCTCCTTGGGGTGATCTATCACCATGCGTGGCTCCCCTTGCTCCACGATGACGCCCCCGTCCATGAAGATGACCTGATCCGCCACATCACGGGCAAAGGCCATCTCGTGGGTGACGATGACCATGGTGGTGCGCTGCCGGGCCAGCTGCCGGATGACCTTCAGCACCTCGCCGGTAAGCTCCGGGTCCAGCGCCGAGGTGGGCTCATCGAAGCACAGGATGTCCGGCTTCATGGCCAGCGCACGGGCAATGGCCACCCGCTGCTTCTGTCCGCCGGAGAGCTGGTGGGGATAGTGTCCCATCCGATCTCCCAGACCCATCTGTTCCAGCAGGGCTTCGCCCTCCCGGCGGATGGCCTCCGGGGCCTCCCCGGTTCTCTCGGATTTGGCCAGCAGCCGCCGGGCCAGCGTTACATTCTCCAGCGCCGTATATTGGGGAAACAGATTAAAATCCTGAAACACCAGCCCGAAGTGCAGCCGGTTCCGCCGCCGCTCCTGAGGGGACAGGCTTCCGTCCAGCAGATTCCGTCCCCGGACGGCGATGCGGCCGCTGTCCGGTGTCTCCAAAAAGTTCAGGCACCGCAGCAGCGTGGTCTTTCCGCTGCCGGAGGAGCCGATGATGGACAGAGCCTGTCCCTCCTCCAGCGAAAAGCTGATGTCCCGCAGGACCTTGGTGCCGCCGAAGCTTTTCTCCAGCTGCGCCACCTCCAGGATCGCCATAGTACCCCCTCCTTACCGAAAATAGCTGAGCCTGCGCTCGATGTACCGGAACAGCAGTGTCAGCAGCCCCACAAAGGCCAGATAGAATACCCCCGTGTAAAACAGGGGCCATGTGATGCCCTGCGCCTTGATGTAGCTCTCGCCCACCTTGGTCAGCTCCATGATGGAGATGATGCGGGCCAGCGAGGTGTCCTTCACCAGCGTGATGATCTCATTGGACATAGGCGGCACAATGCGCTTCACCATCTGCAGCAGGGTGATCTTAAAGAAGATCTGCCTGCGGGTGAGGCCCAGTACCTCTCCCGCCTCCCGCTGCCCGGCAGGCACGCCCTCAATGCCGCCCCGGTAGATGACGGAGAAGTAGCAGGCGTAGTTCAGCACGAAGGCCACGGTACACGCCAGCATCCGCTGGCTGCCCCAGATGTTGTGGCCCAGCCAGATGCCGGGGCCGTAGAAAATCAGGACAGGGGCCGGAGCTGGGAGAGCCAGCGGGCAAAGCCCCGCGCTTCCTGCTGCCGGTAGGCCAAAGCCCGGAAGGGCGCCCACTTGCTCATGGAGCCGAAGGTCACCGCCAGCCCCAGCGGCAGAGAGAATACCAGCGTCAGGGCGAACAGCTTCACCACCTCACGCAGCCCCTCCAGCAGGGACAGTGTCACAGACCAGAACATGGGAAGAACTCCTTACACTCAGATTTCACAGGCCGCCCTTTTCACGGGCCGCCATAAAAAATGCCGCTGCGGCGGACAGCCCCCGCAGCGGCATTCTGGCCGTTATTTACTGACCACGCACCACCACGACCTGTGCGTTCTTGCAGTAGGCGTTGGTGCAGGCCATGGCGCTCATAACGCCGTCGGTGAGGGTCATGCCGTTCCACACCAAGTCGATGGCCTTGCTGTCCAGCTCATTGATCTTCTGACCCCAGTCGATGACCACGAACTGAATTTCCACACCCAGACGCTCCGCCACCAGCTTGGCAAGGTCTGCGTCAAAGCCGATCCACTGGCCATTTTCATCCTTATAGTCCATGGGGGCGAACTCCGTGATGCCCACCACCAGCGTACCCTTCTGCTGGATATAGCTGACGTCACTGTCCTCTCCGGTGGTGAAGGTGCTCTCCTGCTGGGGGACCAGCAGCTCCTCGGTGATGCCGTACTGCTGGGCCAGCTTCTGCATGGTCCCGCTCTGATAGGCATCGCCCAGCACGCAGTTGATGTACTGCGCCAGATCGGAGCCCTTGCGGCAGCCGATGCCGTACTCCTCCTCGGTGAGCCTGTCGGTATAGGTGAGATCGGGGTAGCTGGTACCCTCACCGATCATGGCCCCGGCCATCAGCAGATCGATGATGGCGGCGTCAGAGGTGCCGGAGGCCACCTCCATCAGGGTGGCGGCCTGATCCTCCAGCGTGGTGACCTTCCAGCCCTTCTCCAGAGCGATCTCCTCGCCGGCGGAGCCGCCCTCCACGGCGTAGGTCAGGACCTTTTCGTCGGAATCCTTGCTTCCGCCGTTGTCCTTTTGGCCGCAGGCGGCCAGCAGGGAGGCGCTGATGGTCAGTGCCAGCGCCAGACACAGAAGCTGCTTGAACTTTTTCATGGGAATATCCTCCTTGATATGGTACACGGATGTGTTGTAACAGATGTATTGTGTTTGTATTGTGTTAGATGGTGATGCACTACGTTTGGTCACGTTGGCCTGCATGGTCCGGATCGAGCCGCGATAGGCTGCAATGCACTGTGCCGGGCAGCACAAGCCCTACGCTGAGTGGCATAAGCCCTGCCGCTATTATCGCTTACTTTTCCGGAACTTGCAAGCCCCGCTGCCGATTTCCACCGCCGTTTTCTGCGACTTTCCGCCTGTCCTTACCACAACCCTACCGGCCCTTCTGCCGATGGCCTATGCCGCGGATTTCCGTGGGCGGTTTTCGACAGCCCTCATCGCAGCGCCGTTTCTGTTGCTGGCTTCCGTTGTTGTTTCCGTCGGCAGATTCCAGCCGCCTTCGCCGTCGCCCGATTGGGATTTTCGCAGGTTTCCTCTCTGCGGGCCTTTATCAAGAACCGCCGCCGAGATTTTCACCGGTTTCCTTGGGGCATCGAGGGTGCTATGGAAGTTGCCCCGCCGGAGGCTGCCCCACTTTTGGGGCGCCTGTGCTTTCTATCTGTTATCGATGGTGTCGCTCCATACCAAAACCTCATTTCTGACGAAACCGCATGGATCAAAGCTGTCTCTCTCGTCTTTCTACGGTCTATCGCATGGCACCGGGCAGCCGCTCCCGTAGTTTGCGGTTCCGATTGACCATATGCTCCCGGTCGCTTATTCACAGCGACTGGTTGTCCCGCTGACGTTGGATATATTTTAACACTTTAGCGAAGTAGCGTAAAGATGCCCATACGTAAAAATAGATTGATAGATGCAGACGAATTTTATGCAGAATATACATATCCTGCCCGTGCGTCCCAAGAAGAGATGTCTGTTCCCAAAGGGAGATGGCACCCCGGAAGCAACCGGGGCGTCCAGAGGAGAAAAACGGACGGAAAACGGCTCCCTTGCAGGTCCATACGATGTCCACAGACTGTCAGGAAAATGGGGGAAGTGTCCAATTTTTGCGTATTTTCTCTAAAAGTTCAGAATTTGTCCATTGATAATCCGGAATCGGAATTGTATAATAAAAGAAACATTCTGGAGAAGCGAGGAAATCACCATGACTTTTGTGGAATTTGAAAAGGTCAGCAAGATCTACCACACCGGAGCGGTGGAGATCCCGGCGCTGCGGGACGCCACCTTTCAGGTGGAGAAGGGGGAGATCTGCGTCATTGTAGGGGCCTCCGGTGCCGGAAAGACCACGCTGCTGAATATTTTGGGGGGTATGGATACCCTCACCGGCGGCACGGTGAAGTTGGATGGCCGGGATATCTCCCGCTACGACCGGCGGCAGCTGACGGAGTACCGACGCCGCGACGTGGGCTTTGTGTTCCAGTTTTATAACCTCATTCAGAACCTCACGGCGCTGGAGAACGTGGAGATCGCCGCCCAGCTCTGCCCCCATCCGCTGGATGCGGCAGAGGTGCTGCGGGAGGTGGGACTGGGGGAGCGGATGAAAAACTTCCCGGCCCAGCTCTCCGGCGGCGAGCAGCAGCGGGTGGCCATTGCACGGGCGCTGGCCAAGAACCCCAAGCTGCTGCTGTGCGACGAGCCAACCGGTGCGCTGGACTATGTTACCGGCAAGAACATTCTGAAGCTGCTGCAGGATACCTGCCGCCGGACGGGAATGACGGTGGTCATCATCACCCACAACTCCGCTCTGACGGCCATGGCGGATCGGGTCATCTCCATCAAGAGCGGCACCATCCAGTCCGTGCGGAAGAATGAACACGTCACCCCTGTGGAAGAGATCGAGTGGTGAGGATATGCTGCTGAAAACTGCTTTTCGGGAGATCAAAACCAGCTTGGGCCGGTATCTGGCCATTCTGGCCATTATTGCGCTGGGTGTGGGCTTTTTTGCCGGACTGCGGGTGACCCGCACCGCTATGATCTCCACCGCCAATCACTATTTGAAGGATCTGGCCATGTTCGATGACCGGATCCTCTCCACTCTGGGCTGGACGGAGGAGGATGTGGATGCTTTCCGGAAGCTGGATGGCGTATCCGCCGCCGAGGGCGCCCGTTCCGCCGACGTGCTGTGCGTGGGGGAGGACGGCTCCGACATGGTGCTGAAGGCCCACTCCCTGACGCAGCAGGTGAACCGCCTGAGCTTACAGGCGGGACGGCTGCCGGAGAAGGCTGACGAGTGCGTGGTGGACGCATGGCGCTACGATGAGAGCGCACTGGGCAGCGTCATCCGGCTGTCGGACAACAACTCCGCCGATACGATGGATACCTTCGCCAGCCGGGAATATACGGTGGTGGGCGTGGCTGCCAGTCCTATGTACGTCAACTATGAGCGGGGCGGCACGGCGCTGGGAAACGGCACCGTGGCGGCGTTTGTCTATCTACTGCCGGAGGGCTTTGCGATGGACTACTACACGAAGATCGACGTGACCCTCACCGGGGCAGATGGCCGCATCTATACGGCGGCCTATGACGATGCCGTGGAGGCCATGGAGCAGCCCCTGAAGGAGTTGGCGGCCCAGCGGGCGCAGCTGCGGTACGACTCTCTCCGCAGTGAGGCGCAGGAAAAGCTGGCGGATGCCCAGCAGCAGCTGGACGACGCCCGGAAGCAGCTGGAAACGGGCTGGACGGAATACTACGACGGCCTTGCCCAGTACAAGGACGGACATGCATCCTATATAGAGGGCGCCGGCCAGTACCGGGATGGGCTGGCAGAATACGACAGTGGCCGGGCGGCCTATGAGACGGCCCGGAAGGACTATGAAAACGGCGTGAGCCAATACAATCAGGGGCAGGCCGGCTATGAGGAGGGCCAGAGGCAGTATCAGGCGGCGCAGCAGCAGTATCAGGAGGCGCTGGCGCAGTATCAGCTGCTGGAGCAGCAGGCGGCGGCCCTGCCGGAGGATAGCCCGGAGCTGCCGGTCCTGCAGGCCAAGCTGGCGGCCATGAAGGAGCAGCTGGACGCCACAGCGGCGCAGCTTTCTCAGAATCAGGCGCAGCTGGAGGCAACGGCGGCACAGCTGGCCCAGAGCAAGGCCCAGCTGGATGCGGCGGGTGCGGCGCTGGATGACACGGAGCAGCAGCTGGCACAGGCGCAGGAGAAGCTGGAGGAGTCGGCCCGGCAGCTGGCGGCAGCCAAGGCCCAGCTGGAGGAGACAGGTCCCAAGCTGGAGAGCGCCCGGCAGGAGCTGGAGGACGGCGAAAGGGAATTGTCCGACCATGAGGGGGAACTGGACGATGCCCGGCAGAAGCTGGAGGATCTGAAAGAGCCGGACACCTATGTGCTGGGCCGGGACACCAACGTGGGCTATGTATGCTTCGAGAGCGACACCAACATTGTGGCGGGAGTTTCCCGTGTGTTCCCGCTGTTCTTCTTCCTGCTGGCGGCGCTGGTGTGCATCACCACCATGACCCGCATGGTGGAGGAACAGCGTACCCAACTGGGCGTACTGATGGCCATGGGCTATGGCCGGGGGGCCATCCTGTTCAAGTACTTCTTTTACTCCGGCAGCGCTTCGCTGCTGGGGTGCGCCATCGGCTTTGTGGGAGGCTCCTACATCTTTCCCAAGATCCTCTGGCACGCCTATAACATCATGTACGGCTTCGGGATCCCCATTGAATTTGTGCTGGATGGGAAGCTGGCGGCCATCTCCGTAGCCACCTATCTGCTGTGCGCTCTGGGGGCCACCTATCTGGTGTGCCGTGGCTTCTTGCGGGAGGTGCCGGCGGAACTGATCCGGCCCAAGGCCCCCAAGGAGGGCAAGCGGGTGCTGCTGGAGCGCATCACCTTCCTGTGGAAGCGGCTGGGCTTTTTGACCAAGGTATCCCTGCGGAACGTGCTGCGGTACAAGCAGCGGTTCTTCATGATGGTGCTGGGCATCGGCGGCTGCACGGCCCTGCTGCTGACGGGCTTCGGCATCAAGGACTCCATCGCCAATGTGGTGGACTATCAGTTCGAGGAAATTACCCTGTACGATGCGGCGGTGTCCTTCACAGAGGAGATGGATGCGGAGACGCAGCAGGCGTTTTCCCGGCAGGCCGCCGATGTGTCGGCGGTGGTGTTCCTCCACGACGGCTCCGTGACGGTGGAGGCCGGCGGCGGGGCCAAGACGGTGAATCTGCTGGTGCCTCAGAGCAGTCTGGAGGGCATGATGGACCTCCACCGGGGCGGCGAGAAGCTGTCCATGCCCGGAACGGGGGAGACGCTGCTCAACGACGCTCTGGCGGAGGCGCTGGGCGTGTCCGTGGGGGACACCGTGACCCTGCGGGACAGCGACATGAACACCCTGACGGTGACGGTCAGCGGCATCTTTGACAACTACGTATCCAACTACGCCATCGTGTCAGCGGACACCTGCCGGGATCAGTGGGGCAGCGTGCCGCCGGTGAAAACCGCCTTCATCCGGGTGACGGACAACTCCGACGCAGGTGTCCACGCCGCCTCGGCCCGAATTTTGGATATGGAGAACGTCTCGGCGGTATCGGTGAATCTGGATACCCGCCAGCGGGTGGGAACCATGATGTCGGTGCTGGATTACATCGTGTGGATGGTGACGGTGTGCGCCGGGGCGCTGGCCTTTATTGTGCTGTATAACCTCACCAACATCAATATCAACGAGCGCATCCGGGAGATTGCCACCATCAAGGTGCTTGGCTTCTATCCCGGAGAGACGGCGGCCTATGTGTTCCGGGAGAACAACACCCTGACGTTTTTGGGGATGCTGGTGGGTCTGCCGCTGGGCAAGTGGCTCCACGCCTATGTGATGAGCCAGATCCGCATCGACACCATCGCCTTCGACGTGCGGATCGCATGGCAGAGCGTGATGTTCTCCATACTGCTGACGGCGGTGTTTGCCGCCATCGTGAACGTGGTGATGTACTTCAAGCTGCGGCGCATCAGCATGGCGGAGTCGCTGAAATCCATCGAATAAAGGAAAATGTGCGAAAAGCGCCCCTGCTTCACTGTGAAGCAGGGGCGCTTTATGTATTCTGTTATCAGAGGAGCAGCAGCTGGGCGATCTGCACGGCGTTGGTGGCGGCGCCCTTGCGGACCTGATCGCCGCAGCACCAGATATTCAGACCGTTGTCACAGGTCAGATCCTCCCGGATGCGGCCCACGAACACGGTGTCCTGATCGCTGGTGTCCAGCGGCATGGGGTACTGTCGGTTGGCCAGATCGTCCACCAGACGGCAGCCGGGGGCGGCGGCGATGAGCTCTCTGGCCCGCTGGACGGAGATCTTCTCACGGGTGCGGACCACCAGCGAGACGCTGTGGCTCCGCACCACAGGTACCCGGACGCAGGTGCAGCTGACTTGCAGGTCCGGCAGGTGCATGATCTTGCGGCCCTCGTTCTGCATCTTCATCTCCTCAGAGGTGTAGCCCTCATAGGCCTCGCCGCCGATCTGGGGGATGACGTTGTAGGCGATCTGGTACTGGAACACCTGCGGGTGGACGGGCTTGCCCTCCCGCAGCAGCTCCACCTCCTCCATAAGCTCACGGGGACCGCCGGCTCCGGCACCGGACACCGCCTGATAGGAGGAGGCGATGATGCTCTGGATGGGACTGTCCTGATTCAGGGCGTTGATGGCCACCAGCGAGACGATGGTGGTGCAGTTGGGGTTGGCGATGATGCCCTTGTGGCGGCGGACGTCCTCCGGGTTGATCTCCGGGATCACCAGCGGCACATTGGGGTCCATGCGGAAGGCACTGGAATTATCCACGAACACGGCACCTGCCTTAACGATGGCCGGGGCGAAACGCTTGGCGATGTCGTTCTCCGCAGCGCCAAGCACGACGTCCATGCCCTCAAAGGCGCTGTCCTCGGCGGGCTGCACCGTCAGCTCCCGGCCCTGCCAGAGCAGCTTCTGCCCGGCGGAGCGGGGGGAGGCCAGCAACCGCAGTTCCTCCACGGGAAAGCTGCGCTCGGCCAGTATTTTCATCATTTCACGGCCCACCGCACCGGTGGCGCCCAGAATGGCAACGTTCATAGTTTGGTTCCTCCTTATTTTACAAAGCTGTCGTACAGGACACGGATGGCACGCTCAAAGTCGCTTCCGTCCACGCCAACGATGATATTCAGTTCCTCCGGGCCTTGGGTGATCATGCGGATGTTGATGCCGTTTTCACCCAGCTTGGCGAAGATGCGGCCGGAGGTGCCGGGCTTATAGGCCATTTTCCGGCCCACGGCGGCCACGATGGCCATATTGTCTGTCACATGGATGCTGTCGGGCTTCAACTCCTTTTGCAGATCACCCAGCATGGGATACAGGCACGGGGTCACCTTCTGGGCCGACACCACCAGCGATACCGTGTCGATGCCGGAGGGCAGATAGTCCACGTTGATGCCGTAGCGCTCCAGCACCTCCAGGATCTGCCGCAGGACGCCGGCCTGTGAGGACATCCCGTTTTTGGTGATGGTGATGACGGAGAAATCCTTGCGGCCGGCGATGCCGGTAATGAGGTTCTCGTCTGCCAGCTCCGGCTCGTCGAAGCGCTCCCGGATCATGGTGCCGGGGTGGTCGGGCTGGTTGGTATTGCGGATGTTCAGGGGGATGTTCTTCTCACGCACCGGGGAGACGGTCCCCTCGTGGAGCACCTGCGCCCCGATATAGCTGAGCTCCCGCAGCTCGGCGTAGGTGATGCGCTCGATGGGGCGGGGGTCCTGCACGATCTTGGGGTCGGCCATGAGGAAGCCGGAGACGTCGGTCCAGTTCTCGTAGACGTCGGCGTCCAGCGCCGCCGCCAGAGCGCCGGTGATGTCGCTGCCGCCGCGGGTGAAGGTCTTGACGCTGCCGTCGGGCATGGCCCCGTAGAAGCCGGGGATCACCACCCGGCGGCCGGAGGCGGTGCGGCGCAGGGCCTCGTAGCTGGCGGGCTGGTCCACGGTGCCGTCCAGCCGGAAGCGAAGCCAGCAGATGCTGTCCAGAAAATCGTAGCCCAGATAGTCCGCCATGAGGCGGGCGGCGAAGTACTCGCCCCGGCTCACCAGCTCGTCCTGACTGATACCACGGTCCATCTTCTCCCGCAGGGCGGCAAACTCCGCCTCCAGCGGTGTGGACAGGTGCAGCTCGTCCCGGATGGAGAGATAGCGGCTGCGGATCATGTCGAACACGGCGTCGCAGCTGACGCCATATTGCAGGTGGGCGTAGCACAGATACAGCAGGTCCGTTAGTTTGTGGTCGTCCCGACTGCGCTTTCCGGCGGCGCTGACCACCACCACACGGCGGCTGGGGTCAGAGTCCACAATGGCCTTCACCTTGGCAAACTGATGGGCGTCGGCCATAGAGGAGCCGCCGAATTTCAATACCTTTAACATAGGAGGATCGCCTTTCTTTCATGGATGCAGTGCCGTTTGTTCCGCAGCGGACAGAGAGAATTTGTGTCCCTGGAATAAAAACACTTGCTTTTTTACCGGAGACAGTGTATCATACTGTTTCAGAAAAAGCAAGTGGCAAAAGGAGCGTTTTTATGATCTACCACAGCACGAGGGATGAAAAGCTGACGGCGGCCCCGACCAGAGCCGTTTTAGAGGGCATCGCACCGGACGGAGGACTGTATGTCTGCGATCCGGGGAAGCTGGATTTTGACTGGCAGGGGACCTTGCAGAAGGATACCATGTCCATGGCGGCGGACATTCTGGGTGTGCTGCTGCCGGACTTTCAGGATATGAACGGGTTGGTGCGGGCCAGCTATGCCGGAAAATTCGCCAGCGATGACCTGACGCCGCTGGTTCCGGTGGGGGAGCGGTATGTGCTGGAGCTGTACCACGGGCCCACCAGCGCCTTCAAGGATGTGGCTCTGTCGGTGCTGCCCCGGCTGGTGAGCGCCGCCGCCAAGCAGGAGGGGGCCGGGGATGTGGTGATCCTTACCGCCACCTCCGGCGATACCGGTAAGGCGGCGCTGGAGGGTTTCCACGATGTGTCCGGCACCCGGATCATGGTGTTCTATCCCGCCGGGGGCGTGTCGCCGGTGCAGGAGGCCCAGATGGTGACGCAGGAGGGCGGCAACGTTCGGGTATGCGCCATCCGGGGGAACTTCGACGATGCGCAGACATGCGTGAAGAATGTCTTTGCAGCCTGTAAAGGGAAAGACCTTCACGGTGCGGTGCTATCCTCCGCCAACTCCATCAACATCGGGCGGCTGGCCCCGCAGGTGGTGTACTACTTCCGGGCCTATGCCGATCTGGTGCAGACGGGGCGCATCCGGGTGGGGGAGAAGGTCCACTTCGTGGTGCCTACCGGCAACTTCGGGGACATTCTGGCAGGGTATTTCGCCAAGCGCATGGGTCTGCCGGTGGGGCGGCTGGTGTGCGCCAGCAACGCCAACGATGTGCTGACGGAGTTCATCTCCACCGGTGTATACGACCGGCGGCGGCCCTTCTATAAGACCACGTCGCCCTCCATGGACATTCTGGTGTCCAGCAATCTGGAGCGGCTGCTGTACCTGCTGTCGGAGGGGGACTGCGGCTATGTGGCGGGGCTGATGGAGCAGCTGAACCGGGAGGGACACTATCAGGTGTCGCCCCGGCTGTTGGAACGCTTGCAGGCGGAGTTCGACTGTGCCTGCTGCGACGATGCCGGGGCGGCGGAGGTCATCCGTCGGCTGTGGCAGGAGCAGCACTATCTCTGCGACCCCCACACGGCGGTGGCGTGGTCGGCGGCAGAGCAGGTGCGGCTGGAGGACGGGGCTCCGGTGGTGGTGCTCTCCACGGCATCACCCTACAAGTTCCCGGCGGCGGTGCTGGGGGCGCTGGAGGGCGGCTGCGACGGCGACGAGTTCGCCATGATGGAGCGGCTGTACCGGCTCACCGGCACAGAGGTGCCGAGGAATCTCGCCGGTTTGCAGGGCCGGACGGTGCGCCATCGGGACGTCATCGACAAGGAGCAGATGCTGGACTATGTGCTGGCAGAGGTCATGAGGAGCTGAAAGGAGCGGACTATGAACATCGTTTGTTTGGATATGGAGGGGGTGCTGGTGCCGGAGATCTGGATCGCCTTCGCAGAGGAGAGCGGTATCCCGGAGCTGCGGCGCACCACCCGTGACGAGCCGGACTATGACAAGCTGATGCGCTGGCGCATCGACATTCTGCGCCAGCATGGACTGGGGCTGACGGACATTCAGAACACCATCCGCCGCATTGACCCGCTGCCGGGGGCCAGAGCGTTTCTGGACCGGCTGCGGACTAAGGCGCAGGTGGTGATCCTCAGCGACACCTTCGAGCAGTTCGGCCTGCCGCTGATGGAGAAGCTCAACTGGCCCACCCTGCTGTGCAACACGCTGGAGGTGGGGGAGGACGGTATGATCTCCGGCTTCCGGATGCGGTGCAGTCACTCCAAGCTCACCACCGTCCGGGCCTTCCAGTCCATGGGCTACGATACCATCGCCTCCGGCGACAGCTACAACGATCTGGAGATGATCCGGGCCAGCAAGGCGGGCTTCCTGTTCCGCACCACGGAGCAGATCAGAGCGGACTATCCCCAGTATCCGGCCTTCGAGGAGTACGATGACCTGCTGGCGGCCATTGAACAGGCACTGTAAAGGGGAAACGCATGACAGAGAGAGCCTCCGCAGGAGGGCGGTTCCGCTGTCAGAATAAGAAAAAGATAGGGCAGGGCCGACATTTTGTCGGCCCTGCCCTGTCGTTTATGGTGGTTACTGCTCCTGTACCACGGCGATGTCCTCACCGACGGTGCAGATGTGGTATGGGGCATCGGTGGAGACGCCGGTGTCGTGGGTATCTCCCGTGCGGAGGTTTGTCACCCAGAGGGTTCCGTTCTGCCGGTAGGTGGCATAGGCGGCACCGGTATAGAATTGCAGGCCGTCCTCCTGCCGCTGGGGGATGTAGGCGGCGGCACGGGACACGGTCGGCCGGGCCAGTTCTGTGGCGCAGTCGTATACATAGACATCCGTCAGGCGGGATTCCTGACTTCCGTCATCCGTGGCTGTCACGAGGATATCCGCTCCCAGCCAGCGGGCGGTGAGCATGGGAGAGGCACCCTCCGCTATGCCGCAGGCGGAGGCCAGATCCACCACCTGCTGTCCGTCGCAGTAGAAAGCGCCCTGACGATCCGCCTGCCTGGTCAGGAAGATGGCTTGCTGCAAATCCGGGGAGACCTCCAGCTGCCAGATGCCGTAGGGGGTCAGCAGGTCGGGCAGCAGCCACGTCAGTTGTCCGCTCTCCAGCCACGCCAGAGCGTACCGGCCCTGATCCAGCTGCTCCGGGTCACGCAGGCGGCACAGGACGGCGTCCATGGAGCCGGAGATGGGCTCGGCAGACCAGTCCTCCTGCTGGTTCTGGAGGAAGATCTGCCCATCATATTGGCACCAGAGGAAGGTGAGCTGTCCCTCCGGCAGGGTACCGGAGAAGGTCTCGGTGGGCAGGGCCTGACCGTCTGCGTAAAATACGCCGTCGGTGCAGGTGGGCGCTGCCGGGATCACGGCGGCATGGAAGGGGGTCTCGCCGGTCCAATAGGCGATCTCATCGCCGGTGTTCACGGGTAAGGCACTGCATCCCGTCAGCAGGATGCACAGTGCACTCAAGAGATAGATGATTCGATGCTTCACGGTGGCCCTCCTTTTCACACGATATGTTTTCGGTATATGGTAAGATAATTGTATGGTAGAGAAAATGAATTGTCAATAATTTATAATATTTGGAGGAGGCGAAACGGAAAATATACACTTTGCATAAAAAGTGAGGGACGAATCTATTGACTTTGCCGTGGAGGTATGGTAAAAGTAAGGAGAAAGACAGTGGTTGGATGGGCGATAAAGGAGGCTCTATCATGAAAGCGGGAAGGATTATAGCGGTGCTTGCGGTATCCTTGCTGGCAGTGCTTGTGCTGGTGCTGCTCTGGATAGGTCGGGGCGGCAGAGAACCGGAGAAGACGGAGGTATCCGTGACGGAAAAGCAGGCCATGACCTTTGCAGAGGGTGAAATCCGCCGCATCGCCGGGGAGGGCGGGCCGGACTGCACATGGGACGATACCACGGCGATCCTCCAAGGCAGGCCCCTTTACGGCCCCGACGACCGGTGCAACGGATATGTGTGCAGGCTGACCACCGGCGGCATGGAGACAGGGTATCTTCAAGTGGATGCGCTGGGCGGGGAGCTTTGCACCGGCGCTTACTCCTTCACCGGTATCCCGGCCTATGAGGGACTGGCCGAGGAGGGCGGCGGGACGGCTTCGGAGGAACGGCTGTACTTTTTCGGCGGCATCTCCTACGGCGTAAGGCTGGAGGACGGGAGTTTCCGGCTGATGGGCTCTCCGGAAAGGGTGAGCGCCGAGACGGCGGCGGAGCAGTACCGGCGCACGGTGGAGCAGGTGCAGCGCCAACGGGCGGAGTAAGAGATGATGAGCGGCGTATTCTCCGGCGGGAGGGTGCGCCGCGCTTTTCCGGTGAGGTAGCATGTCTCAGAGCCGTCCCGCGCCAACAGCAGCGCAGTCGGAAGAATCCCGCGCCGCGAAGCGTGAATCCACGCTGGAACTGGCCGCAACCCTGTACACGCGCGAGCAGTTGAGGGAAACCCTTGCAGGCATGGGCGAAACTCCGCAGATAGCTCTGGCCGGGCGTTCCAATGTGGGCAAGTCTTCTCTGCTCAACGCTCTGGCCCGGCGCAGGCAGCTGGCCAGGGTCAGTTCCACTCCGGGCAAGACGCGCTCGATCAATCTGTTCCGGGTCGTGCCGGAAGGGTTTTACATCACCGATCTGCCGGGGTACGGCTACGCCCGGCGCGGCAAGGCGGAACGCCGGGCCTGGGGTGAGCTTATCGGGGATTATCTGACCGGGACACCGCAGCTCAAGGCTGTGGTGGTTCTGCTGGACTGTCGTCTGCCCCCTCAGCAGGCGGACAGGGATATGGTGAGCTTTGCCCTTTCCCGCAATCTGCCCGTGCTGGCCGTACTGACCAAGGCCGACAAGTGCAGTCAGCGTGAACG
>ERZ825137.1633-NODE-1633-length-28374-cov-6.228469_pt1 | contig 28374 bp, 17 predicted proteins | sample MGYA00519873_ERZ825137 | MGnify/ENA primary metagenome ERZ825137 (study PRJEB31778, sample SAMEA3449190) | human gut metagenome | biome: human gut; feature: human-associated habitat; material: faeces | place: United Kingdom | collected 2010/2012 ...
ATATCGTGAAGCATGGACTGCGGCATACCGCGGCGGATTGCTTCTGCGATCTTCCAGATTCTGCGGTCATCTACGATCTCCAGCTCTGCAAGGAGTTCCTCATCTGTAAGCTGTGTGAAATCGTAGGACATCAGGCTGTCTACGTGCTGCTCCAGAGAACGGATTGCTTTCATCAGGGCACCTTCGAAGTTATGGCAGATACTCATAACCTCACCGGTCGCTTTCATCTGAGTAGTAAGAGTTCTCTTTGCAGTGATAAATTTATCGAATGGAAGTCTTGGGATTTTAACTACGCAGTAGTCAAGCATTGGCTCGAAACTTGCATATGTTTTTCCTGTGATTGCATTCGGGATCTCATCCAGTGTGTAACCCAGAGCAATCTTTGCTGCAACCTTTGCGATCGGGTAACCTGTTGCCTTACTTGCAAGTGCAGAGGAACGGCTTACACGCGGGTTTACCTCGATTACACAGTATTCAAAGCTGTCCGGTTTCAGAGCGTACTGAACGTTACATCCACCTGTGATTCCAAGTTCTGTGATGATGTTCAGGGCTGAAGTACGGAGCATCTGATATTCTTTATCTCCCAGTGTCTGAGATGGAGCAACTACGATAGAGTCACCTGTGTGGACACCAACCGGATCAATGTTCTCCATGTTGCAGACTGTGATGCAGTTTCCTGCACTGTCACGCATTACTTCATATTCAATCTCTTTCCATCCTGCGATGCAGCGCTCTACCAGAACTTCACCTACACGTGAAAGACGAAGACCATTCTCCAGGATTTCACGAAGTTCATATTCATTATGAGCGATACCGCCGCCGCTTCCACCGAGTGTGTAAGCAGGACGGAGAACTACCGGATAACCAATGATGTTTGTAAATGCAAGACCATCTTCTACTGTTGTAACAACCTTGGATGCTGCGATCGGCTCACCGATCTTCTCCATGGTATCTTTAAATTCCTGACGGTCCTCCGCTTTCTTGATTGTCTGGGCAGTTGTACCGATCAGTCTTATATTGTGTTCTTTGAGGAAACCTTTCTCATCCAGCTCCATGGCAAGGTTTAATCCCGCCTGGCCGCCCAGTGTAGGAAGGACGCTGTCCGGTTTCTCTTTCAGGATAAGCTGTTCTACTACTTCTACTGTCAGAGGCTCGATATAAACTCTGTCAGCGATATCTTTATCTGTCATGATGGTTGCAGGGTTGGAGTTAAGAAGAACAACCTCAATGCCTTCTTCTTTCAGGGAACGGCATGCCTGTGTTCCTGCATAGTCAAACTCTGCTGCCTGGCCGATGATAATCGGGCCGGAACCAATTACAAGTACTTTTTTAATGTCTTTATTTCTTGGCATTATTTATTTCCTCCCATCATATCCATAAATCTGTCAAACAGGTAACTGGAATCCTGCGGTCCCGGGCATGCTTCAGGATGGAACTGTACAGTAAAGATATTCTTTCCTTCGTATGCCATACCTTCGTTTGTGCCGTCATTGACGTTAACGAATGCAGGTTTTGCAATGTTTTTCTCTTCAAGTCCCTCAGCATCTACTACATAGCCATGGTTCTGGGAAGAAATGTAAACACGTCCTGTTGCAAGGTCTTTGACCGGATGATTTCCGCCTCTGTGTCCGTATTTCATCTTATGGGTATCTCCACCTGTTGCAAGAGCCATAAGCTGATGTCCAAGACAGATTGCGAAGATCGGAACTTCAGAATCATATAATTTTTTTATTTCCTTTATAATAGAAGTACATTCCTTTGGATCTCCAGGGCCGTTACTTAACATAATGCCATCCGGATTTGCCTCCAGAATCTCTTCCGCAGGTGTCAGTGCCGGATAAATTGTAACCTCACATCCTCTTTCATTCAGGGAACGTGCAATGTTTCTCTTTGCTCCCAGGTCAAGAAGTGCTACTTTCGGACCGTCGCCTTTTAAAATCTCTTTCTCGCGGCATGTTACCTTCTCTACTACCTTACCTGTTGTATATGCTTTTAACTGGGGGATAATTGTATCTAAATCATAATTTTCATTGACGGTGATCATACCGTTCATGGTACCTTTCTCACGAAGGATTTTCGTTAAGGCTCTGGTATCAATTCCGGCAATACCTGGAATATCATGCTTTGTTAAGAAATGCTGAATCGTGTCCACGCTTCTGAAATTACTTGGGACACGGGATAATTCGCGGACAATAAAGCCGTCCACCCATGGCTTTGATGACTCCTGGTCATCATAACAAATTCCGTAATTCCCAATGAGGGGATAAGTCATACATACTGCCTGTCCTGCATAGGAAGGGTCGGTCATTACTTCCAGATAACCGGTCATGGAAGTATTAAAGACGATTTCGCTGATAACGTCTCTCGTTGAACCAATGCTTGTACCTTTGAACACATGGCCATCTTCTAATATCAGAAATGCTTTCATACAATCTCCCTTTCTTATCTTTATATTGTGTCTATCACTTATTTTTTCCTAAATCTTCAAGATTGTATCACAGCAAAGTGCTTTTTTCAACCTTATAAGGTACTAAAAATAATTAAGTTGATATTAAAAACTTTTTTGTAATTTCAGGCAGATCCAATCACATGCATTCACTGCTTTCTCACATCCAAATACCTCTATAAAATTTAAATCATCCTCTTCTCTGTGCAACTCTACACCGGATAACTGCTCCGCAGTTTATCAGAAGAAGCTTACACTTCTACGTAACAAATTGTGCGTTTTGAGGATACTGTAAAAAAAATTAAAAAAATTTCAAAAAAGCTATTGACTTTTATCCATACATCGGTTATTATAAATGAGCAGTCGCGAGAGAGCGATTGATAAATAAGAAATGCAGAAGTGGCGGAATTGGCAGACGCGCAGGCTTCAGGTGCCTGTGGTAGCAATATCGTGTGGGTTCAAGTCCCATCTTCTGCATTATTTTTTTACTCAAAAAAGGAAACTGATACAGTTTCCTTTTTTTCTGTTCTTATGATACAAAAGACATCAGATAACGGTAAATCTTCCATGTGGTTTCATTATCGTAATGAGTTCCGTCTGTTGTCTTATATCCCTGCTTTTTCAGATAAGAATAAAGATCTGCATATTTCGCACCGGCAACTTCTTTTTTCATTCTGGCATTGAAATCTTCGATTTCCTCATTTGTTACATAAGGATCTTTGGTTACCTGTCCCACTGCCACAATATAGACATCCGCTCCCTGCGCTTTCCATTTTGGAATCTCCTCATTCAGCAGACTGATATAATTTGAAATATTGTATACATCATTAACACCAAGCCAAACAAAAATATCTTCATTTCCGTTCATCTGCTCCTGCAAGGTTTTCAGGGCAGTATCTCTAAACCATTTATACCCCATTCCAATCTCACATATCCATGTAATGTTATCGTTCTCCACAACATCTTTCATCATATCTGTTCTGGAATCTCCGATCATAATAGTCTTTCGCATTACCGCCTCTGCCGGATCACTCAGTTCAGAATATACAACATTTCCCTGATTTCGTACATATGCCCGTATTCTGTAATAATAAGTCTTTCCTGAAACAGTACCTGTATCTGCATAACTGAATGTTGTATTGCCGGAAACTATATTGATTCTTTTATATCCTCTGTCCTCGGATTCTGACCGGAATATCTGATATCCTTCTGCAGTTTTGATTTTTTTCCATTTGATCAGGGTTCCGCTTTCTTCTCTCACTCTTATCCGGGTGATCACAGGTTTTCCGGGAGCTGTTTTTATCTCCAGTGCTTTCGATGATGGGCTGTACAGAGTTTTGTTTCCCTGTTTCAGATAAGAACGTATCTTATAAGTGTAGAGCTTATCTTCAGAACCTGTCAGTGTAAAACTGGTAATGTTCCTGTTCTTGATCCTTCCCACGCATTTGTATTTCCCGTAGGCTTTATAATACAGAAAAATCTGATAGCCGGAGGCCTTCTTTACTTTATTCCAGTTCAGAGTCACTCTGTTTCCGGCTGCTGTTCCGGACAATACCGGTGTTTCCGGTTTTGCAGATGCTGCGGATGCCGACACTGTTCCAAACAGCATTACCGCTATTAACCAAAATAAAGAGAAACTCTTTCTGATATATTTCACATGACATTCCTCCCATCTATAACAATTCATCTATAGCAATACCGGACTGTCCACAGTATTTTACGGAATTGCCATAATCAAAGAGCCGGCTCTGTAAAAGATATCTGCTCTCACATCGCCGGCTTGATTTTATACTGTTCTCAATTATTTTTGTATTATTTGACTTTCACGCTCTTCACTGCACTGTAACCTGTATATACCTTGGCAGATCCTACCATCTTATATGCGCGTGCTCTGAAATAATAAGTTTTACCACTTGTCAGTTTTGTCTTATTTGCGGTCAGCTTTGTAGTTCCTTTTACAACCGTACCCTTCTGGGATTTCCTGGATGATCCACAGTAAACATCATATCCGTCTGCACCTGCAACAGCCTTCCAGCTTACGGTTGCCACACCTTTTTTGGTGGACTTCACAGAGATTGCCGGCTTTGTACCTGTTGCTGTAGCTTTCACTTCTGCGGAATTTGACCAGGATCTGAGGTTCTTATTGGCATCTTTTACCTGTACAGTTGCTGTAACTCTGTATGTATAGGCTGTTCCTGTAGAAATCACATTATCTGTGTAATCTTCTCCGAACTCTGCGTCAGCCAGATCACCATTATCCCATGTTTTAACAGTTTCATATGCACCGTTGCCTGTTTTCTTCTCCAGTTTGTAAGAAGCATCATCTGTACTGGAACCAACGTTTACCACGATCTGATCCCATGTTGCAGATGTGATGGATGCAGTTGCCTTCAGCATTTTGACCTTGGATGAAACTCCTGCATCACAGCTGAACTGCTGAGGTACGGCAATCCATTCCGGTGTAAAGTCAATAGAAGGTGTCTTACTCAGTGAGTTTCCGTCAAGGTATAAGGAAACTACCTGAGATCCTTCCTTGCTGTTTTCCAGTTTCAGGTTTGTGATCTTATTGTTTCTCAGATCAAGGATTCCCTGAAATCCGGCGCAGTTGAATGAAGTGATGGCATTATTGGAGACATTGACTTCTGAAAGACTCTTTACATAATCAGTATCTCCGATGTTCAGTCCTGCATTTGCCTGTGTGGTAAATTTATTGGAGCTTGCATCTACGAAATCCAGGTTCTTCAGATATTTCTTGGAAGGCATTACTACCTTTGTCAGTTTATTGCTTCCATACTTCACTACACGAAGATTTGTGCATTTGCTGAGATTCAGAGTTCCTGCAAGACTGTTATTACTCAGATTCAGATATGCAACTTTTGTATTCTTTGTAATATTTACAGAAGTAAGTTTGTTATTTGCCGCAAACAGATCTGTCGCATAGGTAAAACGTTCAATGCCTTTCAGGTTGGAAATTCCAAGCCCTGAAACATCAATCGTCTTGGCTGCTTTGATCTCTGCCGCTGAAAGTTTCTTATCCTTGTCTGTATCAATATTGTCTAAAACATACTGGCGGAACTTTGCATCCGGGAAGTTCGCTGAACTGACTGCTACTGCTGATGATGCTTCAGCAGCATCAGACTGAAATTCAGATCCGTCCTCTACCTCCGGAGCTTCCTCTTCTGCTGAGCCAACAGACTGTTCTTCTACTGTTGATGTATCATCACTAAAATCAGCAGCCTGAACGCTGATACCAGAAGTCATCATAGCTGCACTGATCATTCCTGCGACTAATAACTGATTTAATTTTCTGTTTTTCATCTTTCCCTCTCCTGTTCGTAATTTTCATACCTTTTGATACGATATAAAATTATCATATTCCATATCAATTTGCAACATATTTTTAATTATACTGTAATTATCTGGTAAATCTGTAAAAATAATTTACCCTGCAGTTACTTACTTCTCTTCCATTGTTTCTTTTTCCACTGGTGTTTCTTCCACCGGCTGTTCCTGTGCTGGTTCTGTTTCTGCTGTTTTCTCTGTTTCTGCTGTTTTCTCTGTCTCTGGTTCTTCCGGCTGTAATTCTTCTGCCGGTGTTTCTTCCGGCCCATTACTCCCATCTTCATCTTCATCTGAAGATACAGTGTCATTTTCCACATTCTTCGCCGGTTCCGGAGTCGGGCATGACGTTCCGCAATACGGACAGAAACTTACATTAATATCTACCTCCCGCTCGCAGGACGGGCAGATTTTCTCTCCTTTCAGGTTCGCAGCATTATCCTTATACTCCCTGATTTTCAGATAATGCTGATCAATCTCCTGACATAAAGCACTTAACTCACTATCAATTCCATCACCCTGAGAATGTCGTCTGTAAACAATATCACCGATATCAACTTTGATTTTCTCAATAATGCGCTCTTCTCCTGTGATTTTACTTCTTATCTTCTGCGCCTCGATCGTCTGCTCTGCGCGGGCACCTAATTCTCTTGTTGTCTTTCCCAGTTCCTTCGTTGTTTTTGAAAATGTCTTAACTAATCCATCAAAAAAATCTGTTCCCATAATATTTACTCCCTTCCATTATTGTCCTCATAATGCAAGAACAAAACTATTTTAATTAATGACTACCCTCCAGCAGGATCGGCTCCTGTCCGCGAAGAAGGATCTTCGGACCACCGTTTCCTTCTATGTATTCTCTTGTAATCACAACCTCTCCTATGCTGTCATCTTTCGGAATCTCATACATGATATCCAGCATATACTCTTCCAGTATCGCGCGAAGTGCCCTGGCACCTGTATCTCTCTCCAGTGCTTTCGCAGCAATTGCATGAAGCGCCCCGTCTTCAAATTCCAGTTTCACTTCATCCAGTGCAAGAAGTTTCTGATACTGTTTAAGAATCGCATTCTTCGGCTCCTGCAGGATCTTCACAAGCATATCCTCATTCAATCCGTCCAGAGTAAAGATGATCGGAAGTCGTCCGATAAATTCCGGAATCATTCCAAAACTGCGGATATCCTCCACTGTTACTTTCTGAAGCAGATGAGGATCATTATCATATTTATCCTTCAGGTCTGCATAAAAACCGATAGATGCCTGCTTGTTCAGCCTTTCTTTAATGATATTCTCCAGATCAGGAAAAGCACCGCCACAGATAAACAGAATATTACGTGTATTAACAGTTACAAGCGGTACCATTGCGTTTTTGCTGTTTGCACCTACAGGAACTTCCACCTCACTTCCCTCAAGAAGCTTCAGCATTCCCTGCTGCACTGCCTCACCACTGACATCTCTCTGGTTGGTGTTCTTCTTCTTGGCAATCTTGTCAATCTCATCAATGAAAATAATACCATGCTCGGCACGCTCCACATCATTATCTGCCGCTGCCAGAAGTTTGGAAACAACGCTCTCTATATCATCGCCAATATAACCGGCTTCTGTAAGAGAAGTGGCATCTGCAATTGCAAGCGGCACATCCAGAAGTTTCGCCAGGGTTTTAACCAGATAGGTTTTACCGCATCCGGTTGGTCCGATCATCAGCATATTAGATTTCTCAATTTCAATCTCATCCATTGTATCTGTTGCCACACGTTTATAGTGATTGTAAACCGCTACAGACATTACTTTCTTGGCTTTCTCCTGACCGATCACATACTGGTCAAGGGTTTCTTTGATCTTATGGGGAGCAGGAATATTTTTCAGATCCAGAACCGGTTTTTCCTGTTTCTTTTTCTTTTTTTCTTTCTTTGGCTGCTGCACCGGATTCTGGAAGCTGCCCAGATCGATCATACTCACATTCGGCATATTCAACAGGTCAGAATAATTGAACTTACCCTCATTAAACTGCTGATTCATAGAATTAAAGCTCTTTTGCATACAATCTGTGCAGACATGTATGTTATTGGGAAGTTCGATCATCGGACCGGCCTTGCTCTCAGGTCTGCGGCAGAGAAAACAGAATTTTTCGGATTTGTTTCTCTTTTTCTCTGTATCTTCGCTGCTGTCTATTATTTCATCATCATTATAGTTCTCGCTCATAATGACTCCTTTCTATATCCTCTTATTCGTAACAGTACAGTGCTCCTGCAGGATAGCAGGCTGCTGGATCATTACGCTTATTTAACTGAATTATATCATACAATTCCCTTATAACAAAATGAAAGTTTTATAAACACAAAAAGAATCGTTACTGTTCACTGATAATATATAAAAGACACCGCCGCATGGGCGATGTCTTTTGTTTTATTCATTGTCCGGTCTGGTGCCGAGAGTCAGCTCTATAGTATTTTCTTCATATTCCCCATTAGTGGCTCTTGCAATAACTGCCTCAATCTTCTCTCCCGATTTATAATACTGCAGCTTATCCAGCAGATCATCACCATCACTGACTTTCTGTCCGTCGAATTTTACGATGATGTCGCCTTTACAGATACCTGCCTCCTGTGCCGGAGAATCATCCTCCACACTTCTTACAAAGGCACCTGTGGGCATATTATACATCTCAATTGCCTCTGTGGTCAGATTGGCAAGACTTACTCCCAGATATCCTTTTTTGCTGCTGTCTACTTTCTCCCTGGTCTCACGATTCATCAGTTCTTCCAGAATAGGCTTTGCCTTGGAAATAGGAATGGCATATCCCATACCTTCTACAGCACTGTCTGCGTATTTTGCAGAATTGATGCCGATCAGCTCGCCTTTCATATTCAAAAGTGCACCACCACTGTTACCCGGATTGATTGCCGCATCCGTCTGGATCAGTCCTGTACTGTTCGTTCCGTCATCTGTAGAAATCGTCCGGTTCAATGCACTTATCCAGCCTGATGTTACAGACTGACCATATCCAAGCGCATTACCGATCGCAACTACCTGCTGCCCTACTGCCAGATCATCCGAACTTCCTATCTGAGCAATCTTGATCTGATTTAAAGTGTCCTCAGGGATATCCGATTTCTTCACCGCAACTACTGCCAGATCATTATCAGCATCTGTACCCTTAATCTTGGCACTGACCGCATCCTCTACATTCAGATCTCCATTATCTCCCGCATTCACAGTCTCTGTCTCTGCATTTGCCACATCATCCCCGATAAAGCAGACACTCAGAGTTGTAGCTCCATCCACCACGTGATTATTCGTTGCGATCAGAAGCTCATCATCATCATTATCTCCAACGATAATCCCTGAACCTGTTGACGCACTCTTATATTGGTGGGAACTATATCCGAAAAAGCTTGGTATTTCCTGAACACTGACCGTAGTGATCGCAACTACAGAAGGCATGGAAGCCTGAGCCACTGCTGCTACTGTTCCATTCTCAGAGTCAGACAGCACCTTATCGGCAATGCTGTCATCTGATGCCGTTTCCTGAAGATCCACACTGTCTGTAGTTTTAATCTGCACCGAAGACTTACCTGTATTCAGGAATCTGTCTGCTGCAAAATTTGCCGCCTGAAATACAACTGCCGCCACCAGGCCAAAGATCACAGCCAATGCGATTGTCGCCCCTGCTTTTTTCTGAAAAGAATTCTGATTTCTTCTGTGTCCAGAGGGACCGGATGGTTTCAAAACAGTTCCCTGTTCTTCATGGAACTGATAATGTCCATATCTGGGCTGCTGACCGGAATCATCTGTTTTTTCACCCAGGTTTCTTTCATCATTCATGTAATCTGCTCCCTTCTGTTCCTGTATTACTGTTTATCGGAACACTCCCCGAAATAAACAATGATCTGTAACTGTTTTATTTCTGCACAGTTACAGCAATTCTTCTCCTGAACTCTGGAATCAGTATATCAATTAATTGTGTTCAAAATGTGACAATTATCGTAAATTGGCGTGTCTTAAGGTCATCCTCTTACCTTTATTTTCTGTTCCAGTAATATGGACTCATGGTACATGCAAGAATAACTTTCCGGGGAAGTTTTCTGTATCTTTTCCCCAGAAAATATCCTGCATATTTCATTCCGCTCTGCCAGATCAGCTGAGGAATCAGCCAGAAGTGTCCCGTTCTTATCAGATAGCCCAGGCTTCTTTTTACCAGACGGATTCCCTCTCCCTCAGAAGGTACTCCTTCAAAAATTTCCGGATGCTCTGCCTGGGATACTCCCAGATCGAAGTTTCTGTGAAACTGCTGCCTTCCGGAATAATTATGGGAATGATACACTCTCGCATCTGCTGCATAGACAACTGAATAGCCTTTCTGAATCATTGTTCCGGCACAGATCATATCTTCATTGAAAATCGCCCGCTCTGTAAAACCGCCTGTTTTCAGATAAATCCCTTTATCATAGGCCGCACACACATTAGAACAGAAATAGGTCTTGATCCCGTACTTATCAATATCAGCCAGCGACTTTACCGAGGACTGCTCCGGATAATTAAAAGAACGGGTATAACGTTCCAGAAAGCGACAGTCTGCCCTGGGTAATTGTCTTGCATAGGCTGCTCCTGCACCCGGATTTTCACTGACAGCACAGACAAGATTTCCAATTACTTTTCTGTCAGCAGGGAGAGCATCCTGTGTCATAAAGATCATAATATCTGCATTCGAAAGTTCTGCTGCCCTTCTTCTGGTTCCGCCATGATCAAAATCCTTCTGTTCCAGGTGATGAACCTCAAGGATCGGACATTTCTCCCATTCTCTGTTCCAGTACTGCTCTCCCGTATTCATAACCAGAATCCTGCGAGGACGGTATTCCTGTTCTTCCAGCCTGTGCAGCAGTTCTCCAAATTCTCTGCCGGGACGATAGGCAGGAATGATTACATCAACTGTCGCAGTGTCATTATATTTTTCCTTATGCGTCATCCTCAACACTCCTTATCTGAAAAGAGGACCATCCTTTCCAACAGATGGTCCTCTTTTCTATTATTTATATTTTTATAGCAGTTCCCTGTTACTGTTCTTCAGAACTTGCTCCGGAATCTGCTGCTGAATCATCGCTGAATCCATCGTCGCCGCCGGTCTCATCTCCGCCGGTCTCATCTCCACCGGTGTCATCGCCGCCGTCGTAATCTCCACCACCAGTGTCACTGCCGGTGTCATCGCCGCCATTATCATAACTGCCGTCATCGCCACTGTTATCATAATCGCCACCGCCGCCATTATCATAACCGCCATCATAACCACCGTTATCATAATCATTGTCATAATCATAATCGCCGCTGTTATCCGTACTGCCGGAGATATTATCGCCGGACCATACAAAAGTGTCATTTGCATTTGTGGTATCAGTGTCCTGTGTCGTAGTCTTGGCTGCATCATCCAGCTTACTTTCTCCGCCGACGATCTCAAGTATCTTATTACTGCGGGCCACTACCTCAGAAGACGGAGTATAATCCTGATCATCATACAGGAACTTGTGAAGTTCAACTACATTGTTCTCAAGATCAGTAGGAACAATAATACTTCCCTTGATATTGGAGAATTTAAACTTCTGCGGGAATCCCGTACTGTCTGTAAATTTATATCCGATCAGAGTCGGAATAAGTCCCAGAATATCCTGCTTTGAAAGAGATGTTGTAACCATCGGGAATACATCATCCATAATCTTAAAGATAGAAGAAAGACCTGCTATCTTCGCCTTATCAAAGAGCATTCCAAGTACTCGTCTCTGACGCTCTGTACGTCCCATATCCAGACTTGCAGTATAACGGATACGGCAATAGGATGTCGCCTGTACGCCGTTTAGATGATAAGTTCCTACAATTGCTTCCTGATCTTCCGGCTTTGGCTCCGGTTTCTCGAGCGGAGTGTAGTCTTTTCCTGTCAGCTTGGATGTTTCCACGCAATAGTTATTCATATGTTCAATTTCCGCATAAGATAACGGAATATCAAGACCGCCAAGATCATCTATCACTTCTACAAGTGCGGAAAAATCAGCCGTCGCATAATCGGAAATATCCAGATCCAGGTTTGTATTTAACATGGTGATCGCCTGTTCCGGACCACCCAGCGCATAGGCTGCATTTGCCTTCGTATAGGTATCATCTCCAACATTGAGAAGTGTATCTCTGTATACGGAAACCATACGCACTTCTTTTGTATCGTTGTTTACACTCACAATGATCATGGTATCACTGTTCTGTGCAGAATACTGGGAGCCTTCCCCTCTGGTATCAATACCAAACAGCACATAGGTCTTGTATCCTGTCATCTTTGGTGCTTCCTGGTTTACGACTATTTTTTCCTTTTTCAGTTCCGGCTGCTCGATCTTATCCAGCCTGGAAGAAATCTGTCCATACACATACAGCCCGCCAATAAACAGCAGCAGTACAATGATCTCAAGCACAAACAGTACTTTTTTCTTTTTTCCTGGTTTAGCCATGACTTTTTCCCCTTATCTTAATATGCATTTTTGTTTATAAATCCCTTGAAAAATGTAAGGAATATAATCTTGATATCCAGCCCTATGCTCCAGTTTTCAATGTAATAAAGGTCATATTCGATTCTTTTTCTTATGGATGTGTCTCCGCGGTAACCATTCACCTGAGCCCAGCCGGTAAGTCCCGGGCGAACCTGATGTTTCACCATATATCTCGGGATTTCTTCTCTGAATTTCTCTACAAAAAACGGCCGCTCCGGTCGTGGTCCCACAAGGCTCATGTTACCCTTCAGTATGTTGAAAAGCTGTGGCAGTTCATCAATACTGGTGTGACGCATAAACTTTCCGATGGGTGTTACTCTTGGGTCATTCTTTACTGTCCATGCCTTCTTCTCTTCCGATTCCGGCTGTACTTCCATGGAACGGAACTTATACATCCGAAAAGTCTGGTTATGAAGTCCAACCCTCTCCTGTTTATAGATCAGTGGTCCCGGTGATGTCAGCTTAATGATAGCACACATTAACAGCATCAGCGGTGAGGTTACTATGATTCCAACAATAGATCCTGCAATGTCCATCGCCCGCTTGACCAGTGCATTGAATGTATTGTTCAACGGTACATAACGGATATTGATAACCGGAAGTCCCAGTATATCTTCTGTGTATGGTTTTGTCGGAATGATCTTATTATAATCCGGGATAAACTTGGTGTGTACTCCGGATTTTTCACACAGTGCTACAATCTCTTCCAGGCGGTAATATTCACTTAAGCCCAGAGTGATCGCTATTTCATCCAGCCGGTTCTCCGGAAGTATTATATTCAGATTGGCAATCCTTCCAAGAACTTTGATTCCCTTGTACTCTGTTCCTGCCGGAACATTGTCATCCAGTATTCCGCGGATCACATATCCCCACTGAGGATTGGCAAGAACTCTGTCAATGTATTCCTCTGCTGCGCGGCTGTATCCCACACAGATCATCTGTTTCTGATTCAGTCCCTTCTCTCTCATATCTCTCAGAAGAGCGAAAATCAACATTCGGGCACACCACTGAAGCACAATATTGATTACATAAAACATAATATAAGTAGAACGGGAAAAATCGCTCTCATCTATCATGTAAAATGTAAACATCAGAATAAGGAGCCCAAGCGAGTTGGCCTTTACAATATTAGCCAATACAAGCCGACGCCCCTGCATCCGCATGGGAGTATACAATGTGAAAGCCTGATACAACAACAGATAAACCGGTACAATAAAAACCAGCATCAGCATATACTGCTGAAAGCTTCTGGTTCTGACTGCTGTTGCTGCCATAGGACCAACAAAACGGATCAGCCATGCCAGAAAATATGACAGTACCAGTACAATTGCATCAATGATCATATGGAGACGACTGAAATTCTTTTCATTGTCCTTTAGCAATCTTTTGTCACCTCATTTTTTTATCGTTTCTATATTATAATAGTTGTTTTATAAAAGCAATAAAAATTTATCTTTCTTTCTTATCATCCGCACAAACGCCTGAAGATATTCACCCACAATTCAACTTGAATCCTAAAATAGTTTGACAGATTTTGAAATTTAAAAGGTATTTTATGATTTTTTTTACTGATCTGGAATCCATTCTTAATTCCCGCAATATACTCTCTTCCGAATCCTTTCAGCGTAAAAAACAGAATTTTGATTCCAAATCCTGCAACAAGAAACGGAAGATTGATAATAATCTGTAACACCGGCATATTTTTGTATATCAGATAAATATTATTTCTGGAAGAATACCGGATCTTGAACTGATTATATCTGGATCCGCTGGTACCGCTTCCCACATGGTATACCATGGCATCAGGTGCATACCAGTTTTCATATCCGTAGATCCTGGCCCGGTATCCCACATCCATGTCCTCCAGATATGCAAAATGTTCTTCGTCAAAATATCCCAGTTCATCAAAGATCTTCTTTCTGTAAATAGCAGCTCCTGCGCAGGAAGCAAAAATCTTCTCTTCCTTTTCATAGGTATGGATATCTTTCCCCTTACCTCTTGCATAAGCCCATCCAAGCGCGCAGTAATAGTTTCCTGCATCATCCAGCCTGTCCCTGTCATGAAACTGAATCATTCTGGCAGCACAGGAGAAAGCTTTGGGATGCCTTTTGATGGCTGACAGCATTTCTTCTATAAAATTCTCCGTTACTTCAATATCATTGTTTAAAAGCAGTACATAAGGTGAGCGTGATGCTCTGATCCCTTCATTGACCGCTTTACAGAATCCGAAATTCTCCGGCAGTTCGATCAGATGGACCCATGGATACCTTGCAGCAACAAAAGCACAGCTTCCGTCATTGGATCCATTATCCACAAGAATTACATCAAAATTGCTTACAGTCTGACACTCCAGACCTGCAAGTACGCCATCCAGATAAGCCATCCCATTAAAATTCGGAATGATCACTGATACTTCCTGCATGATTTCCTCCCTGTCTTCTCTTTTTTCTGTCCTGCTTCTGTCTCCATTCCCGGGATTGGCTTCAGAGAATAATTCCATTTGGTAAGAGACAGGTTTTTGTTATAACAGGGATCTCCGTTTTTGAGAATGTCTATCCAGTGACATCGCATATATTCAATCTCCGTCTGAAAACGGCGCACTTTCTCCTTGCTGTCTTCAGCTCCTCTGGTCTTTGATTCCATATGATAAAGCTTCGCATAGGGATCATATACGATCAGATAGCCGTTTTTTCTTACTTTCAGGCAAAGATCCACATCATTAAATGCCACAGCCAGTTCTTCTGTAAATCCTCCTGCCTGCTCAAAAACCTCTTTCTTCATCAACAGACAGGCGGCAGTCACTGCACTCATATCCTGAAGAAGGGATGCCTTATGCAGATAGCCGGTACGGTCCGCAGGCATATCTACGAACATATGCCCCGCAATACCGCCCATTCCGATCACACATCCTGCATGCTGGATCGTATTATCCGGATAAATGAGCTTTGCTCCGACACCGCCCACTTCCGGACGCTGACACACTCCAAGCATTTCTTCCAGCCAGTCCGGATTGATGGATTTTACATCATTATTCAGGAAAAGCAGATATTCTCCCTTTGCATGCGCCGCAGCAAAGTTATTGATGGCAGAATAATTAAATTCTTTTCCCCATCTTAAAAGATGGATCTTCCGGTTTCCGGAAAGCTCTTTATAATATCGGAAAATCTTATCAGTGGTACTGTTATTCTCCACGATTATGATTTCAAAATTCTGATAACCGGTATTCTTCTCCAGCATTTCCAGACAGGTCTGAAGAGTCTCTTTCTCGTCTTTGTTTGGTATGATAACAGACACCAGAGGTTTTCCCTGCACCGGATATTTCACCCGGTAAAAGCCCAGATCCTGTGTATGGCTTACCTCGCCTTTTGTACCTGTTCTCTCAAGATGAGCTTCTATTGCTCTCTTGCCGGCTTCAAATGCGTACATTTTACTGGCAGGATTATCTGCAGTGGAGGCTTTGTGTGTTCTCCAGTGATACAGGATTTCCGGAACATGTAAAACCTCTCCGGCATTCTCCGTACAGCGGAAGATAAAATCGTAATCCTGAGCTCCATCGAATTCTTTTCGAAAACCTCCGGCCTTTTCTACAATACTCTTTCGCACTACAAAAAAGTGGCAGATATAATTATTGGAACGCAGGAGATCCAGATTAAAATCCGGTTTCAGATGTGGCTGAAAATGCTCGTCCAGTTCTGTTGTAACCTTATCCTCGTCTGTATAAAGCGCATCTGCCTGCGGATGATCCTGCAGTATTTTCACGATCTCATATAATGCATTGGGTGCCAGCAGGTCATCATGGTCAAGAAGCCCCACAAATTCACCTTTTGTCATTGCAAACGCGCGGTTTGTGTTCTCTGCAATGCCAAGGTTCTCTTTGAGATTGCAGAATCTTACCCGGGAATCTCCGGCTGAATATTCTGCCAGTACTTTCTGCATCTCCTCATTGTCAGGACTTGCATTTACGATACACAGCTCCCAGTTTGAATAAGTCTGAACGATCAGTGATTCTATCATCTGTCTCAAAAATTCTACAGGTGTCTGATAAGCCGGAACTGCAATGCTGATTAGCGGTGAATAATCAAATTTCTGTTTCCTCTGTGTTTCCAGTGTTTCCTCCGTCGGAATGTAAGCCCGGTACCATGGACCATATGGTACTTCTTCCGGTTCAAAACGTTCATGCAGCCTGATCCAGAATTCCTTTGGTCCATAATGCTTCATGTAGCGGAACCCTTTCCGGATCGTATAGGGGGAAAGCTTCCTGAACATTTTCGTCCACTGGATTTTTCCTCCTGCAGATGGTTTTTTACTCATATGATAACCTCGATTTTTACTATGATTTTTTATTTTAACATTGTATGATATTTTTTGCAAGAAAGGAGAGAAATGTGTTATACTGTTATTGTTTTTATGGTTACTGTTCACATACAATGAACAGTTACTTTTCAACATTTTTATGCACAGGAGTATTATATACCATGATGATAAAGAAAAAAAGAATCACTGCAGCCCTGCTGGCTCTGGGACTTGGTGCTGTCACCATGTTTTCACAGTTTCCGGTATCTGCTGCTGAAGAAACAGCCCAGAATACAGACGCCGCCGCACAGACAGCAGATCCGTCTGTCGTAGTCACCAACGGTATCGACGGATGGCCCCAGGCTTCCGATATTTCGTCTGCCGCAGCAATTGTAATGGAAACTTCCACTAACACAGTCCTGTATTCCAAAAATGCAGATCAGCCCCTTTACCCTGCAAGCGCAGTCAAGATCATGACCTGCCTGGTTGCTCTTGAGAACAGCAGTCTGGATGAACAGGTAACCATGACTGCAACCGGTGTTTCCGGTGTTACTGACGGAGGAGCCAATATTTCCTCACAGTTAGATGAGGTTTTCACCATGGAACAATGTTTATATGCCATCATGGTTGCCTCTGCCAATGATATCGCACTGCAGGTAGCTGAACATGTGGGAGGTTCTGTGGATGCTTTTGTACAGATAATGAATACCCGGGCACAGGAACTTGGCTGCACCAATACTGTCTTTACCAATCCTACCGGCCTTCCTAATGAGAACCAGCATATCACCGCCCATGATATGGCTCTGATCATGGAAGCAGCTATGGCAAATGACACTTTCCGCACCATTGCAGCAACTACTTCCTATACACTTCCGGCAACAAATGTTTCCGGCGGTGAACGTGTACTTACAAACAATTTTACCATGATAAACAGCACCAGCGACGGTTATTATAAACCCTGTATCGGCGGTAAGGAAGGGTACACAGAAGCTTCCGGAAGTACCCTGGTATGTGAAGCTTCCAAAAATAACATGAAGCTGGTATGCATTGTATTAAATGGCGCATCCGGTGTTACCGATGATGAAGCAATCGCGCTTCTCAATTATGGTTTTGACAATTTTGCACCCCTTACCATCGCAGACGATGATTTTAACCGTCTTTCCGGTGGTACAGTCATTGCACCAAACGGTGCCACAGAAGATAATCTGACCACAGAAGATACTTCTTCTGACGGACAGATCACACGCCAGTATTACTTTGGAGGAACTCCTGTAGGAACTGCGATTCTGGAAGACGCAGAGCAGCAGACAAATGATGCCGCAGTAACCGGTCAGAAGAATATGGAGGCAGCACAGGCATATTCTGCTTCTCATACAACTGCTCCTTATTATATCATCGGGGCGATCGGGGCAGCATTCCTGCTGTTTTTCCTGTTCCTGATGATCAAAGTGATCAAATCCTGAAGCCTACTTCTGAATACCAGACAGTAAACATTTCTTTGATAGATAAAACAGATAAATTTAAGGGACTTCCGCAAAAGCTTTTCATGCGGCAGTCCCTTTATTTCTTTTAAGGCAAGATCAAAAATGCCCAGCAGGCAAATGGCGAAATCACCAGCAGTGCTGTCAGCACTCTGTATATCAGACTCCGCACCTTCTCATTTTTCACTGTTTTTGTCAGAATATTATTCCAGCCCAGCGTAACAAAGTACATCAGAGGATATAACGCAGGCATAAGATATCTTCCCTGTGGCTGATTATCACTGTAATAAACATAATACAGAAACAGAAATACCGGAATCATAATCAGAAATACCATCATCAAATGGAAAATACCTTCTTTATTCCACTCTCGGGATATCACCTTTGTTTTAATCTTCCATCTGTCATTTCCAACTGCTTTCCGCTGTGCAACATACATTTTTTTTCTCAGATCAAATGTCTCTTTTACAAAAAATACACTGATGATCCCAACAGCAAAGAACAGCATATACAGTTTGCTGACCGTATATGGCATATAAATTTCCATCTGTCCAAAAGTACCGATGAAACTTACACACACTGTCAGAATCCAGTTATGATACCAGCCGGGATCCTGATAAAGGATAATATCTTTCCAGTTCCATCCCAGCTTTGCAGGAGTCGGATACAGTGACGGTCTGTAATCCTTCTGAGCATATTTCTCAGCACATTCCGCACAGGATTTCCTTCCCAGAAAATCTCCGTTATACAAAACGGCGTTGCGGATGAACCACCAGCCGCAGAGAACTAAAGTAACTGCTGCGATCACTGCTCCTCTGCTGAAAAGGAATCGAACTCTCTGTGAAAAAGCTTCTTCTCTGCAGAGTAATACCGTAAAACAGAAGAAGAAAAAGCTGCAGAGTATCCAGCCGTATGCATTATAATAAGACAATGCACATACAGCCATTCCCACTGCAAGGAGTATACAGTTTTTCCATGTCCAGTCTTCTGTCAGATAAGAGGCCCATGCATACAAGATCATGGCTGCTGCCAGCAGTGCCAGTGAGTCTGTATTCACATAAGTTCCCATAAAGATTGCCTGCGGCATAAATCCTGCCAGTGCTGCAAACAGCCATCTAACTTCTCTGGAATATTTTTCTTTCGGAAACAGTTTGCCCGAAGCTTTTACAACAAAATACACTGCACCTGTGACAAACAGTACATCTGCCATACGTGCAATTTTGAACATGGAGTATTCCGGATCTGCAAAAAGCCGGGATATTCTCATAAATAATGCAGACACCATATAAGATACAACCGGATAATATGCATAGGAAATTCCCCACACTTTATTCCTGACAGCCGGATCATCTCCCCCCGGAAGAGCTCCATGGTGTTTATAAATGTAATCTGCAACATAATATCTCATCTGTTCATCCGGCCCTGAATTAAAAGGCTGTGTCATCGCCCAGGTTGTCAGCAGGATAAACGCCAGAAATACAAAAATGAAAATTTCTGTTTTTTCATTGATCTCTTTCTTTTTCTTTAACATATCTTCTTTCACATTCATTTTATAGCAATTTCATCTTCAGATTCTTTTCAGAGAAAAATCCTGGCTCTTCAGAGTGAGATTGGGGTTATAATAAGGATCTCCGTTCTTCAGGATCTCCGGCCATTTTTTCTCAAAGGTGGCAATTTCTTTGTTAAATCGTGCCACTTTTTCCGGAGTATCCTCAAGACCTCTGGATTTGGATTCATAATGGTATAATTCCGCATATGGATTATACACGATCAGATATCCCTCCTTTCTCAGCTTCATGCAGAAATCAATATCATTAAATGCAACAGCCAGTTCCTCTGAAAGTCCTCCCACTGCATCAAATGCAGATTTCTTCACCATCATGCAGGCAGCTGTAACCGCACTGTAATCCTGTGCACAGATAATTCTGTGACAATATCCGGTGGTACCTCTCTTCTGCTGGACAAAACAGTGTCCTGCAATTCCGCCAAAACCGATCACAACACCTGCATGCTGGATCGTATCATCCTCATAATAAAGTCTTGCACCCACTGCGCCTACATCTTTACGCATGCAATAACCCAGGAGTTCTTCCAGACAGTCCGGATTAATGATCTCTGTATCATTGTTAAGCAGAAGCAGATACTCACCCTTTGCAAAAGATGCACCATAGTTATTAATGGCAGAATAGTTAAAGACTCCGTCCCAGTATACCATGCGAACCTTCGGATTCTCTGCCTCCAGTTTTTTGTAATATTCAAAAGTAGCAGAATCTGTACTGTTATTCTCTACAATAATGTACTCATAATTTTTGTACGTAGATTTCTGTTCAATGGATTCCATACATCTCTTCAGATCATCAATATGGTCTTTATTCGGAATAATAATAGAAATCAGCGGATCATGATCTCTGATAAACTTCGTTCTGTACAGCCCCAGATATTCACCCTTAAAAACCTCTGCGCGGATTCCTGTTCTCTCATAGTGAGCCTGTACTGCACGTCTTCCGGCTTCAAAGGCATAAAGCTTGCTCTCGGGATTCTCTGCTGTGGAGTCCTCATGGCAACGCCAGTGATACAGGATTTTTGGAATATGACAGATTTCTTCATCCTTTACTGCTTCCACACAGCGCAACACAAAATCATAATCCTGTGCACCGTCAAACTCACTTCGCAGCCCGCCAACTTTTTCAATTACTTTTCGTGATACCACAAACAGATGGCAGATATAATTGACCGTGCACAGCAGATCTGGATTATAGTCCGGTTTAAAATGCGGCTGAAAGAATTTATGTCCATCCATAGACATCTTATCTTCATCTGTGTAAATCACCAGTGTCTGCGGTTTCTCATTTATTGCTTTCACACATTCAAATAATGCATTCGGTGTCAGCTCATCATCATGGTCTGCAAAGGCAATAAAATCACCTGTTGCAATTTCAATGGCACTGTTGGTATTCTCTGAAATCTGAAGTGCTTCCTCATGAGAAACATATTTAATTCTATTATCCTTTGCTGTCAGTTCTTTTAACAATTCCGTCAGCGGTGACTGTGCACCGCTTCCGTCAGAGAAACAAAGTTCCCAGTTTGAATAGGTCTGTTCCTGAAATGATCCTACCAGTCTTCTGAGATATTTCTCCGGTGTCTTATAGAGCGGTACTACAAAAGAAATCTTTGGTCTGTATCCAAAGGATGTTTTCTTCTGTTTCTCCAGTTCGTTCCTGTCCGGCAGATGATATCTGATCCATTTCTGATAGGATGGCGGTCCCTGACGTACATTTTTAACCTTTGCCACTACTTTCTCGGCAAGAGCTGCCGCGCCCTGAGATTTCCAATATCGGATTCCTTTTTCTACATATTTGTCTACTTTCTTTGCCAGAATATCTGCTTTCCTCAGAGGAACCACATGTACAGTTTTCTTCTCGCCTGCATAGAACACTACATACAGGCATTTTCCCGAAACGTTGGTAATCTCGGAAAAAAATCCTGTCTTTTCCAGATTCTGTGCTTCTTCAAACAGCTGGTTGACATCCACCCTGTCTGTTCTCCGGATTTCAGCGGTAACTGGTTTTTTGTCTGCATCAAAAATACGGATAGTCACAGGTTTCGGTGCAATAGCCCACCCTCTAATCTGTACAGTTCCCTGCTCTACATTCTCTTCTTCAAAATATACCTGCGGTTTATCTCTTTTTTTATCCAGTGCACTAGCTGTAATGGAAAACCAAACATGTTTTTTGTCCGGAAACTTCTCATAGATCACAAGCTTATGATAACCCTCCAGATTTTCCGGTATCTGAACAGTTGCCGTAACCTGTATTCCTTGCATTTTCTCCGGATCTTTAAAACGTTCCTGTGCACTTTCATTTTCTTTCACAGACACCTTCAGTTTGTGCTGATCCAGATATGCCTCCATCACCGCATCTTTCGGCCAGTGTCCCTGCACAATATACTGTGTCCTGTCTGATAAATGAAATCTTTCTCTTACTACTTCAAATATTTCCTTAGGCATGTTAATCTCCGTTCTTCTCCTGTTTTCTCAGAGAACAGTCTGTGTTGTTTAATGTCAGATTGGGATTATAATAGGGATCTCCTTTCAGGAGCTCTCTTTCCCATTTTCTCCGGAAACAGTTTACTTCTCTGGAAAAACGCAGCTGTTTCTCCGGTGTATCTTCCATTCCTCTGGATTTGGATTCATAATGATACAGTTCTGCATACGGTGTGAATACAATTTTCACTCCATATTTTCTCACTTTCATACAGAGGTCAATATCATTAAATGCAACCTTCAGCTCCTCGTCAAATCCTCCAACTGCTTTAAAAACAGAAGTCTTTACCATCATGCAGGCGGCAGTGACTGCACTTATCTCCTGCACACAGCGCAGACGTCCCATATATCCTTCCGCATCCCGGGGAAGTTTACATAATACATGGGCAGCAACTCCACCAAGACCAACTACCACTCCTGCATGTTGAATGGTGTCATCCGGATAATACAGTTTCGCACCGGCCATTCCCACGTCTTTTTGCTGACAAAGCTGAAGCATTTCTTCAAGCCAGCTCTCTGTAATGATCTCCACATCATTGTTAAGAAACAGCAGATACTCTCCCCGTGCCTCTCTTACTGCAAAATTATTGATTGCAGAATAATTGAACTCTTTTTTCCATGTAAGTATCCTGACATTCGGATATCTGTTTTTCAGTGTCTCATAGTATACAAAGGTTTCTTTTTCCACACTGTTGTTCTCAACAATAATGATCTCGTAATTCTTCCATGTTGTCTTCTCTTCTATGGATGAAATACACAATTCCAGATCATTAATGTGATCTTTACTTGGAATGATCACAGAGATCATCGGCTCGCCGGAAATAGCCAGATGGCTTCTGTACCATCCCTTCTTGCCTGCAAGTTCTACTGTTACAGGAAGTTCTGCCCTGCGGTAATGTTCCTCCAGCGCTTTTCTTCCGGCTTCCCATGTTTTTTTCTCCTGTTCTTCTGTAATCAGGCTCTCCACTTTCATGGAATGACAGAGGATTTTGGGAATATGCACAATATTCTCTGCCTGCTCACTGCATCTTAAGAGCATATCATAATCCTGTGCACCATCATATTCCGGATCAAACTTTCCGGCCTGTTCCAGAATTTCCTTCCGGATTGCCCAGAACTGTCCGATATAATTATTTTCCCTTAATCTGAACAGATTGAAATCCGGATTGAATTTCGGCTCAAAATGATGTTTTCCGTCTGCACTGATCTCATCTTCATCTGTATAGATCATATCCGCTTTTTTCGCGGTGATGGCTTTGACCATCTGAAAAAGCGCATCAGGTTCAGGTATGATCTCCTGGCCGGCAAACAGAACATATTTTCCCATTGCAAGTTTCAGAGCTACATTAAACTTCCCCGAAACGCCATGATTTTCCGTAACCTTTTTATAGGAAAGGCGAATCTCTTTTTTATATTTTTTCCGCAGAAACTCTCCTGTCTCCTCTCCCTCACATGCATCTGCCAGACACAGCTGCCAGTTACCATAGGTCTGTTCTGTATAAGCATCAATCACACTCTTCAACCTTTGTTCATCTGTATCCGTCACTACCATTACAATACTGATCAACGGTGAATAAGAAAAAACAGCAGTTCTCTGTCTTTTTAATTCCTTTCGGAATGCGACATGATCTTTCAGCCAGTCTTCATAATCCTGATCTCCGTCCTTAAGCTGGGAATTTCTCACATAACGGATAAATCTTCCAATACCATTTTTCTTTATATATTCCTGATTCTTCTGCCTGTTCTTCAAAGACAACAGTTTCATCTGCTGATACAGGCCGGTATTTTCCCGTTTTATTTTTTTTACATTTACAGTATAAATTTTCTGTACATCTTTCCCCCTGAAACAGATACAGATATTCTGATCGTTTGTATTCTCCAGATTGACAGTAATACTGAATCCCAGATTTCTTTTCTCTTCTTCGGAAATCCCCTTTGCCTCTTCCACGTCCGGGCGCCTTTGTCTGGTGATCGTACATTCCAGAACCTTTCCATCTGTGCCCCGTACAAATATCTCATCCGGCTCCAGCTGGTTTACAACCCAGCCTCTGACTGTCAGGATACTCTCCTGTGTGATCTGTTCCTCATCAATATGATATTCAATAAGACTTTCCTCACAAAAATCCTTCACTTCTGCAGATGTGGCTTCCCAGATGATTTCTTTTTCATTTCCCGTGCTCAGCGCAAGCTGCAGTTTCTCATGTTCTTCTGCAAGTTTTATAATTCCCGGTATCTTTACTGTGAATCCGGCATTTCCCACTTCTTTTATATCTTTTGTTTCTTTTAAATCTTTGGTCACATCCGCTCTTTCATAGCGCGAAGGTTCAGGAATGGAGAGTTTCTTTCCTGAATCATAAAGAAAGAAATCACATTCTGACTGATCTCTGGCTATCGCCCATCCGGTAATAACCAGAGTGTGATCTTCTTTGTCACTGTATATTTTTTTATCTACACTCCAAAGTATATTTCCCATGACTAAACCCTTTTAATGGCACGATACACTTTCCATGCCTTACTGCCTTCCACCTGAGCAACTAGAGCTTTCTTCTGCGCAAGCTCCTGACTCATCTGCTCCATTGCTCTTTTCTGCTCTGCATATACTTTCCAGAATTTCTTTTCTGTGATTTTTCGGTCCAAGATCTCCATCTCAATCTTTATGAACTTTCTATTCTCAGGAACAGAATTTACGATAATCTGCGGATCGTCACCGCCGAAATAGAATTCTCCGGATGACACTTCACAGCCATCTGTGTGAAACTTTACCTGACTTTCATCCTCCCATGTCAGCTTTACAATCTTAAGTCCCTTGGACATTTCGCCCGGATCAAGGCGAAGCATTGTGGTATTCTCCGGAAGCTCAAACTGCGTCTGAACTTTTCCGTTTCTGAACAAATATCTCACAGAATCTGCCTCATTAAAGCTCTTTCCATTATCCCAGAAAATCTGAAGCATTTCCAGAGATTCCTGTTTCTTTTCTCTGTAATAATCTTCTACTTCCACCCGGCCCGGAGAGATCTGGGCATACATATTTCTCATCGCCGCATGCTCACCCAGAATATACTGCTGAAAATTATGTTCCATCTCCACATAAACTTCTATATCTTCAGGCAGGATTCCTGCTTTCTCATAGAAATCCCGTTCTTTAAGTACTCCTCGTTTGTCATTCAGTTCCAGATAATAAAAGATCATCCTGTAAACCAGAAACTGCGAAGGTACAGGAAATGCAAAGGTCCATTCATAGTCAATCACAGATACTTTATTCTCAGAGAGGATAATATTTGCAGGAACAAAATCAATGTTGGATATCTCTGCACATTTCAGATCAGAACGCAGGTTTACATTTCCAAATACCCTTACAAATTCCGGTGTTTTCTCAAAGAGTTTCTTCTCGTGAATATTCTTCACTTTCTGTATATAAGAGAAGAATAATTTCTCCAGTTCCTCTGTTCTGCCCTCTTCCAGAAGATGATCCAGCTTATCTTCCAGGGTGATACCTGTCAGATATTCCAGCTGCGCATAGTCACCTTTGATCCAACAGCGGTTTACTTCAATTTCCTCTTCTTTATACATTCCGGTCAGTTCTTCGCAAATAGTTCCCAGATTCCGTACATGAGCTGTTGCTTTCTTCTGTGACGGTATTTTCTTCACAGTCAGCTGCCCATCTGTTGCTTCACTGATTTCCGTATAAATGGAGAGCTTCTGATCTCTCTCATTGGAAAACTTCACATAAACCGGTGCTGTCTGTGGCTGTTCTTTTCCGATTACAAGAAGAAAAGAATTGGCAAACTGAGGATAAAGGTCATTACTCAAAAGTGTGTTATACACCTGAGATTCCCGAAACAGGCCCAGACGGAGTCTGTCAAAATTGTAGTCCTTCATATGCAGCTCTCCGCTTGCAGGGAGATGTCTGTCTGAATGAATAGTCATTGGAAATTTGTAATCCGGATATGGATAATACCAGTCGGCTTTTAAGTTTCCTGCTTCCTCCAAAATTCCATTAAATTCTTTTCTTGAAAAAGTTTTAACCCCTTTTGTTTTGGGGTATCCCTGGATTCCTTCGAATAAAGTTCCAAAATGGTCCTCTGTACATCCAGCCCAGTATTTCAGTCCCAGTCTGTTCTCAATGGCCAGAATGATCTTTCCATCCGGCTTCAGATGCTTTGATATGATCCTGAGAAAGTCCACATAGGGATTCTCACTCCGGATATAGGATTCTCCATACTCAAATACACCGATCAAAGTGATATAGTCGTATTTCTCAGTAAGGTTTTTCTCGATCTCCTGAAAATTTCCCACAAGGATCTTAAGATTATCCTGATCCTGATGTCTGTATGCATTGATCTTACTTCTTTTCATAGAAAGCTCGATGCAAGTAACTTCCTTCACCCTTTCACAGAGAGCTCCTGTCACAGCACCACATCCGGAACCAATCTCCAGAACCTTCTCTTCTCCTGTAAAGGGAATCCAGCTCAGAATATTCTCCCTGATATGAGAAAAATGATAAAGAATTGGCCAGCTCTTTCTCTCACTGATCACTCTGTTAAATTCTTCCGGTGCAAAATCTCTGGAAATTGCAAGCATTTCATCCTCTATCGCACCATCACTGTATAGATCTTTTCCCGGATAGCACGTGGTATCCAGAATTACTTTCCCGATTTTTTCTTCCATATATAGTCCTCGCGCTGATTATTTTTTCGCACTGATATTTGTCATCATAACTTTCTCAGACCTGTTCTTCGCACCGTACTTCCACCTTTGAATCCATATCATAGAATCCAACTGTATTTTTACTGGAAATAACTGTTATGTTACATGCGTCATAAAGTCTGTGGAATACCGTAAAATCTCCGTTTTTATACCCTGTACATCCAAATGACAGGAGATACTCACCACCCTGAAGGTTCATGTTCTGTGTAAATGTTACAGTACATATATCCCCTTTTCCGGAGTGTTCTATCTTTGCATTTTCATACATGGTATTGGTACCTGTGATTTCCGTACCCTGAATATTTTTAAATGTGTATGCCATGATCGGCTCCTGAATCTCTTCATTAAACCGGACTTTCATACGAATTTTGAAGCAGCTTCCCTTTTCAACAGTATTGGAACATCTTCCTTTATCATCAATGACTCTGAAATCTGTGATCTCAGCAATACGGCTTCCATATTCCAGCATATTGGGATTTACCTGAAAATCTCCCAGTCCTTCACTGTCCTCTGCCACAATCTGCTCTGTACTGTCAGATTCATTCTGTTTTACAGGATTCTGTCCTACCAGAAGCTGTTTGTACAGGTCAACCATCTGCTTTGGTGAACCTTCATCCATCTTTACCCCTTTGTTCAAAAGAATAACTCTGTCACAATACTTGGAAACGCTTCCAAGATCATGACTTACAAACAGGATCGTCTTTCCCTGTTTCTTAAATTCCTCAAACTTGTGATAACATTTTGCCTGAAAGAACACGTCGCCCACAGACAACGCCTCATCTACCACCAGGATCTCCGGATCAATATTGATCGCAACAGCAAAAGCCAGACGCACGAACATACCGCTGGAATAAGTCTTTACAGGCTGGTGGATAAAGTCTCCAATGTCCGCAAATTCCAGAATATCATTCAGTCTGGCATCAATCTCTTCTTTTGAAAAACCGATCATAGTTCCATTCAGATATACGTTCTCGAGACCTGAATATTCCATATTGAATCCGGCTCCCAGCTCAAGCAGCGCAGAAATTCTTCCATCTACCTTTACTTCTCCTGCTGTAGGAGTCAGAACACCGGTGATAATCTTCAGAATTGTGGATTTACCGGAACCATTAGTTCCGATAATACCCACACACTCTCCTTCATAAATATCAAAGTTTACATCATGAAGTGCATAATGCTCTTTGTAAAGTTTCTTTCTGGTAAGCCCAAGTGCTTCCTTGAGTCTGTCAGAGGGCTTATCATATAATTTATACATCTTGGTGAGGTCTTTCACCTGAATTACTTTCTTGTTCTCCACGTTATTGTTAATTCCTTTCTGCCATACCTGTATCTCTAAAGTCATTATTCACAGGTAATTCCCTGCAAGGAGTTTTTTTAAAGCACATCTGCAAAATGTATGCGCAGGCGTTTAAATACCCATCCGCCAAATAAGAAACACAGTATTGTAAATATCCAGAAATAAATAGTCCATCCTGCATGTTCCCAGAACCAGGTTTTCATCAGGAATGTATCTCTGTATCCGGAAACAATATAATACATCGGATTCA
>ERZ825137.1636-NODE-1636-length-28345-cov-6.237575_pt1 | contig 28345 bp, 27 predicted proteins | sample MGYA00519873_ERZ825137 | MGnify/ENA primary metagenome ERZ825137 (study PRJEB31778, sample SAMEA3449190) | human gut metagenome | biome: human gut; feature: human-associated habitat; material: faeces | place: United Kingdom | collected 2010/2012 ...
TACTGGTCATGCCAAAGTTTACGCCCGTAGCGATATCGGTATACAGCCGGTCGCCGCACATGGCCAATTCGTCAGGCTGAAGCCCCGTCACCATCAGCGCATCCTTGACAATGCCGGAATAGGGCTTGCCGATAATCAGCTGCGGCTCACGGCCCGTGCTGGCCTTGATAAAGGCGATGATCGCGCCGATGTCCGGGGCGAAGCCGGTCTCTGTAGGGCAGTTGAAGTCGGGATGGGTGGCGATATATGGCAGACCCGCCCGGACAAAGTCGCAGACGGCGGTCATTTTGGCATAGTCCAGCGTGGTGTCGTAGGCGATAAGAACGTAGTCCGGGTGGGCGTTGTCGATGGCTACGCCCATCTGTTCCAGCTCGGCCCGAAGCATATCGTTGCCCAGAAGAAACGCCTTTTTGCCGGACATTTCCCGCAGACACCAGCTGCCCGCCGCCTGCCCGGAGGTGAGCACGTTGCGGTAGCGCTCCGCCACGCCCATACGGGCCAGCTTCTGCCGGTATACCTCGGCAGATTTGCTGGAATTGTTGGTCAGAAAGAGATTCGTCCGGCCAGTCTCCCGCAGCTTTTCCAGAAAGTCCAGCGAACCGTCCAGAAGATTGGCGCCCAGATAGAAGGTCCCGTCCATGTCCAGCATAAAACACTTGATGCGGGACAGTTTTTCGCGGATCGTGCTTTCGTCCATGAGTCGTCCTCCGTGAAGAAATCAATCGCCGTTGATACTGCTCCTATTGTAGCATATCAACGGCGATTTTTCCATATACAATGCGCGGGGAAAAGCGGCGCGGAGCTTACTCGGCAGGGGCGGAACGGGCGCTGCGTTCGTCTTCCAGCGCCATCTTCAGCAGATCGACCTCCACCTTGAGCCGGTCGGCCTCCTGCCGGGCCTCCAGCCATTTGGCGTGAAGCCGGGCTTCCTCCGAAGCGGGGGTGGGAGGTGGGGCGCTGTCCCGCTGTTCCAGAAGATGATTCAGCGCGTCCAGCATCCGCCGCACCTCCGGGTCGCTCTGATGACGATTGAGCGCGCCCAATTCGCCGTTTCCCGGCACAGGCTGGCCGTACCGGCGGAAAACCACCACCTTCTCCGGGCAGGGCAGCCCCTCCTGCCGCAGTTCTTCCGCCGCCTCCATCAACAGCTCGGGGCGGTTTTTGAGCACAGAACGATACTTGTTCTGCATCCGCAGCATTTGGGAACGGTCGCCCCCGGAAAGCCGGGTGACGCAGGCGCGGACGCTTTCCCCCTGTCCCCGGCCCATGAGCACCTCCCGCAGCAGGGCGTGCAGCTCCTCCGGGGTAAAGGCGCGGAAGGGCGTGGGCCGGGGAGAAAGATCCGGCGTTTCCCGCACCCGGGCATAGTAATAGTTGCGGATGGAGTTGGGCTTGCGCTGCAGCTGGCCGCCCACCTCTTGAAATACCTCCCGCAGGGAACGCCCGTCCTCCGCGGCGGCACGGACGGTATCGAACAAAAGCCGGGCTTCGTCTTCCTTCCAGCCGCTGCGGGGATGATGCGTCGTGATCTGAGTCATGGTATCGCCTCCGAAGTTTCATTCATGCCCTTAGTATGGTAATTTTCGGGGGAGCTATGCATGGAAATCCCGGCCCGGTCAGCGCAGCCGAAGCAGAATTTCCACCGGGTCAAGGCCCCGTCGCAGGCCGTCCGCGCAGAGGGCGTTCAGCTCCTCCCGGGTGTGGGCGAAGGCGTTGGGCAGGGAATCCGCCTGTTCGGCGGGCAGGAGCCCGGCGGCTTCCGCTTCCTCCCGGCAGCCCTCCGAGCGGAGAAAGGCAAGCAGGGCGCGGGTCTCCGCCGTGTCCCGGCAAAGGGCCGCATATCGTACCCGGTCGCTGACAGCAGGCCGCAGTGAAAAGGCTGTCAGGGCTTCCTTTTGAGCGGCGGCCAGATGCTCCCGACGCGTCCAGACCCGTGCCGTACCCTTGACCGGCTTTTCCGCCGAATGAAGCGCCGCCGAGTCCAGTTCCTTCCGCAAAGAAGACGGCGCGGTGAACGCCAGCTGCGGCCCTGCCGTGCCGTGGCTGACCCACAGCGCATTTTCTGCCAATAGCCTCCGCCACGGGATAGACGGTGTCTCGTCCGTTTCCGGCTTTGGGGTGGCGGCGGTCTGTCCCAATAAGGAACGGGGCTGGGCGGTGACAGCGGGCGTTCCGTCTTCTTCCAGCCAGCCATTCGGAACGCTCAGCACGTTTTCCTCGTACCAGAGGGGCAGGGCATAAGTCTCGCCGCCGCTTTTCCCGGAGGAAAGATTCCCGTCGTCCTCCGAAAGCGTCAGCGGAAGAAACAGCTGCTCGGGATTGACCACGTCCCCCGTGCCGAACAGCACCGCGTCCGGCAGAAGCGCGTCGGGAGCCGTCAGCTCCGCCGCGTCCGCCCGGCGCAGAAAGACGCGCAGTCCGGGGGTTTCCTTTTCCAGACGGGTACACAGGCGGCTGATGCAGCGCTGATCGCCCATTTCCCCGGGGAACCACCACAGGGTCAGGGTGCGGCGCTGGGCGGGACGCAGCTCGCCAGCCATTCGGTTGTCCGTGTCCGTCCACAGCCCTTTCAGCAGTCCGGGCCATAAATAGAGAAGCAGCGCGGTCAATAACAGCGCGCTGAGCACCGCGCCACGGCGCATGGCCATTCCTCCCCTCGTTCGCCACAGGGTATGCGGCAGGGTAGGGAAAAATGCTTGCCCACGGAACGGGTTTGTGCTACATTGAAGAGGCGTTTCATGCTTTTTATAAGGAGGCGCTTGGATTGACGAAGCTTTCTGCCCGGGAACGGGCGCGGATCGGGCTGCTGGCGCTGATCATCGCGGCGGCGGTGCTGTTTTTCTGCTCCAAATCGTCCCCGGCCTATCCCATCAACGACTGGTCAGACGCGAATATTTATTTTTCAGCGGGCAAGGGGATGCTGGCGGGCCGGGTGATGTACCGCGACCTGTACGACCACAAAGGCCCGCTGATCTATGCTCTCCACGCCCTGTGCGCGCTGGTCTGCCCGGCGGACTTCACCGGCGTGTGGGTGCTGGAAATTCTGTTTGCGGCGGTCTTTCTACTGGAGGGCTACCAAGCGGTCAAGGCCATGGCGGGCCGACGGGCGGCGCTGCTCTCCATCCCGCTGACGGCGCTGTGCGTGTACACGTCCTACTGCTTTCAGGCAGGGGACAGCGCGGAAGAACTGGCCCTGCCCATGATCCTGCTGGTGCAGCTACACTGGCTGGAGTCGCAGAAAAGCGAAAAGCCCGTTTCCTTCGGGCGGCTGCTGGGGGACGGTTTTCTCTTCGGCTGCGTGTTCTGGATGAAATTCACCCTCTGCGGGACGCAGGGAATGGCCCTGCTGCTGGGCTGCCTTCTGGCCGCCCAGCGAAACGGGGCGAAGGGATTCTTTCGCTCTCTGGGCGGGCTGCTTCTGGGCTTTCTGCTGTCCACCCTGCCGTGGCTGATCTATTTCGGCCTGAACGGCGCGTTGGCCGACTGGCTGAAAACTTATTTGTATGATAATCTATTCCTTTACTCCAGCGGCGAGGGCGGGCTGCTCTGGCGGGCGAAGCAGATTCTGAAAAGCGGCTGGGAATGGCTGAGCCGAAGCCCCCTGTGTGCCCTGCCAGTCTGCGCCGGGGTGATTGCGTCCTGCTTTGGCCGGGGCAAGACCGGCTGGCAGCGGATTGGCTGGCTTCTGCCCTTCCTGCCGGGAGCGCTGGGCGTGTTCATCGGCGGCAAGACCTACCCCTATTATCCGCTGGCGCTGGCGGCGTTCCTGCCCTGCTTTTTCGGCTGGCTGGGCGCTCTGCTGGAAAAGCGGCTGGCCGGGCTGTCCAAGCGGGCCTATCCCCGTATCGCGGCGGCTTTGTGCGGGCTGTGCGTGCTGCTGTGCCCGGTTTTCAGCCCCAATGTGAAGGAGTCCTTCGGCCTGCCCCGGGAGGAGACCATGCAGTACCAGTTTGCCGCCAAGATCGCTGAAACGCCGGGGGCCACGCTGCTCAATTACGGCTTTATGGACGCGGGCTTCTACACTGCCGCCCAGATCACGCCTAACGTAAAGTATTACCACCAGACCAACGTTCCCCTGCAGGAGATGCTGGACGAGCAGGTACGCTACATTCGCGACGGCGTGTGCGACTACGTCGTTACCCGGGGCCGTCAGCCGGAGGACATTTTGAAGACCTACGACCTGATCGCCGCGGCGGAGACCCCGGAGGGCTTCTGGTACGACGAGGTGTACCTGTACCGCAGAAAAGGCCTGATCGGGGAAGAAAAAGATCGTTCTTGACATTCTGTCAGGGGGTCTGTTACAATGTGCTGGAACGCAGACGATGGCGTTCCCCGAATTTGATAAACGAAACGGAGGGTCGGGATGCGCAAATAACACTGCCATGAACCCATTTGAATGGGGGAGGAAAAACAGACCCCGGCGGATGAATGTTTCCGCAGGGCTTGTTTTGCCGTGGCAGTGAAAAAGCGCAGTCCCGAGGACTCCGCTTTTTTTGCGCGTTTTTCAGACGCGCCGCCATACCTCCCCCTGCCCTATCAGGAAGGAGGCTTTTGTCATGCGCTGTTCGATTCAAAATTTGACTTTTACCTATGACGGAAGCAGTGAGCCTGTATTCCCCGGCTGGAGCGCGGAGCTGGACACCGGCTGGCGGCTGGGGCTGACCGGGCGAAACGGCCGGGGCAAGACCACCCTTTTACGGCTGATGATGGGCGAGCTGCCCCACGGCGGGCAGATCAGCCTGCCCCTTCAGCCTGTCTATTTTCCCTATTCCGTGTCCGACCCGGAGGACATGACCCTGAACGTGATGCAGGAGGCCGCGGGAGGGGAACCGGAGTGGAAGCTGATGAAGGAAATGCGGCTGCTAGAAGTGACGGAGGACGCGCTGTACCGTTCCTTCTCCACCCTGAGCCGGGGTGAGCAGACCAAGGCACTGCTCTGCGCTCTGTTCGCCCGGGAGGACGCTTATCCCCTGATCGACGAGCCTACCAATCATCTGGATCTGCTGGGTCGTCAGGCCGTGGCGGAATACCTGCGCCGAAAGGACGGCTTTCTGCTGGTGAGCCATGACCGCGCCTTTTTGAACGACTGCGTGGATCACATCCTCAGCATCAACAAAACCGGCTTTCAGGTCATTCAGGGCGATTATGACACCTGGGAGGAGCAGTTTGGCCGGCAGAACGCCTACGAGCTCAAGCGGAACGAGGGGCTGAAAAAAGAGATCGGCCGGCTGAATCAGAGCGCCCGGCAGGCTTCGCAGTTCGCCCAGAAGGCGGAGAAGGACAAATTTCACGTGCCGGAAAGCGTCCAGGCAGCGGTGGACCGGGGCTACGCGGGCGCGCGCAGCGCCGCCATGATGAAGCGGGCCAAGGCGGCGGTGCAGCGCCGGGAACGTGCCGCCGAGGAAAAGAGCGGCCTATTGCACAATGTAGAACGGGTGGGCGATCTGAAGCTGCGCACACTGCACCATCCCAAGCAGGAGCTGATCACCGTGGAAAACGGCGCGGTCTGCTACGACGGACGGGAAGTCTGCCGGGGCGTGCAGTTCATCCTCCGTCAAGGCGAACGGCTGGCGCTGACCGGCCCCAACGGCTGCGGCAAGAGCAGCATCCTCAAGACGCTGGTGGGCGAGGGCGAAGCGCTGCACGGCGGCGTCCGTCTGGCCTCCGGGCTGGTGGTCTCCTATGTGCCGCAGGACACGAGCGGCCTGTCCGGCCCGCTGGAAGGAGCCATCGCCGCCCGGGGCGCGGACGAAACGCTGGTGAAAGCCATTCTGCGCAACATGGATTTTTCCCGGGAGCAGTTTTCGCTGGATATGCGGGACTACAGTCAGGGGCAGAAAAAGAAGGTGCTGCTGGCTTTGAGCCTTGCAACACCTGCGCACGTATACATTTGGGATGAGCCGCTGAACTACATCGACGTTTTGAGCCGCCGCCAGATCGAAGAACTGCTTCTGGCCTCCGACCCCACGCTTCTATTGGTGGAGCACGACCGGCGCTTTCTGGAAACGGTCATGACCGGGGAGATTCCCCTTGCCGGGCTTTCAGCAACTTGAGTATATCCACATCCGCCGGGCAGAACTCGTATCGGTCGATCTCCTCCGGGGTGATCCACGCGATGGCGTTATGCTCCAGCAGTGTGGGTTCGCCCTGGGTAATGGCGGCGTTGAGCAGCGTCAGGTGGATGGTCAGGTCCGGGTAGACGTGATCGACCTCGCAGAAGACCGTTCCGACCTCCACCTGCACGTCCAGCTCCTCCCGGCATTCCCGGGCAAGGGCCTGGGCTTTGGTCTCGCCCGGCTCCACCTTTCCGCCCACAAACTCCCACAGAAGCCCGCGGGCCTTATATTCCGGACGCTGGCAGATCATGAAGCGGTTATCGCGCCAGATCAGTGCGGCTACGACTTGAACCATCGGAAAGGACTCCTTTCGGGGATGGGATTGGGTGGGGAAGTATCTTTGCCGGTCATCCCCCGCCGCGCAGAGAGTTCGGCGGAGGAACGGGATGACAGGCTTGACGGAGCTGCTTGACCCTTGACGGCCAGCACAGAAAAAAAGAGGGAAAAGCGTCGGGCGCGCCCCTCGGCATCCATCCGGCGTTTTTTCGCCGTCCTACACCCCAGCAGCACTCCGCCGAGATGATGAAGCAGGAACGGGCCGTTCGATCAAGAGCGGCTCGTCTGTTATCATTGCACAATCATTTGCCCAGAATGCTCTTGGAAAGCGCCTGAATGATGCCGTCCTCCTGCTCCTTCAGGGGCAGGGCGGGGTCGTAGGGCACGGGTTTGGAGACGGTGATGCGCCGCGCCGCCCGGTCCACATGGACGGGATAAAACTTCAGCGCCTTGCCCGTGCGTTTGCAGATCAGGGGCGCTACCTGCAAAAAGCCCCGGTTCAGCTCCATTTCGCTGCTGCCGTGACCGGCGGGCTGCTCGGAAAAGATCACCAGATGATGCCCCTGCGCCACGTATTCCAGACTTTTACGGAAGGTGCGGATGACCCGGTTGTCGTGGTACACCGGTACGCCGGGCACGCTGCCCAGAATGGGCGGCAGCAGCAGAGCCATCAGGTAGGGAAGGGTCATATTGAGCAGCGGCTCGAAAAAGCAGCCCGGCTCCCACCAGTAGTCCTGCCGGACATAGGCGGGGATCTCCTTACGCTCCATGATGCCCGCGTTCAGCCATGGGTGGCACTGATCCCGCAGAGAGAAAAAAGCGCACATAGCGATAGGGCCGAAGGAGGCGGCGTGATTGGGGCAGAAGACCGCCGCTTCGCCGTCGAAAGGTTCCTCCCAGACCGTTTCCATATCCGGCAGAACGAAGCGCACCAGACGGATCAAACCGTTGTAGAACTTGCTCATGCCCTGCTCCCAACGCCGGAGACCAGCGCCCGGCCATGGCCTTCCAGTCCAACCTCCGGGCAGGCGGCAGGCAGCAGCACCGTGTCTCCCGCCTTCAGTTCCATCTCACCCTCCAGCCAGCGCAGAGTCAGAGGCTCCAGCGCGGTCAGCACCCGGAAGGTCTCCGCCGCAGGCAGGATGCAGGCGCCGTCCGCGGCCACGCAGTCCAGCGTAAAGGCGGGCACGTCCAGAAGCCGGGTGATCTCCTGCGCGGGATGCTCCGGCATATGGGCCCGCAGGCCCTTCAGCTCAGGGCGGATCACGTCCAGCGACTGCTGAATGTGCAGGGGTCGCTTTTCACCCTTGGCGTTGACCCGGTTAAAGTCCCACAGACGGTAGGTCACGTCGCTGGACTGCTGAATTTCATATAGCAGAATGCCTCCGCCGATGGCGTGCACCATGCCTGCGGGCATATAGAACACGTCTCCCGCCTTCACCTGCACCCGCTGGATCAGGGGCTCCACGTCCTCGCCGCCGGTCAGCGCCCGGCGCAGGTCGTCGATGGTCACGCCCTCCCGGATGCCGTACAGAAGGGACGCGCCCTCCTCGGCATGGAGGATCACCCACGCTTCGGTCTTGCCCAGCTTGTTCTCGTGCGCTTTGGCGTATGCGTCGTCCGGGTGAACCTGAACGCTCAGGCTGCCCCTGGCCGCCAGCAGCTTCAGCAGCAGGGGAAATTCCGTGCCTTCCGGCAGACCCGTCAGCCGGGAACCGTAGCGCTCGATCAGCGCCGTCAGGGTCACGCCGTCGTCATCCGTGCTTTCCAGTCCGGGAATCACGCTCATTTCCAGCGCTTCGCCGGTGCGCTCGTCGGGGATGTCCTTGCCGAAGACCGTTTTCAGCTGTTCGCCGCCCCAGGGGGTCATATCGCCGTGGCGGTAAGCCGGATGCATCCGCATCGGGGGAAGGAAACGGTTCTGCTCCTTTATTTCTGTCATCTTAAAGATCCTCCGTATACATGCTGTACAGTTCGTAATACTTGCCTTTTTTCGCCATCAATTCCTGATGGGTGCCCTTTTCCACAATGCCGTCCTGGGTCAGTACCCAGATGGAGGTCGCCCCGCGGATGGTGGTCAGCCGGTGGGCGATGGTGAAGGTGGTGCGGCCCTTGCTGAGCTTTTCCAGCGAATCCTGCACCAGCCGTTCGCTCTCGTTGTCCAGTGCGCTGGTGGCTTCGTCCAGAATCAGGATGGGCGGGTTTTTCAGGAACACCCGGGCAATGGAGATGCGCTGCTTCTGCCCGCCGGACAGCTTCACGCCCCGCTCGCCCACATAGGTGTCGTACCCGTCGGGCAGCTCCCGGATAAAGCCGTCGGCTCCCGCCTGCTTCGCGGCGGTCTCCACCTGCTCCCGGGTGGCTCCGGGCAGGCCGTAGGCGATATTTTCATAAATGGTGCCGGAGAACATGTACACCTCCTGCTGCACCATGCCGATGTTCTCCCGCAGGCTGCGCTGGGTCAGCCCCGCGATGTCCTGACCGTCGATCAGGATCCGGCCGCCGCTGACGTCGTAGAACCGGGGGATCAGGTTGCAGAAGGTGGTCTTGCCGCCACCGCTGGGGCCTACCAGCGCGATCTTGTCGCCCGCCTTCACCGTTTCGTTGATGTCGGCCAGCACGATCCGGTCGTTGTCGTTATAGTGGAAGCTGACGTGGTCGAAGGTCACATCGCCCTTCACGCCGGTCAGTTCCTTCGCGCCGGGCGCGTCGTTCACGTCGGGCTGCACGTCCATGATCTCGCAGAAGCGCTCGATGCCCGTCATGCCCCGCTGGAACTGCTCCGCGTAGTCCACCACCCGGCGGATGGAGGTCAGCAGCGTGGAAATATACAGAAGATACGCCATGTAGTCCGCCGCCGTGATCTTGCCGTCGATGATGAACAGCGCGCCCACGATGACCACCACGATGTACATCACGCCGTCAAAGGAGCGGGTGGTGGTGTTGTAGCCCGCCATGTAGCGGTATTTGCGGCGGCCGATGCGCACGAACTCCTCGTTGCCCCGGTCGAACTTGTCGATCTCCATGGGCTCGTTGGCGAAGCTCTTCACCACCCGGATGCCCAGCAGGCTGTCCTCCACCTGCGCGTTGATCTCGCCCACCTGATGGCGGCTTTCCTTGAAAGCGGCGCGCATCTTCTTGTTGAAATGCCGGGCCAGCACCAGCATGATAGGCAGCATGAGGAAGATGATCAGCGTCAGCACCGGATTGATGCCCAGCAGGATCACAAAGGGCACGGTGATCTTGATGGCGGCGATCAGGAACTCCTCCGGGCAGTGGTGGGCGAACTCCGTTACGTCGAACAGGTCGCTGGTGATGCGGGCCATGATCTGCCCCACCTTGGCGTTGCTGTAATAGGCGAAGCCCATCTCCTGCAGATGCTCGAACAGGGCGTGGCGCATGTCCCGCTCGATATAGGTGCCCATCACGTGGCCCCGGGCCACCATGATGTAGTTGGCCACGGTGTCGATCAGGCGCAGCAGCACATAAACGCCGCCCACCTTGAGCACATAGGCCACGGTGAGGGCGGCGGCGCTGCCGCTGGCCAGGCCGGTGATGCTGCGCACGATCATGGGCAGCACCAGGTCGCACAACGTGGTCAGCATGGCGCAGAACAGGTCCAGCGCCAGCATGCCCCGATAGGGACGGAAATAGGGCAGAAAGCGCCGGACCAGCTCGGAGGTTTTCATGGTGCGTTGGTTGCCGTTGGTGGATTTCGTTTGCATGGGAATGATGCTCCTGTTCTGAATGCTCCTTTGGTATCGGTTGAAAAAATTATTCTGCGGACGGCGCGGCGATCAGGGTCGTCTGCTTCAGCAGTACTTCCAGATCGGCCTTGTGCCCGATGGGGCAGCGGACGGCGTAGGCCGCGTCCGCCGTTTGGCCGAAGACCAGCACGTCCGTGCCGTTTTCCATCCACGCAGCGTCCATGCCGCCGATGTAGTACAGGCTGTCGCCATTGAGATGATAATCCTCGCCGCGCAGCAGGGCAATGGCGGAAACGGGACGGATGCTTTCCAGCGTCAAGGCCTGTCCATCCTCAAAGGCATAGGTCAGCGTGACCCGGCGGGCGTATTCGCCCCGGAAGGCGGTATCATATACCCGGGAACGGGTCATGGACAGGGCCGTACAGGCACAATACCGGCTGGCCGAAAAGCTCCGCCAGCCCCTCCGGGCTGGTATCGCCGGGGCTTTCCACGGCGCTCATGGGCAGGGTGATGGGCGTTTGCTGCGCGGGCTGCTGGGCCAGTTTGCTGTCCTCGTCCGGCTCGCCCAGCAAAAGGAACAGATAGCACAGCACCAGCGCCAGCACGACGGCCACCCACGCCAAAACCCGCCTCACGATTTTCTTCCAGCGGGGCGTTTTTTTCGGCAGCGCTTCTTCGTCTGTCAGCGGCTGCTGAGGCGGCAGCGCTTCGCCGCCCTGCTCCTTTTTCAGCTTCGGCTTTTCGGCCTTTACCTGCCGGGGCATGTTCTCCGGCCGTTTGCTTTGTTTTTCCATGTTGCTCCTTTCCGGCGCATGCGTCCGGTCAGTCCTCCATCGAAATTCCCTGCCGCTCCATCTCCTGCCGCAGCCACTCAGTCTGGCCGTCCATGCGGCGGCTGAAGCCCCGGTAAAAGGCGTGGGTCAGCGCTTTCCGTTCTTCGGGCGTCAGCGCTTCATCCGCCGCCATATTGCCGATCATCTGCGCGGCAGGTTCCGCCAGTAGTCTGGGCGCGTTTTTACGGGAGGTAAACCCGAAAAAGCTGCGCATATAATAGGTGCTGCCTTCCAGAAACAGCCGCACAAATTCCTCGCTGAGCCGTTCCAGATAGTGGCTGACGAAAACGTCCGCGTCCGGGGCCAGCGCCTTGCAGCGTTCCAGCTGCTCGTGATGGAACAGCTCCTGCCGCATAGCGTCCCACTTTTTGGGGGTAAATTCCTTCGGGGTCAGATAGGGGTGCAGCAGGAAGCATTTGATCACGTCAAAGGTGGGATTCTTCCCGTCCCGCTCGTGCAGCCGCCCCAGAAAAAGCAGTTCTTCCTCGATGGGCAGGCAGTTCGGGAACGCCTCCCGGGCGTCACAGAGCAGCCTGTATTTTTTCACCGGGTCGTTTTCCTTCCCGGCGGCGTCCAACGCGGCGCGGACCGGCTCCGGCAGCTCGTCCCCTTTGGCAAGGGCCGCGCCGCAGTACGGGCAGAAAGTGCCGTCAGCCACGGGCAGCGCCCGGCGGCAGGCGGGGCAGCGGTTTTCACTCATATTCAGGACTCCCTTCACTGTTCGTTCCTGTTCAGGGAAAGAGTGGGTCCAAAAACCCTTCCTCTTATTCTAACACAGGGCCGGACGGTTGAAAAGGGGCGGCGAGCCTACTCCAAAAAGCGGCGGATCAGCGTGCGGTTCCGTTCCAGATTGGGCCGAAGCACCTGCATCCCGTCGATGACCGCGTCCTCGTAAGCGCCGTCAAAGGGAACCCGTCCCATGGCGATGTCTGTTTCCGCGCCGCCGGCGGCCAGCGGCAGCAGGGCGTTCAGATCGCCCAAAGTCAGGTCGGTGCGCACCTCCCGCAGGCAGGTCCACGCCAGACGGGCCAGCGTGAAGAAGTTCATCTGTTTTGCGCTTTCCAGCATGGCGGCCAGCACCTTCTGCTGTCTTCCGGCCCGCTGAAAATCGCTGTCCATCTTCCGGATGCGGCTGTAGCTCAGGGCCTGCTTGCCGCTGAGACGCACCCGGCCGCTCTGCTCCAGCCGCCCGTCGGAAGGGTTCAGCTTCAGGCCTCGGTTATAGGCCGCCAGAATGCCGTTCAGCTGCTCCCGCTCCGCCTCCGTCACTTCCAGCTCCACGCCGCCCAGCGCGTCCACGATATGACACAGGGAGTCGAAGCTGACCGTCACCGTGCGGTCGATCTCCACGCCGAAATTGTTTTTCAGCGTGGTTTTGAGCAGCTTCTCCCCGCCGAAGGAATAAGCCGCGTTCAGCCGGGTGGTTCCGGAGCCGGGAATGGGCACGTATAAGTCCCGCAGGAAGGACAGGGCCCGAATCTCCCCCACCGCCGGGTCAGCCTGCACCAATACCATGGTGTCGCTGCGTCCCCGCGCCTGATCTTCGTAAGCATCCACCCCGATCAGCAGAATGCGCAGGGGCTTTTCCTCCGCGTGGCTTGTCCCCGTTCCTCCCAACAGACAGGCGGCGCACAGAAAAAACGCCGCGGCCCGCCGCAGGGCCGTCCCCCAGCGCCGATTTTTCCTCGTTTCTTTCATTTCTCAAAGACCTCCTTTCCGATCAGTATATGAACGCCGGAGAAGGAAAATTTCGTGCTTTCGGGCCTATGGCAGGTTTTTCCCCTCTTTGGAACCAAAAAACATTCGACAAAATGCCATTTTGGTATATAATGATACCCGGAAAGTCTTACATTTCTTTGTTTTCATCACAGAGAATGGCATTTTCCATGATTATCACAGCAATCAGGAGGCTCTCCCATGACCGTTCGTACTCGTTTCGCTCCCAGCCCCACCGGCTACCTGCATCTGGGCGGCCTGCGCACCGCCCTGTATACCTACCTGTTCGCCCGTCAGAACGGCGGCAAGTTCATCCTGCGCATTGAGGATACCGACCAGGAACGGGAGGTTCCGGGCGCGGTGGACATGATCTACAAGAGTATGCGTCTGGCCGGGCTGGACTATGACGAAGGCCCGGACGTGGGCGGCGATTACGGTCCCTACATCCAGACCCAGCGGCGGGATCTGTACATGCCCTACGCGCTGGAGCTGGTGGAAAAGGGCGCGGCCTATCCCTGCTTCTGCACCAAGGAGGAACTGCAGGAACGCCGGGACGCCGCGGCGGCCAAGGGCGAGCAGTGGAAGTATGACAAGCACTGCCTGAACATCCCCAAGGAAGAAGCGCTGCGCCGCATGCAATCCGGCGAGCCCTTCGTCATTCGGCAGAACATTCCCCTGACCGGCACCGCCAGCTTTGACGATGCGCTCTACGGCCATGTGGAAGCCCCCTGCGACACGCTGGACGACAACGTGCTCATCAAGCAGGACGGCCTGCCCACCTACAACTTCGCCAACGTGATCGACGACCATCTGATGGGCATCACCCACGTCATGCGCGGCACCGAGTACCTGAGCTCCACGCCCAAGTACAACCTGCTCTACGAAGCTTTCGGCTGGGAAAAGCCCACCTACATCCACCTAAGTCCCGTCATGAAGGACGCCAGCCGCAAGCTGAGCAAGCGCTACGGCGACCCCAGCTTTGAGGATCTGCTCTCGCAGGGCTACGTCAAGGACGCGATCATCAACTTCATCGCCCTGCTGGGCTGGTGCCCGGACGTGAAAAAGTACGGCGACAAGGAGTTCTTCACCAAGGAGGAGCTGATCGAGGCCTTCGATCTCAGCGGCCTGAGCAAGTCCCCCGCCATCTTCAACACCGAAAAGCTGGACTGGTTCAACCATGAATACATCACCCGTATGAGTCTGGACGAATATCTGGAGCTGGCCACCCCGTGGTTTGACAAGGTGCTGGCGGGCAAGAACATGGACTATCGGATGCTGGCCAGCCTGATGCACACCCGCACTGAGGTCTTCAACCGGGTGCCCGACCAGATCCGCTTTCTGGCGGAGCTGCCGGAGTACGACATTGACATCTACACCCACAAGAAGATGAAGACCGACCCGGAGATCAGCCTGAAGGCCCTGAAGCTGGCCCTGCCCGCGCTGGAAGCCCTTGAGGACTTCAGCGAAGAAAACGTCAAGGCCGTGCTGATGGAGCTGGCCCAGAAGAACGAAATGAAGACCGGCCAGATCATGTGGCCCGTCCGCATCGCCATTTCCGGCCTGCAGTCCACCCCCGGCGGCGCCACCGAAATCGCCTACCTGCTGGGCAAGGACGAGACCCTGCGCCGCATGAAGCTGGGCGTGGAGAAGCTGGAAAACCGGTAAGAGCACAGGAGAGAAAAATGAAGTTATGTCTGCGGACACTTCGAAAACAGAGTCATTGGCTCCTTCTTGGGCTTGTCATTTTGCTGACACTGTACATGGATGTGTATGTGGCACGAAACGTTTTGGACGGCGATGTGTCTGATTTCCTGTACTGCGGCAATATTTTTGCCCGGGAGAAGGATCTGTTTTCGACCAATTATTACTATTCCACCGAGGTGCGGCTGCTGGACCTGTCCTCTGTATTCTCCTTTTTCTTTCTTTTGACCGGGCAGTGGACGCTGGTGCACGTTCTTGGTACGATCACCGTCCAGACCATTTATGCGCTGAGTTTCCTGTTCATGACCCGTCAGGCGGGTCTTTCCAGAAAAACCCGGGTAACGGTCGCTGCGCTTTCCCTGCTGCCCTTCAGTATTCCTTACGCTCGGATCGTTCTTTACCACCTGTATTACATCCTGTATCTGGCCAATATGTTTTTCATCATAGGCCTGACGCTCTGGACGCTGCGCTGCGGAAAAGAAGGGCTGAAACAAGCCCTTCTCCCCGCCGTCCTGCTGGGTCTGCTCTGGATTTTTGTTGGCCTCAACGGCATACGCCATATGCTGTTGATCGGTATTCCCCTGTTGGTGGGCTGCATCGTCGAACTGCTTCGCGCGTTCCGAAAAGCTCCGTGGGTGTACGGAAAACCCTGGAGACAGCAAGTGCTTCTTCATACGGAAGCCTTTCGGCTGACGCTGCTGATGATTGGCTCGTGCCTTTGCTTTTTGGCGGGTTTCGTCGTAAACCAGCACGTGCTGCTGCCCTATTATGGGATCGTCAACAGTTCCTCCGCGTGGTATGCGCCGATTCAGACGGCTCAGCGCTATGCCGACATCTGGAACGGCTGGCTGACGGCTATCGGCGTGCGAAACAGTGCGCTGTCACTGGTCGGGATTCGCGGTTTGTCTCTGGCGGCAGCGCTGGTCAGCTTTGTCTGGCTGCTGTATCGCTCCGTCTGCTTCCTGCGCAAAGGCGGCACGATGGAACAGCGTCTCCTGGGCGGACTGTATGCGTTAAGCATGTTCTCCACCACGCTGGTTTTTGTGTTTGACTCTGGCTGTCGTTTTTACGAATTGTATTATGTGCCGGTCATTGTTCTCGCGCTGCCGACGCTGGCGTTGGAACTAGACGATCATCCTCCCGTACTTACCGCTCGAAAAGCCCTGTGTTTTCTGGTTTCCCTGTGTTTCCTGTTTCAAGGCGCTTACAGCGCGTGGTATCTGCGCGTGGAGCGCCGCAACATGGACACCTGGAGCGGTCTGACCCATCAGGATCTGACCTGTGCGGACGAATGCCGCGATTGCGTGGCGTTTATGCAGGAAAACGGCTATCAGTACGGCATGATGCCTTATTGGCACGCAAACGTGATGATCGAGCTTTCCAATGGCAGCCTGACCATTTTGCCCTATGAGGACGCTGCTCCTCCAGAGGAAATTCAGGTATACCATTGGGACACAAGCAGGTTCTATTGTCAACGGGAGAATCTGCCGGATGAACTGGTGGTATTTGTCCCGCACGGGGAGGCGGATCGCTTTGCCGCTTCTCACGACGGAGCCCGTCTGGTTTGGGAAGGATGGCGTTACGCTGCCCTGCTCGTTCCGACAGACGAAGTCGTGCAATGAAAAAATCCCCCTTCATTTGTTTTTCTCAGGCGTCCGCGCCATACTAACCCAATCGTAAAGGAGTCGAAGACCTATGCAGGAGCATCCCCAATACAACCCGGAAGCCATTGAAGCGAAATGGCAGAAGAAATGGGCCGACAGCGGCGTGTTCAAAGCCCAGTTCCCCTCGGACAAGCCCAAGTATTACTGCCTGATCGAGTTCCCCTATCCCAGCGGCAACGGCCTGCACGTGGGCCATCCCCGCTCCAACACGGCGCTGGACATCATCGCCCGCAAGCGCCGCATGGAGGGCTATAACGTGCTGTATCCCATCGGCTACGACGCGTTCGGCCTGCCCACGGAGAATTTCGCCATCAAGAACCACGTGCATCCCGCCATCGTGACCAAGAAGAACATCGACCACTTCCGGGAGCAACTCCAGCGGCTGGGCTTCAGCTTTGACTATACCCGGGAGGTGAACACCACCGATCCCGCCTATTACAAGTGGACCCAGTGGATCTTCCTCAAGCTTTTGGAAAACGGGCTGGCCTACAAGGCGGAAATGCCCATCAACTGGTGCACCAGCTGCAAGTGCGGCCTGGCCAACGAAGAAGTGGTCAACGGCGTGTGCGAGCGCTGCGGCAGTCAGGTGGTGCGCAAGGTCAAGAGCCAGTGGATGCTGAAGATCACCGCCTACGCCCAGAAGCTGCTGGACGGGCTGGATAACGTGGACTTTATCGACCGGGTGAAGGTGCAGCAGCGCAACTGGATCGGCCGCAGCGAGGGCGCGGAGGTGGACTTCCGCATCGCGGGCAAGGACGAGAAGCTGCGGGTCTACACCACACGTCCCGACACCCTGTTCGGCGCGACCTACATGGTCGTCAGCCCCGAGCACCCCATGATCGAAAAGTACAAGGCGGACATCCGCAATTTTGACGAGATCATGGCCTACCGGGCCGAGGCCGCTAAGAAGAGCGACTTCGAGCGCACCGAGCTGAACAAGGACAAGACCGGCGTACAGATCGACGGCCTGAAGGCGGTCAACCCCGTCAACGGCCGGGAGATTCCCATCTGGGTCAGCGACTATGTGCTGATGGGCTACGGCACCGGCGCCATCATGGCCGTGCCCGCCCACGACACCCGCGACTATGCCTTCGCCAAGAAGTTCGGCATCCCCATGATCGAAGTGGTAGCCGGCGGCGACATCACCAACGAAGCCTACACCGACATCGTGGACGGCACCATGGTGAACTCCGACTTCCTGAACGGCCTGCGGGTGGCCGACGCCAAGAAAAAGATCATCGAATGGCTGACGGAAAACGGCGTGGGCGAGAAGAAGGTCAACTTCAAGCTGCGCGACTGGGTTTTCAGCCGTCAGCGTTACTGGGGCGAACCTATCCCGGTGGTGCACTGCCCCCACTGCGGCACCGTGCCCGTGCCGGAGGATCAGCTGCCCGTGCTTTTGCCCGATGTGGAAAACTACGAGCCCACCGACAGTGGCGAAAGCCCCCTGTCCACCATGACCGACTGGGTCAACACCACCTGTCCTCACTGCGGCGGTCCCGCCAAGCGGGAGACCGACACCATGCCCCAGTGGGCCGGTTCCAGCTGGTACTTCCTGCGCTACTGCGACCCGAAGAACCACGACGCCATCGCCAGCAAGGAGGCTTTGGAGTATTGGAGCCCCGTGGACTGGTACAACGGCGGTATGGAGCACACCACCCTGCACCTGCTGTACAGCCGTTTCTGGCACAAGTTCCTGTACGATATCGGCGTGGTGCCCACTGCCGAGCCTTACCAGAAGCGCACCGCCCACGGCATGATCCTGGGCCTGAACCCCCACAGCTTTGTCAACCTGCCCGCTGACGAGCAGGAGAAGCTGCTGAAGGAGTACGGCAGCCAGAAGGCCGCCGAAAAGGCACTGGAAGAGAAGTACGGCGAGATGGCACGCCATCCCATCGTCAAGATGTCCAAGAGCCTGGGCAATGTCATCAACCCCGACGAGGTGGTGGACCAGTACGGTGCCGACACCATGCGTCTGTATGAGATGTTCATGGGCGACTTTGAGCAGGCCGCACCCTGGCAGACCTCTGCCATTGCCGGCTGCAACCGCTTCCTCGACCGCGTGTGGACGCTGTCCGACAAGCTGGTGGAGGGCGAGGGCTATCGCCCCGCCATCGAGACCCTGATGCACCAGACCATCAAGAAGGTGGGCGCTGACATTGAGGGCCTGAAGATGAACACCGCCATCGCCCAGCTGATGACGCTGGTCAACGCCCTGTACGACAACGGCGGCGCGACCAAGGCCGAGCTGGAGACCGTTGTTCAGCTGCTGAACCCGTTTGCTCCCCACATGACCGAGGAGCTGTGGGAGAAGCTGGGCCACAGCCACAATGAGCAGCTGGCCTACTACCCCTGGCCCCAGTACGAAGAGGCCAAGTGCGTGGAGAGCACCGTGGAGATCGCCGTGCAGGTGAACGGCAAGGTGAAGGCCCGCCTGAAGGTGGCTGCCGACATCGATGCTGCCGCCGCCATTGCCGCCGCCAAGGCTGACCCCGCTGTTGCCGCCGCTCTGGAGGGCAAGCAGGTCGTCAAGGAGATCTACGTCAAGGGCCGTCTGGTCAACCTGGCCGTGAAGTAAACCTCTCAGTCACGCTTCGCGTGCCAGCTCCCCTAATAGGGGAGCCCTTGGCATGCCGGTGGGGCTGTGCTGGACGCACAAAGTGTTGTGTTGCGTAAACCAGCTGGGCCCTGCGACAGAGGCAAACAAAATCTCAAAAAAGTTTTCAAAAAAGGTTGACGAACGCATGAAAATGCGCTATACTGTCTACTGTTAGTTACCATGTAACAACGAAATTCCTGCCTCACGGTCCAAGGGAGGGAATAAGATGTCGGAAATTCGTGTTAAAGAGGGCGAGTCGCTGGAAAGCGCACTGCGTCGCTTCAAGCGCAGCACCGCTCGCAGCGGTGTGCTCGCAGAGGTTCGTAAGCGCGAGGCTTACGAGAAGCCGTCTGTTAAGCGCAAGAAGAAGTCCGAAGCAGCCCGCAAGCGCAAGTTCAAGTAATTAACTGCTTGAAATCGCACGTTGCTTTAGATTTCAAACGCGTTGCTAACGCCGATGTAGGAGAGCCTGAAACTCAGGCTCTCCTATTTTCATTTGCGAGACTGAGAGGGTTTTTATCATGCTGATTACCCCCGAATATGTATTCAAGGATGTGACCCATATCACGCCGGAGTGGCTGGCCCAAAAGGGCATCCGGGCACTGGTGCTGGACATCGACAACACCCTGACCGCCGACCGCAGTCAGGAGCTGCCGGAAGAAGTGGCCGGGTGGCTGGAAACCATGCGCAGGGCGGGCGTAAAGCTGACCATCGTTTCCAACGGTGCCGAAAAGCGGGTGCGCCCCTTTGCAGAAAAGCTGGGCCTTGCCTACCTCTACCGCAGCGCCAAGCCCCTGCCCTTTGCGCTGGGGGTGGCCCGCCGCCGGATGCAGGTGAAGCGCCGGGAAATGGCTATGGTGGGCGACCAGCTCTATGCCGACCGGATGGCGGCGGCGCTCTATGGTATCCCGGGCCTGATGGTCATCCCCCGCGGGCCGGATCTCGGGGCACAGGTGGTGCTCAAGCGCAAGTGGGAGAAAAAACACTGGCAGGAATACTACGACCGGGGAGGTAAGACCCTGTGAGTGAGTGGAAGATCCGGTTCGGTACCGCAGGCACCAGTGACAGCTTCACGGCCATGGGGTATAAGAACAGTCTGGACATTCCGGCCTATACCGAAAAAATGGGGCTGGATGCCTTTGAATACCAGTGCGGCCATGGAGTCCGGCTGGGGCTGGACAAGGCCCGGCAGATGGCTGACGATGCCGCCGCCCGGGGGATTCTGTTCAGCGTCCACGCGCCTTACTATATCAGCGCCTCCAGCCTGGACGAGGAAAAGCGGCTGAACAGCGTGAACTATCTGCTCCAGAGCGCGGCGCTCTGCAGGGCGCTGGGCGGCAGGCGGGTCATCTTCCACTCCGGCAGCTGCGGCAGGCAGAGCCGGGAAGCTGCCCTGGAAAAAGCGCTGGACACCCTGAAGCGGGCGCAGGACGCGATGGATGAAGCGGGCTTTGCCGAGATCATCCTCTGCCCTGAGACGATGGGAAAGATCGGCCAGCTGGGTACGCTGGAGGAGGTGCTGGCTCTCTGCGGAGTGGACAGACGCATCACCCCCTGCATCGACTTCGGCCACCTCAACGCCCGGACGCTGGGCGGCATCCGGTCCAAGGCGGATTATGCCGCTATCCTTGACCGCATCGGGGAGGCGCTGGGGGATGCGCGGGCCCGGCAGTCCCATGTCCACTTTTCCCGCATCGAGTATTCCAAGGGCGGTGAAAAGCGGCACTGGACCTTTGCCGAGACTCAGTTCGGCCCAGAACCCCAGCCCCTGATGGAGCTGCTGGCCGAGCGCGGGCTTGCGCCAGTCATCATCTGTGAGAGCGCCGGGACGCAGGCAGAGGATGCGAAAACAATGAAGCGATTTTTTGAGGCTTGTCTTTGTACAACCTCTCAGTCGGGCTTGCGCCCGCCAGCTCCCCTTGTAGGGGAGCCTTTGGCATAAAGAGAAAGCTTCACCCGGCTGCCAAGGCCTCCCCTACTAGGGGAGGTGGCATCCCGAAGGGATGACGGAGAGGTTTGGTCTGTGTTTTTTTCTGATTTTATCGTCTTTTTTGCTCAAACCCCTTGCCAAACCATGCGGGATTGAGTAAAATAAATAGAGATATGCGTTAAGCATCAATGAGATTTTACTAATGGAGGAATTCCTATGATTTCTGCAGGCGAGTTTCGCAACGGCGTGACCTTTGAGCAGGACGGCCAGGTTCTTCAGGTCGTTGAGTTCCAGCACGTGAAGCCCGGCAAGGGCGCTGCCTTTGTCCGCACCAAGACCAAGAACGTGATCACCGGCTCTGTGGTTGAGACCAGCTACAACCCGACCGCAAAGTTCCCTCAGGCTTTCATCGAGCGCAAGGACGTGACTTACAGCTATGAGGATGGCGATCTGTACCACTTCATGGACAACGAGACCTATGACGATATCCCCGTCAACGCTTCCGATGTGCCCGATAACTTCAAGTTCTGCAAGGAGAACGAGCCGTGCAAGCTGCTGAGCTATAAGGGCAAGGTCTTCAGCGTCGAGATCCCCAACTTCATCGAGCTGGAAGTCACCCAGACCGAGCCGGGTGTCAAGGGCAACACCGCCACCAACACCCTGAAGCCCGCTACTGTCGAGACCGGTGCTGAGATCCGCGTTCCTCTGTTCATCAACGAGGGCGACCACATCCGCATCGATACCCGCACCGGCGAGTATATGGAGCGCGTCTAATTTACCGACAGACCGGGCAGCGGGCAACCGTGTGCCCGGTTTTTGCTTCACAGGCTGAACCGTGCGGCGGAAAGTTTTCCGCTATGCCAAGGGCTCCCCTATTAGGGGAGCTGGCCGCGGAGCGGCCTGAGAGGTTATTTTAAATAGGAGGTCATTCTTATGAAGGAAAAGGCTGCATACCTGCGGGGCCTGATCGAGGGCCTGGGCATCGACGAGACCACCAAAGAGGGCAAGGTCATCAAGGCCATGAGCGAGCTGCTGGGCGAACTGGCAGAGGCTGTGGACGGCATCGATGAAGATGTGACCCGCGCCTACGACCAGATCAACGACCTGAGCGAGGAGCTGGAGGATCTGGAAGCCGACCTCTATGAGGACGATGAGGATGACGAGGAGCCCGAAGAAGAGGAAGAGGATACCGAAGAGGACGACAATGACGATGATATCGCCAGCGAGCCGTTCTATGAGGTGGCCTGCCCCAACTGCGGCGAGACCGTTTACGTCAGCGAGGACGACCTGGACGCGGGCGAAGCAAACTGCGCCCACTGCGGCGTGACCTTTGAGGTCGCGCTGGAGGATGAGGACGAGGAGCAGGAGGAAGGCCCCGTGCAGTACGAGGTGACCTGCCCCGCCTGTGGTCAGACCACTGTGTTTGAGGAGGACGACCTGCTGGATGGCGCACCCAAGTGCCCCGGCTGCGGCAAGCCCCTGGACTTTGAAGTGACCGAAGAGTAAAGCACAACAAAAAGGACCGTCTCCTCAGCGGGAGACGGTCCTTTTTTATGCCGTTCAGCGGGTCTCGTTTGCCTTCTGCAGCCAGATGCTGCCAATGTCCAGTGCGTTGTACAGGCCATTCTTGGTGGTCTGGCGGAACACGCGGGCCTCAGGGGCCAGGCTGTCGTTGGTGGAGAAGACCTGAATGTGTACCTTATCGGCCACGTCCATGCCGCCCACGGATTTGGTGCTCAGGATCTGCATCCGCAGCACATAGGGGTCGGTCATACGGCCGTAATACAGCTCGTTGTCCTTACGGACGAGGGGCTTGCCTTTATAAGTCAGTTTCGGTGTAAATGGCATCGTGAAAGCCTCCCTATCGTTTGATACACTTTAGTATAACACATCTGGCAGGATGGATGCAAGCCGCAGGGGCCGTACAGGCAGATTTTTCTTTGCGGACAGTTTCTGCTTGACAAACCACGGGCAGATGTGATATCTTTGACCCAGAAGAACGGGTTTGCCTGCTGACGGAACGTTGTGGAGCACCACAGTGCAGACAGAACCGGGTTTTGTTACGCCGACCGTCTGGGCAGCCTTGCGCTATTGGTGCGCAAAGCTGCCTTTTTTGCATTTCAGGGAGGATTTGAGCATGAAGTCTGATATCGAGATCGCACAGGAAGCCAAAATGAAGCCCATCACCGAGATCGCTGCCTCGCTGGGCCTTGCCGATGAGGATGTGATCCCCTATGGCCGCTACAAGGCCAAGATCAACCACCGCCTCATCCACAAGGCATCCAAGCAGGGCAAGATGGTCCTGGTCACGGCCATCAGCCCCACCCCGGCAGGCGAGGGCAAAACCACCACCAGCGTGGGCCTGGCCGATGCCATGAACGCTCTGGGCAAAAAGACCATGCTCTGCCTGCGTGAGCCCAGCCTTGGCCCCGTGTTCGGTGTCAAGGGCGGCGCGGCCGGCGGCGGTTATGCCCAGGTGGTGCCCATGGAGGATATCAACCTCCACTTTACCGGTGACCTGCATGCCATCGGCACCGCAAACAACCTGCTGGCTGCCATGATCGACAACAGCATCCAGCAGGGCAACCCCCTGAACATCGATCCCCGCCGCATCACCTGGAAGCGCTGCATGGATATGAACGACCGCCAGCTCCGCTTCATCGTGGATGGTCTGGGCGGCAAGGTGAACGGTACCCCCCGTGAGGACGGCTTTGATATCACCGTTGCCAGCGAGGTCATGGCGATCTTCTGCCTGGCCACCAGCATCTCCGACCTGAAGGAGCGGCTGTCGAAGATCGTCTGCGCCTACACCTACGAGGGCAAGCCCGTCACGGCTGGCGACATCGGTGCCGCCGGTGCCATGACCGCGCTGCTCAAGGATGCCCTTGACCCGAACCTCGTTCAGACGCTGGAAAACAACCCCGCCATCATCCACGGCGGCCCCTTTGCCAACATTGCCCACGGCTGCAACAGCGTCATGGCCACCAAGCTCAGCCTCTCGCTGGCCGATTACGTCATCACGGAGGCAGGCTTCGGTGCAGATCTGGGTGCCGAGAAGTTCCTGGATATCAAGTGCCGCTTTGCCGGCATCGCCCCCAGCGCCTGCGTGCTGGTGGCCACTGTCCGTGCCCTCAAGAGCCATGGCGGCGTTGCCAAGGCTGACCTGAACCAGCCGAATCTCGAGGCTGTCAAGGCTGGTGCCTCCAACCTTGTGCGCCACATCGACAACCTGAAGAACGGCTTTGGCCTGCCTGTGGTGGTGGCCATCAATGCCTTCCCCACCGACACCCCGGAGGAGCAGGCATACGTTGAGCAGGTTTGTACCGAGCAGGGCGTGCCCTGTGTCCTGAGCGAGGTGTTCGCCAAGGGCGGCGAGGGCGGCAAGGCTCTGGCCGAGAAGGTGCTGGAGGTCATGGAGGATCGTCCCATCCAGTACGTCTACCCGCTGGAGATGCCCCTGAAGCAGAAGGTGGAAGCCATCGCCAAAAAGATCTACCGTGCCGATGGTGTGAATTTCAGCGCCGCCGCTTCCAAGACGCTGGCCGAGCTGACCGAACTGGGCTACGGCGACCTGCCGGTCTGCATCGCCAAGACCCAGTACAGTTTCAGCGATAACGCCAAGCTGACCGGTGCGCCCACTGGCTTTACCATGGAGGTGCGGGAAGTCCGCCTTGCCGCCGGTGCCGGTTTCGTGGTGGTCATCTGCGGCAACATTATGACCATGCCCGGCCTGCCCAAGAAGCCCGCCGCCGTCAATATCGACGTGGATGCTGAGGGAAAGATCACGGGGCTGTTCTGATTGAAAAAATATGAAGTCCCATGTCCGCACCGTTAAGGTGCTGGGTATGGGACTTTTTAGCTCAACAAATCGGAAGCGGTGGAGAAAAAGATGAAAGCTTACCACATGAGTCAGACACTGCAAGTTGGGGATAAATTAAAAGCTGGATACAAGAGAAATGAAATTCGTTGTAGAGAGGTTATCAGCACATTAGAACAATCTGAACAGTGTCTCGAAACAACGATTGCGTCGATGAAATTGCAAGGTGATGAATGGCGTGAATATGTAAAATGGTGTGTTGAAGGAATCTTTGAATTTGTAAGAGAAACCGAATTTCCTTTTCTTCCAAGCCGTTTAAATTGCAGCTACTATTTCGACAATATTGAATATTATAAAGTGTTATATGAAGCTGGCTGGGCTCAGAAATCGGAAGAAGAGAGAACGCAAATTCGACTTTTTGAGGTTGACCTTGAAGAAGAGAAACCTACAAAATATGATATGCTTCTTTTCGATGAAGCTTTTGATGTTATGTTGAACACAAAAAATATAAAGGGTGTAGTAGAATGCGCCCGAAAATATTTTTCTGGAGAATGTAGCAATAACCCTGTTTGGGAAATTATGAGTGACAAACCGGCGATAGCAACAAAAGATATAACGGAAATCTTACTTGATTGCCTTGGCCGGGTCAAACAATGAAAACATTTAGTTTTATTGTTTGGCAAATCAAAATACCATTCTATGAAATCCCTGTGTTAGGCCACTCTCCCTTTTCTATATACAAATCAACTATAAGATGTTATGCAGAAATTATTCTGAGGCTGAAAGTTTCCAGTGATCCGGAAGAATACAAAAACTCTATTATCACGATGTGGAGCATCAGCCAGAAACGCTTCCGTCGTCTTTTGCGTCAGAGTGAGATACTTTACAAAAAGGGATAAATGTGGTATCCTAAACATAGGATAAGAAAGGTATTTGAGGTGGTCAATTTCGTGGCAGCCACACGCCGATGGTAACGACAAGGGCTTAGGCTCTGAGAGATGCAGGAGAACGCCACGCCTGCCAAATACCAATCGATGGGGAACGGTTTAGATGCCGTTCCCCGTTCCTGTTTGTATGACAAAACCGCCCTTCCGGTTTGGTGCCGGAAGGGCGGTTTTTCTATACGAATATTCAGCTTAAGCCGTCTGCTGGCCCACGGTGTGGGTGGCGAGATACTCCACCCAGGCGGGGTAGCCCTCGGGCTTGATGTGGATGCCGTCAGGCTGCGCGTACTCAGCTTTCAGGTCGCCATTGTCATCGGCAAGGGCTTCCCACAGGTTGAGGAAAGCGCAGTTCTTTTCCAGCGCAATGGCAGCCAGCTCATTGTTGATCTCGCACAGCCGCTCTTTGTACAGGCCGGGATGGCTGTTGCGCACCTCAGGCCGGACAGGCGTGATGGACTGCACGTAGATCTGCGTGTTGGGCAAGGCCTGGGAGATCATATCCAGCATGAGCCGGTAGTAGGTGAGGAAGCTGGAATAATCCCCGTCCCGGTTGAGCACGTTGGTGCCCAGCAGGATATACAGCACCGGGGGCTGCCGGGCGGTCAGCACCTCCATGGGGACCTCGGTGCCGCCATCGGAGCGCTTGCAGGTGGTGCCATTGACCACAACGCTGGGGTTTGCGCCCCGGTAGGCGCAGAAAGAGGCCTCCGGCAGGCCGCTGGAATAGATCTGCATCCCCTGCGTCAGGCTGTCGCCCAGAAAACAGACGTTGGCAAAATAGCTGCGGTCCACAGCGGTGGTGCGGTCCAGCGCGGCCAGCCGGAAATCCATGGCGGTGGACCCGGCAGAGGTGGTCTGCACGGTCAGCCGCCGCGCGGGCGTGTAGCTGATGGTGTTCCACTCGCTGCTCTGCAGCTCCTGCTGGAAGATGGTCGGGCCCTGCACGGCGGCAGGGTTCTGCTCCCGGTGGAGGCGCTTCCACAGCAGGCCTACGGCGCTGAGCAGGATGAGCAGCACCAGCAGCCCGGCAACGGCAAAATTCCTGCGCCAGCGCTTGCGCAGGATGCGGCGGCGGTATTCCTGATAATCGGCCATAAAAACACCCGGCTTTCTTTGTGTTTGTTACCCTCATTATACAGCACCCGGCGGGGCCGTGCAAGTGGGCCGTGCTACTTTACGGCGGCAGATGCTTTGTGGTATAATCATCATGGTTTAGTATGAAATCCTGTCGGCGGCGGGTGCCGCTGGCGTAACTGAGAAAGCAGGAATCAAAATTTATGCTGCAAAACCCTGAATTGCATTATCTGGACAACGCCGCCACCACCATCGTGGCCCCGGAAGTGGCGGATGTCATCAACAAGGCCATGCGGGAGCACTGGGCCAACCCGTCCAGCCTGTATGCCCCCGGTGCCCGGAGCGAGGAAGCCCTGAATGCCGCCCGCGCCGCCGTGGCCCGCACCCTGGGCTGCAAGAGCCGGGAGCTCTATTTTACCTCCTGCGGCAGCGAGAGCAACAACATGGCCCTGCTGGGCGCGGCCCTGACCCGCAGGTTCGGTAAGGACATCGTGGTGTCCGGCTTTGAGCACCCCAGCGTGCAGAAGCCGCTGGAGCGTCTGGCTGCCATGGGGTATGATGTGACCGTGGTGGACCCCGGCCCGGACGGCACGCTGGACATCGACCGGATGCTGGACCATGTGGACAAAAACACCATCCTTGTGGCCTGCATGATGGTCAACAACGAGGTCGGTACCCGGAACGATGTGGAGCGTCTGGCCGCCGAGGTCAAGCGCCGCAACAGCCGCACCATCGTCCATGTGGATGCCGTGCAGGCCTGGATGCGGGTGCCCATCAAGCTGGCGAACATCGACACGTTGTCTGTCAGCGGCCACAAGATCCACGCACCCAAGGGCATTGGTGCGCTCTACCTGAGCGACAGCCTGTATCAGGCGTTTCAGGCTCCCTATCTGGGCGGTGAGCAGGAGCGGGAGAAGCGTCCCGGTACCGAGAACCTGCCCTATGCGCTGGGCCTTGCTGCCGCGGCCACCCGCCTGAACAAGACCATGAAGAGCCGGGATGCTGCTGTGCGCGCCCTGAACCTGCGCCTGCGGGAAGGGCTGAAAGCCTTCCCGGAGGTGGTCATCAACAGCCCGGACAATGCGGTGCCCGAGGTGCTGAACTTCAGCGAAAACTGCATCAAGAGCGAGACCATGCTGGCCCATCTGGCACAGCAGCAGGTCTATGTCTCCTCGGCCAGTGCCTGCGGCCGGGGCCAGCCCAGCCACACCCTTGCCGCCATGGGCAGGGACCCGCTGGCCATTGATACGGCCATCCGCGTGTCCTTCTGTGCGGACAACACCCCCGAGGATGTGGACGCGTTCCTCAACGCCTTCGAGGACGGAATGAAGCATTTGCAGAGAATCAGGAGATAAAAGATGAGAGAAATTATTATGGGCTATCAGGGTGAGATGTCCCTGAAGGGCCTGAACCGCAACCAGTTTGAGTCGGCTATGATGAAGATCCTGCGCTACCGGCTCAAGACCGTGGGCAAGTTCAAGGTGTACTGCACCCAGTCTACCTTTTATATGGAGCCCGAGGAAGAAGACGTGGACATGGATCTGGCCTTTGACCGGGTGCGCACCGTGTTCGGTCTGGCGGCACTGAGCCGTGCCGTGGTCTGCGAAAAGGACTTTGATACCATCTGCCGGACTGCGGAGGAGTATCTGGGCGACAGCCTGCACGGCATCAAGACCTTCAAGGTGGAGGCCCGCCGTTCGGATAAGACCTACCCCATGACCAGCCCTGAGCTGATGCGGGAGCTGGGCGCTTACCTGCTGGGGCTGCACAACTACCTCCGGGTGGATGTGAAGAACCCCCAGTTTAAGGTCATTGTGGAGATTCGCGATTACGGTGCGTATATTCATGGTCCGAAAATACCCGGAGAGGGCGGCCTGCCCGTGGGTACTTCTGGCCGTGCTCTGAATATGCTCTCCGGCGGCATCGACAGCCCGGTGGCCGCTTACCGGATGGCAAAGCGCGGTCTGG
>ERZ825137.1645-NODE-1645-length-28230-cov-3.249122_pt1 | contig 28230 bp, 27 predicted proteins | sample MGYA00519873_ERZ825137 | MGnify/ENA primary metagenome ERZ825137 (study PRJEB31778, sample SAMEA3449190) | human gut metagenome | biome: human gut; feature: human-associated habitat; material: faeces | place: United Kingdom | collected 2010/2012 ...
TGTGAATTTATAAAACAGAAAATCATGCGAAAAATATTGTTTATATTGATAGTTATTAGTTGCTGGGTTGGAATGGCAGGTTGCTCGGACGATGATAATAAAGGTCCGGATGTTTCTTTTAGAAGGCCCTATTATATTCTCCCGGCCAGTGAATCTTTGAATGTAGAGATTCGTTTGTCTGAACCCGCACCGGCAGATATTACCGTTCCTTTTACCGTGGCGGGAACCGGGGAGGAAGGAATTGATTATTCGCTTTCTGCTCATGAATTTGTCGTGCAGGCCGGGTTAGATTCGGCCATCATAACGATAACTCCGGTGACGAACATGACCGAGGGAAGGGAAATTCATTTGACATTGCAAGAAGTTGCCGGATATGTACCCGGTATTTACAGGCAAACGATGATTCCGATTGAAACTAAAAGTCCGTTTACGTCGTCTTTTCTCTCCACGGAGTATAATTTATACACGGAAATGGAGGTCGCAGCCTTGTTGCATATCGGAGGCAGCGAGTACACGAGTCCTTCTTACGATATTTCCATCCCTTTCGAAATTGATCCGGCCTCCACGGCTGTATTGGGAACCCATTATGAAATAGAAGGAGGGGAGAAACGGTTTATTTACCAGAAGGATGACTATATGGCTCGGGTGAAACTGAAGTTCTTAAAGAAAGAAGAGGGAAAAAATAAAGTTGTTCTTCGCCTCGTGGAAACAGATAATTTTATGATTTCACTTTCTAATAACCGGGCATATATCACGATAAATGGGCCTGTTAATTTTGATGATCTTGTCGGATCATGGAAATTCAAGGAGTTTTCGAGTAAGGACTACGTGACAAGTACAGCTAGTATGGCCGGGGATACGGAGGGTGTGAAAAATCTGCCCGAATGTGTAGCGACCGATATTTTAGTATTCGAGAATACCGGGGGTAAGAACGTTATCCGAACGAATAAACTCACGGGTGATCTGGTTAACTATTTTTGTGATGGGGCAGAGGTGGTAGTTCGGGATATTGTGAATGAACAAATCTATTTGCCATCGGAAATGAATGAATGGGGATTACATCGTTCTGTTTTAAGAACGGATTTCAGCAAGGTAAACCTAAACTTTTCCCCGGACAACCAGAATTATGCCCCGGCAGAGGTCGATTTCCGAATTTTGGAAGATGGTGATATTTTGGAAGTGAGAATTGTACAATATATTCCCATGGACTTTTTGCAAGAAACCTATGATTATGTCAGTGATCCGTTCTATACCGGAGACCGAAATTTTGACAAGAATATTCCCATGAAAGGAAACTACACGCTTTCTTACAGGTTTTCACGGATGGAGAATTAAAAGGTATAAAGTTTTTTGATTTAAACAGCAAGAAGAGATGCCCGGATATAGGGTCGCTCTAATGTAGATATTCCATTTTTTCGATAGAACAGGGAGAAGATAACTTTCCCCTGTTCTTTCCTTGAATGAAAAATTGTTTGATAATCTACACATTCCCGGTACAAGGAGAAAGTGTGATACTACTTCTCTTTTTTCTTTTGAACGTTGTATTTTAACGTGTCACTGATGACTTGGTACTCGACAATGGAATCCTTTTCGACAATCTTGAATCGGGCCTCACCTTTTAGTTTCACAGTTCTAAGACTGGAGGTGTCTTTAGAGTGGATGATCGTGTAAGAATTGGTCGCTGAGTTTTTAGAGTCTAAATAGACGATGGTTCCGTCAGCCAGTTTGTAAGAGGTTACTTTTTTGTCCGGACTCCCGGAAGTGCAAGTGATTGAAACAACGCCCTCTTTCCCTTTTTCTCCATACTGGGTGATAGCATATTTATCTTTTAGAATCGTGATCGTTTCAATTTTGTTAGGATCAATCATTTTCACGGAATCAACAGAAACTTCTTTGCCATTGACAATAAATAGACAGGGAGTAGTTAATATCGCTTGCGTGGAGAGAGACGAGTCTGTTGCAACATTAATAGTTTTGGTTATTAAAATCTGGTATTCTTTCAACTTTGTAGTGTCTTCTTTTACCTCAATTTGAGTATATTGAGGAGTTCCTTTGGTACGATCCTTTACCAAGTCAAATTTAACGGTGGATGTTTTGACAGCTACTTTTTGAGTGGTGTCGGCTATCGTAAGGGAATTATTTACTTCTTTTGCATCGAGAATTGAAGTAATATCATTAACTTTGATAGTTGAAATCTCGTTTAGTTCGTTCGAGATTTCGGGGTGGGCGAAAGCGGTTAACGTGATTGCCGCAACGGGAAGTACGTAGAGGTACTTCATCCGGGCCCAAGGACTGGATTTTTCTTTTAACATCATAGTGATACGTTTTTTAAGTTTACTGTGATTAAAGCTGTTGGCCATAGAGTAGAGCCTTGTGCCGACAGCTTTTTTTATTAATAATAATTGATACTGTTTTGCGTTGACGCCTTGACGGATAACCGTTTCATCAGCCTCGTATTCATGAATATTCTGTAATTCCTGTTTCAAGAGCCAAGATGTGGGGTTGAACCACTGGAAAATGATACAAATATCGCTGATCAACAGGTCGATGGAATGTCGATTATGTACGTGAGCCATTTCATGGATGAGAATTTCCTTGCTATTTTCCTGCAAATCTTTCTCGGAAATGACCACGTATTTCATCCAACTGAAGGGAGCGATATTCTTGTCATGGATGATGAGGGTAATACCTTTTTCTAACTTTTCCTGCCTTCCGCCATGTAATAGTCGGAGCATGTGAAACAGTGAATAAAGATTACGTCCGAGGAAGAAAAGAATTCCCAGTAAATAGATACACAGTAGGACGGGAAGCCACAACGGCATGGATGAAGGGAGGGCTTGTACTTCTGTTTGTGGAACGTGGTCTGCTAGGGTGAGAATCTGTTCAATGGTTACTAATGTTTGTTGTACTTCCGATTCTTTGGGAACGGTTATTTCACAGAATGGGATAAGCAGGGACAACAGTAGAATACCCAGTAATGCTACCCGGTTGAAACGATGGAAAGTCTCTTTGCTGAGTAATAATCTGTAAAACAAGTAGAATCCAGTTAGACAGATGGATGTTTTTAGTATATAGACAAAGAAAGTACCCATAAATTGTTTATTTATCGTGTGCTTTTTCTACTTCGGAGATGAGTTGTTTTAATTCTTCCAATGAAATGTCCTCTTCCTGCACGAGTGAAGATACAGCACTGAGGTACGAGTTGTTGAAATATTTGCTGATCACGTTCTTCAAGGTGCCTTTGCGGAATTCTTCTTCGCTGATGATCGCATAATATTGATAGGTGTTCCCGTAAACTTCATGGGAGAGATAACCTTTTTCTTCCAGCCCGCGCACGATGGTGGATAACGTGTTGAAATGTGGTTTCGGGTCTTCGTAAAATGCAAGCATCTGTTTCACGAATAGAGGGCCTTTCTCCCAGAAAAAGCCCATGATTTCTTCCTCTTTGCTAGTTAATCCTTTCATGTTTTCTTTCTTTTGCAACAAAGAACTAAAATATTTAGTTTGAAAACTAATTTTTATAGTTAATAAACTTTAAACTCTAGTTTTGATTCGTTATTCTTTTATTTTTAGATATTTAATTGTATATACTAATTGAAAAGTGCGCCACTTTTCTAAATTAAAATAGCGCCATCATAGCCCTAAGTATAGACCTTTGTATGTTAAAAATGAAGATATGGTAGAAAGACAAGAGATAATCCATTTATGCCGCATATGTGGTTATAGTAAGCGTCGCATATCCCGTGAACTCCACAGTTCACGTCACATTGTTGATGATATATTTGTTTGAGTATGAGTCGGCTTTAAACAAAGAAGATCCGGATGAAGCTCTCTGAAAGCGTTTCTTGTAAATACGAGCGGGGAATCATATTGGCTCAAATAAACACAAAAAACAATGAGAATATAAAAACTATTTGAAACAATAAAGTACTTTTGCAAAAGCTAAGGGTGGAGTTCGGTTGAAATAAAATATGGGGCAATTTTCAATTAGCATTTACAATAAATAAAATAGAAAAATAATGAAAACAATCCGATTCAAATCCGCACTTCTGGTCGCTGTCGCCCTGTTGGTCGTGGTGGCGGGCGGATGCAGTGAGGACGATGACAATAACTTCCCGGAAAAAGACGGGAAACTGTTGGTGACGAAAATGGAATTCAAAGCAAGCTATTGGGACGAAGAGGTGGGAAATCTGTTGCCGATTGGGGAATACGACCTCACCGAGATGAAATACAACGAACAAGGCGAGTTGGCAGAATGGTGGTCGAACGGCGTCTGTGCAGGACACTATACCTATACTGAAGGGAAAATCCTTGTACGGGAAGAACCGATTTCCGGCTCTTTTGAGCACATCCTGTCACCGGAGGGAAAGGTGGTCGAGACCGTATATGCCGATGGAAGCAGAGACAAATTGGTGTATAACGAGAAAGGCCAATGTGTGGAGATAAACCATAACAGTGGTTACACGACCCTGTTCCAATGGGCAGGTGGCCAGGTAACCTCTGTAAAATACAAGGATATGGCCGGTATGCCGAGTTGTCGTATCGACTACACCGACATCCCCCAAAAGAGCAATGCTCCCTGTTTACGCAGTTTGCTGTTGAACTATTGCGGTTATTTTACCAACCTTGAAATTTCTGGACACTTGGACATCAGTTCCGACAAATATCTGCCGGCAAAGGCTGTCATGGAATATGAAGACGGCTACGTGATGATCTTCGAGGCAACTTATGACTTGAACCCGGACGGAACAGTGAAAACCGTGCACGTCACGCTAAACGACGGGATGCTTTCCTCGCCGGAAGAGAACTGCCTGGTGTATGATGCCAACGTGACATACACATATATAACAAAGTAACAATCTCAAATTTATGTTCTAACCTGTTATTTAGCTTATATCATCTCTATGGAGTCAATACTTTTTTTAGGGTTAAACCTTTATGCGTGGATAGTGATAGTCACTATACTCACGATGTTCACCATCTTGACATTTACCAAACTGCCTGCCGATGTGGTTTTCATGGGAGGCATGGCTGTCTTGTTCGTTTCAGGGGTACTGTCTACCCAAGAAGCACTGGCCGGATTCAGTGCGGAGTCGGTGGTCACGATCGGGGTGTTGTTTGTTGTTGTGGCGGGACTGACGTACACGGGGGTGTTACAGTGGGTGGCCCGTTATGTGCTGGGCACGCCTCTGTCGTATGCCGGCGCCGTGGTGCGGCTCATGCTTCCTGTGGCGGGGCTGAGTGCCGTGCTCAACAACACTTCGGTGGTGGCGCTGTTTCTGAATGTGGTCAAGGTGTGGGGAAAGAAACTGGGCATTTCGCCTTCGCGCCTGCTTATTCCACTGAGCTATGCTTCGGGCATGGGAGGGGGGTGTACGCTTATCGGTACGCCTCCCAACCTGATTATTTCCGGTTTCTACCAGAAAGACACCGGTGAAACCATGAACATATTCATCACCACTCTGCCGGGGCTGTTCTGCCTGGTTGTCGGGGTGATTTCCATCTTGGTCTTGCGCCGCCTGCTGCCAGATCGCAAGTCGGCTGACGACAATTTCGAGGCAACTTCCGACTACACCGTGGAACTGTTGGTCCCCTCTGAATGTTCCATCATCGGACAGACAGTCAGCGAGGCGGGACTGGTGAACGTGAAAGGAGGCCGTCTGATTGAAATCGTGCGTTTCGACCGGGAAATCATCACTCCCGTCACCGACGATGAATTTGTCATGGGAGGCGACCGCCTGATCTATTCCGGGCAAATCGAAGAGATACTCGACCTGAAACGTACCAAACATCTGGTCAACGCCACCAATCATGTATTCTCGCTGAAAGAGATAGAGAAAGGTCGCAAGCTGCTCACGGCAAGCATCGGGTTGGGCTGCCCGCTGGCGGATGTCTCGATGGGCGGTACGGATTTTGAGGAAAAGTACGGGGTGGTGCTGGTGGCCGTATCCCGCCGGGGAGAGCGAATTACCGCCAGTCCGAGGGAGATCAGGCTGCGTCCGGGCGACGTGCTCCTGCTGGAATGCCCGCCTTCCTTCAAGCCCGGCAACCTGCCGCAGAACAACGGGTTGCACTTCTTCGACTCCGACAGCATACCCAATATCGGGCGGAAGACGATGGTGTCTTCCCTCATCATGCTGGGCATGATACTGCTCTCCACCTTCAATGTCATCCCGCTGCTGCAATCGTGTTTCCTGGCGGCATTTGCCATGCTTTTCACTCGCTGCTGTTCCATCGAACAGGCCCGCAACAGCATCAACTGGAATGTGCTGATGATATTTGCCGGATCGGTCTGCCTCGGTGCTGCCATCGAAAAAACAGGTATAGCCACGGCATTGGCTCAAGGGTTGCTCCACGTCAGTGCCAATCCGGTTATCCTGCTTATAGGCATTTGCTTTTTGGGTACGTTCATCACGGAATTTATCAGCAACACGGCCTGTGCCGCCATGTTTTACCCGATAGCCTACCAGTCGGCTGTGATGCTTGGAGCCAATCCCGTCACCTTCTGCGTGGCTCTGATGATTGCCGTGTCGTCGAGTTTCGCCACACCTATTGGTTCGCCTACCCATATGCTGGTATATGCCGCTGGTGGATACCGTTTTACCGACTTCATGAGGATAGGGATTCCAATGAATCTCATTATCCTGGCGGCAAATATTTTTATCGTCACGCAGCTTTTCCCCTTGTAGTCCGGCTATCAAATAACAATCAAACCGTAATCGAGCAATGAGACATTTCTACTACATATTTTTTATCGTGTCTGTTTTTGCAGTGATGGCCGATCCTGGCTGCGCCCAGACAAGGCGTATAGTGTTTTCACCGCAGTGGACACCGCAGAGCCAGTTTGCGGGATATTATGTGGCACAGGCGAAAGGTTTCTACAAGGAAGTGGGATTGGACATCGTGATCGACCATCCCTCGGCCTCCAATCCCGCCCTGAATCGATTACGGGAAGGAAGCAGTCATGTGATTACTTTGCAACTGGTTCAGGCCATCAAATACATCGACCAAGGGATTTCTCTCGTGAACATCCTTCAAACCTCGCAGCAAAGTTCCCTGATGATTGTGCCCCGGCGAAAAGACATACGCACGCTGCAAGATTTGAATGGTAAAAAGGTGGGTATTTGGAAAGCCGGATTCGGTGAACCTGCACAAATCCTTGCCAACAGGCAGAAACTCGATATCCGCTGGATTCCTTTCGTCAGCAATGTCAACCTTTTCATTTCAGGAGCAATAGACGCGACGCTTGCCACGAGCTACAATGAGTATTTGCAGATATTGGCTTGCGGTATACAACCTGAACATGTTTTTTATCTGGCAGACTTGGGTTATGATATTCCGGAAGACGGGCTGTATGTCACAGCCGACTATTACGACACTCACAGGTGTGAACTGCAAGCCTTTGCCGAAGCTTCGAGGCGAGGTTGGGAATGGGCGGCAGCCCACCCGGAGGAAGCCCTCACCATTGTGATGGAGGAGGTGCGCAGGCATCATGTGGGGACGAACAAGGTGCACCAGAAACGTATGCTCGACAACATCCTGCATTTGCAGCACAGGCGGAACGGGAGCAGTCCGGCATTCGAACTGAGTCCCGAAGATGTGGAGAAGGCTTCTGACCTTCTGTTGGATGCCGGACTCATCCGTAATAAAATAACATACCGCCAAATTACAGGGCAGCCATGAAAATAAAACTCGACATGCATTCATTTTCCACACGTGTCAGCCTGTATGTCCTATTGATAACGGGGACTGTATTCAGCCTGGCATTTGTCATTTTCTACCACTCGGCCCGTTCACAAGTGCAGGCTGAAGCGGAGAAATATGCCATGAGTAGTTTAGAAAACACCGTTCTGCGTATCGATAAGATACTCCACTCAGTGGAGGTGGCCGTAGCCAATAATGCTTGGCAAATCAACCGCTACATTGACCAGCCGGACTCCATGTTTATCATTGCCCGCAGGCTGTTGGAAAGCAATCCTGCCATCTCGGGAAGCGCCATTGCCTTTGAACCGGATTTCTACCCGGAAAAAGGGCATTTTTTCTCTCCTTATGCCTACCGCAACAGAGAGGGTATCCAATGCAAACAACTGGGAACGTCAAATTACGAGTACCATTATATGGATTGGTACCAGATACCGAAACTGCTTGACACTCCCTACTGGAGCGAACCTTATTTTGATGGCGGGGGTGGTGAAATCATTATGACCACCTATTCTCTACCTTTGCTGGATAGTAAGGGACATGTGTTCGCCATCTTCACGGCTGATTTCTCATTGGAATGGCTCACGCAAAAGGTAAACGCCATGCAGCTTTACCCGAACTCATACAATTTTATGATCGGATGTAGCGGAACCTATCTGGTTCATCCTTTGCCAGAACGTATCCTCAACGAAACCTTTTTCACCGCAACACTCGACATGGCGGATACCACCGTGGCAGATATCGGGCACCGTATGCTGGACGGCTGTCAAGGGTTCAACACGATACAGAACGATACTCTTTCAACCTCCTATGTATTCTACGCACCTATCGAACGGACAGGATGGTCGGTCGGGGTGGCATGTACATACGAGGACATTTTCGCCGGGGTGGACCGTATCCGTCTCGTTGTCGTGGTTATCGCCGCCATGGGGTTGCTCCTGCTACTTGTCTTTTGTATCTGCACGATACGCCAGCAGACTCTTCCGCTAGTACGTCTGGCTCACGCTGCCTGCCATATTGCCCGAGGAGATTTGTACACTCCGCTTCCTCCATTGCGGAAACGGTACGACGAAGTGGGGGAGCTTTACGGTTCGTTTGGACAGATGCAGGCTTCCTTGGCAAACTACATGAAAGAACTTGCTGTCACTACCGCCAACAAGGAACGCATTGAGAGCGAACTGCGTATTGCCAGCAAGATACAGATGGAAATGATACCCAAGATTTTTCCTCCATTCCCTAACAGGAGTGATATAGACCTATATGCCACATTGGTATCTGCCAAAGAAGTCGGGGGTGACCTTTATGACTTCTTCGTGGAACACGACAAACTCTATTTCACCGTGGGCGATGTGTCGGGCAAGGGTGTTCCGGCATCACTGCTTATGGCCGTAACACGTAGCCTGTTCCGCACGTTGGCATCCCACATCAAGCCAACAGTAGACATCATGACAGCCTTGAACCATTCGCTTTCGGAATCCAACGAATCGAATATGTTCGTTACCATGTTCCTAGGTATTCTTGACCTGAAAAGCGGTGTGCTGCATTATTGCAATGCGGGACACAATCCGCCTGTTGTGTTCTCTTCGACAAAGGAGCCGGTCTTCTTGCCTGTAATGTCTAACATCCCGCTCGGGGTATTGGACGGCTTTGCGTTCCAAGAGCAGGAGATTTTATTGCCGGCCGATTCGTTGCTGTATCTTTATACTGACGGGGTGACTGAAGCTGAAAACACGGGGAAAGAACTCTTTTCCAGCAATAGACTGCTCGCAACGCTCAATTCTCTTCGCATGCTAAAGCCTGAAAGCATTATACGGCAAATGATGCGGGAGATTCACACGCATGCCGGAGATGCCGAACAGAACGATGATATTACCATGCTTTGTTTACATTATACACCTTCTGCCCATGAAAGAAATTAAGAAAGAACTGGTATTGCTGAATGACATTCAGGAAATCTCCCGGCTTGCCTCTTTTATCGAGGTAATCGGCGAGGAATTGTCGCTCCCGGCAACGGTGGCGTTTAACTTGAACTTGGCATTGGAGGAGGCGGTGTCCAACATCATTCTTTATGCCTATCCGGACCAGACGGGCAAAGAGATTAAAGTGCATGCCACCACCACGGCAAATTGCCTTGTCTTCACTCTTACCGACACGGGAGAGGCTTTCGACCCATTGGACGTAAAAGACACCGACATTACCCTTCCACTCGAAGACCGTCCTATCGGAGGATTAGGTATCTTTTTGATAAAGAATATTATGGATGAGGTAGAATACCAACGCATCGAAGGGAAAAACATATTCACGTTAAAGAAAGAGCTTCTCCCGACAACAGAAAAAAACAATGTGAATCAATAAAAATTATAAATCATTATGGAAGTAATAAAAAACACTAACAACGAAACTATCGTTAAAATTTCCGGTCGTTGGGACACGACCAATGTAAGTGAATACGGAAAAGAACTGGAGCAGATCCTGGAAAATGCTGCCACTGCCATCATTTTTGAGTGTGAATCGCTTGATTACATCAGCAGTTCAGGCTTGCGTGTATTCTTACTGGCACAAAAGAAAATCAGCAGCCGGGGCGCATCCCTCGAAATCCACCATTTGAAACCGGAAATCAGGGAAGTTTTCAGAATCACTGGGTTCACCTCAATTTTCAACATCAAATAGAATTTTATGAGAAAAATACCTGGTATAGTAATCGGAGTGTTGTTATGCCTGACTTATGTGTTGCAAGGATGCGGTGAAAAGGAAAGGAATGTTTCTTTGAACCTCTCGGATATAAGGGATCTTGACGGGAAAGATGTAGCAGTTGTAGTCGGTACGGTACACGACAAGCATCTCAGCTCTCACTATCCTGAAATTGCGATAAAACATCTGGAATCAAACTTAGATTTGGGACTGGCAGTGAAAACAGGACAGGTTACAGCTTCCCTTCTGGATTACTACTTGGCTAGGAAAATCGTTGAAAACAATCCGGAATTGGATATTCTCCAGAAAGATGTTTTTACGGAAGAAATGGGGATGATATTCAACCGGGATGACCATGTTCTGCCGGAACAATTCAATATTTTTCTAAAAGAAATACAGAGAAATGGGGTGTACGATGAAATTCTGGACCGTTGGCTTAACAGCACGAAAGACACCCGGCTTCCCGACCTGTCGGAGAATGGCAGGAACGGGGTTTTGCGGATCGGAGTTACCGGAATAATTGAACCGTTCAACTTTATACAAAACAGAGAGCTTGTCGGTATCGACATTGAACTGGCCAAGCGTTTTGCCGCCTCTATCGGCAAGAAACCGGAAATATCCACCATGACTTTCACCGGACTCCTGTCGGCAACTTCCTCGGGAAAGGTGGACATGGCCTGCTCAGGCATCACGATTAACGAGGAAAGGAAAAAGATGCTTGCGTTCTCGGAACCTTACTTCAAATCCGGTGCCGCATTGATTGCCTTAAAAAAGAACATGGCCACACACACCGGAGAAAAAACGGAGGTCGAGCAACAGGGATTCCTACAATCTGTGAAGACAAGTTTTGTCAGTAACCTGATTGAGGAGGACCGTTATCAGATTATACTGGACGGCTTGAAAATTACCTGTATGATTTCAATATTGGCCGGTTTGCTGGGAACATTGCTGGGAGGCGTATTTTGTGCTGCCCGCATGTCGGAAAACGCACTTCTGCGTACAGGCACCAATACCGTTACTTTCCTGTTGAAAGGTACTCCTGTCGTGGTATTGCTTATGATAGCCTACTATGTGATATTTGCATCGGTAGAGATTGAGCCCATAACCGTAGCCGTCATCGCGTTCGGGGCAAATTTCGGGGCGTGTGTTTCCGAAATGTTTCACAGTGCGGTCAGAAGTGTCGGCAAGGGACAGGTAGAGGCCGGTATTGCCATGGGATTCTCTCCATTCCGCACTTTCCTCTATATCACGTTTCCACAGGCAGTACGCTATGTGCTGCCGCTTTACAAAGACGGGTTCAACTCTATGGTAAGGATGACATCCGTCGTGGGATATATTGCGGTGCAGGACCTGACTAAAGCGGGTGATATCATCCGGAGCCGGACATTCGATGCCTTCTTTCCCCTTATCTTGGTGGCTATACTTTATTTTGTGCTGACCTATATGTTAACACTATTCCTGGAACTCATCTCCCGGAAATTCGACTATAAACGTATATGATTAAAATAGAACATCTCAGTAAAACGTACGGGAACTTTGCGGTGCTTAAAGACGTAAATGCGGAAATAAAAAAAGGGGAAGTTATCTCTATAATAGGACCGTCAGGAACGGGGAAAAGCACTTTCCTCCGCTGTCTCAATTTACTGGAGACGCCCTCGAGTGGGGACATCTATATTGATGGGGAAAACATTTTCCCCAAAAAAGTAAAGACCTCACGGATACGGTTGAAAATGGGAATGGTATTCCAGTCGTTTAATTTATTCGAACATCTCAGTGTATTGGATAACATTACGTTAGGTCCCGTCAAGCTATTAAAGAAAACGAAAACGGATGCCGAGAAAAAAGCCATTGAATTACTGCAAGTGGTCGGTCTGGCAGAAAAAATGAACGCTTATCCTAATGAGTTGTCAGGAGGACAGAAACAACGTGTCGCCATAGCCCGATGCCTTGCCATGGAACCGGAAATCATTCTTTTTGACGAGCCGACATCCGCTCTCGACCCCACCATGGTCAGCGAGGTTCTGGGAGTTATCCGCCGCCTTGCCAAGGAAGGTATGACTATGGTCATCGTTACCCACGAGATGCGTTTCGCCCGCGATATCTCTACCCGTGTCTTTTACATGGACGAGGGTATCGTGTACGAGGAAGGTACACCGGAACAGATATTCAACCATCCCGAAAAGGAGAAAACCAAAGCCTTCATCAACCGCATCCGAAGTTTCAGCTATCACATTGGCAACGCCCGTTTCGACCTCTATCAGATGAATGCCGAAATAGAGTCATTCTGCGAGAAACATTTCCTCGGCTATCAGCAGCGCCACGACATCCTGTTGATTCTGGAAGAAACCCTGATGCGCTGTTTCAATGGGGATCATATGGATTGTTGCGGCAAAGCCATCGAAACATGGGGCGGGATTGACCTCGTACTCTCTTATTCCGAGAAAAACGCTACTATCGAAATACAACTGAGCACCGGTGCGGGAGCGGCCAGCTTCCTTCAAAGCACAGGTCAAGAAGACGATCTCTCCTTGCTGATCATTCAAGGACTGACAGAAAATATTGAAGAAAGAACAGAGGACGGGAAACTGTACTTGAACATGATTTTGAGAAATGGTAAGAACAATCAGTAAATAAGAGGATACAGGCAAAAGAACAGAAGCTACATCAATGAAAAGGACTATCCATTATCTGTAAACAGCGGTAATAAAATCTGTGTATGAAAAAAAAGAACACCTTTGCAATATAAGGTTGTCTTCGGCATATCACGCTCCTTGCAATGTGCGGTGAGACCGCCCTTGCCTGGGAGGGGGAAGATTTTGAGAACTATTGTTCGCTCCGTATGCGTGTCGATACCATGCTACAATCCATGCACAAGGAAAACCGGGAATTTGTCAGCTAAAATCAGATAGATACTCTGCGTTATCTCTTGAAAAACAAGGAAGAGCATCTACGTCAAATCATGCAGTTGTTTCATGGACAAGACAGCCCCGACGGTCTGCTGCTTACCGGATTGCCTGAAGAAACTTGCTCCAAAACCGTCACCCGCAAGAAGAAAGGCATCGCCGGACGGTTCGGTGCGAAAGAGACTGTGGAAGTAACCCCTTCTTTATCTGCCACGCTCCACACGCTGAACAAGGAACAGCTCTCCAGTTCCTACCTGATCATTCTGAGGGACTTGCATGAAAGAGCAAGAACGAGGAAACGGCTGGAAGAAACGATAGAACAGAATGCCGCACTGCTGGAAATGTGCAAGAACATCATTCTTACCATGTCGCACGACATCTCGCCTCGCTCTTTTTTAGGTAGAACGATACTTTTATAACCAAATTCCTTTGTTTGCAACAATTATTATATAGCGAGCAAATGAATGGCATGAAAAATATAGCGGAACGAAGAAAAAAGCCCCTCGGTTTGCAAACAAAGCCTTTCTTTTTTTCTAATGCGGAAAAATATGACTAAGTTTGCATCAGCGGACATAGCAAGAAACACTGTTCTTTGCGATGGTAAACAGGATATTAAAACGAGATACGGAAACAATTTCCAAACCTCTTTTTCAATCCAGAAAGAGGCAACGGATAAGGTAGCGATTTGTTTTCCTAACTACCCAAAAATCGGTTAAAAACCACAATAGAAGAATTTGGTACAAAACTACATATCCCTTTCGGTTTCAAACACTTTTCATTATTTTCTCCAAAGCCATCCGTATGTGAGCAAGTTTGTTTATATTTGTGTAGTAGTGTGCTTGTGGGGAAGTTAGTGAATATCGTCTAATTAAAATTGAATGTAATGGAAGAATGGTGGAGTTCTCTGGGGTTATTTATGCAATCGGTGTGGTGCATCACGCTATTTGCCAGTTTGGTATTTGTTGTCCAGACAATCATGACTTTTATCGGGATGGATACGGATGGGGGAATGGATGTTGACGTGAGTGCGGATACTGCGATTGACGGAGATAGCGGTCCTTTCCAGTTGTTTACTTTCCGTAATTTCATCAATTTCCTACTGGGGTTCGGTTGGTCGATCATCTCTTTTGAAAAAGCGATAGAAAACCAGTTCGTGTTGATTCTCGTGTCGGCCGTGATCGGCGTGTTGCTGGTGATGGCCGTGATGGCTATTTTCAGATTCATGAGCCGTATGGAACAAAGTGGGACGATCAATATGGCAAATGCCGTGGGGTGTAAAGGGAACGTGTACCTGAAGATTCCGGGAGAAAAACGGGGAGAAGGGAAAGTACAAATCTCGATACAGGGAGCCATTCGGGAATTTGATGCCCTGACGACAGGTGAGGAATTGGAGACGGGAGCCCCGATTCGGGTCGTGGAAGTGATTAATGACAGCACTTTACTGGTGGAGCGTTTTTAAATGACTATTTATTATTAATCTTAGGAATATATGGAAAGTATGGAAGGTAGTTTGTATTTGATTGTCGCCATAGTGGCGGTATTGTTTGTTACGTTTGCGGCGATATTGTCCCGTTATAAACGTTGTCCGTCAGACAAGATTCTTGTCGTGTATGGACGGACCGGTAAGAATGCGACCGGGGGAGTGAGTTCCGCACGTTGTATTCATGGAGGTGCGGCTTTTATTTGGCCTGTGTTCCAGAGTTATTCATTTTTGGATTTGACCCCGATCTCTATCGAGTGTAATTTGACGAACGCTTTAAGTAAACAAAATATACGGGTAGATGTGCCTTGTCGTTTTACGGTGGGTATCTCTACCGAACCGGATAGTATGACGAATGCGGCAGAGCGTTTGTTGGGGCAACGGCAGGAAAATATTCAGGATTTGGCCAAGGATATTCTTTTCGGGCAGTTACGTTTGGTGATTGCCACGATGGATATTGAGGAAATCAATTCCGACCGGGATAAATTCTTGGCTAACGTGAGTGCTAACGTGGAGGCCGAATTACGGAAGATCGGTTTGAAACTGATCAACGTGAACGTGACCGACTTGCGGGATGAGTCCGGGTATATCGAGGCTTTGGGAAAAGAAGCGGCAGCGAAAGCGATCAATGATGCCAAGAAAAGCGTGGCCGAGCAGAATCGATTCGGTGAGATCGGTAAGGCTGAGGCAGATCGGGATAAAGATATTCGTATTGCAGAAACCGTGCGGGACACTCGTATCCGGACGGCCGAGGCTAATGCAACTGCGGTGGAGGGAGAAAACAATGCCAAGATTTTGATTGCCGATTCGGATGCCATCCGTCGGGAGAGAGAGGCCGAGGCTGCCCGTAAAGCTATTGCGGCAGAGAAAGTGCAAGCTGCAAAGGCTTTGGAAGAGGCGTACATGGCAGAGAAAGAGGCCGAGATCGCTCGTGCCGAAAGAGAAAAAGCCACACAAGCGGCTAATATCGTGGTTCCCGCACAGATTGACAAGGAGAAAGCTATTATTGACGCGGAGGCCGAGGCGGAACGTTTGCGCCGGTTGGCGAAAGGAGAGGCGGATGCCATTTTTGCCAAGATGGATGCGGAGGCACGAGGTTTATACGAGGTGCTGACAAAACAGGCGGAAGGATATGCTCAAATCGTGAAAGCCGCTGCCGGAGATCCCGACAAGGCGGTGATGATGTTAATTACCGATAAATTGCCGGAGCTGGTGAGAACGCAAGTGGAGGCTGTTAAGAATATCAAGATCGACAAGGTTACCGTTTGGGATGGCAATAATGCAGGGAACGGGAATACCTCCACGGCTAACTTCATCTCGGGCATGATGAAATCAGTTCCCCCGTTGAATGATCTGTTTAACATGGCCGGGCTTAATCTACCGACTTTCCTGAAAGGTGCTGCCACAGAAGAGAAAAACACGGAGGCCGGACAACAGGATGAGATCGTTGAAGAAGTAGAGAAGTAGGGGAGATTCTAACTTTTAGTTTCGTTTTTTCGTTTACTAATAATTACCTTTGTGGTATACTTCAATCGGGTATATGACAAAGGTAATTAATCAATTCATAAAATAGAGGAAAGTTTATGCGCTGGATAATTGACGGAGTTGATGATTTGAATCGGGTAGTAAAAGAGTTTTTGGAAAGTACCGGAAACAACACGATATATGCTCTATACGGGCCGATGGGGGTGGGAAAGACCACTTTCGTGAAAGCGGTAGCGGGGTGTTTGGGGATAGAGGATGATGTGAATTCCCCGACGTTTGCTATCGTAAACGAGTATCTGACAGCCACGGGAGACTCGGTTTTTCATTTCGATTTCTATCGGGTGAAGAACATCGAAGAGGCCATGGACTTTGGTTACGAGGAATATTTTTATAGCGGGAATCGTTGTTTTATTGAGTGGCCGGAGATGGTGGAGCCTCTGTTGCCGGAAAACACGTTGATATGTAAGTTCTCCGAACTGGCAGATGGCCGGAGAGAATTGGTGATTGAAGAAAAACTTTAAAGTGTAGGTTATGGACAACTCGGGTAAATTATTGGGAGCCCAGATTAATCGGGAGTGGTTTCTATACCAGGAAAAAGAGGTGTTTGCGGAATACCGGCAGAAACGATTGACAATCGGTTTACCGAACGAGACCGAGCGACGGGAAAACCGGGTGTGTTTAACCCCGGAGGCCGTGGCCATGATGGTTGATATGGGGCATACGATAATGGTACAACGAGGAGCCGGAGAGGCTGCACATTACCATGACCGGGAGTACGCCGATGCGGGAGCCCAGATGTTGGATACCTGCGAGGAAGTGTACACGGCGGATATTATACTGAAACCGACTCCGGTGATGCAGGCAGACGTGGAGATGATGCATGATCGGCAGGTTATAATGTCGCCCATCGAGCTTTTTGAATTACGCAAAGAGGCTGTCGTCGAGATGATGCAGAAGAAGATTACGGCTGTCGGGTTTGATATTCTGAAAGACGAGAACGAGACTTATCCCGTGGTACAGATGATGAGCGAGATTTCGGGAAGTTCGGCGATCATGATTGCTAGCGAGTACCTGAGTAATTCCCGAGAAGGTAAAGGAATTTTGTTAGGAGGGGTGACGGGAATCACGCCTGCCGAGGTGGTTATTCTAGGTGCCGGAACTTTGGGTGAATATGCGGCTCGCACGGCATTGGCTTTGGGGGCAGAGGTGAAAGTCTTCGATCATTCGTTGGAGCGTCTGCGTCGGATAAATCATTGTCTGGGGCGACGGGTATATACTTCTGTTTTTCACAAGCCGGTTTTGGAACGGGCACTATTATCTGCCGACGTACTGATTGGGGCTTTACGTTTCTTTGATGATGATTTGGGGATCACCGTGTCTGAAGAACAGGTGAGATTGATGAAACAGGGGGCGGTAATCGTGGATATGTCCATTGAACACGGCGGATGTATTGAAACCTCAGGTCCTACCACCCACGAAAATCCGACGTATGTATATAACGGGGTAATCCATTATTGTGTCCCGAATGTCCCGTCGAGAGTGGCTCGTACGGCTTCCATTGCTTATAGTAATTTATTCACTCCTTTGTTTGATAAGATCTCCCGGGCGGGAGGTTTTAATGCCGCTATAAAAAATGACAAAGGATTGCGGCATGGGGTATATGTTTATAATGGAGTGTTGACCAAACGGGTAATTGCTGATCGCTATGGTTTGGTTTCCAGAGATATTGATTTATTGCTAGCGGCTTTTTAATCACCCGATAAAGACGATAATTCCCAGTATTATTCCATACACGAGTGCATAAGGGAAAGCTTGTTTTAGGATTTCCCCTTCTTGGCCTTGTAATTGACATGCGGAGGCGGCAATGGCAATACTCTGGGGGGAGATGATTTTCCCGGCGGTAGAGCCTGTGGTGTTGGCGGCGGCAAGCCAAGAAGGATCAATGTCCATGTTTGCGGCGATTCCTGCTTGTAACTTCCCGAAAAGAATGTTTGCCGAAGTACCGCTACCCGTGATAAATGTTCCTATTTCCCCGACCAGAGGGGACCAGAAAGCGTAATACTTCCCGGAGATGGACGTGAGTGTGTCGGCCAGTAATTGCACCATACCGGATATTTCCATGAGTGCGGATATACCGACCAAGGCGATAACCATAATAATGGTACTGCGGATTTGTACAAGGGTTTGGCCGAGTAACGTGAATTGCCTGCTTGTCGTTACACCCTGTATCCGTCCCCCGATAAAAGCTCCGGCAAAAAGCAATAAACTCGTTGCCCTGAAATTGAAGGGAATAGCCAGTAATATAAAGAAAATGATAAGGCCGTAGACACTCCACGCTTGGTATATTTGTCGGGGCGAGTGTTTCGTGGGAATTGTGTCACTTTTTTCGGTCCATCTGCTCCATGCGATAATAATAATGATGGAACAAATACTGCTTAGAATGGCTGGCATCTCCGGACCGAGATATACGGCCGTGGCGTATTGTGCTAGGAAAGATACGCCCCCGACAAGCGTGCCGAGCAAAATGTTCTTGAGTAAAGCTTGGCGGCGTCTGTCGGCCAACATAGCCAAGGTAATTGGGATCAAGAATATAAAAGGATATAATTGTTGAATGGTAGCCTTACACAATTCAGGCAACGGGCAGCCTGTCTCTTCCATGAGAACAGTTTCCGCAATACCGACGGCTCCGAATGTCGTGGGTTCACTGTTGGCGATGAGACTCACGAGTACGGCGAACAACGGGCGAAATCCCAGCGTTACGAGTATGGCAGCCGGGATTGCGACCGAGGTCCCGTAGCCGGCCATTCCTTCCAGTAGGCCCCCGAACCCCCACGTGATCAGTAATACCTGTACACTCCTGTCCGTGGAAATCGTTGCCAGTTGGTCTTTTAACACTTCAATCTTGCCGGAATCCAGCAGAATATTATAGCTAAACACGGCCATCCAGATAACGGAAAGAATGGTGATACAAGCACGTGCGGTACTGTTTATTAAAGTGAAACCGATCTCTCGTGTGGGAATACCAAAGGCGAAAGTGGCCAACATAACGGTAATAACAAGGGTAAGCAGGCTACTCTTATCCCCGGGCCACTTGCATATCCCCATGGCTATGACCAGTATAACCATAGGCAGTAAGGCAAACAAGACTTCGAACATGGCGTATCGTTAACCTTCTTATTGCTTGAGGATAGAGTCTATAACCGGGGTTAAATCACTGTTTTTCGGTATTTTAATTCCCCGGATTCCGGCTGCCTCTGCCGCTTCGATGTCCCGAGAGCCATCCCCGATTAACCATGAGGCGGATTTGTCAATGTCGAACTCCCGAATAGCTTGCTCGATCATGTAAGGCGACGGTTTACGGCATTTGCAGGGGGCAATACTACTGTGATGAGGGCAGTAGTATATTTTGTCCACGTGCGCCCCGTGCTTTTCCAGTTCCTTGCACATGTGGGCGTGAAGGTTGTCCACGTCTTCGATCGTGTACTCCCCTTTAGCGACTCCACCTTGGTTGGTAACGACGATAATCAAGTAACCCGCCTCGTTCAGCCGACGAATACCGTCAATAACACCGGGATTGAAAACGAAGTCTTCAACCTTGTAGATGTAATAATGACCTTCATCAGAATTGATGGTCCCGTCCCGATCCAAAAATATAGCCTTTTTCATTTTCAACCTGTAACCTGAAATTCACCACGGGCGAATTTCAATGCATTATCTTAAATATTAGCTCTTTCAGTAGTTCACCATCAGAAATATTAGCATTGCCAACACCTTTTGATTTAAGGTCATACTCCCGTAACCAAGAGATAATGTTAGCGCATTTCATGGCGTTATATCTTTTCGCTCCTTCCGTGTAATCTTTCAGAAAATAAGGATTGATGCCCAGCAACCGGGCCATTTCCTGCTGGTTGGGAGTACTTTTCTTCTGGTAATGGTACGTCAGCAGGTTCAGAAAGTACCGGAACAACATACTGATCGTGAGAACCAGCGGGTTGTTCTTGGGATTAGCCTCGAAATAATTCACGATACGGTTCGCTTTCAGGTGATCCATCTGTATGATGGCTGCCGTGAGTTCGAACGTGTTGAATTCCTTGCTGATCCCCGTGTGTTCTTCAACCAGATTCTCCTTGATTTCACCGCCACCGGGAAGTAGGAGCATGAGCTTGTCCAGTTCGTTGGCCACCTTGCTCAAATCGTTCCCCAGACTTTCCGCGAGAATACCTGCGGCTTTCAATGAAATCATATACTTCTTGTCTTTGCAGTACGAGATAATCCAGTCCGGGATCTTATTGTCGTAAAGTTTGGCCGACTCGAAATAGATGCAATGCGAAGAGCTGCTTAATTTCTTGAAAATCCCTTTACGCTTATCCGGTTTCTTGTTTTTATAGAGAAACACGAGGATTGTTGTCGGTTGAAGATGATCAATATAAGGCAGTAAATTCTCGAAATCCCGGATATTCTGAGCCTCTTTGACAATGACAACCTGACGTTGTGACATCATGGGAAAGCGGCGGGCTGTGTCGGTCACGGTGGTCATGGAGACATCGTTCCCGTACAATATCGTTTGGTTAAACGCCTTCTCGTCCTCCGTGAGGGCGTTTTTCTCGATGCGTGTCGCTATATCGTCCAAAAAATAGGATTCCTCCCCCGATAAAAAGTAAATCGGGGCATATTTCCCTGCTTTTAAATCTGCAACTATCTCTTCGTATTTCATAAGGCAAAAGTAATAAACTTTAAATTCCGATCATATCAAAGAGCGGTAATTTTAGCACCAAGAACAGGATTTATCGCCGGGTGATGTGAGAAGGGTCTCCCTTTTCGAGCGAGCGCACGACCTGCTCGATTTCCCGGTCTCGTCCGTTCGGTTCGTAATCGGCTTTCAGGTTATTCCCGAATAACAAAGCCAGCGATTGCCAGAAATAGGCGTTCACCGTACCCTTGTACTCCTTGATGTGATTGAACGACGTGTTGTTTGTCTCCCGGTAGATCAGGCGAACGAGAATCTTCCCTTGCGTGACGGTTAGTTTCATCAACGGTTGTTTGAACGTGTGCATGAGTTCCTTGTACTCTTTCTTGATAATCTGCTTTCTTTTTGCTTCGGAAGCCGTTTGCGCTAGTTTATATTCAATCTCGTTGATCTTGGCGGCGGCTATTTTCGCGTACGGGAACACCTTTCTCACGTTATAAACCATCCTTTGGTTCCGTTGTTGCTGGCGGGCGTATTTTCGGGGATTCTTCAATCGGGCGACGACATCTACTTCATGGAGAAGAACATGAGGCACGGTATCCCTACCCATAATCACGGACGGGACAACACTCTGCGCTGTTGCAAAGCTGTTAATAAATAAAGATAGGAGTGATATGATAAATATTTTGCACATTTTTATATCTTTGCATTAACGCTTTATCAATACAAAGTTAGTAGATATATTTGACTTGTAAAAATATTAACTAGTGGAAAAGGAATTTCAGGATCTGTTTCAGATACGTCACAACGATGACCGTGTTGAGGTGGGAAAGGTGTTGATTGCAGAACCTTTTCTGGAAGGTAAGTATTTTAATCGTTCCGTGGTTTACATGGTGGAACATGATCCGAGCGGGAGCGTGGGTTTTGTATTGAACAAGCCGTTACCTTACACGACTTCCGAGTTGGTAAAAGAACTTGAAGGCGTATATTTCCCTGTGTACATTGGTGGTCCCGTGGAACGTAATCAATTGTATTACATCCATCGGAGAAATGACATACCGGATTCGGAAGAGATTGCGAAGGGTATATACTGGGGAGGTGATTTTAAGGCTTTGACGGAGATGTTGAAAGCCGGAAAGGTATTGGAAGGCGAGATTCGTTTCTTTGCAGGGTATAGTGGCTGGACAGATAGCCAGTTGGAGAATGAACTGCAGGAGAATTCTTGGATGGTGGGGACAATTCCTACCGACACGCTGTTTACCATCCCGAACGAGGGATTATGGGAACAAGCCATGAGTTCTCTGGGCGGAAGATACAAGCTGTGGGCGAATTTCCCGGAAGATCCGATTCTTAATTAATTGAAAATTGAGAATTGAAAGTTGAAAATGAAGAAGATTTAACGAGTTTAGAGTGAGAAACGTTGGCCTTGTGCGGTTGGAATCTAAAATCTAAAATCGTAAATCTAAAATATAAAGGCAGGCCGTTCTATCGCTGTCCCGCGAGGGAGAGAGGAAAGTCCGGGCAACACAGGGCATCGTGCTTCTTAACGGGAAGGTCTCCGAGAGGGGGCAGTAGTGTAACAGAAAATAACCGTTCCGTTCGCGGAATAAGGGTGAAAAGGTGAGGTAAGAGCCCACCGGTATCCCGGGTGATCGGGGTAGCCGTACACCTCACGAGTTGCAAGACCATGTACACTGGCGCTTAGGTTTGCCCGACCGATGCCAGGGGGTAGGTCGCTAGAGCCGCGGAGTGATCCTCGGAGTAGATAAATGATAGAAACCGCAAGGTACAGAACCCGGCTTACAGGCCTGCCTTTTTTTAATTGTAAATCAATTAATTTACGATTTATGATTCAGAAAAACATTAGTATAGGGAGGAAATCACCTGATCTAAAATCATAAATCAGGAAATTAATAAAATCTATAACAATAATTAGGACGTGAAATCAATCAGAGAAATATTTAGAATTGGGTACGGGCCTTCTTCCAGTCACACGATGGGACCGGGACGTGCCGCACATTATTTTAAGGAAAAGAATCCGAATGCCGAACGCTACCGGGTGACCTTGTACGGGAGTTTGGCCCTGACAGGAGTGGGCCACGGAACGGATGTTGCCATTCAGAAAATGATTAATCGGCCGGACGATACGGAAATCATATGGGAATCCACGAAATCCCTGCCCCATCATCCGAACGGGATGTTGTTCGAGGCATTGAGAAATGGGGAAGTCGTGGATCGTTGGGAAGTATACAGTGTCGGTGGTGGCGCTTTGTGGGATGAACTGGGAACCTTCAAGGAGGAGGATGTTTATCCCGACACGAAAATGACGGATATACTGGAGTGGTGCAAGGCCGAGGGACGCTCTTTCGTGGAGTACGTGGAACTGCACGAGGGACCGGAAATCTTCGACTATCTCGAAGAAGTTTGGAAAGTGATGGTTACAAGTATTCATAACGGCTTGGAAAACGAGGGAGTGTTACCCGGTAACTTGAGGTTGGCACGCAAGGCTTGTTCCTACCACGTGCGGGCCCAGCAATCGGCAGGAACCCTGCGCCATATGGGAATGGTATTTGCTGCCGCTTTGGCAGTTGCCGAGGAGAATGCGGCAGGAGGTAAGATAGTGACGGCACCCACATGCGGGTCGGCCGGGGTCGTGCCTTCCGTGTTGTTTTTCTTGAAACACGATCAGGAGATTAGTGATAAACGAATTATAAAAGGTCTGGCCACGGCCGGGTTGATCGGTAACATCGTGAAGACCAACGGTTCTATTTCCGGGGCCGAGGTAGGATGTCAGGGAGAGCTGGGAACGGCTTGCGCTATGGCAGCCGGTGCGGCGGCCCAGATATTGGGAGGTTCCCCGATGCAGATAGAGTATGCTGCGGAAATGGGATTCGAGCATAACTTAGGTTTGACGTGCGATCCCGTGGGTGGTTACGTGCAAATTCCCTGTATCGAGCGAAATGCCTTTATCTCGCAGAAAGCGCGGGAATGTGCGATCTATTCTTTGTTCTCGGATGGCCGGCACAAGGTGTCTTTCGATGACGTGGTGGAGACCATGATGCAGACGGGTTGCGATATGCAGGCCAAGTATCGCGAAACAAGCCTCGGTGGTTTGGCCCGTATATACAGGGCTCCGTTGAAAAAATCATAGCGTTGAATCCGGTGCAGGCGAGCCGGAATGGTACATTAATTGTAACAACTAAGAATAGAAAATCGTAGATCTAAAGTTATACAAGGCTTATGGACAGGATTAAGTTAAAAGTTTTCGGGTTATCTTATCAGAGTATGTCACAAACCGGAGCATATGCGCTGATTCTGGCGGAAGAGAACGATGCCTTCCGCATCCCCATCATTATCGGGATCGCAGAGGCTCAATCCATTGCCATACAGATGGAACACCTGCACTCGCAACGTCCCTTGACGCATGATTTGATGAAGAGTCTGGCGGATAATCTGGGAGTGGTTTTGGAAGAGGTTTATATATATCGTTGGGAATCCGGTATCTTTTACTCTGAACTGCGTTTCAGGAATGGCGAGGAATTACTGAAGATTGATTCGCGTACTTCTGACGCCATCGCTCTTGCCTTGCGCTATAATTGTCCGATTTACATCGCGGCCAGCGTGATTGCCAAGACAGCCATCCCGATCTCCGATTTGGCAGCGGGAGAATTTAGCGGGCAAAAGCCTGTTGAACCGGAGAAATCTGAAACAACCGAGTATAACTTCACGATAGAAGAATTAACCCGTTTACTGGATGAGGCAGTGAAGAACGAGGATTACGAGAGTGCCTCTCGTTTCCGAGATATGCTGAAAGCCAGGAAGGAGGAATAATATATAAAACATGAAAACAATGGATCGCATAAAACTTGACTACTCGAAGGTGTTATCGTTTGTAGGGGAAGAAGAGATCGCCGTGCAACGAGAAAAAGCAACAAAAGCTCTAAAGGACTTGGAAGACGGAACTTGTAAAGGGAGTGACTTTCTGGGTTGGCTCGATCTGCCCGTTCACATCACGGATGATGAATTGGATCGTATTTCTGCTTGTGCCAACAAGTTAAGGGAGCAAACCGATGTCGTTGTCATCGTGGGTATCGGGGGATCTTACCTGGGAGCCAAGGCGGTGATCGAGGCCATGTCCGGTAGTTTTGATGCTTATTCCGGTACGAAAGTTGTTTTCGCAGGAAATAACGTGAGCGAGGACTATCTATACGAGTTACAGGCGTTCCTCAAAGATAAGAAATTCGGTATATGCGTGATTTCCAAATCGGGAACCACGACCGAACCTGCCGTGGCTTTCCGTTTACTGAAAGATCAATTAATCGAGCAGGAGGGAATTACCGTGGCGAGGGAGAGAATTGTTGCCATTACCGACGAGAAAAAAGGTGCCTTGCGAACGATGTCAGATCGGGAAGGGTACGAGACTTTTATTATTCCGGACAATGTCGGGGGACGCTACTCCGTGCTGACCCCCGTGGGATTGCTCCCCGTGGCTATTGCCGGTTTTGATGTTCGGGCTTTAGTCAAAGGGGCCGTGGATATGCGGGCGTACAGCAAAGGTAACGGGGCAGAACTTTCCGCCACTTATGCTGCTGTTCGGAACGCCCTCTACGAAAAGGGGTACGTGATCGAGATCACGGTGAACTTCAACCCGAAACTGCATTACGTTGCCGAATGGTGGAAGCAGCTTTACGGGGAAAGCGAGGGAAAAGAGAATAAGGGTATATTCCCCGCCAGCGTTGACTTCACGACAGATTTGCACTCCATGGGACAATACATACAGGAAGGACGTCGCAATCTGTTCGAGACAGTCCTTTCCATCGATAAAACGAAATACAGCTTGCAAGTGCCTTGCGATGCTCATGACCTCGATAAACTGAATTATCTGGCCGGGAAACGCGTTGATGAGGTAAACAAGATGGCTGAACTGGGAACCCAACTCGCCCACGTGGACGGTGGGGTACCGAATATCCGGGTCATTATCCCGGAACTGACGGAGTACTACTTGGGTCAACTATTCTATTTCTACGAGCTGGCTTGCGGCATCTCCGGCGGTATCCTCGGGGTGAACACCTTCGACCAGCCGGGCGTGGAGGCCTACAAGAACAATATGTTCATGCTGCTCGGTAAGCCGGGGTACGAGAGAAAATAAAAAATGAACTGGCAATGCCAGTTCATTTTTTATTTGAACAAGGATTCCTCTCTTCGTTCCTTCTTTCGGATGGCAAAAGTAAGGTACGTGTTATTCAATATATCTATGGTCAGTAATTTCCCGGAAAGTACGCCGGGTTTCTCCAGTATGATTTTAATTGCCTCGTTCGCTTGAAGGGAACCGACAATTCCCGGTAATGCCCCGATGACACCCAGCGGTTGCGAGAAATTCTCGATCTCGTCATTGTACTCGAAAAGATCCCGGTAAGTGGGGCCGTTCTGGTAATTGAACACGGACACTTGCCCGCAGAACTCGCATATGCTGCCGTAAACGAACGGTTTTCCCAGCTTCACGCAGGCATCATTAATTAGGTAACGGGCGTGGAGATTATCTGTTGCGTCCATCACAATATCGTATTTGGAAATGATTTCCAGTGCGTTATCCAGCGATAACCGGGTAAAATATGGTGTAATCCGGGTGAATGGATTTAGTTGTTTTAATTTCGTGGTGGCGACGGTGACTTTCGGGGTTCCCACGTGAGTCGTGTCGTATAATATTTGGCGTTGCAGGTTGGATTCCGAAACAACATCGTCGTCCATGATGCCGATATGGCCGACTCCTGCTGCCGTGAGGTAATATAGTATGGGTGAGCCTAATCCCCCGGCTCCTACGACTAGTATGCTCGTTTCTTTAATTTTTTCTTGTCCTTGAATTCTAATGTCGTGTAGGATAATGTGTCGATTATAACGTTTTTGTTCTTGATTGGTTAGTGGCATTGGTAATTAAAATTCTAATTTGTTCTACTCCTGTTACTTGCTTTCGTTAATGTGTTGTTTGACAAATCGGTTGACGGTGCAGATGGATACTTTATATTTCTTGGCTATTTTCTTGTAAGGTACGCTGTTATCCATGAGTTCGATAATCTTCTCCTTGTTTTGTATCAACACGTTCAACTGCGGGCAACTGCCATACGGGCGCCCCAGTTTTTTTCCCTCGGCCTTTCTTACCGCGAGAGCCTCTCTTGTCCGGATGGATATAAGATTACGTTCGATTTCCGCGACTAGCCCGAATGCGAATCCTAGGATTTTACTGTTCAGGTTATTCTCGAAAGTGTACCCTTCTTTCGTGCTATGAAGAACAATTTTACGTTGAATACAGGTATTGATGATATTCATTATGTCAATCAATGTCCTGCTCAATTGCGAAACTTCCGTGACGATAAGGCAATCACCTTCCTGCAAAGATTCCAGAAGGTCGCCTAGTTTTCGGTCATTACTATGTACTTTTCCACTGACAACGTCGTGATACCACTTGTCAATATCAAGTCCCCGGTGGGCTGCAAATTTCTTGATCTCCTCCTGCTGGTTTTCCAAATGTTGTTTGTTTGTGCTGACTCGCAAATATGCAACTACCATAATTAAAATGATTTTAGAGTATTAAAAAGACAAACGTAACAAAAGGAGAAGAATATTTATTGTTTTTCAAAAGTTAAAAGAAGTTATCAAGCATATAATAATAAGGTTTGGCGGCTACCAAACCCTATTATTGTTAACTACATCCAAGTGTCCCAATCTTTCCACACGGGTTCATACCCTTGTGCCTTGATGGCCTCGACCATCTCTTGCGGGGTACGGTTGTCGTTGATGGCAAATTGTTCCAGTTCCTTGTGGGGAACGACGTACCCGCCTGGCTCCGTGCTCGACCCGGCACTCATGGACGTGGCTCCCAGGTGCATCACGTGATCCCGGAATTCCCGGCTTTCCCGCGTGGATATGGAGATTTCAGCCTGCTGATCCAGCAAGCGGTAGGCGCATATCAGTTGCACCATCTGCTTGTCGTTGATCGGGTCTTTAGGCATGAAAGCCCCGGCGTGTGGCCTCAGGCGGGGAAGAGAGATCGAGTATTTGGAACGCCAGTAGGTCTTTTCCAGGTATTTCAAGTGCAGGGCCGTGAAAAACGAGTCGGTGCGCCAGTCTTCCAGACCGAGCAATGCCCCGATACCCATTTTCTGTACCCCGGCCGTGCATGCCCTGTCGGGAGTTTCCAAACGGTAGCGGTAATTTGCCTTCCGTCCCTTGGGGTGGTACTTGGGATATTGTTGTTCGTTATACGTTTCTTGGTACACGCACACGAA
>ERZ825137.1651-NODE-1651-length-28157-cov-4.582556_pt1 | contig 28157 bp, 25 predicted proteins | sample MGYA00519873_ERZ825137 | MGnify/ENA primary metagenome ERZ825137 (study PRJEB31778, sample SAMEA3449190) | human gut metagenome | biome: human gut; feature: human-associated habitat; material: faeces | place: United Kingdom | collected 2010/2012 ...
GGACAGCGCCATCACGCCAAAGACCGCGCCCAGAAATGCGCCCGCCCACGGTCCAAACAGGATCGCGCCGATGACGATCGGCACGAGCACCAGCGAAAACGGGATCGGTCCGATCCGAAAACTGCTGCCGATGAGCTGCAAAACGACGACGATCGCCGTCAGCAGCGCCAGAGATGTGAGTGTTACGACTTTTTTGTGGTTTTCATTGCGATTCATAAAATTTCCTCCGCTCTCGCTCCGACACCTACGTTCGGATGCAATGCATTTTTGTGGGCAGCGGCAGCGCCGCTGCCTGAGGGGTTTGCCCCGTCTGTTCCCCGCAATCAGGAAGGATTTCCAAAAATGATCTGTCTGGCGTCGCCCCAGCCGACGCCGAAGTCGGCATACGCGGTGTAAAGATCCTTCAGCGGGTTGTCCTGCGGCGACTGCATCACCGTCGGGCGCGTGTTATAGACGATGTTCACAAGCTCCTTCATCAGTCGGCGGTCGCACACCGCCCACTGCTTGCTCGTAAAGCCGTCCGCGCCGCCGCCCATGACGATGTAGCGCATGCCGTACACGGGGTTTGCGGCGTTGTAGGCGCTCTCGGGATCGGCGGCAGGCATCAGTCGGGCGTTCTCACCGAACATCTTCTTCGCCTTCTCTTCGAGCTCCGGCGCAATGAGCACCGTGTCAAAGTCACACAGGAACGGCATACCGTCGGGCGTGAGAAATCGGTTGGCACGAGCCTGCGCCGCCGTGATGGCGGAAACGGAGAAGGCGTCCGTGGAGATGTTCGAGTATGTACCGGCGTCGGTATCGGCCACAAACGTTCGGCCCGAGGAGCCGCGGGAGGCGACAGGGTGCGCGGCGTTAGCCCAGCTCACGCCGTCGCCGCCGTTGTGCTTTCCGTCGGTGTTCCAGGCGTTGGCGAACATGCGCAGAACGTGCAGATACACGGTGAGCGCCATGCTGTCGCCGAGCTTCGTGCCGACCTTCTTGGTCTCGCCCATCTTGTCCACCTTGGCCTCCTTGTAGCCGACGGGGATGGAGAGCGTGTACTCGACCGGCGTGATCACGGTCTTAAAGCCGCGCTTGAGACTGCCCTCGTTGAGATTCTCGCCGTCGTAGCGGGGCGCTTCGCCGTAGCCGCCGGAGCCGGTCAGCTCATAGTCGATGCTCTTGGCGTTCACCTCGCCCACGACGGGCGAGAGCTTATTGAGGCGGTCGGCGTAAGCAAAGTCGAACGCCTTGCCGACGAACGCATAGTTGTCGCTGGTCCAGTTTTTGAAAGTGCTGCTCATTGATTCATTTTCTCCTTTTCTGTTTTCGTTTTTCAGGATTTTGCCGCGAGCGTATGCGCCGCGGCGATGCAGCGGATCGTGTGACGCTCGTAATCGTGGCCGATGCAGCGCACCGCCGCGGCACCGGTCGCGCTCACAACGAGCGCCGTTGCCTTCGCGTTGAGCGCGCACACGGCGCTGCCGAGCGCGGGGTAAAACTCATACTCGTCCCCCGCGGCGGGTGTTCCGCCGGTCTCAAGCGTGAGCACCGTGCCGCTCTTCGCATAATCCGTCACGGCGCGGCGCGTGCCGGGCTTATCGCTGTTGCTGCTGCCCGCGGCCTTGCTTTTGAGTACGAGCACCGCGGCGTTGTAGGCGTCGTCCGCCGCGCCGGCAGCAATATCCCCGCTTGCCGGAACGAGCGTCGCGGCGCTGCCGCTCGCGGCCCTGATCGTCGGCACGGGACATTCAAAGATCAGCCCCGGATTGTCGCAGACGAGGATCTCGTCCCCGTCCGCGCGCGGATTGAGGATGTCCGCCGTGCCGCTGTGGTCCTCTCCGGCAATGCCGAGAATGGCAGCGGTCTGCGCGGCAGCCGCCGGAACGACTTTGCCTCCGGAAAGCTGCACCACCTGTCCGGCGGTGATCGCTGTGGCTTTTGCCACCGGGTAGCTGCGCTCACGGATCGTCTCTTCGCCGCCCGCATTCTGGATGGGTCTCATGTTTTGTCTCCTTTCCCGTTCATTTGTTTCGGCTCAGATACTCGCGAGCCGACATTTTCATCTGCGGAAACGCGCGGTTCCACGCGTCCAGCTCCGACTGCTGCCGGGCGTTGAGCGCCTCATAGGCCCCGCTGCCGCCGCTGCCCGTAGACCGTGCAGCCCGGCTTTCCCTTCTCGCCTGCGCGGCCCGCAGCGCGCCGCCGGCGACCTCCAGATAATCCGCGTACAGCTCGCTCAGCGGCTCTCTGCCGTAGCGGCTGCCGCAGAAACGGCGAAAGCTCTCCGAAGCGTCCAGCCCCGCGAGATCCGCCTCCGGATACCGGCGGGCAAACTCGCGCGCGTCCTCGGCGATAAAGCGCATCTGCTCTTCCTCGCGCGAGCGCCGCTCGCTCTCGCGCCCGGCCAGCTCGCGCATCGCCCGCTCGTATCCGGCGCGTTCGCCCCCCAGTCTCGCCGCCTGGAATCGGCGATTGTCCTCATGGCTCTGCGGCGTGGGAGCACTGTCCCTCTGCTCCGCCGAGCCGTCCTCCGCGGGAGGCACGACCTCCCCGATCTCTTCCGATCTTTCGTTTTCGTCCATCTCGGACTCCTTTCTGCCGGTGTTCGCCCCGGCCCGCGTATCCCTTACGGTGATTTAATGCTAGCACAGAAGCACGTTTCGTGAACGGCAGCTTTTTCGTCGTTTTTCACGAATCGTGTATCCATTGAATAAGCAGGGTCTTTCTCCGGCGCAAATTGCTCATTTGCCAATTCCCGCGCCCGAGCTGCACACGCTCCGTGATAATGCCAAACACGAAAAACGCCGCCGGGGGTCTCCCTCCGGCGGCGCAGCGCGGTGATTTGGTTTTACAGATTCTTTGCCCGTATTTCATCGAACCACATGCGGCAGCGGGCATTATCGTCGTATTCGCTCAAAGATTTCAACCGCTCGTAGCCGTATTGTGCTCTCACTTGGCGGGTCTTCGCATCGTAAATGAGCTTAATCCCGGTCGGCACTGCTCTTTTATACTGTACGCAAAGCTCTCGGACGGCATAAGAATAGCAAAGGATCGTTAAACTTATGTCCCTTTTTTCTTCTTTGGTCAGCGAAGATGACTCTTTTCCCTCGCGTATAGCTCTGTCCCAATCATTGTCTGTATAGAATTTTCCATCAATGCGGAACGCAGGTCTTGCCATAAGAGCGCCTTCTTCAAGATCGGAATAAATGTAAATTTTTTCTGCACGGTTTTCCGCATAGGCAATGCTCTGCCGGATCATTTCGCTTTGATACGCGGAAAACAGATCCTCAAACGGCCGCCCTTCCGCCGCGGCTTTTTTATTGCGGGCTTTCAGGTTTTTTTCCAGTTCACCGTATTTCATACCCCAGTCCTCCTAAGAAGTCCTTTGTAATATGCTTGCTGTATTCCACTCCATCGATCGTATACTCTATGGAAAAAGAGCTTGGACGCAAATCACTTCCGCTGTACTAAACGTCTCCAGTATACCAGTTTTCGTCCGGATTTCCAGTGATTTCCGACTTCTCCAACATATTCGCAAGCCGCTTTTATAGTTTTTTCCCCCCATCTGCACGAAAAACGCCGCCGGAGGAATTCCTCCGGCGGCGCGGCGCGGTGATTTGGTTTTACAGATTCTTTGCCCGTATTTCATCGAACCACATGCGGCAGCGGGCTTCGTCAGCATATTCATTCAAGGGCTTCAAGCGCTCATAGCTGTACTGCGCTCTTACTTGCCGCGTCTTGGCATCATACACGATCTTGATCACCGTCGGCATCGCCCTTTTGTATTCCAGACACAGCTCGCGGACTGCGTAAGCATAGCCAAGGATTGTCCAACGTATATCGCTCTTGTCATTTCTGGAAAGAGAAGAGGACTCTTTTCCTTCACGTATGGCTTTATCCCATTCGTAATCCGGATAGAACTTCCCATCAATCCGGAAAGCGGGCCTTGCCATCATCGCTCCGTCCTCAAGGTCGGAATAAATATAAACCTTTTCCGCACGGTTTTCTGAAAGGGCAATGCTCTGCCGGATCATTTCACTCTGGTAGGCAGAAAACAGATCCTCAAACGGACGCCCTTCTGCCGCAGCTTTTTTGTTGCGAGCTTTCAGGTTTTTTTCCAATTCTCCAATGTTCATAATCCCATTCCTCCCCAAAGATCATTCGTGATACGCCGACTATACTCTACTCCATCAATAAAATATTTTATGTAAAATACGCTCGGTCGCAAATCGTCCCCCGCGTACTCAACATGGACATTTACGTCTACTGTTTTCCCGGCCTGTATTGCCTTGTTCCAATCGTTTTCCAATTTCCTGTAGGAACTCAGGTTCACGAGCCAGTACTGCGATACCAGATTGTCCAATCCTCCGGAGCCGCCGAAGCGGTCACCCGCCAGATGTCCCGCGTGATCGCCCGGCTGTTTTCCCGGCGTGTTCCGCACATACGGCAGACGCCCGGAGCGTTCGGTAAGCTGAAGCTCCTCCGCATGCCAATCGGAAATCCGTCCCTGGCTATCTGTCTGATATGTATATCCGAACTCACCCGCCTGATAGGTCGTATTCGGCAGTAGCGGTCCCTGCGGAGGAATGTGTTTCTCCTCGTCTCCAGTATACCAGTTTTCGTCCGGATTTCCAGTGTTTTCTGTTTCCTCCGGCAATTCCCAGAGTCCCCCGGCATCCGTCTCTCCGCCCGCAGGCAGCAGCGCACCGCTGTCTGCTCCGTTGCTGCGATCATATTCCGGCAGTCCCCAGATCTCCTCCGGCAGAGTTTCTTTCGGCGCCCACGCGTCCTTTTCCCATGCGTCAACCTTTTCCTCTGTCCGATCCAGAAGCCCGTCGATCATATCGTCGAAAATATCCGGAATGTCTTTCGGGTCAGGTTCCTGCATCCCTTTTAATACGCAGTCCAGCCCCTCTTCCGCAAGCATAAGGACTGATTCCAACATATCAGAAAGACCATTTACGCCAACATTCTCGAATACCCCAATAATTTCCTTTTTCTTAGAAATGTATTCGCCAAACGCTTTCAGGAATCCCCGATCCTTATCGTTAAGATCATAGCCCTTTGTCTGGGTATTATAGTATTCCTGGATTGCTTTTTCCAACGCATAGGCCGTCTGCACAAAGCGTGAATATCCTTTCTTTTCCGCTTCTTCCATAGCCTTTCCGTATACTCTCGTAGCGCGAGAAAGTTCCGGCGGTATGTTTCCGGCCATTGAAAGTAATGCGTCAGTCCACATATCAATAGTAGCAATACTCAACTTATTTTTTTCGCGCAGATACGGCGGACTGGAATCAACAATACGGTCATAGTTTTCCCGAGCTTCCTCCAGTAGTCCCTTTCGTCCGCGAGTCAGCCAGTTGTTCTCCTCCTTTCCAAAAAGGCTATCCGCTTCCGCAAGGCCCCCTGCAAGCAGACTATCAACATAATAGCGGAGATAATTCAGCAAGTTGCTCTTTCTGCCGTTTTCTGCCGCACGCTGCAGTGACTCGCCGTCAGTCACCGCCGCTTCACCCGTCAGGTAGTTCCCAAGGAAAGGCATCGGGTCAGAGATTATTTCGCGCAGGAGCGCCCCTTCCTTTGCCATTTTCTGCAGGAATTCGTTGTCGGTCGATGGGGCTTCTCCGGCATAGAAGTTTCCGAGTGCCGCAAAAGGGTCTTGAAAGAAATTCCATGTGTCAGACAGTTTTTCCCGTTCGGTATTGGCATGGTCCTGCCAGTACTGTTTCCAGTCCTTCCCCGTCATGTAATTCCAGAAACCGTTCCATTCCCCCGCGAGAGCGTTTTTCCCTGTTTCCAAAATATCCTGGAACTGATCGCCGAAGCCTTCCCAGCGTTTCCGCCGCTGCTGTTGCTCCTCATATCTTTTGCGTTCTTGTTCTATTCTCTCCCAATGCTTCCGGTTCTTCTCTTCCCGCGCTTCGCGCTCTTCCCGCCTGCGCTCTTCTTCCTCAAATTCCCTCTGGTGTCTTTCCTCCTCGCTCTCTTCCTCTTCTTTTTTCCACAGCCTGTCCGGTCTCTTTGGTCTCCCCTGTGGCAGCGGCTGCTTCTCCTGGGGCCGCATTTCCTTTTGCCTGCGATTCGGCAGCGCTGAAGATTCCGGTTTCTGACCTTTCCATGTCTTTTCCGTGATTTGCCCCGTTGTTTTGATGACCGGACTTTGAGGATTTCCGGCCTGCGTCTCCAGCGCTTCCCGGTAAAGCTGTCGGCTCAGGGGGATGGTATTCCTCTGTTCCTTCCGTTTTGTCTGTGCCGCGGTGCGTCCGGTTTGTCGCTGCGGTATGCCTTCGGTCGGGTTTGCCGCGCCGCGTCCCTGCGTGGGACGCAGCGGCGGTATCGGGTTGATCTTCGTGTTCGACGGGTAGGTTTCCATCGGCTCGGTTCGTCGGCTCATATCCGCTTCTCCTTCGTATGAATTTAATCACAATTCGTGTTCTATGTTCATATGGTAGCAGAAAAGCACGGTTCGTGAGCGGCAATCTTTCCGTCGGATTTCACGAATCATATAGCCATTGATGCCGCAGGCGTTTCCGGATTTCAAAATCATCCGAATAACATTTCAGCCTCGAATTCCGCACACGTTCCGGGATATTCACAAGCATGAAAAAACTGCCGGGACCGTAACGGTCCCGGCAGCTTTGCGGATATGAAATTATCGGGGAGAATTACTCGACAACAACGATACCGAGCTTCTTCGCGGCTTCCTGCGCCTTCTCGAGAGAGGGCGTGGCGTTGCGCAGCACGAGACGGCCGCCGCCGCGGTTGAGCGTATCGACCATAACGCTGTTGCCCTTATCGGTGACGAGAGTGACCTTCTGGATCTGATACTCTTCACCGCGGACGATGTTCACCTTGACGCCGTCGGCCTTGACGCGCTCCACGGCGACCTCGTAGGTCTTATAGTCGGAGGTGGAGCAGCCGTACACCGCGCCCATGAGCACGCCGGGCACGTTGATCGTGCGGCGGGCGAAGAGCTCCGGATACAGTTCGATGGTGATCTCGGTAACCTTCTCGCCCTCATTGAGAAGCTCGTGGGCGATGCGGCCGCAGTTCGTCGGGCTGCCGACAGCCTGAGAGGAACCGCCGACAACGGCGTCGCCGAGCGTCTTGATGATGGGGGCAGAGCCGTCCGCCATCTTCTTGGCGATCTCCTTGGCCTTTTCGAGCGTCTCTTCGATGCGCTTCTTGTCGGCCTTGTGGACTTCCTCGGAAACGAGAGATTCGACCTCAGCGGTGCGCTGGAAGAAGGGCTCCATGTACTCCACGACGGTGGGTACGATGTGGTGCGCGCTCTCCTTGTGAACGAGGGACGCCATAGCGAACATGACGTCGAACGGGACGTTGACGGTCATCTCCACGGTCGTGCAGAGACGGCCGGCGTACATGCCGCCGAGAATCGCGCCGCCGACGTGGGCGGTGCAGAGCGCCGGAACGAGCACGCGCGGCGTGCAGGGAACGCCGATCGTCGGGGACATGGCAAGAACCATGGCCTTTTCCATCTGCTCGGGCGTGCCGTTTTTCAGATGAACGGTCGCGGCGGCGATGGCGGCAGAGCCCGCGCCGTAGCCTTCCAGATTGCAGCCGGTGGTGACCTTCGCCACGCGGAACAGGCTGCCGACCTTGAGCATGAGGCAGGCGACCTCGGCGAGAGTGGTCTCGTCGGTGCCGACATCCATCAGCGCGCGCAGGAAGCCGGTGTAGGGGCAGGGGTCGCCCGTGCCGGCGCACGGACGCACGCCGATGCAGTGGTTGCCGACTTCGGCGGCCACGGTGTACATGAGCGCCTTGTCAAGCAGCACATCCGCAAAGATGGTGCCGGGGCCCATTTCCTTGAGCTGGGTGGGAACAGTGCCGAGCAGGAAGCTGTTTCCGCCGGAAACGCCGATCTCCACAGCCTTGAGGTTGTGCGCATACTCTTCCATGACGGCCTTGAGCACGCCTTCGCGGTCAAGACCGGTGCGCAGCTCGCTCTCCGTGAGGACAACGTCCACCACGCGCACGCCGTATTCTTTTGCGAGGGCGATCGTCTCGCCCATCGTCAGCGGAAGCTTTTCCGCAACTACGCTTTTCAGATCTGCCATCTTTTTCTCTCCCGTCTGCGCTCAGCGGCCGGTGGAGGAGGCGTAGGTGTGCTCGATGTCGCGGATCTTCTGCAGACCCATCAGCTCGTTGAACTGGGCAAACGGAACCATCTTGTCAAGCTGGGTGATGGTGGTGCCGTCGCGCTTCAGGCCTTCCCACAGGTCGATCATGGCCTTGGTGGTGACGTAGGTGGAGGCGGTGGGGTAGATAACGAGGTTGTAGCCGAAGCTCTCGAGCTCGTCGTTCTTGAAGATCGGGGTGCGGCCGCCCTCGACCATGTTGGCGAGCGTCAGACCGGGGATCTCCTTGTTGATGAGCATCATCTCTTCCTTGGACTCGGGGGACTCGATGAAGATGATGTCCGCGCCGGCTTCCTTGTAAGCAAGGCCGCGCTTGATGGCCTCTTCGATGCCGTAAACGGTACGGGCGTCGGTACGGGCCATGATCATCATGTCGCCCTGGCGGGCATCAACGGCGGCCTTGACCTTGCCGACCATCTCTTCCATGGGAACGACCTGACGGCCGGTCATGTGGCCGCACTTCTTGGGCATGACCTGGTCCTCGAGCTGAATGACGGCGACGCCGGCCTTCTCATACTCGCGGATGGTGCGCTGCACGTTGACGGCGTTGCCGAAGCCGGTGTCGGCGTCGGCGACGACGAGGGCGTTGCCGGCAGCTTCCACAGTGTTGGAAGCGCGCATGACCATTTCGCTCATGGTCATCAGGCCGACGTCGGGCTGGCCGAGGTGGGAGGCGCTCTGGCCGTAGCCGGTCATGTACACGGCGTCGAAGCCGAGGTAAGAAATGATCTTCGCGGTGAGAGCGTCGTGGCAGCCGGGGGCAACGACGAGCTTTTTCTCTTCAAAGAGCTTGCGCATTTTCTGTCCGTTGGTCATGGGAATCAGTCTCCTTAATAAGTATAAGTATTTGAGTGGTTTATTTCTTTATCACATGCTCTTTCATGTACAAAAGAACTTCTTCGGGGAAGTGCTGCGCCAGAACGCCCATGGCGTAGAGGATATAGTCCTCGTCGAACCAGATGTCCGGGTCGTTGAGCGGCAGCAGCGAGATGCCGGGGTTATCGAACGTGCGGCGCACGATGTTCTCGCGCTCCTCGCCGTGGCAGTGGAGGAAAATACCGCCCACGCACAGCACCTGGCGCACGTTGCGAAGATCGCGCCCCATCGGAGCGCCGGCCATGATGCCCATGACGGGATCGGCCTCCTTCGCGTAATACCCGGCGTGACGGCGGATGGCGACGTCCGCGGCGCACGCGGCAAGCGCGCGGTCGAGACAGGCCTCCTTCTCGTCGGCGGGAATGTGATCGTTGTGCGCTTCGAGCAGATCGACATAGTTTTCCACATCCTCCGGCGTCAGACCGTAATCGTGGTCCATGGCGCGGAGAACGGCCTTGTCGCCCACGGCCTCGGGAATGCCGGTCGCGCTCACGCGCAGACCGAGATTGCCCTCGACGGTGCGGTAGGAAAACTGCTTTTCGTTGCTCACAACAAGTCCGCGCTCTTCGATGTTCATGTCGATGAGCTCGGGCAGAGCGGAATGGATGTCGGTCGTAGCGCCGCCGATATCCACGAGGATCACGCCGCCGACGCCCTCCTGCTCGTAGCTGCCCTTGGCAAGCAGCTCGCTCGCAAGGAGCACGGCGCCCGGCGTCGGGATGACGGTCTGATCCGCGAGCGAATCGCGGAACTCCTGCAAGCCCTTCGCATGGGTGATCTGGTTGATGAACTGCTCGTGGATGGCGATGCGCGCGGGCTTCACGTTCAGCTCGTGGATCGTCGGCAGGATGTTCGGCACGCGGATGCAGTCAATGCCCGCGGCGCGGAATTTCTCCGCCGCCTCGCGCTGGGCGAACTTGTTGCAGCCGAGAATGACCGTGCCTTCGCCGTGCACCTTGCAGATGATGTCCGCGTTTTCGAGCACGTTGGCCATGTCGCCGCCGTCCGTACCGCCGGAGAGCAGGATGATGTCGGGCTTGATCTCGCGCAGCACTTCCTCGCGGAACTCGGGCGGCTCGTCCGCGGAGACGACCTCCATGACACGTGCACCGGCGGTCATGGCAACTTCCTTCGCGGCCTTCGCGGTCACGCGGGGCATGAACCCCATGGCGACCATGCGCAGTCCGCCCGCGGCGCTGCACGAGCTGAACCGAACCATATCGGGCGCGAATTCCACGCCCTTGGCGCGGATCTCCGCCTCGGCGCCGCGCGCGCCGTCGCTGATGTTCTCCAGCGTCGTCGGGTGCTGGCCGCGGGCAAGGAACGTCAGTTTCCCGTCCGCAAGGGCAAAGGCCGCGCCCTTCGTATAGGTGCTGCCGACATCATAAACAAGAATGTTTGCTTTCATCGCTTTGACTCCTTAACCGCCATCCGGGAGACCCGGATGGCGGACATGGGTGCTCTTACTTCTTGCGGGGGTCCTTGCTCTTCTCGAGCAGGGCGTAGCCCTCCATAAGACGGCGGGCGGTACGCTCGATGGCGGCCTTCTTCACGGTCAGATCGGGCGTGACCTCGGAGTAGCAGTTGATGACGCCGGCGGGGTGGCCGATGTGCACGAGCTCTTCCGGGTTCTCCTTGCCGATGACCTGGTTGACGATGGTGCCGGGGATCTTCGCGGCGACGCCGGTGCAGACCGTGGCGGTGCCGGCATAGGTCTTATGCAGCACCTGCATGAACATCAGGCGGGAGACGAGGTCGACCTCTTCCTTCTTGATGGTCTTCTTCTCGGGGGGATAGTAGTAATCCTGCGCCTCGGTGATGAAAGCGACCATCGGGAACGCCGGGGAATTCTTGGTGGCGTCGGCGAGATCCTTCGCCATGCCGCACTTGACGCACGCGATGCCGCGGATCTCTTCGAGATACTTGAGCAGTTCCTTGTTGCCGTCGATCTCGACCTGATCCTCGGTGCCCTTCATGCCGACGCTCTCGGCGCGCACGAAGATGACGGGGTTGGCGCAGTCAACGATGGAGGCCTCGATGGGGCCGCGGCTCGTCTCGATGACGTCCACGGGGTTGCCGGTCGGCAGGAGCTTGCCGGTAGCGGCGCCGGCGGTGCCGGACATATCCATCTGGATGAGAGCGCCGGTGCCGGGCACGCCCGCGATGGCGACGTCGCCGGTGACCTTCGCCTTGCCGTCCTCGACGAGGACATAGGACTTCATGACCTTCTGGGTGTTGACCTGCCAGATGGTGACCTCGTTGAGACCCTCGTGGCACTTCACGATGGACTCGTCGATCGCAAAGGGAGCAACGCCGGAGGAGATGTTGCCGCAGTTGCCGTTCCAGTCAACGACGGCGTCGGTGATGGAGACCTGGGCGAACGTGTAGTCCACGTCGCAGCCGGGCTGCTTGCTCGGGCCGATGACGGCGAGCTTGCTCGTCAGGGGATCGGCACCGGCCAGACCGTTGATCTGGCGCTTGTCGGGGGAACCGAAGATCTGCAGGATCATGGCGTCGCGCTCGGGGCCGGGGGCGGGCAGATCGTTTTCCTTGAGGAAAATGCCCTTGCTGGTACCGGCACGCATGATAACGCAGGGAATTCTGTACTGGTCCATGGTGTTCTCTTTCCTTCCTAAATTACTTGTTTTCTTCTTTCTCGGCGAGCTCTTTCTCTTTCGCCTCGATGAGTTCGGTGATCTTGGTCACGCACTGCTCGGGCGTGGACTCGGGGCCGAAGAACGCGTCAACGCCCATAAAGCCGGTGCCCTCTTCCGCGATCTTCTTCTCGTAGTAGGCGTGCTCTTCTTCCTTCTCGGCGATACGCCCGCCGGCCCAGACGACGACCTTGTCGCGCATTCCGAGCTCTTCGAGACGCTTGCCGACACGCGGGAACAGCGTCACGCCGAGGCCGAGCAGGTTGCTCACGCCGATGGCGTTTGCCTTCGCCTCCGCCGCGACTTCGGCCACGGTCTCGGGCAGGTTCATGCCGCGCAGGAAGATGATCTCATAACCGGCGTCCTGGAACGCCTCGCGGATGGTGTTGATGCCGTTGACGTGCGCGTCGGCGCCGACGGTCGCGAGGACGATCTTCTCCTTGCGTGTAGGCGGCTTCTCGATGTGCACGGTAACGTGCTCCTTGGTGATCGGGCAGCGGGAAGGATCGACGCCCAGCGGAGTGTAGCCTTCGACGTAGCGGGTGATGCCGTCGGGGTCGCGGTTCGTCTTGACAAAGCGCTTGAGATCCCAGCCGCCGGCGCGCGGGGTGTCCATCTTGCCGGACTTGCCGCCGTCAACGATGAGGTCGATGAGCTCTTCGTCCGTCCACTGCTTCCAGAATTCCTCGGTCAGGCAGCCCTGGTGCAGGCTGTGCGCGGGGAGCTTGAGGACGGCTTCAAGAACGGCGAACGCCTCGTCCATCATCATGTTCTCGTATTCGTCGATCTTCGGAGACTCAATGCCGGGGTTGTAGGTGTGCTGGAACACGTCGAGCGTAGCCCAGCAGGCCTGGCCCATGGAGTCGCCGGTCGGGATGCCGACGCTCTCGGCCGCCTTCGGGCGGTAGAAGTTGGCGCCGCCGAGCTTGGCGGAGATGGCCATGCGGGCAAAATGCGCCTGCTCCGCAATCAGGTTCGCGGGCGGATGCTGGAACGTTTCGGGGACAACGATCAGGCTCTTGGAGAGCATGTTGTGGCGGAACGCGCGGATGATGGCGAGGTCGCGGTACAGGTTGTTGCCGCCGACGTTCATCTGGATGCCGGAGAGCTCCCAGGGGAGGCCGGCGTGGGTGGCGATACCCTCGGAGAGAAGGCACATCGCGATGGCCATGCCGTCGGTGCCGCCGATGTTGTTGATGTGCTTGTGGGTGTCGAGCTGCGCGAAGATCTTGTTCTCGGCGCAGACGATGCAGGACTTGTAACCGTTGACGACCTTCGTGCGGAAGTCGTGGATGCCGCGGCCGCCGAAGTGGACGTGGATGACAGGGCCGATGTCGGTGCCGTCAAAACCGGCGATGAAGCCGTTGAGAATGTTGATGTGCGCGGTGTCGCCGGTGGCGTTGATACGCACGGGGTGCTTGGAGCCGCCGCCCATCTGGATGAACTCGCGCTCGCCCTTCGGGGTGATGCCGCCCTTACCGCGGGACTGCTCGATGAGCTCGCGGCCCTTGAGCGGGTCGATGTGGCGGGTCGCCTCGGAGTGGACGAACTGGAACACGGTCTGGCCGAACTTTTCGGCGTACTTGTAAATGTCGTTGGATTCCTTCCAGGTCTCTTCGGCGCTGTTGCGGCCGAGGATCGGGTTCAGGCAGGGCATGCCGGTCTCGACGGCCTTCTGGCCGAGCTCGTAGATGCGGTAGCCGCTGCGGACGACACCGGCGACTTCGCGGGGGTACGGCGCGGGCAGACCGACGACCTCGCCGTTCTCGTCAAGATCGGGCATCTCAACGCCGAACGCATCAGCATAAGCGCGGATGGTCTCGATATCGTCCTTAATAATTTGTTTTGTTCTTGCCTGAGGGTCTTTCATAGCCATAGCTCTTCTCCTCTGTATATTCCTTATTTGATTCTTTCAAACCGGTTTATTCGGTGATGCCGAGCTCGGCGCGCACACGGGGGATCAGTCCGCCGTATTCGAGCGTTTTGAGCACGTTCTCCGAAAGAGGGTTGGCTTCGATGACGCCGCAGGGCGCGGTGATCGTGCCTTTTTCGAGATCGACCTCAATGATCTCGCCGGTGTGGAGCTTCTTCACGGCGTCGGCAACGAACACCGGCATGCCGATGTTGATGCAGTTGCGGCGGAAGATGCGGGCGAAGCCCTGCGCCACGACGAGGGCGACCTGCGCCTGCTTGAGGGCGATGGGAGCCTGCTCGCGGGAGGAGCCGCAGCCGAAGTTGCGTCCGGCTACGAGAATGCAGCCGGGCTCGCGGTTGAGCTTGAAGTCCTCCGTCGGGAGGCCGGCCATGGCGTACTTGCCGATTTCCTCGTAGGGCTCGCTCATCGCGTAGCCGGGGAGGATCTGGTCGGTATCGACGTCGTCGCCGAGAATGATAACTTTACCTCTGATCTTTTCCATTTGTGCTTACACCTCCGGAACGGTGATGACGCCCGTGAGGGCGGTGGCCGCCGCGGTAGCCGGGCTCGCCAGATAGATCTGGCCGACCTTGCTGCCCATACGGCCGGGGAAGTTGCGGTTCGTCGTGGAAACGCACACGTCGCGCGGGGTGATAAGTCCCTCGTGCGCGCCGAAGCAGGAACCGCAGCCGGGGTTGAGAATGGTGGCGCCGGCGTCGCGGATGATCTTCGTCCAGCCGCGCTCTTCCATCTGTCCGAGGATCTCGCGGGAGGCGGGAACGATGAGCACGTTGACGTCGGGGCTGACCTTCTTGCCTTTAAATGCCTTGGCGACCTGCTCCATGTCGTTGAGACGGCCGTTGGTGCAGCTGCCGACGACGACCTGCGTGACCTTGATGCCGGCCTTCTCGCGCACCGGAACAACGTTCGCGGGGCTGAAGGGGCAGGAGATCTGCGGTTCGAGCGTGGAAAGATCGATCTCATAAGTCTCGAAGCAGTCGGATTCCTTCTCTTCGGTGCCGAAGATGGTGATCATGCTGCCGATCTCGATACCCATGTTGCAGACGGTCATGCGCTCGGCGATGGAGAGATCGTCGATGCCGGGACCGGTAAGAAGAAGGCCGCGGTCCACGAGATAGTCGGAGCCGAACTTGCTGCCGAGATACAGGATGAGATCCTTGCCGAAAACGTTGGAGGGGCGCTTGCCGGTGAGATATATCTGCACAACCTGGGGCACCTCAAGATCGAGCGTGCCGGTCGCCATGGCCGCGGCCAGCTCCGTGGAGCCGACGCCGATGCCGATCTGACCGTAACCGCCGCAGGTGCCGGTGTGGGAGTCAGCAATACAAACGATATCGCCGGGGTTCTGCTTATGCTTTTCATACATCAGCTGGTGGATAACGCCTTCACCGCGCTGATACAGGGGAACGCCGAATTCCTTGGAGAAGTCGTCCATCGCCCAAACGTTGGCGCGGGCCTTCTCCGTGGCGGCGGGGTATACATGGTCAACGATCAGCGCCACGCGGCTGGGATCGAAGACCTTCTTCACGCCGATCTCGCGGAACATGCGGATGGCGATGGGAGCCGTCACGTCGTGCGCGGCGACAAAGCTCACCTTGCAGGTGAGATCCTGGCCGGGGGCGACATGTTCCTTGCCAGCCGCTTTTGCCAGATACTTTTCAATAAGGTTCATTTACAATGTCCTCCAGGCCTTTTCTCCCGCAGATGATTCTGCGGTCATGCTTGAAAATAGCCCCCTTGTTGCCAAGGGGGCTATTGTTAAACGCGGGGAAAAATTAGTGCATGCCGTCCTCGCACTTGGCTTCGGACTTCTGCAGACCGCCGATACGGCCAACGCCGTTGACGAGAGCATGCGGACGGCCGGCGTCAGCCAGAACGACCGCCATGACGATCTCATCGCTCTTCGGGGCATCGGGAATACGGACCGCGAAGGAGCCGTAGTGGGTGCGCACGAAGGCAGCATCTTTGAAGTGCAGGGAGATGTCCAGCTCGGAGCCGGCAGGGCCGACCTTCTCGTTGGAAGGAATGATGGACTTGCCGCCGCCGATAGCAGCGCGGATGGTCTTGCCGGACTTCGGGTGCAGCATAGCGGAGGAGTGCTCCAGCTCGCCGTCGAGACCGACGATGCAGCCCTTGCCGTAGGTTTCAACGTTCTCGGCGCCGAGGAGCTCGGCACCCTTCTTGGTGAGCAGATCGCCCAGGTACTCGCCGTACTCGGTCAGCTCAGACAGGTCTTCGACCCACTGGCCGGCGTACGGATTCTTGATAACGGCAGCCACGGACACAGTCTTGATGGACTTGCGGCCGGAGTTGGTCTCCACGGGCTTCTCAGCGCCGCCCTCGTAGAACACTTCTTCGAGGTTGGTAACGATCTTGCGAATCTTAGGCTCTTTCATTGGTATATCCTCCTATTAAAAAATAATAGCTAAATGAGTTGGGCTTCTGTGCGAGCAAGGCTCAGCAGGGCTTTCTCGACGCAGGAGGAGTGTTGCTGGACTTCTTGACGTTGATCTTGCCGTCAATGATGACATAGGACAGGCCCGGAATATCGCCGGCGGCGAAAGCTTCCATGGCGTCCTTGCCGACGGAACCCATCGGGGTATCCATGATCAGCAGGTCGGCTTCCTTACCCGGGGCGATGACGCCGCGGTTGAGCTTCGTGTAGACCTTCGCCGGGTTGCCGGTCGCCATGGCGACGCAGACTTCGGGGGCGATGTCGGTCATGGAAGCGGCGAAGCTGATGTTGCGCATGATGCCCAGAGGAATGATGCCCGTGCCGGACGGAGCGTCGTTGCCGAAGATCACGCGGCCGAGCTGGCCCTTTTCGGCAGCGCGGTTGAGGACGTACTGAGCGGTCTTCGGGTTGCCGCACTGCACGATCTCCATCGCGAACGTGGTCTCGTCCATGATGCGGTCAACTTCGTGCAGAGGAATGGAGGTCGGGCCGCCATTGATGTGGGAAACAACGTCGGGCTTCGTCTTGATGACGTCGTCCGCGGTAACGGTGGAGGAGCCGGGGATGGAAGTACCGCCGGTGTGCATCTGCACCTTGAAGCCGTGCTTGTGGGCCCACTCGACCATGGGAGCCGCAGTCTCGGGGTTGTTGACGGTGCCGAGACCGATCTCACCGACGACCCAGACGCCTTCCTTGGCGAGGTCTTCGAAGTCCTTCTCGACCAGACCCTTCTCGAGGATCAGTCCGCCGCCTTCGACCTTCACGCCGGAAACGCCCTTGGCAAAGCACTTGTGGCCGACAATGGCCTGCGCCTTGGTGTAGACGGGGTCGCCCTTCGGATGGCCGGGGATATGGCATTCGCCGGCAGAGATCATAGTGGTCACGCCGCCGTTTTTCGCACTCTCAATGAAGCCAAAGGTCTTCTGACGGGTGCCGTAGCCGTCCGCCGTGGAGACATGCACATGCGTGTCCCAAAGACCCGGGGTGACGGTGGTGCCGTTGGCATCGACGACGGTCGCGTCGCCGACGTTGGCGAGGAGTTCTTCGCCGCCGATCGCCTCGATGAGGTTCTCGTTGATGACGATGACGCTGCCCTCAAGAACGGGGTGGTCAATGTCACCGGAAACGATCTTACCGATGTTCTTAATTACCAGAGTAGCCATGGTAAACTCCCTTCTGCTGCTGCGCGCAGCAATTAAATTGTGTGTTTGCCCAACTCCCCCGGCGTTGCGCAGTTCTGCGCCGGGAGCGTTTTGCCAGAGTACACGCGGACATTCCGCCGCCATCCGCACATCCGGGATATGGCAGCAGCCCTGTCCAAAGGGTTTTTCTGTCGCGGCAGGGGTGTGCCCGGAAGGGCGGACGCCCTTACCGTGCAGAAAACCCCTGGTTCCCCGGTCAAACTGTGGCTGGGGAGCCGACTTTTGATTCCCTAAGTTTATCCGCTCAATTCCCGGCGCACAAGGCGCCGGGAACCGGCGAATATTGAATAACTCAACGCCTTTTCTAAAAAATCCGCGCACGAGCTGTGCTTACCTCGGAGCTGCAGCTTGCCCCGGGAGTAAGTAGAGTTTTGTGCCTGTTAGGATTACAGATCGAGAGCGTAGTCGCCTTCCTTGATGAGGCCCTTCTTGCGCATGAGCTCGCTGACGAGCCAGCTGACAAGAGCGGGGATCACGAAGGAGCAGACGACGAGGCCGATCCAGTTCAGAGCCGGGCTGGCCGTAGCGGCGGCGAAGTCAACGCCGAGAGCGGCGTTCTCTTCGCACACGGGGGCCGCCCAGCCGGTGATGAGGCCGATCTGGCCGCAGAGGCCGGAGGTGCCCATGCCGGAGTTGATGGCAGCGCCGTTCATCTGGAGCTTGAACAGGCAGGTGGCGAGCGGGCCGTTCACGATGGAAGCGACCACGGGGGGCAGCCAGAGGATGGGTTTCTTGACCAGGTTGGGAACCTGGAGCATGGAGGTGCCGAGGCCCTGAGAAAGGAGACCCTGCACGCCGTTCTCACGGTAGGACGCAACAGCGAAGCCGACCATGTGAGCAGAGCAGCCAGCAACGCAGGCGCCGCCGGCGAGACCGACCAGACCAAGACCGGCGCAGATAGCGGCGGAGGAGATGGGGAGGGTCAGGATGATGCCCATGAGAGCGGAGACGAGGATGCCCATCCAGAAGGGCTGGAGAGCGGTCGCCTTCATGACGAGGTCGCCGAGAAGGACGGCGCCCTTGCCGATCGGGGGAGCGATCAGGAAAGCGAACAGAACGCCGAAAACGATCGTAACGAACGGGGTCACGATGATGTCGATCGGGGTACGCTTCGAGACCAGCTTGCCGAAGAACACGGCAATGACGACGACGAAGAACACGGCGAGAGGGCCGCCCTGCGCGCCAAGGGCGTTGGCCGCGTAGCCAACAGCCAGCGTGGAGTACATGACGAACGGGGGAGCCTTCATGCTGTACGCGATAGCAGCGGCCATAGCGGAGCCCTGCACGGCGTAAGCAGCGGTCTTGCTGGCGATGAGAAGGTTCTCGCCAGCGAGCTTATCGGACATCCAGGGGTTGACAACGATGTCCTTCAGCAGGGGAACGTACATGCCGATCGTGTTGATGATGCAGCCGATCAGCAGAGACGCGAACAGACCGTGAGCCATGCCGCCCAGGCCGTCGATGAAAATGCGCTTCGTGGAGAACTCAATGTTCTGCTCTTTGCAGTACTTAGCCCATCCCTTAAGCTCGGTGTTGTTGTTTGCCATTAATTAAAGTGCCTCCCTTAATTTAATGTTGATTGCAACATTCGTTGAGCGTTTACTTGTGTACAGTTTCGGGCAGCTGCTGATTGCCCGAAGAGGGACGTGCGCGGTTCCTTATTGCTTGGTAAGCTGGCCGCGCCGCGTACGACGCGGCCGATGAGTTATTGTTAAAAAAGTACCTTAGGGTGTACTTTCAACCTTAGTTGGCGGCAGCCTCCGCTGCCTGCTTGTCCTTCCACGCCTTCACAATGTCGGCGGCGAGGATGGGGGTGTGGTGGAACTTGACGCCGAGCGCGTTGCCGATGGCGGCCATCGTCGCGGGGATGCTCGGGATGAGCGCCGGCTCACCGATGCCCTTGGCGCCGTACGGAGCGGCGTCGCCGTCGCTGCACACAACGATCGGGTACACCTCGGGAACATCCATGCTGGACTCGATGATGTACTTGCTGAGCGAGGGGTTCTTGATCGCGCAGGTCTTCGGGTCGATCTCGATCTTCTCGCTGATGACGAAGCCGGTGCCCATGGCGGTGCCGCCCTCGATCTGGCCTTCGCACATCTTCACGCCGACCGGCGTGCCGACGTCGTGCGCGGAAACGCACTTGAGAAGCTGCACTTCGCCGGTGTCGGTATCGACCTCGACCTCGATGATGCAGGTGGCGTAGGAGTAGACCTCATACGGAACGCCGGACATGTCGGCCGGGTTCAGATAGGTGGTCTTCGGGTTGTAGTAGCCCGCGCCGACGGCCAGACGGCCGTTTTTGCCCATCGCGCCCATCAGCTCGGGATAGGTCATCTTCTTGGACTCATCCTTGGAGCTGTAGATCTCGCGGTGGCGGAAGATCAGCTCTTCCTGCGGGACGTTCAGAAACTCGGAAGCGGTGCGCTTGAGCTCGCCCATCGCGTTGGTGCAGGCATTCTTCACGGCGTTGCCGGTGATGAACGTCTGGCGGGAGGCGGATGTCGCGCCGCCTTCGGGGGCGATCTGGGTATCCGCCCAGGTCACGTGGATGTTTTCAAACTCAAGACCGAGCGTTTCAGCGGCGATTGCCGCGGCGACGGTCGCGACGCCCTGGCCGATGTCGGCCGCGCCGATGGTAACGTTAACGCTGGTGTCGGGCAGAACTTCGCAGAACGCGGCAGCCGGGTTCGGAAGACCGGTGTTGCCGATGCCGTAAAACATGCTGCCGACGCCTGTTCCTCTCAATTTCATATCTGCGGCCTCCAATCCGGGTCGAGACGCTCAAGGGCGTCCGGCATGACTTCCTCGGCCTTCTTGATCGCCTCGGCGAGCGTGTCCTGATAGCCGACGCTCTCGGTGAGGGTCTGGCCGGTCGGGATCGTCGAGCCGACGTGGTGGCCGTTGATGCGGCGGATCTCCAGCGGGTTCATATGCAGAGCCGCGGCCAGAGCGTCCATCTGTCCCTCGTGGACAACGGCGGCCTGCGGCACGCCGAATCCGCGGAACGCGCCGCACATCGGGTTGTTGGTGTAAGCAAATACAGCGTCCAAACGGACGTTCGGGCAATCGTAGGGGCCGACGGCGTGGACCGGGAAACGGCCAATAACGGCGGGGCCGTAGGAGCCGTAAGCGCCGGCGTCGCACGTGAGCTCATACTGCGCAGCCACGAGCTTGCCGTCCTTCGTCGCGCCGGTCTTGACATGGGTCGTGATCGGGTGACGCTTGGAGGAGATCATCGTGGACTCCACGCGGGAGCGGACGATCTTCACGGGGCGCTTGGTGTAGTGCGCGAGCAGCGCGCAGTGCAGCTGCACGCCGATATCGAGCTTGCCGCCGAAGCCGCCGCCCGTGGTGGGCTGGATGCAGCGGACGTGGTTCTGGGGAACGCCAAGCATGCCGGCGACCTCGTTGCGGTCATAGTGGGGGTTCTGCGTGGAAGCGATGACCGTCATGATGCCCTTCTCGTCATAGTAGGCGATGCCGGCATCCGGCTCGATGAACATGTGAGAGAGGACGTGGGTGGAGTAGGTGTTCTCGACGATAACATCGCACTTGCTCCAGGCTTCGTCCACATTGCCGAACTCCATGTGCTTCTTGGCATGGACGTTCGTCGTGCCGTGGACGCAGATCGCGCCCTCCGCCATCGCGCTCTCGTAGGAGTTGATGACGGGCAGCTCTTCGTATTCGACCTCGATGAGCTGCATGGCTTCCTGTACGATCTCCGGGGTCTCCGCCGCGACAACGGCGATGGCGTCGCCGTAGCGGCGCACCTTGTCGTCCACGAGGCAGGGCTCGTCTTTGACGATGATGCCGAAGCGGTTCTTGCCGGGGATGGCGGTATAGTCGAGGACGGCGGCGACGCCGGGCAGCGCGCGGGCCTTCTCGAGATTCAGCTTTTTGATGTAGGCGTGGGGAACGGTGCTGCGGAACACGCCGCCGTAGAGCATGTCGGGCATGTAATAGTCCGCGGCAAACTTCGCGCGGCCGAGCACCTTGTCGAGCGAGTCGACCTTGATATGGTCGCGGCCGAGGATACCTACGTCTCTCATGCTTCGGCCTCCTCTCCGCGCATTCTGGCAGCGGCCAGAAGCACAGCGTCATTGATCTTGGCATAGCCGGTGCAGCGGCAGAGGTTGCCGCTGATGGCGAGCTTGACCTCATCGCGCGTCGGGTTGGGGTTCTTCTTGAGAAAAGCCTCGGCGGTGAGGATCATGCCGGGGATGCAGAAGCCGCACTGCACGGCGCCGGCGTCCATGAACGCCTGCTGCACCACGTCGGGCTGGCCGTCCTTGCTGACGCCCTCGAGCGTGATGATGTCCGCGCCGTCGGCCTGTCCGGCCAGAATGCAGCAGCTCGTCACGGGCTCGCCGTTGTAGATCACGGTGCAGGCGCCGCACTCGCCTTCGCTGCAGCCTTCCTTGACGCTCGTGAGGCCAAGGTTGTTGCGCAGCACGTCGATCAGGCGGTGGTTCGGCTCGACCTCGACGGTCACCGGCTCGTGGTTAACGGTGAAATGAATGGTGATCTTTTTCAAAATCCCTGCACCTCCTCGATATTCAGTTTGCGGAGCACATCGGCGAACAGGTGCTTGTACACACCCTGGATGCTCTCCTTTTTGTAGAACACAGAGGGACGGGACTTATTCGCTTCGTAAACCTGATCGTGCATGATCGGCAGGCATCCGAGCATGGTCTCCCAGCTGAGCTTCTTGCCGACGAGATACTCCTCGCAGCTCTTGTAGCGCTGCGGATAACGCGCCATGGCGCCCGCCCGCATGGAGCAGTAGGTGCAAACGCCGTTATCATCGACCGTCACGACCATGCCGCCGCCGATAACGCTGATGGCGAGCGCGCGGCGCTTGCCCAGCTTATAAAACGCGGTAGCGGTGTGCTTCGTATCGGGCAGCGGGAACGAGACCTCGGTCATGAGCTCGTCCGGCTGCAGGATGTTGCGCTTGCGGTCGGGAGAGGAAAGGAATTCGTTGATGTTGATCGTGCGCTCGCCGCGGACGCTCTTGATGGTAACGTCGGCGTTGAGCGTGACGCACGCGGCCAGACCGTCGCCCGCCACGGAAGACTGGCAGATGTTGCCGCCGAGCGTTGCGAGGTTGCGGATCTGGGGCGAGCCCACCTGACGGCAGGCGTCATAGAGAATGTGGACATTCTCGCGGATAATGTCGTTGGCCGCTACCTCTGCATGAGAAGTAAGAGCACCGATCCGGACGATGCCGTTCTCGACCTTGATGTAATCAAGCTCCTTGAGCTTCTTCAGGTCGATAACGACAGCCGGCTGTGCCTTCCACTCGTTGAGCTCCAGCGTAAGGTCGGTGCCGCCGGCGATGCAGGCGACGCTGTCCTTATACTGATCCAGCAGAGTGAGCGCCTCGACCACAGTAGTAGGTGCGTAGAAATCAAATGGTCTCATGCGCGGTTTTCCCCCTTCTAAATGTGCTGCTTTCGCTGCTTTTTCTCCGCCGGAGCGGGCGGCAGTGCCGCCCGTCCCGGTTAGAATACTTTATTTTAATTTTACTCCAGTTCGCCGCGGATTTCAACACCCATCAGCTTTTCCCAGAGCTTGATGACGGCGGACATATCTTCCATGCCGTAGCCGGCGGCGCGGGCCTGCTCGTAAACGGCGGTGCAGGTGGCGCTCATCGGGATGGGCATCTTGACGCCGCGGGCGGCTTCCTGCGCGAGGGTCAGGTCCTTGTACTGCACGTCCATCGCGAAGCCCGGCTCAAACTTGTCGGGCATGATGAACTTCTTCATCTTCGCATCGACAACGTAGCTGTTGCCGGAGGAGGTGGAGATAACGTCGTACATGGTCTTGTTGTCCAGACCGAGCTTCGCGCCGAGCACGAGAGCTTCGGCGAGAGAGGCCATGTTCGCGCCGAGCAGCATGTTGTTGACGATCTTCATCGCGTCGCCCATGCCGGTGCCGCCGATGCGCATAATGCGCTTGCCGATGGCTTCGAGAACGGGCTTGGCCTTCTCAAAGGTCTCCTCGTCCGCGCCGCACATAATGGTCAGCGTGCCCTTCTGCGCGCCGATGGTGCCGCCGGAAACCGGAGCGTCCATGTACTTCACGCCGTGCTCGGCGGCGATCTTCGCCATCTTCTGGGTGGTGCCGGGAGCGACGGAGGACATATCAACGATGATGGTGCCGGGCTTGCAGTGGGAGAGAACGCCCTTGGGGCCGCACATAACGGCCTCGACGATCGCGCCGTTGGGGAGCATGGTGAAGCCGATGTCCATGTTGGCGGCGACTTCGAGGTTGTCCTTGCAGCCGATGGCGCCTTCGGCGACCTTCTGCTCGACGAGAGCGGGAACAAGGTCGCTCACGTAGGTCTCAAAACCAGCCTTGATAACGTTGCTGCACATATGGCCGCCCATACGGCCCAGCCCGATAAAACCGACTTTCATTGGAAAAGATCTCCTTTAAAATATTTGCAAGTTATTGTTGCCGAATGTTATTGCGCGCTGCGCTCGAACGTGAGACGCTCACCCTGGATATCCGCGTATACGCGGACGAGATTGCCGTTTTTCCACTGGCGCTCCGTCTCCTCATACACCTGCATGAGACCGCGCTTTTTCTCCTCCGGGAGAAGCGGCTCGACAGCCGTGACGATACGGAGCGAGGCAATGTCGCTCTCCGGCTCGATCTCTCCGGCGAGACAGGTATGTACCCGCGGCGATTCGATGTAGGAGCAGTTTGCGATGTGCGTGGCGCAGGCGTCCGCGAGAGCGCACCGCCGGGAAAAGACCGTGACGCCTCCGGCGATGCCGCGCGTGAGGCTCCGCCCGCCGAGACCGCTCGTGCACACGCCGCCGATGCCGTCCTCCGCGCGGATCTCCACGATCTCCGTAACGCGGCCGTTGAGATCGGGCAATATGCCCATGCGGATGGAGCGTCCCTCGCCGAGCCGCAGCGCCACGTCGCCGCCGTTATTCACGGCAACGAGATCCGCGCCGCGGGCGAAGAGCCAGTCCGCCATGGCGTCCGCCACCGTTCCGGCAACGGCCGCCATAGGCGTGAGCGTAGGCTCGCCGGTCGCAAGGACCGATTCCGCCATGACGCGGGGCAGCCCGGTGAGTTCGGAATAATCCATGCCGTCCGGGTACTGCCGCAATATGGGCAGCGCCCCGGCGATCTCGGAGAGCGAGTCGCGCAGAAACGGGAAAGCCGACGCCGCCAGATCACTGAGGTTTTCGTCTCCGCGCCGGGCGGTCACCACCATGGACGCCGGGCCGTAATCGAAGAATACGCGCCCGTCATCCAGGATGCGGAAGGCTTCGTCCATCAGTGCTTCTGATACTCGGGGAAGTCCTCGACGTTCTTGATGCAGTTCATGTGGCCGCCGATCATCGCGTAGTCTTCCTTCGTCATGGTGTACTCCACGGGGGCGACGGTCGCCGGGGTGGGCACCCAGGTGAAGGCGTGGTTGACGACCTTCGCGGTGTCAACGATGAAGTTGATGCCGCCGCCGGGGTAAACGTAAGCGGGAGCGCCGCCGATGGTCAGGTGCGCCTTGCCGGCGTGCACGGCCTCGGTGATGGCGATCGGATGGTGGCAGACGCCGCCGCGGGCGGAGCCGCCGGTGCCGCCGCAGTACATAACGCTCGTGTTGGAGCCCTGGCAGTTGCTCTTGATGGCATCGACGACGCGCTGCGCCTTCTCGCTCATCGGGATCTCCTTCACGTCGCCGTCGGCCTGGACCTCGAAGAGGGCGCCGACTTCGCCGGTGGTGTTGGTGACAAGGATGGTCATGCCGGCGTGGGCAATGCTCATGTCAACGCTCTTGATGGCGTCGCGCGGCGTCTGGAGAACGGTGCCTCCGATGCCGTCGCCGTGGCCGCCGAAGTAACGGCCGACGGTGCTCTTGGTGGCGTTGGGGATAACGCCGGACCAGGTCATGCCGACTTCCTTGCCGGCGAGATGCTCGCTGAAGAGGCCGGTGACGTGGTGGTCGATGACGATGCACTCGTCCACGCACTCCTTCATGACGTCGGCGAGCAGGCCGATGGTGGCGCTGCCGCAGCCGATACGCATGGTGGTCTCCTGCGTGCCGTTGATGATGGGAGCGACGCCCTGCTGGCAGACGATCTTGATCATCTTGGGCTTGCCGGTCTCGTGGTCGGCGGTCTTGACGGTCAGCTCGACCTTCTCGCCGTTGGCAAGAGCGACAATGGTGCGGGCGGTGGCAAAGCCGCCGTCCTTCGCGGTCAGACGGTTCGCGCCGCCGACGTAGATCATCTTGGAGCCGTACTCCTCGGTATGTACAAGACCGACGGGCTTGCCTTCGCAGTAAACGGTGTCGCCCTCTTCGCCGATGTAGGTGTTGGTGTCGAGCTTGACGAGAACGCCGGAGTAGCTCAGCGGAGCCTCGGTGACGGTGGTGACAACGTCAACGCCGTCGCGCTTCTCGCAGACGATGTGCGGAGCCGGACGGATGCAGGGGTAGTTGGTGCCCGCGCCGACAGCGGTGATGACGGGCTTGGCAATTCTCGGATCGATCTCGATCTGGGGCTTGCCCTCTACGACGAGCGCGCGGTTGCGGACCAGACGGCCGCCCTCGTTGGTGTAGCGCTTGCAGGCGCCGGTGGAGCCAACGGGAACTTTGCACTGGATGGAGCAGGAATGGCACTGCACCATGCCCTCGGTCTTCTCGGCGCCGTCGATGGCACCAAACGGGCAGACGCGGCGGCAGACGTTGCACTCAACGCACATGTTCGTGATGCTGACGACTTTCTTGCCGTCCGCACCCGGTTCAACGGCAATCGCACCGATGGGGCAGTTTTTCGCGCAAATCTGGCACTTCTTGCATTTTTCCTGATTGATTTTCAGCATGTCACGCTCTCCTTTTAATAATGTATACCTATCCCATGCGTTGGATAATCTCTCGTATATATTATTATCGCAAACCCCTATTTTTTTCAAATACATTATTTGTATGAAATTTGCCGTATTCATATCCAAACTGTAGCGAAGGGTCTAATATTCGCCGAAAATCGCATCTTGATTTTGTGCAGAATAAACATTCGATAAAACCATTTTGACAACTATTGCAATTTGTCGTCTTTTTTTGCATAATACTTCTACAGTTTGTATGCCGCGCAAAGCGGCATCACGCCGGAAAAGAGGGCGAAAATGGATAACAAAATGGATATGCGCGCCGTCGCGTGCGTCCTGCTGGCCGCGGGAGCGGGCTCGCGCTTCGGCGGCGGAAAGCTGCTCGCGGAATTTGGCGGCGAACGTCTTTTCGAGCGCGCGATGAACGTTCTGCCAAAGGAGTTTTTCTCGCGCGTCGCGGTCGTGTCCGGCTGTGAGGATATTCTCGCCGAGAGCGAGCGGCGCGGCTTTCTCGCCGTGCGCAACAGCGCGCCGGAGAAGGGCGTTTCCCTCTCCATCCGGCTGGGTCTTGAGGCCGTAAAGCCTTGCAGCGCCGTGCTTTTTCTCGTCTGTGACCAGCCGCTCCTCCGGAAGGAAAGCGTGCTCCGGATCCTCGAAGCGGGCGCGGCGCACCCCGAAAGGATCATCGCGCCGGAAGGTCCGGACGGGCGGCTCGGCAATCCCTGCCTGTTCCCGGCAGCCTATTTTCCGGAGCTTGCCGCGCTCGAGGGGGACCGCGGCGGAAAGCGCGTCATCCGCGCCCATCCGGAGGCGGTTTTGACCGTTCGGCTGCCGGAAGAAGAGCTCTTCGACGCCGACACAAAAGAAGATCTTTCGCGCCTGAAAGAAATATAGTTTTCTTAAATAGGAACATCAAAGTGCGTCAAAGCCGCCGGTACGACATGTCGTACCGGCGGCTCGGTCTTTTTTTAAGCAGCCAGATCTTCCGTGTAATACGTAATGGAGGAAATGCCGGTGTAGACCGTGTTGTTTGCGATCTTCGGCTCGGCGATCTCCCACTGGTTGCCCTTCACGTTCGTGTGGAGGGAGTACATACCCTCCGCCGAGGAGGAGATGTCCACGCGGATGTAATCACCCGGATTGAGCTGGCAGACGACGGAGCCCGTCTCGAAGTGCAGTGTCACCTTCTCGCCGGGGGTATAGTCACCGAGCTGATAGCTCAGCGACGTGATGTCCTCGCGGAGGTTATACGCTACGCCGTTTTTCACAACGTCGATGCGCACGATGAAGCTCGTATCCTCGCAATCGGAGGAAACCGCCACATCTGCAGTGAGAATGCCCTTGATGAAGGTCTTTTCTCCCACCAGCGCGGAGACGAAGCTGAGGATATCCTGCCGGGAATTCGGCTCGGCGTCAGCGCCGAGACTGCGGCCGAGGATGCGTGCAAAATGGAGCACGACATCAGCCAGACCAGCTTCGAGGCGTTGCCGCCGTTCTCATCGCTCGCGGTAAAGAGTGCCGGATTGGTCGGATCATAGACATACGTCAGCGCTCCTTCGGCTTCGCCGTCGGTGCCGAGCCGTAAAGTAATGAGCGCGGGAAGCACATAACGCTGCGAGCATTGAATATACCATCGTCATTGGACATGCACATTGAAATATTCCGCATTTAAATATTCAGATTAAAATATTTAAAGAAAACAGATTTACAAACCTATTATCCGCCGCAGCGGCAAAATGACCGCCGAGGCGGTAAAAATAAAGGCGTATCGCACACGATACGTGCAGAAATGCAGAAAGGATCCGAAATGCAGAACGAATCTATCGGCACGGGCACGACCTCGCCCGCAGTCGCCGGGGCAGCAGTTCCGACCGACGCAAACAAGGTCACGGGTGATACGGCTCTGTCCCCCGCAGAGCAAGGCGCAGCGGCAATGCGCGCCGAATTCGAGTCCCTGATAAAGGGCAAATTCAAGGAGCTGTACGACGAGCGGGTCGGCGGTGCGGTGAAACGGAGACTAAGGGGTATGAGTGCTCA